>Ga0169931_10001531_pt1 | contig 38130 bp, 28 predicted proteins | sample Kivu_15m_20L_FD_129675 | JGI IMG/M metagenome (GOLD analysis project Ga0169931, IMG submission 129675) | Freshwater microbial communities from Lake Kivu, Western Province, Rwanda to study Microbial Dark Matter (Phase II) - Kivu_15m_20L... | ecosystem: Environmental > Aquatic > Freshwater > Lake...
AACACTTCAATAAGTTGCGTAGGATTTACATATATTTCCCTCTTGAAGCCAATGACACTATCATATTGGTAGATCCCTGCACCATAACTAATGTCGGCCAATATTGAGTTTAAGCTGATCTCACAACCCGGCGCGATCACGGTTGGAAAATAAAAGGCCACCCAAGTTGTGTTTGGGTCCGGTGTGGTGGTCACGCTGGGTCTCCTTTGGCTAGTAGTTTGAATTTAGCTACCGTGGAAACGGACCACTGTGCGGGGTTGTTTGACTTCCATGTCGTTCTCCTGCTCATTGATCAACCGGTTTTCCGCGTGCAACCACAAACATTCCCTGCTCATGTCATCCTGAAGCAAGATGTGGTTGTAGTTCACCATTGGGTTGCCCATCTGGCTGCAGCTTTTGAAGCCCGCTGTGTAGGCTCCCAGGGGCAGCGCGTAGGGCGGCATGTTTTTGGAGTTGTAAACGCTGCCCACAATGAGCGGCCGGTCCGGGTCTCCCCCCTCGAAGATCACCACCACCTCGTGCCCCACCCGCGGCCAGAACATGGCCCCCCAGCCGTTGCCGGCCCAGACCTGCGCCACGCGCACCCAGGTGCCGGCCAGTCCACTGTCCCGGTCCCAGGGGAATTGCACGCGCACCCGGCCGTACTGGTCCAGGTGCACCTCCTGGCCCGGCAACCCGCCCACCACCTCGGCGGTGTGCGCGCCACCCACATTCGGCTTGGCAATGGGGGGCCAGGGCGCCTGCGCCACCATCTGCGGCGCCGCCTCCACCCGCGTCTCCAGCACCAGCTCGCTGGCCTCACCCGCGTAATACCGGCCTTGCATCTCCACCCGGTGCTCCACCCGGGTGGCCACATACGGCCCGTTCTGGTCGCCGCATTCGGTGAGGATGAACCCCAGCCCGGGCGCCACCAGCGGGCAGTAGCCCGAACCCTGCGACCGCACGCTGTTGCCCACCGCCCCCTCCACCAGGCGTCCTGCGGCCGAGCGTTGCATCTCGTCGAGCACGCCCGCGATGGGGGGTATGGGAGACGGGATGCCGGCGGCCGTGACCCCGTCGATAAAGCGGGCCTGTGAGTGGTTGTCCTCCTCCCAAGGACCCGGGGCATCGGGGAAACGCAGCGGTTGCCCCCCGCCGAACAGCACCGTCGGGGCGGCTGTCTGCCCTGACAGCGCCATGCCAGCCAACTGGAAGTGGCTGTCGCGGATTTCCACCGTGGTGGGACATAACTCCTGGCTGAAGCCCCACCCCGTGAACCGGGCGCCATTGTCCTTGGTGCCCCCGCCCAACGGGTCGAACGGGATCGTCATCGCCGGCACGGTCAGCTTGGTGTTGTCGGTCAGCACCAGCTTGGAGACCAGCGGCAGGTGCAGCCAGTAGAAGGTGATCCCCTCCTCGGAGCACAGGCGCAAAAAGAACTCCAGGTCGGTCTCGCGGTATTGCGCGCAGTAGGCCCGCGGCAATACCAGGCGGGTGATCAGGTTCTGCGAGCCGCCCACCGGCCCCAGGAGCTTGCCGATGATGTCCAGCGCCGACAGGTCCTGAAACAGCCGGGTCCGCTTGGTGTGGCCCAGGCGATCCAGCTCCGGCCGCAGCACCACGGTGTAGTAATCAAAATCGTTGTCGGCGCGCTCCTTGCGCATCGACCAGATGATGCCGGAAAAAAACCGGTCCAAACCACCCGCCACCTTTGCCTGCACGGTGCCCGGCTGGCCCAGCAGCAGGCCGAACGGGATGGGAGTGCCCTTCTTCGCCAGCGCCTCCACGGTGAAGCAATAGCCCTTGCCCAACTCCTCCCACCCCGTCAGCCGGGTGGCCAGCAGCGTGTCGGGCGGCAAGGGCAGCGTGATCTGCAGCGGCGAGTTGTTCTGGGAAAAATCGGCCATGGTAGGATCCCCGCTGGTGCTCACTAGAGACTACCTGCCCGGGCAGATTTTGGAAAGAACCGAAGTCGGGTCGGCGCGACACCCCGCCCGGTTCAGCCCGGGGGCCGGTTGCCTTCCTCCTCGGGAAACTCCTCGGAAGACGGGGTTTCAGAAGGTGGTTGCCACTGGGTCCAATCTTCCCAGATGTTGCCGATCCGCTTGAGCTGGCGGCTGGCGATCCGGCCGTGGTGGTGGTCAGCAGGGTGTTCTCCTCCAGCGGGTTGAAGACTTGCAGCGGGGAATTCTTTTGGGAATTTGCGGCCACGGGTCAACTCTCCTCCGGAATCAGTCAGTTTAACCCAACCCCATCCGGCCGGACAGGTCCGGGACCATGACGCCCATTGGGACTTGGCAGACCCTCGTTACTTCAGTCCTCCAAGTCCTCATCAGGCCCCTGCTCGTCATCATTGGCTTGCATTTCAGCGGGCTGGCGCCAGTTCTCCCAGATGTTGCCGGCCACCTTGGGTGCCTGTGCCACAGGCTGCGCCTCCTTGGGCAGCAGCAGTTCCCGCAACACCCCGCCATCGGATAGTTCCAGGGGCTTGGCCGGCTCGGGTAGCTTGGCCGTGGGAACGGCAATGGGCCGCCTAGGTTTTTTGGCATAATCGTTGGCGGCCTTTCGGGCCTCGTCGGCGCCGGCTTCCGCCTGTTTTTTCAGTTGATCCAGTTGCTGGAGAACCTGCTCCTTCTCTTTCTGCAATCCTTCCAGCCGCTGCATGCCCTCGTTCAGCCCTTGGCTCGACTTTTTCAGGAATTCGGGCCCCAGGGTTTCAACCAGGGCCTTCTTGTCGATGATCTCCTGCTGGAACCCTTCCAGCAGTTCCCGGTCGGCTTGGGGCAGCGGCAAGCCCAGCGTGTATCGGACCAAGTCCTGCGCCTGCCCCACCGATTCCAGGAAGGGGCCGAGGATCACGGCCGGGTCAAGCTCCATCATTGCTCCCCTGTTTGAAAGTCCATTGGCAATTAATTAATATTGATCATGTTGGAAATTTGGGCCATGGTGCCGTCCGCCATTTGTTGGACCATGCTGGCGCTGATGTTGGATGGTCCTTCAAAATTACCTTTATTGATCGGGCTATTGGCATTGATGCCTAGCGTGAGCACTTTCAATCCTGCCTCCGCGGCAGACATGATGTGGCCTGCCGGGGTGAGGGAACGGCTTACCTCGGCAACCGATTCGCTGATCCCTTGGGGCCCCATGCTGACTTTGGTCTCCTCGCAGGAGGACTCGATCAGCGGCGCCTTCATCACGATGCCGGCAGGTGTCAATGCAAGCTCGGTTGTACCTACCTTGAGTTGGATTAATCCCTCTTCCATCAAGATCCATGCCCCTGAACCGATTGAAAGGATGAGTCCCTCAGGCGCCAGAGCTATGGAGGCAACAGTTGCGGGAAGCCCATAGGCAAGAAGTATCCCCGTCGGGCTGACATTGATTTGGGAGCATTTGCCCGGCGAGGGGGTTTCCAGGGAAATACAGGCCTTCAGTCCGGAGGCGCTAATGTCCACCCCGCCTGTATTGACACCCCCCTCGTTGGAATTGATCACCATGACAGATGAACCTGGGGTATCCATGCAAACCGATTCGGCTTGCAGTTGAACCGAGGAAAACTTGCCCTGCGCGGTGAGGTCGATCAGTCCATCCGTTGCTGAGACCAGATATTCCTTCACAGTGATGATTTCTGTGGCACCGCTGGCCTTCAGATTTGACATGCTTTGATCCTTCTGGGTTTGAATCGGAATGAGCTGTTTTCAGTCAGGACAGATTCTTTGAATCAGTTTATGGTTTTGCCAATTTAGCGAGGGCAGCTTTAGCGAGGGCAGCGACTTTTTCGGCAATTTCTTCAGTAATCGAAACCTTTTTTAACATGTATTTTCCTAATATTTGACCTAACTGAACTAACTCAAGATTAAGGATTACTAGCCTTGCCGACAGGATGGGGGCCGCAAACATTGGGCCAGCGGGGATTAATTCTGTGTCGGCTGTCAGCTCCTCTGTCAGGGTTTTTATTTTGCTTTGAAGCATGGCTATTTTAGCTTTGATATCATTTAATTGAGATTCAAGAAGAGTTCTTTCCTGATCTATTTGTCCTGGTTCAAGTGATAATTGAACAGCGGCATAGCCGCTGGTATGGAGTCCCTTGACCAAGGCAAGCCAGCGACTTTCCAGCAAAGGGTAAAGGAGCATCGCCGTTTCCATGGCGCTGTGGTTAGTTGATGCTTTTTTGAGGGTGGGGCCGCCTTCCGGGTTGGAGTCATGTCCCCCAGAGCCGGATTCTTTTTCGCTGGACCCCGATTTGCCTTGTGGAGACCAGGATTTTGGGTCGCTTCCAGGCATTTCAATGCTCCCCACCCATGTCGACAGTCCACGGATTCGAGCTGGTGAATTTCCAGATGTATTTGAGGCACAGGGTCAGGACCGTCATGACCAGTACTCCAAGGATCGCCACAAGCACAGGGAGGTAGGGGAGTGTAAAAAAACTTGAACCAGGTGGAACGGGCGCCGCCCAATTCACATCAATCTTATGTACACCATATTCACAATCCCCTTTATCGGTGAAGTAAGTGAAGGATGTCTTGTTGCCGAACACCATGGAGGTGTCGCCTCCGATTCCGAAAAGCAGGCCGCCCAATTTGCCATGGGCCAGCCCGCCTATTTTGGGTAAAAAATGACCGATGCCGTGCATCAGCATCTCTTCCCAGTCAAAGACGATCTTGACATCAGTTCCAAAGATATTGGTGAATCTGCCGCCCCCGATGATGTTGGCGATGGAGTCACCTAGCGTTGTGTTCCAGGTGGAGTTAAATCCGATTTCCTTGGCGAAGCCCTCATATTTTTCTGAAACAGGGGCAAATATATCCCAGAACATTCCAACCTCCCTTGTTTAGCCCTGGAACGACATGTCCACATTCGGGCGCATGCTCACCTGCACGCTTTCCTGGTGGGCGATGAAGCTCCGCTCGGCGTGGATGTGCACCACCTCGCCGTTGGTCTCGTCCGACATCACCACCAGATGGTAGTTTTTCGTCGGGTCGCCGCCCTGTGTCAGGCTCTTCCAGCCCGCGATGTAGCGGTTCTCCGGCAGCGGGAAGGGCGGCATATTGGCGGAGTTGTAGACGCTGCCCACCACGATGGGCCGGTCGGGGTCGCCGTTCTCGAAGGCCACCACCACCTCGTGGCCCACCCGCGGCCAGAAGCACGCTCCCCAGCCGTTGCCCGCCCACGACTGCGCGACGCGCATCCAACAGGAGGTGGACGGGTTGGATCGGTCCCACCAGAAACGCACTTGCACCCGGCCGTACTGGTCCAAATGCATCTCGGCGCCCGGTGGGCCGATCACCTCCCCGGTGAGCACCCCCGCGATGGCCGGTCGGGGCGGGATGGGCCAAATGCCCTGTCGCAGTTCCAGAGGGGCGCACACCGCGTGCACTTCCGCCTTCAGGGCCGCGGGTTCGCCTGACCAGAAACGGCCCTCTACCTCCACGGTGTGCTCGGCGGAAACCACCAGCCAGTCGCCCTCCTGAGTGGGGTGCCCCTCCAGGCGGAAGGTGTGGCCGGGCGCCATCTGGCAACAGTTGCCCGTCAATTCGGCGCGCACCGAGTCGGCCATGGCGGCCCTCAGCCCTGCGTCTGCCTGCGGTTGGACAGAGCTGAACATGTTGGAGACCGCCTCCGAATCGTCCCCGCCGGAGGCGCTGACACCGTCGAAGAAGCGGCTGCCATCCAATTCGTCCTGCTGCCAGGGGCCGGTGCCTTCGGGGACCGTCAGGCTCAACCCGCCCGCCTTGATCTGGGAGGGACCCGAGGCCGTGCCGCGGATCTCGTTGCCCGATGCCTGGAAATGGCGGTCCTGCACATCCACCTGGGGTGGCCTGAGCTTCTGCACCAGCTGCCAATCGTGGATGGCGGTGCCACTGGCGGTGCCGCCAACCGCCTTCCGCAGCGGGATCGTCCCGAGTCCGGGAGCCGCCACCGAGGAATTGTCGCAGATCTTGAAGACGCGCCCGTCTGTCCCGTGGATCCAGAACCAGGTCACACCCGACTCGGCGCAGAGCCGCCGCAGGAACTCCCAGTCGGTCTCGCGGTACTGCGTGCAGTAGACCCGGGTGGGTGTCTGACCCGCGAAGTTGCTGGAGATCCGCCCGGAACGGGCGAAGGCTGGCTGCAGCACCTGGTCGATGATTTGCGTGGCCGACAGGTTTTGGAAGATCCTCGACCGGCGCACCAAAGTCAGCAGGTGGGCCGCGGGTACCAGCGTCATGGAGTAGCTATCGAACACCGCATCGCCGGTGCCTTGGCGCATTTCGCTGATGATGCCGCTGTAACACCGCTTGGCTCCGCCCGGCAGAGTCAGCTCCACCCGGGCCTCGGCGCCCAGCAGCTTGGAGAAATCCACCGGAGTTCCAGCCTGGGCGACCAGCCCCACCCGGAAGGCGTAAGTGCCCCCCATTTCCTCGCTGCCACGCAGGCTGGTGGCCAGAAGGGAGTTCTCCTCCAGCGGGGTGAAGACTTGCAGCGGGGAATTCTGTTGGGAAAATGCAGCCACGGCCCATGACCCCCGATTGACTCTAACGATTCTAACCGGAGGTATGGACCTCTGGACAGCGAATAATTCGGGCTGGAATCAGTTGATTTCCAAACAATGCTAACAGCCGCGCGAGGTATCTGGTGCCCAGCTCAATCCCCTTCGTCGTACTCTTCATTTCCCTCGGAAAGGGGAAGCGGCGGAGGCACCGCCTTCCAGTTGTCCCAGATGTTGCCATGGGTGTGTGGGGTGGAGGACTCCTTGGGGGCCTCGGTGGGTAGGAGCCAGTCGCGGAGGGTTTTGCCGGGTAAAAAAGCGAGTGGCGCGGACTTTCCCGGCTTGCGGAATTTTGGGCGGGGGACAGGGGGCTTCCCTGCTTCGGTGGCTTTAAGTCGGGTTTCCCGAGTCAGGGCAATTTCGTTGTCAATCCTTGCGGATAGGGATTCCGCCTTGGCCAGCACCTCCCCCTTTTTGGTTTGCAATTCCACCAGTTTTTTCACGGAACGGTCAATTCGGTCTTCGGCAGCCCTGAATACCTCGGGCAGGGAACTTTCCAGGGCGGCGCGTTGGGATTTGATTTCATGGTGTAGTCCCGCCAGCAGGGCCTTTTCATTCTCATTGGCTGACAGGCTGGCGGCTTGGGAAACCTGAGCCGTGACCGTATCCGCCGCGGAAAGAAATTCACCCAATGCCGCCTTCGGGTCGACTGGTAGTTTTTCCATGGGGGTGGTTTTCCTGGTACGTGGCGGATCGTAAATTTCACTCCACCATGGTGATGGGCGCGTCTACCGAGATCATTCCGTCGATGGCCTGGGTGAGCGTGGCGGTGTTCACCTCGGTTGTCCCCTCGAATTCGGAGGTGCTGGTGGGGCTCTCGGCGGTGACACCTTCCACTCCGACATTCATCTCCACCTCCGCGGCGGCGAGGTTGTGCCCCTCCGCGGTCATCACCCGGGTCACCTCCCCGACCTCCTCAGTGATTCCCGCGGGACTGATGGCCACATTGGTGTCCTCGCAGTTGACCTCCACGCTGGGAGCCGTGGTTACGATCCCCTCCGCGGTCATGGTCATCTGGGTTTCACCCACCTTGAAGGTGATGGACTCCGGGGTCATAGTGATGGAGCTGCCGACTCCATACTCCCCGCATGAGATCATCAGCTCAGCCTGGTTCATGGAGATGACACCGCCGATGCCTGGGATCCCGTAGGAAAGATAGACACCCTCGGCGTTGACTGTGAGGCCGGAGAAAAGCTCGCCCTCCGAGGGCGAAGCGTTGATTGAAACGGCGGGTGAGGCACCGTTGGCGCTGATTTCCACCAGCCCACCGCTTTCGGTCTGCTGCAACAGCAGGTTCGCGTTGGCTCCGGTTTCCTCCAGTTCCGAGGTGAAGGCGTTGATGGAGACATTCTGGGCCTGCAAGTCCAGGCAGGACTCCTCACCGATTGCCTTGATCTGGGCGAGTCCAGCCAGCGCGCAGACATAATACTCCGCGACGGAGTGGAACTCGCTGTTCAGGTTCATTTTCATACTTTTTGTCCTCCCCGGGGTCTTCACTCCGTCCAGCGGCTTATGCCTTTCCGAAACCCGCAATCAGAAGGGATGAAATGGCCTTCGCCCGGGCGCTTTCCTTGGTTTTCAGGTCGGCAGCCAGGGCGGTCAGGTTTTCCTGGGCCATGGCGAGGTTTTCCTCCAAGGCTGCATTTCCGGGCCTGTTGGCAAGCTGGGCCGTGTAGCGGGTGACGGTGTTGGTTGCATTTGTGACTTTCAAGGAAGCACCTGCGATCTCCCTGTCCAGTTGCTCCACCTGGTCCATGACGGCGGCCGGTTTTGCCTGCGTTTGGAGTTCCACCAGTTCAAGCAGGTAAAGCCAGCGGATTTCAAAGGCCGAGATCGCGTTTGCGGCGTAGAAAAGAGCGGTTTCGACTTGTTCGTTGGCCTCGCTCGTCAGCTTGCCATCCTCGACCGACTGGGACTGCGCCTGACTGGAGTTGTAAATTCCGTTGGAACTGCTGTAAAAGCGTAGGGCTAGCGCGCCCCCCAGCAACAGGAGGGCCCCCAGGCCGAAACACAGTTTCACACAGTTTGGCATGATGTCGCAAACGGTGGCGTCAACACCAACCGCCCTGAGCTTGTCGATCAGGACCTGGTCGTTTGGGACCAGGGGACCGCCCGCCGCCTTGAGGGGATGGGTGGGGGTAATCGTGATCGCGGCGGAATGCGTGCGTTTCACGTCAAACGCCTGGCCGTAATACAGGAATCCGGTCTTGTTCCCGAAAGCCAGGCCCGTGTCCCCGCCGATCCCGGTGACAATACCCTTGAACCATGGGGAATTGGCGATGGCCGCCCCCGTCGGCCACTGCCCCATGAACAGGACCAGGAATTCCTCCCAATCCAGCACCAGCTTGACATCGGTGCCGTAGATGTTGGTGAATCGGCCACCGCCAATGAAGTACTGGATTCCATCGCCAATCACGGAACTGTAGGAGGTGTTGATGACGGGTTTGCCGCCAAATTCAACATTGGCGATTTCCAGGGGCAGTCCGATCGCTTCCCAAATGGGCATGGATTGAATCTCCTGAATCAGCCCTGGAAGCTGCCGTCAAATTGTGGCCGCATGGAGCATTGCTGGTTTTCTTGGTGCGCAATGAACGTGCTTTCCGCGTGGATGTGGACTATTTCCGCCCCTGGTTCGTCTGACATCAGGATCTGGTGGAAATTCTTCGACGGGTCGCCACCCTGGGTCAGGCTTTTCCAACCCGCGATGTATTGGTTGGAGGGCAGCGCGTAGGGCGGCATGTTGGTTGAGTTGTACACGCTGCCCACGATAATGGGCCGGTCCGGGTCGCCGTTTTCGAAGGCCACCACCACCTCGTGGCCCACCCGTGGCCAGAAGCAAGCGCCCCAGCCGTTGCCCGCCCAGGACTGCGCCACGCGGATCCAGCAGGATGTGGTGCTGTTTTCCCGGTCCCACCAGAACCGCACCTGCACCCGTCCGTACTTGTCGATGAACATCTCATTGCCCTGCGGCCCGATGACGATGCCCGTGAGCACGCCCGAGATGGCGGGCCTGGGCAGCAGCGGCCAGATGGCCTGGCGCACCGACAGCGGCACGCATTCCGCCTGGACATCCGCTATCAGGGCTGAGGGTTCGCCGGCCCAGAACCGGCCCTCCACTTCCACGGTGTGCTCCGCCGCCACCACCAGCCATTCGCCGTCCTGGTTGGGGTGACCTGCCAGGCGGAAGGAGTGCCCGGGGGTGAGCTGGCAGCAGTTGCCCTTGGCGAAGGCGCGCACGGAACTTGCTGCTGCTGCCCGTGCCCCCACCTCGGATTGGGTTGTCTGGGTGGTGTAGATGCTGGTGATGGCATTCGGGTTGTCGCCGCCCGAGGGGGTGACGCCGTCGAAGAAACGGGATGCCGACAACTCGTCCTGTTGCCAGGGCGCGATGCCCTGGACGGTGTTCAGGTTCAGGGTGCCCGCCTGGACTGATACGGGCACGGGGCAAGTGGACTGCAGTTCCTGGTTGAAGATCTGGTACTGGCTGCCCAACACCTGCACGCCCGCCGGGCAGACCTTCTGGCCCAGCCGCCACGAGGTGATGACCACGCCATCGGCCGTTCCCCCCGACTGGGGCTTGTAGGGCACGGTTCCCAGGGGCACCGCGTGGATGCTGGTGTTGTCGGTCAGCATGATGCAGTGGTTGGAGGTGGTGTGCGACCAGAAGTAGGTGACACCCGATTCCGAGCAGAGCCGGCGCAGGAACTGCAGGTCGGTCTCGCGGTACTGCGTGCAGTAGACCCGTTCGGGAAGGGGTGTGACCAGGTTCTGGGATTGCCAGCCATCCGGCGTGTTCAAGGGCTCGAGCAGCGCCTGAAGGATCTGGTTGGCCGCCTGGCCCTGGAACACGCGCGACCGTTTCACCAGTTCCAGCAGGCTGGTGCGCGGCCTGAGCACCATGGAGTACCGGTCAAAGACAGAGTCGCCATCCTCCTGCCAGAATTCCCAGATGACGCCGTGGTAAGCCCGCTGGGCGCCTCCTGGCAGGTTGAGTTGCACCGCTGCAAAGGCGCCCACCAGCGAGGAAATGTTGATCGGTGTGCCCGATTGGGCGACCAGGCTCACCGTGAACCGGAAAGTGTCCCCCATCTCCTCGCGGCCGGAAAGCCGGGTGGCGAGCAGGGTGCCCTCGGGCAGGGGAGTGAACACCTGCAGGGGGGAATTGGTTTGGGAGAATGTGGCCAATGTTTGCCCTCCGACCATCGCCGGATGGAACTTGGAATGGGGAGACAGTCGTCAGGGCACCAACACCGTGACTGCCCCCGGGCCGATCACGGTGCCCCCATGCGCGCAGGTGCTGGTGATGCGGGTCACCGGGCGGTTGAGGGCCAGCACGGTCGGGCTGCCCATCACCACCGTGTCGGGAGGACCCACGCAAACCAACAAGTCGCCCATCACCGATACCGGCAAACCCATCGCCAGCACGGTGGGTGCGCCAGGACCCGTGATCGGTCCGCCCACATGGGGTACCGGCCCCGTCGTCATGGGGCAGACATGCATGTCGGTCAGGCGGCAAACGGGGAATGGCATGGCTGTTGTCCCTGTGTGGTGGCTGGCCTCACTCGGCCTGGGTGCTCTCGACGGTGATCTCGTACAGTTGCCCGTCCTTGCCGGCGCCGAGGCGGACCTTGCCCACCGTGCCGCCTTGGGCGACCGTGGTGAGCAACCGCCTGGAGATCTCCGGCAGCAGCGTGGTGTTGATGATCTTGTCCACGATGCGGGCGCCCGACTCGGCCTCGTTGCAGCGGCCCAGGATCGCCTTCACAACGGCCTCATCGTATTCGAACGCGGCGCGGTACGACTCCCGCAGGCGGTCGGACACCTTGCCCAGCTTCAGGCCGATGATCTTCCGCAGCACCTCCTCGGCCAGCGGGAAGTAGGGCACCACGGTGATGCGGCCCAAAAAGGCGTCCTTGAACGACTTCAGCAGCTCCGGACGGATCGCGTCCCGCAGCGCGTTGGAATCGGGACGGGTGTCCGGGTCGGCGCAGAGCTTCAGGATCAGGTCGGTGCCGGCGTTGCTCGTCAGCAGGATGATGGTGTTCTTGAAGTCGGTCTCCAGGCCCTTCTCGTCCGTCAGGCTGCCCTTGTCGAAGACCTGGAAGAACAGGTCGTGCACGGCGGGGTTCGCCTTCTCGATCTCGTCGAGAAGCACCAGGCTGGAGGGCTTGCGGCGCACGGCCTCGGTGAGCACGCCACCCTTGCCGTAACCCACCAGGCCCGGGGCGGGACCGGTGAGGCGCGAGACCATCATGTCGGACTTGTATTCCGACATGTTGATGACGGTGATGCTGTTCTCGCCGCCGAACATCAGCTCGGCCAGTGCCAGCGCCGTCTCGGTCTTGCCGGTGCCGGAGGGGCCCACCAGCATGAACACGCCGATCGGCAGCCTGGGGTCGCTGAGGCCGGCGCGGTTGGTCTGGATCCGCTCGGCCAGGATGTCCATCGCGTGATCCTGGCCCACCACCCGCTTCTTCAGCGTCTCGGCCAGGTGCAGCACGTTCTCCACCTCGTTGCGCACCATCTTGCCGAGCGGGATGCCGGTCCAACCCGAGATGACATCCGCCACCACCGAGTTGTCGACGAAGGGGTGCACCAAGGGTGTTTCACCCTGCACCTGGTGCAGGTCGGCCGACAGGGCCTGCAGTTCGGCGCGCCCCTTGGCGGGGTCGACCGGCTGGGCGGGGGCGCTGACGGCTGCCGGCTCCTCCTTGGTATTGGGACGGGCGACCGGGGCCAGCTCGTCGGCCAGCTTCTCCACCTTGCCGGCCAGCACCTTTTCCTTCTCCCACTGGGCCGCCAGTTCCTCGCCGCGCTTGATTTCCCGGGTCAGCCGCTCCTCGATCTCGGCTAGCTGCGCCTTGTGGGCGATGCCGAGGTTCTCCTCGCGCTCAAGCGAAGCCTTGGCCACCTTCAGCTTGTCCACCTCGCGGCGGGAATCCTCAAGCGCCGCCGGTGTCGTGGACTGGCTGAGCGCCACCCGGGCGCAGGCGGTGTCCAGCAGGCTGATGCCCTTGTCGGGCAACTGGCGGTCGGGAATGTAGCGCTGCGACAGGCGGACGGCCTCGACCACCGCGTCGTCGAGGATGCGCACCTTGTGGTGTTTCTCCAGCGAGGGCACCACGCCCCGCAGCATGGCCACCGCCTTGTCGCGGTCCGGCTCGTCCACCTTCACCAGTTGGAAGCGCCGCTTCAGCGCGGGATCGTCCTCGAACGATTTCTTGTACTCATCGAAGGTGGTGGCGGCCACCGTGCGCAGCTCGCCGCGCGCCAGGGCGGGTTTCAGCAGGTTGGCCGCGTCACCAGCACCGGCCGCGCCTCCGGCGCCGATGAGGGTGTGCGCCTCGTCAATGAACAGGATGATCGGCGTGGCCGATCCCTGCACTTCCTGGATCACCGACTTGAGCCGGTTCTCGAACTCGCCCTTCACGCCCGCGCCGGCTTGGAGCAGCCCCAGGTCGAGGCTGCGCAGGCTGACGCCGCGCAGCGGCTCGGGCACATCACCCGCCGCGATGCGCAGCGCGAAGCCCTCCACCACCGCCGTCTTGCCGACGCCGGCCTCGCCGGCGAGGATCGGGTTGTTTTGCCGCCGCCGCGTGAGAATATCGATCACCTGGCGGATCTCGAAGTCGCGGCCGATCACCGGATCGATCTTGCCCTCACGCGCCCGGGCGGTGAGGTCCTGCGTGAACTGGTCGAGGCTGGGGGTCTTCGAGGAGCCCGCCACGGGCTTGCCGTCGGGACCTGCGGCTGCCGATGCTGAGCCGGACGCGACTTGGGCCGGGGTGCCTGGGTCCTCCTTGCTGTGGGCCAGCAGCGTGGGCAGATCTGCCGAGAGCTTCTCGGAGGAGATCTTGTTCAGCTCGGGGCTGTTGTTGCGGATGCGCAGGGACAGGTCGCGGTCCGACAGCTGCGCCGCCAGCAGGTGGCCGCTGCGGATCCGCCCGGCCCCCATGTCGATGGTCGCCAGCAGCCAGGATTGGCGGATCATCTCGGCGATATCGGGCGAGAGCTGCGGCGCCCGGCCATTGCCGGTCTTGAAGCCTTCCATCGCCCGGGTGAGCTCGCCCCGGACCCTGCCCTTGTCGATGTCGTAATGGCGGAGGATGACGCTGAGATCGGATTCGGCCACATCCAGCAGCTTCAGCAGCCAGTGCTCCATCTCCACATTGAAGTTGGTCTTGGAGAGGCAGAGCCCCGCCGCCCCTTCGAGGGATTTCAGGCAGGTCTCGTTCAGTTTGTCGGTGAGAGCCCTCAGGTTGTTGCCGGCCATGTTTCTATTCCTCTTGGATCAGTTCAATCTATCAAAAAACGCAGCCTGTTTCAGGCGGCATGGACACTGCTGAACGACAGGTCCCCCAGGACCCTCTCCGGCTTTTCCCGGCACAGCCAGACCGACTGGCCAAGGACGGGGGCGCGGGGGCCGGCCGCAAGGACCGGATCGGGTACCGACTTTCCGGGCACCAGCACCCGCAATTCGAAGTCGAACCCGCCACGGACATGCAGCCGGACCAGATCAAACAGGGTTCTCAGCAGCGGGGAGGGAACCGGTTGCCCCCGGTGCCGCGCCGCCGACAGGAACTGGTTGAAAAGCGGCTCGTCGACCGGGCCGATGTGGACGCGGAAATGGTTCTGGGCGTCGACCACCGATTGCCCGCAAAGGGCCCCCTGGCCAAGGAAACCGGCGGGACCCTCCGCCTCGCCCGGCGCGGGCCGCGCCAGGCGGGTCTGGGCCTCGGCGGGTAGCCGCAACACCCTGGGGGCGAACTGCTCGATTTCCACCGGGGCCCGCAGATAATCCGCCAGCAGCGCCCGGAGCGATTCCGCGGTGCGGACCTGGCGACCCAGACCGCCCCCGTGCAGGATCAGGAACCGGTCGTCGAACGGGTAGGAAGGTGACGACCCCGCGCGCTGGGCGTCCAACTCGCCAGCGGCTTCCTCAGTCAGCCCCTCCGTCCATTGGTCTGGAAGCCGGCCGATCCTTGACCGTAGCGGGAGCTGGCCGATGCCGACCAGCGAGAGGTTCGCCTCGGTGAACGGGTCGAACCCACCCGGCCGGAAGTTGATGCCAGCCACCATCAATGCCGACGGGCGGTACTTGGTGGAGGTGCGGTAGAACAGCGATGTCATCCGGTGGTTGAACAGGTTCAGCCAACCCTTGAAGGAATCGCGCTCCGGGTTGTCCTTCTGCCGTTCCAGGTCAAGGATGGCCAGCGTGTAGTGGTTGGGCAGGACGCCGCTGGGCCCCTGCAGCCCGATGAAGTTGACCTCCATCTCGGGCGAGGGAAAACCGGTCCATGCCGGCCGGTCCGAGGGCAGGGTGCTCCCTGACCCCCGGATTTCCTGGATCTGGCTGGCCGGGAAGGTGAGCGTGTTGCGGGCGGCGAAGCGGACCGATTCCCTGGTCAGCGGGCCACCCAGGCCGGGCTCGACCACGTCCTCCTGGAACCGTCCCAGCAGGTGGACCGCCTGGAAAAAATCAAACTCCCACGGGCTTTGCCGCAGCCTGCTCAGCAGCCTGGAGGACTCGCAGTCCGGCCGGACCCTCGGAAGCCATTCCTGGTTCGTCTGGGTCGAGGGATCGGAAGGGACCTTGAAGCCGTTCACAGCAGCGAGATCTCCCCGACCCGCGGCGGCCAGGTCTTGACGGGAAGGTCCGCCCGGTTTTCCCGCAGGGTCAGCCGGGTGAAGCTGTTGACCGAGGCGTAGAGCGGCAGGAACCGCTCGAGCACCGTCGCGAACAGGAAGGAGCCGATGCCGCTGAATTTCTCACGGTCGAGCACCAGTTCCAGATCCATGCCGCGCACGATCGCGCCGCCCTGGGCCCGAGACAGCCTGGCCGTGGACGGCTTGCAGGAAAACGCCACCAGCCCCTCGCACGCAAGGCGGTTGGTGGCCGCACCCTCGGCCGCACCATGCGCCTGGCGTGTCGGGTCGTAGAGGCTCAGGATCTCCCGCAGGGCATCGGCTCCCCGCTCCGGCTCGGAAAGCGGCAGGTGGTTCAGGTTGAGTTGCGAGACCAGTCGCCAGTAGGCGTCGCGACGCAGGGCCCGGCGCAGCGGCAGGGAGGGGGGACGCAGCACCGTGATCCGGGACACGGGGGCAGCAGCCTCCAGGTCGAACCGGATCCGTTCTCCCAGCTTCTGCAGGTGCTCCGGCAATTGTCGGTTGGTGCAGAGCGTCTTCACCACCAGCACCTTGTCATCCGCGACCGACTCGCGGAAATCCAGGTCGACCAGCCGGAGGAAGACATCGGTGCCGGGGTCGTCGCCGCGGGCGGCGGGTTGCCGCGCGACATGCCAGAGGGCCCGCCGGGAGGCCGGGCTTGCTCCCCGGTTGAACGAGTAGAAGGGCTCGTACACCTTGGCGGTTTCGCGGGTGCCCGCGGTGCCCTCCACCGATTCGACCGACCAGACCTCCATGCCGTCGGGGTGGGTCACATCGGGGACGATCTTGTATTGCGACCGCGTGCGGTCCACCACGATCGGCTCGGCCGTGCGTGGAAACAGGTTGACCACCGGGGTGCAACCGAGCCGGAAGGTGCCGGCGTCCACACCCTGCTCGAGCATGGTGGACGATTTCGAGAGGAAGAAATACAGATCCAGGCCCCGGTCCGCAGGGGCCAGCGAGGACCATTCCTGGAAACGGTCGAGCCGGAAGAAGTGGAACTTCGACGGGCAGGCGAAGAATTCGCTGAGGAGCCGGTAACCCGACGGGCTCGAGGTGGGATAGGGCAGGATGGCCTCCTCGGGGTCGAGGCCCGCGGGGGAGACAGGCGGCCTGCCAGGCCAGAGGACCGGTGCCGGTTTCGATCCCCCCGCCGGCGAGACCGCGAAGGCGAAGGCGTCGTTGAGGATCGATTCGTGCAACAGGGGCGCCAACTGGCTGTCGGAGTTGATGAAGAGCCGCAACGACTCGAGTGGCAGGCCGCGCAAACGCTGGGTGCCGGTCGACTCGATCCGGATACGGATCGCGGCCCCGGTGCCACGGGGGGCGTTCAACGACTGCACAAAGGGGGGCACCAGGCACTGCGCCTCGGTGACCCGCAGCGGGCAAAGGTCCAGGTTGAAGCAAGTGCGGAACCGGCAGGCCAGCCCGTCCACCGGCTGGGTGCGCAGCATGGTGCCCCGCGGCAGCCTGAACACCCCTGAGGAAGCGGAGCGGGTGTGATCGTGATCCAGTTGCAGGATGGCTATGGAGGGCACCGGTGACAGGAAATGCGGGTATAGCTGGTGCAGGATGCCGTCGGTCAGCTCCGGGAACTCGTCATCCAGGCGGTGCTGGATGCGGGCCGCGATCAGCGCCACGCCTTCCAGCAGGCGTTCCACATGGGGATCGGCGCTGCGGTTCGCCTCCAGCAGCAGGCGACCGGCCGTGGAAGGGTACCGGGTGGCGAACTCCTGCGACATCTGCCGCAGGAAGGACAATTCCCTCTCGTAAAAGGGGTACAGCTCGCGGCTCATCTCAGGCTGGTCTCCTCAATACGGGACTGGCCTGTGGCGAATTCCAGCAGCGTCTCAAAAACAACCTCCGGCGCCGGGTCCAGGCGCAGCCTCCCCTCGATGCGGAAGTTGACGGTGCCATGCTTGGTGTCCTTGGTGTCACCCACCAGCACCGCCTTGATGTTGGAAAGTCTCGGCTCGTACTGCGCGATGATCTTTTCCAGCACCCGCCCGATCTTCTGCCTGTCCTCCGGGGACGAGGCCCGCATGCTGACCATTTCCGGCATCCCGAAACGGTAGACGGAACCCGCCAGCAGCGGGAACTCGTCAATGGTCTTGTCCTGGTTCTGACGGGTGTTCAGCAAATCCTCGACATCCCTTCGCACGGAGGCCACCAGGTCCTCCACCGAGAATCCCGGCCGGGCGAGGGTTCCCAGCGAGGACGGGTCGATGATCCGGTCGAGGACCGAAGGCATCATCCCGATCTTGCGAAGATCACCGCTGTCCATCAGGCTACCACCCTACCGCAATAAACCAGGCGCTCAGGTGCCGAAGGCAAGTTCCCGCACATCCGAGAGGTTCTCCTCCCCCTCGCCGGCCAGATAAACCCTGGGGCCATATCCGCGCAGGATGGCTGGCTGGTCGGCATGGGCGGGCATCCAGTCCCGCTCACTGCCCAGGCGGACAGTCTCCAATCCGTGCAACGAGCTGCCTGCGTAAAGCGCCGGCAGGAAAACCGCGCCGGTCGATCCGTCGTCGAGGGACAGGTTGGCTGGCATCCACAGGATGTCGCGCGGGAAGCGCGGGGGATTGGTGGATAGCTGGGTGATATTCCGGAACGGTACCCAGTAGTAACGGCCTTTCGCGAAAACCTCCAGCACCCCGGCGAACAGGTCGTCAGCGTCCCGCCACAGCGTGAACGGCTTGCCGTTCACCTGGCCCTGCAAGTCTTCGCCCGTGCCGTTGGCCTCACCCAGCAGCTTGGCGAACTCCCCGGAGTCGCCCGACGCGAGGGCCTTGAAGGCCTGAAGGCGGGTTTGACACGCGGCTCCGGTTTCACCGAAGAAAAGCGGCTCCGCTTGGCCGGCCAAAACCTTGGCTCGTTCCTGTTCGGAGCGGACGCAGTTGCGATAGTCGAGGGCCGCCAGTTGCAGGTCGGGATCGTCCACCGTCAGCGCGTCTATCTGCTTGCCGGCCTTGTCCCACTCGCCGGCGAAGGCCAGCAATTCGAAAAGGAACAGCCGCGCCGGGTGATCGGCAGGCTTGGAGCGCACGACGGCCGTCTGCTCGGCGATGGCATCCGCCAGTTTTCCAGCCCGGTACAGTTCCTGGGGGTCGGCCATTTCAATCACTCCACTGCGAGAAACCAGCTTTCAGCCGCACACGGAAAAAAATCCCGGGCCGCCGACGGCCCGGGATTGGAGCATGACGCCAGAGGCGGCAATATTTTCCTCCCGGAGATCCAGGATCAGGAGGAGGCGTTGTTGGTGATGTTCCAAGTTCCGACGTAGTTGGAACCGGCGCCGCCCTGGGCGGTCTGCTGGGTATAGCTGAAGTTGATCTGCCCGTAGGAGATGCCAACTTCGTCCACATGGCCCACGCCCGCGGAGGGGTCTTGCGGGTTCAGCGGGCCATAGGTGTTTTGGTAGTTAGTGACAAAGGCGTTCTGCAGGGTGATTTGCAGATAAGCGACATTGGCGTTGCCACCGGGGCGCACCATCACCAACTGCACCTGGCCGTAGTGCACGCCCGAGGCGCATGCCTGCATCAGCGTGGCCGAGGAGGCGTTGATGGGGGCGCGGAAACGCAGCTCCTTGAAGCTGGCGCGGCCAGCGCCGGAACCGGTGGTACCGGAGGTGACCTTGGATTGGTTGGAGACCCCGATGCTGTAATCGATGCACTCGATCCAGTTCTGGTAGGTCTTGTCCGTCGACTCGCCCTTGGGGCTGAGGTTGTTGATGTTCACAAAAATGCGAACGCCGCCACCGATTGGTTCTGCCATGGGTCACCTCGTTGAATAAAAAGCCACGAAAATAAATAAGTGGTTGGAACCCTTTTGGGGTCATGGGACCACCCCCATTTTTTGATCTCAGAGGCCGGCGGCTTGAGATCATGAGATATATACGGCTGGCAAAAGCCGTTGGTTCACGCCTTCTTCGGAATCTCCGCCACCATGCGCATGCTGGAGGACAGGGTCTCAAGCTGGAAGTGGGGGCGCAGGTAGGCGACGGCGTTGTACCAGCCGGGCTTGCCCTTCACCTCTTCCACCTTCACCTCGGCCGCCGCCAGGGGACGCTGGGCCTTCACGTCATCGCTGACGCTCTCGGGATTGCCGACAACGTAATTGTTGATCCACTGGTTGAGCCACTTCTCGCAGTCACCCACTTCCATGAACGAGCCGATCTTGTCGCGCGCCATCACCTTGAGGTAGTGGGCGAAGCGTGACACGCTCAGCAGGTAGTTGGTCTTGGTGGACAATTCGGCGTTGGCATTGGCCGCCGGGTCGAAGTAGGTCTTCGGCTTCTGGCAGGACTGGCTGCCCATGAAGACCGCGAAGTCGCGGTTCTTGCTGTGCAGCAAGGGCTGGAAGCCCAAGTTCGACAGCTCGAACTCGCGCCGGTCGGAGATGGCGATCTCCGTCGGGGTCTTCATGGCGATATCGCCGTCGTCAGTGGGGAAGGTGTGAACCGGCAGGCCCTCCACCTTGCCGCCGCCCTCGACGCCGCGGGTGCGCATGAACCAGCCGTCCTTGGAGAACGCGTCGGTCACCCGGGCCGCATACGCCCAGCTCGAGTTCATCCATTGGTACTTCTCGTTGTCCTTGCCGTCGACGGCCTCCTCGAAGTTGAACTCCTCGACGGGGTTCGACTTCGAGCCGTAGGGCAGACGGGCCAAAACCCGGGGCATGGTCAGCGAGACATACCGGGAGTCTTCCGACTCGCGGAACGATTTCCAGGCGGCGAATTCGACCGAGTCGAAAATCTTCGCCAAATCGCGGGGTTGGGAAAGCTCGGTGAAGCTTTCCATGTTGAACATCTTCGGGCTCGCCGCCGAGATGAATGGCGCGTGCGAGGCGGCCGCCACCTGTGAGGTGAACTTCAGCAGGCTGATGTCCTCGGCTGTCCGGCCGAACTCGTAGTCGCCCAACAGCATGCCGTAGGGCTCGCCGCCCAACTGTCCGTATTCCTCCTCGTAGACCTTCTTGAAGAGGGCCGACTGGTCGAACTCGGAGGCCTTCTCCAAATCCTTCAGAAGATCTTTCTTGGTGACGTTGAAGACCTTGATCTTCAGCGTGGTGCTGGTGGAGGAATTGTTGATCAGGTACTTCAGGCCCCGCCAGGTGCCTTCCAGCTTCTGGTAGGCCGGATTGTGCATGATCTCGTTGAGCTGGGCAGACAGCTTCGAGTCGATCTGGGCGATCCAGTGCTTGATGTTCTTCTCGACATCCTTCGACACCACCTGGCCCGGCTGGACCACGCGGTCGAGGAACTGCTTGAAGTAATCCTTGACCCGGTCTGCCTCGGCCTGGTCCTGGGGACGGGTCGCGGTGATGACCTGATCCAGGATGCTCGGGCCGGCTGCGGTCGTGGTGGCGGTTGCCGCGGCCTGTTGTTGTTCTTCAGCGCTCACTTGGTCTCACCTCCGTTGTTCACCCCGAGATCCTTGGCCAAGGCCGCGGCCTTTTCCGTGTTGCCCAGCACCTGGGCCAGCAGGGATTCCAGCTTGTCGTTGCCTTCCATCTTGTTCAGCAACTGGCTGAGCCGCTGGCGCATGTCCAGCAGTTCCTTCAGGGGGCCCACCTGCTCGGCGACCTTGGCGGGGCTGAAATCATCCATGCTCTTGAAATTGAGCTCGACATTCACCTTGGTGTTGTCGTCGGTCAGCTTGTTGTCCACGCCAAAGGCGAGGCGAGGGGCCGACCTTGCCAGCACATCATCGAAGTTGTCGGCGTCGATGTTGACAAACTTCCGATCCTTCACGCCCTTGAGGGCTTCCTTGGGTTGGCCTGAAAGATCAGCCAGAACGCCCACCACGAAGGGCAGCTCGACCTTCTGCAGGGCCCCATTCGTCTCGACATCGTAGGTGATCTGGACGCGGGGCCGACGGACCCTGTCCAGCTTGTGCTGCAGGCTTTCAGCCATGGAATGACTCCGGGGTGGGCATTTCTGAAGGAGAATTGGAATACAACCAATTTGTTTTAACCGAACGAAAACCGGTTGTATAGGAGTCAAGTTTCTGGAATTTTCAGTTCATCAGTAGATTTCAGTCATTTTTGGCAAAACTTCACAAAGAAACCACCCGCTCGGTTCAGGGGGTTTGGCAAGGGTGGCTTGCGTTTGCCGAATGATTCTTTCAGGAAAAAACACAGGCAACCCAAAATCGGCCCATCAAATGGATGACCTACTGGTTTTGGTTGGACTGCCCCTGGATTCCCAGTTCCCTGAACATCCCCTCGATGACATTCTGCTCGCGCACAAAGGCCTGGATCAATTCAGGGAAGGGAAGCCTGCCCAGCTGCACCGCCCGACGCACCAGGTAGGGCACGGGGCTGTGGGGTTCGATCGCCGCCAAAATGTCAGCTGATTGTGCCATCATCTGATAGGCCCGATCCCGGCTAAGGGTCGGAGAGCCCCCCGCCGATCCTCCACCCGATCCCGCCGTGCCGTCCCCGGGGCCTTCGGAGGCCTGCGTTTCCGCGGGCGGACTTTTCTTGGCGATCACCTGGCCCAGCAGGATGTGGCATTGGTCCAGGATGGCCCTCAATTGGCCCATGGAGGGCGCCAGATCCTTCAGCTTCTCGCCAAGCTTGTTGGCCAGCCCAATCAGGCAATCCTTGGCCCGGGTCACCAGCGCAAACCGTTGTTGCAGTTTGTCCAGCGGCGTTCCAGCCAGGATCTGGTCCATGGCCGCCGCGCCGCCGGATTGGTTCTGCTTCAGTTGGGCCAGGCCCATTTCCGGAAAATCCTTGGTCGCGTCCAGCAGGGGGATGGATGCCACGGTGGACGGGAATCTGGCTCCACGATCCGGGTCGCTCAGCCAGTCGAACGGCGCGGAACGGATGTCCAGGTCGGAAGGGTCCTCAATGACCGGCACCAGCCTGTCCCAGGCGTTTTCCACCAACGATGCCAGCAGTTCCAGGCCATCCCCCAAGCCCTTGAACCCGTCCAGGCGGGTCATGGCCTCCACCATCCGCGCTGCCACCTGAAGGTCCTTGCTGGTCTGGGCCAGGGTTTTTGAGCCCAGCTTGATAATGCCGGCCCAGTCGGCCTTCTTGAACTCAGTGGGGCGCAGGGGATCGTCCGCGGCAAAACTCTCCGGATCCAGCTCCTTGCGCATCTGGTCCAGTTGGTCCTTGACCTCGTAGGGGATTGGCACCCCTCCCGGATACTCCCCGGCAATCGGGGCAGTCAGTGCGGCCAAATCCAGCGAATTGGTAATATCCATTGATATCTCGTGGAGTTGGTTTCGGTAGAAGTCGGAAAATCAGGGGCAGGAGTACCAAGCCTTGCTCCCTTCCTTTCTAACCCAACCAGCGGCTTGAGGAGGGGGCCAAGGGGTGTCCAAAGCTTGTTGAAATGCAAAGAGTGCGTTGAAATTGACTGGTGTGCCGATTTTTCAGCCCCGAAGCATTGGGGAGTCCCGGTGTTGTGGCGGACTGATCCCCCTTCCCGGTCCGATGGAATCAGTGATGCCCTGAAAATTACCCGCGCAACCTTTCGGCGCAGTTCCGGGGAGTGTGAATGGCCGGATTTGCTGAATCCAAATGGCGATCCGGCCTGGAAACCGGCAACACCCGGCGCCACCAACCCCTTTGGAGCTGGCTGGTCCCCACCGCGTTGCGCCAGCAATCCGTCTCCACCCTGGCACCGCTCTGGGCGTTCATGCTGTGGCTGGTCGGGGTGTCCTCCCTGTGCTGGATCTTTACCTGGGTGCGGCCCCCGGCCAAGGTGACCATTCTCCAGTTCGTGGCCGGATACCAGACCAACCTCGTGGTGCCCCACAATGTGCCCGGGGCCAAGTGCGCCGAAATGATCCAGATGGTCGGCGAGAATATCTATCGCAAGAAGGAAGTCCAGGTCAGCCCGCCGCTCGTCCTCCGGTCCGATACCGATTGGCAGAAGGAAATCCGTTCGGTCAGTTCACCGGTCCTCGTGGTGAATTTCTTCGTTTCCGGATCGACCGGCGAGAAGGGTCCCTTTTTCCTGCCTGATGACTCTGGATCGGCCGACCACAGCGCACCGTTTATTGCCTTCGCGAGCATCCTCGAAACACTCAAGGCCCAACCCGCCTCCCAGGTGAAGGTGCTGGTCCTGGACTCAGACCATCCTGAAAATCTCTGGCATTTCGGCATCCTCGACAATCTTTTTTCCGAGGGTCTCGAGGAGATGGCCGTGGAGTTGGCCGCCGTTCCCAACCTCGTGGTCGTGAATTCCTGCTCACCAGGCGAATCTTCCCTCCGTACCCATGACCGGGGTTTGACCAATTTTGGGGTGCACCTGGTCAAGGCGCTGTCAGGCCAGGCCAAGGATCTGGACCTCGACGGCGAGATCAGCCTGCATGAAGCCTTTGAGACGGTGGCCGCCAATACCTCGGCCTGGGCGTCCAGCTCCTACGGGATGACCCAGAACGTCCGGTTTCATCCTGCCTCGCCTGCCGCCCGCAACCGCCTCCTCGGGGCCACCCGGCTGGTCCAGGCGGGGTCCACAGGGTTTGACCCCCCGGTGATCGATTTTCAGGTGGGTTTGAACGAGTTGAAGGCCGCCTGGGAAAGGCACGCCCGCCTTTCCGCGGAGGCAAACGCCCCCGAGGCGATCTGCCCGGACACCTGGGACCATTACCAGCGCAGCCTGCTCCGCTACGAGTCGCTGATCCGGTTCGGCGACCTGACCAACGCGCTCACCCTGCAGGAGAAAGTCCGCAAGCTGGAAAACAGCATCGTCAATCTCAGCCGCCTGTCCCTGGAATCCGCCTCGATCAACCTCTGGATGCCGTTCATCGCCGGAGGGGTGGTCCGGGACACCCCCGAGGACCAGAATGCCGCCCTGGAGTTGCTTGCCGCACCCGACGCGGAGCTGGAGCCGAAGCTGAAGGCACTCTTGGAGAAAGGTGGAACCGGGCTGGAGGACCCCCGGGACCTGCGATTGGCCATCGTGCGCAGCACGCTACAGGTTGCGGCAACCAGCCCGAGCCCGGACGCCAGGCGGATCGAGAGGATCCTGAGACTTCTGGAAATTCCCGGGCGGCTTAGGCCTTCGGAGGTCCAGTCGACCCTGATTTTCATCCGGGACCGCGCGGAGACACCTTTCCTGAATTCCGCCCTACAGTACCTGATTCGCGGCAACCTCATGGCCGAACAATGCGCCTGCGGCCAGAACCCCGCGGTGACCTCCGAGCCGTTGCGGGCCTGCGAAAGGGGGGCGGTTTTTGTTTCGAGGCGGATCGCGGAAGCCGACAAGATCCGTCTCACCGGTCAGGATATGCTCCTTTCGGGCGACCCCCAAACCGTGCAGTTGGGGATCGGGGAATTGCGCCGCGCCGAGCAGATTTACATCGAGGCCGCCACCAAGTCTTCCGCCATCACCAGGTGGATGAACCAGAAAAACCGGATGGAGGCCAACCTGCCCTTCTACACCTCCTGGATTTCCAAGATCGGCGCCCGTAGGTCCATGCTGGGGCCCTACTCGGTTCGGGAGCTGGAGGACAGCGTCTCCGCAGCCTGGGACGAGGTGCACAAGGCGGCCTTTTTCCTGGAGAACGCCGTTTCCAAGCTGGCCAAGGGGGGCGATTTCCAATCCGACCTGGACGGCGCGGAGCGGGCTACGGGGGAAGCCCGCTCCCATTTCCAGAAGGTCCAGGCCGCGTTGCTCGACCGTTGCGACTCCCTGGCCGCCACCGAGGTGGCCGGGGAGAACGAGCTGGTCGACCAGGTCCTTGAGGTACCGGACATTGAAACCGGCCTGCGCATGCGCATCCTGCAGACCAGGATTCCCGAGACCGTGCTGGGCAAGAAGAATGGCCCCGGGGACCAGACGGTTCTTTTTTCCTCGCCCGTGAAGGCGCCGATCGACTACAAGACCCGCAAGGCGATCCTGCCGCTTCGGATGATTGGCCAGAGGCTTTTCGACGACAGTTCGATTGTGGGGGGTGCCGACCTGTTGCCCTTCGAGACCTGCCTGGCCAGGTTGTCCCAGCTACCTTCGGATCCGGCACAGAAACAGGGCCTCATCATCCAGATGGGATTCCAGATCAGGCGAAGGCTCGAAGTCTTCCAGAGGCAGAGCGACCAGTTGGTGAAGGCGGCGATGGTCGCGCCCACCGAGGACAGGCTGCCGATTCTCGTCCGGTCGGACATCCTCGACCGGATCGCCAATCTGGATTTCCGCGACATTCCAGAAGCGGGTGGATCCCTGCGCCGGGCATGGATCAACCAGTTCCTGGCTGGCATGGCCCTCAGGGCCTGGGAGTCCCATCTCGACAATGTGATCGACTACGCCGAGCCCTACTTCAAGAGATCGATGCGCCTGCTGCTCGCCGATTCTGGGAAGGGTCCTGTGCCCGTCGGGCAGGAGCAGGCGACCGCCCTCCTGAACAAGGACGGCACCCTGGAGGTGGCGCTGTTGTTGCCCGACACGACCGGTAAAAAATCCAGGACGCGGGGACCGATCCATTGGACCGGGGAAGACAGGCTGTCCCTCGGTTTCGAGGCGGGGCCCAAGGCGGACGGCAAGATTCCGGATGGGATCGTCACGCTGGAATTGGGCCGCGGCAAGCTAGCCTCACCCGACCGCCTTGCCAACGGGCGGTCGGCAACCATGTACAAGGCCGGGATGGGGCAGGGCGGGAATCCCAGGCCCACCAGCTTCACCTTGGATTTCCTTTCCGAGGCCTCCAAAGCCTGCGGGCGGCCTCTGGATAAAGAAGATCCCGAACCGGTGCGGGACGAGGTGCTCCTCTCGGCCATTTTCCGCGGCCAGAGGATACCGCTGAATATCCCGTTCCAGATCCACAAGACACCGTCGCTGGTCCGTTCTTTCCGCCGTTTCAGCGGGCCTTCCACAGTTGCGTTCCGTGCCACCGAGGAGGATGCCGCCAAGTCCGGGCAGGCCAAGGGCAGCATCAGCGTGGTCATCGACTGTTCCGGGAGCATGGGGCCCTACCCAGGTTCTCCCGGGAAGATCGCGGAGGTGGCAGACTCCCTGGAGAAGGTGTTGGGCAGCCTGCCCTCCGGTATCCAGCTCACCGTCTGGGTTTTCGGCCAGGCGGAGGGGCCGAGGCGCACCCTGGATGTCCCCGAGGACGGGATCCGGGTCCTTTTGGGGCCCACCGTGCTGGGGGAGGACCGCGCCGCCATGGCAAAGCGGCTTGCGGACAGGTTTCGTGGCGGGGAGATCGTGCCCTGGAATAAATCACCCATCCTCGCATCCATGGCCAAGGCTGCCAAGGTGATGGAATCCTCCACGGGCGAACCCGGTCCCAAGACCATGCTGGTCTTGACCGACGGCGCCGACAATTGTGCCGAGGGGGACAAGTCCCTCAATCCGGAGAAACTCCCCACCGAGGCCCTCATCGCCAAAATTCTGGCCGGCACCGGCATCAGTGTTCGCGTGATCGGATACCGGTCCGGCGAGGAGGAGGAGAAGGCGAGGAAGGATTTCTCGGGGCTCACCAAGTTGTCACCCCCGGGCAGCTATGTCTCGGCGCAGGATCTTCCCGGACTGATCACCGAGATGGAAAAGTCCCTCCGTCGCGAGATCCTATTCCAGTTGGAGGACCGGCTCAATCTGCCTCCGACTGGCATGCCGCCGGATGGTTATCCCGCGGCGCTGCCTGGATTCGCCGACAAGTGGGTCAGGCCCCCTTTGCAGTCTGGTGAATACCTCGTCCGGGCGGGCAGGTTGGCACCCCCCGTCGGTACCCTTCGGCTGGGCGAGTCGGAATCCCTATTGCTGGGCCTCCGCAAGGAGGGCGGATTGCGTCGGCTGGGCATGGCAGGGGATAGCCCCTCCCGGCCGCGATCTGTTTCCGGTGCCTGGACCGCGGCCCTGCTCCAAAACCGCGATGGCAAGGGGGCGGCACAACGATTTGCCGTTTTGGAAAAGGACTGGAGCGGGGAGGAGTTCGATCTGGCGGTCGTGAGGCCTGGCCTCGTCTGGTGGGAGATCGATGCTGGCGGCAAGCCGGTGGCCAACCGGGTGGTCGACATGGCGGGTTACCCGTCGCCAGCTTGGGCGCTGAACTCCACCTGGTGGCCGACCGATCCGCAAACCGGGGCGCCAACCCGTGGCGGACTGACCGTCTGGTGGTCGGAGACCACCTCCGCAGCGCCGGAGACGGACTTGGCCCGCGGCCGCGACTTCAAGGTCATCGGCGACCTGCGTGACAAGCCTGTGCAGGTTGGCGGTTCCTCGTGCCTGGTGGAGTCGGTCTCGCTGGAAAACCGCCTGGTGCTCCTCGATGGCGAGAATGCCGAGCCAAAGCCGATCCTTGCCGTGAGGACCCGCATGGACATCCAGCCGGGTGAGCCATTCGCCCAGGTTCCCGACATCCGGCTCACGGGTGTCCCTGGCCTGAACCGTGAGGTCCATCTGTTCGGCGATTCCGGCAAGGCCATGATCGTCTTCTGGCCATTCCAACCGTCCGATTTCGACAAGCTGGAGGGGTTGAGTTTTTCCTCGCTGACAGCCCTGAAAAAAGCCGCGACTTCCACCGGCCGCATGATCCGGATCCAGGACATGGGCCCACCCGACGCCAATGATGTCCGCCCGAGACCCGCGCTGGACCGGCCCGTGCCATCCGGGGCAGTCGGCGCGGCACCCGGCGGACCGGTGAAGCCATGAGCCAGGTTCCAGGGAAAAGCGAGGCACCTCCCGGCCCAGCCACGGGTCCCGGTTCGGCAGAGGGCCAGGGTCCGGACCTTGCCCCGGCATGGCTGGAAAATCTGGCATCGGCAGACGCCGCCAAACGCTCCGGCAATTCCAACCTGAGGGCCCTGGTGCTCGCCCCGGTGCTCCTGGCGCTCCTCGGTTCCACCCTGGGCTTCATTTCCTGGATCGGCCGGGTCCAGACCCCGCTGCTGTTCACCGTGATGGTGACCGAATACGAGCAGCCGTGGATCATCCCGGTGCCCTTGGGTCAGAATGATCGCCAGATCCTGACCTCCGGCAGGGTGTTCGACCGGGTCCATCCGGTGCCCGCCGCGAGCCTCGACCGCCAGCAAATCCTGGCCATATTGAGTGAAGTCGAAAAGGTCGAGGCGCGCGAGAATGTGGTGGTGTATGTCTCGGCGCGGGCAGTCGCCAGCGCGGATGGCAAGTTGCTGCTGCTTCCTTCCGATGCCAGGGTGGAAAATCTGCGGGGAAGCCCGACCACGCTCAACACGGTGGCCCTCGAGGATCTCTTCCGCTCGATGGCCAGATGCCCGGCCTCGCGCAAGCTGCTGGTGCTGGACATCTTCAACCCCCTGATCAGCGTTCCCCAGGGAATGCTGCAGATCGACCTGCCGGGTCTGTGCAAGGGTGAACTCGAGGCCTTCCAGAAGGATGGCGCCAACCCGTTCCATGTGCTGATGACCTGCGCCCCGGGCCAGCGCAGTTTCGCCACCCAGGCGATCGACTCCAGTCCCTTCTGCCACTTCCTCGCCAGGGCCGTCAACGGCGAGCTGCCGGCCATCCGGGGCTCCAACCTCAACCGCTACGGCAAGGTGTACCTTTCCGACCTGCAGGATATGCTGGTCCGCCATGTCGACCGGTGGACCTCGTATTGCAACCTGGCTCGCCAGACTCCCCTGATGCTGGGGACCGGCCCCGACATGCTCCTGGGGCTTCCGAAGATCCGATATGTCCCCAGCCAGGTGCTCGCGGCCAAAATCTCGGAGAATTGGTCCAGGCTCGTGGGATGGATCCCCTTCCTGGGGGCCAAGAAGCCGGCTGATGACCCGGAGGGAGCCGGTGATGGCTCCCCATCGGGCGAGGCCACCGGTGGTGCCGGAGCAGTAGCCCAAAAATCCGGGGGGGCCACGCAGGGGGCCGGGGATGAAAAGACCGGAGGTCCCGGCGGGAAAAAAGATGCCGAATCACCGGCCAAGGATGCCGCGAAGAAGTCCGACCCCGCTTTGGCGGCGGATGGGGCCAAAGGAGGAGCCGGTGGGGGCGACAATTCCGCCGAGGGCGAAAAGAAGGACCAAAAACAAGTAAAAACCGCGGCAGATTCCGCAGCCGCCGGCACCGGCCATTCCGCAGATGGGGCGACTCCAAAATTACTTCAGATCCCGCCGGAGGTGGAGGCCGCCTGGGAGCTTCTCGAGAAATGGACCGCGGAGCGTGTCGAGGTGGATTACCCGAGGCTGATGAACCGCCTCGCCGACCAGGCCAGGCAGGGGCTGCTCTACCACCTGCTCGGGGTCGACCGGAAGAACTATGTCGAGCAACTGCGCTACGAGACCGGGTTGCTGCGGGCGGAACTGGAGCGCCGCAAAGCCGAGCTGCCCAGCCCGGGAGTCCTGCCTTCCCTCGGCATGATGATGACCGAGGGCGTGCTGTCCCAAACACCCGAACCGATGGTCAAGTCCCTCCAGAAGGCGATCCTCTCGATTGATCCGGCCAAGATCGCCGGACCGGACGGCCCCTCCCTGGTACAGAAGGCGGCGGAGGAGTGGATGAAGGCGAACCCGGCTGCCGGCAAGGCCGACATCGAACTGGCTTGCGTCAACGCCATGATCAACCTGCCGGACCCTTCCGTCGCCAACTGGAGGGCCGCAGCCGAAATCCTGTCCAAACTCCGGGGGGAGCCGAGGACTTCAGAGGCCAGGCTGCTGGCGCGGCTCGGCGGCGCGACAACAGGTTCCGGAGCCGACCCGGACCTCGCCCAGACCTGCCTTTCCACCTCCCTGCGTTGCAGCCAGGCTGCCGCGCGCTGGAGGTGCTATTCCAGGATCGGCTCCATCATGGAAACCATGATGGAGAACTGCTCGGACGGCACCTGGCTGGTCGAGAACAGCCCCAGGCTCCACGCCGAGGATGCCAACGCGCTGCTTTCCGAGGCGAGGCGCTCGGCCATTTTCGTGGAGGGCTTCGAGCAGGTCTACAAGGAGTCACGGTCGATCATCTGGCAGGCCTTCCAGGATTTTTCGGCGTTCGAGTCGTTCCCGGTCGGCCTGCCGGCCGGCTGGGACAAATACGCCGACCGCATGGGGCAGATGATCGAGCTGTTCGAGCAACTGGATTCTGCCGGCGAGCTTCCCCGTTTCGAGGTCGAAAAGATTGTCAGCCGCCTTCGCACCGCCGCGCAGGACCTGGCCAAGAGCTACCAGGAAGTGCATGTGGCGGTCCAGCCCGAGGGAATCCAGGAATTCATCCGTATCTCGGCCTCGGAAAATGTTTCCCCCGCCGTGCTTCCCGAGGTGGAGTCGGCGTTGCGGCTAGGCGGCCAACCCCTGAAAAACCGACTCCTGCTGATCACCTGCTACCTGAAGATCCAGCAGCGGGTCGTGGCCAAGATCCGGGCCATCGAAGATCAGGAGCGGGCCAGCGGCACACCGGCGCCTGCGCGCCCGGACTACGATCAGGGCGACCCGTCCCGGGCCGAACAGCGCTCAGTCAACAACCTCGAGCGAGTCAGCTTCATCACCCAGCGCCTCAGGCTGCTCGGCGTGCCCGAGGGGGATCTGGCGCCGCTCCGGGTGCCAGGCGACAGCGGTCCGGGCACCATGGGGCTCGGGGAGTTGATGGACAAGAGCGCGGTGATCTCCAGACTGTTCCTGGTCAAGGTGCCCGAGCTCATCGCGTCCGACCAGCGGAACGCCTTCCGGGCCAGCCTGGCCTATCCGGGTTGGCTCCCTGACAAAACCCTGGACCAGCCGGAAAGCAACCCGATCACCAAGGTCATTCGGGAAGAGCGTGAAAGCTACCTGTTCTGGGTGGTGAGCAGGCTTCGCCACCAAAGCCGGATGGGACTGGACAAGGATTTCACCTCCGAGATGGCCGGCTTTTTCGGCAACAAGTTCAACCTCCAGGGCCTTTCCGGGATGTCGGTCATCCAGTCGAAACCCGTCTCCCTGCAGCAGCCGGGGGATGAGACCACGGTCAAGGTGAGCTGGACTGGCGACCTGATCCGCTACGAGGATGTCACCGCCCGGGTGCTGCGGGGTTCCCTGGGGCCGTTCAGGGCCTCCATCAAGGGGTCCAGCCCCTCCGAATCGGGTGGGACGGTCGAGGTGGTCCTGAGGCGGGACCCCTCGGCGGTGGTTCCGACCCGGATCGGTTACGACTTCGTGATTGAATTCAGGAGCGGCTCAAGGAGGTGGTACGGCCCGGTGACCATCCTCCCCGATGATGACGGCTCGCGCCCGTCCCTGGTGATCTCCGATCCGGGGGAAGACGGGAGCGTCTACGGCGACACCCTGCCCCTGCGGGGCTCCGGGTCCAAAAAGGCGGTCGCCTTGCGCCTTCGCCAGGATTCCGGCAAGGCGGAAAACCTGGCGGTGACGATCAGCCCCTCCCGGGCCGCGGGCGCGGGTATTTGGGGCCCCGCCAGCGTCACCCTCGCGACGGGGACTTCCACCAACCTGCCTTTCGATGGATTCCTTTCCGGGGCGGGACAGCCACCGGCCGGGGGCAATGGCGCGGAAAAAACCCAGGCCTCCGCACCGCGCCGGTTGAACGCGCCCGGCGAGTTGCTGTTTGAGATCCGGGACCTGGCCAAGGTCAGCGACCCGGTCGTCAACCGCGCGCTGAGGGTCCAGCGCGTGGACCCGGGTGAGCTGGTGGAGATCCTGTCCGCCTCGCTTTCCCCCGGCCGGGGTCAAGCGACACCCTCCAGCAACCTGCGCGTGGAGGTGCGCGCGAAGCGGCCGCCACTCGCGGGCCCGCCCTGCCGCGTGGAGCTTTCCGTGGAGGGGCAGGCATCGGTCCAGGGCATTCGGGGCAACCTGCGCGGCACCGTTCCGGCCAATGGCGACACGCTGGTTCTCGAGGCCCAGGGAATCCCCGCCGTCGGCGAAGCAACCGGCGTGTTCACACTGTCGGTGGACGGGGTGCCGCTGACCTACCGGTTCAGCGCCGATTTTGCGGTATTTGACCGGGTCGAGGGGGCCGAGCTGGAAAGGGTGCCGTTCCTTGGTTTGAAGGCTTCCATGGCCCTGCCGGCCAAGGAGGGGCCCGCGTCCATGGCCGGTTCGGGCGACGTTCCCAGGATCCGGGTGGAGGCCTGGGCGAGCCAGTCGCCCGCCGGCTCAAAACTGCGCCTTCAGCTCCTCGGTGGCGACCAGTTCAAGATCGCGGAAAAGGTCGAGATCCTTCCCGGCCCCATCGAATCGGTGGTGACCGTGGAGCCCGGCGACAAGGGAGCTTGGCTGTTCTCGCTCACGGAGGGCCGCTGGAGCCGCGAGTGGGATCCCGAGGGAATTGCCGGTCGTAAATTGGTTCGGCTCGAGCTGCTGGGACCGGATGGGGTGATCCTCGGCACCCGGGAAACCCCGCTGGTGGTTGACACGACGCCGCCCCGTTTCGGCCAGTTCTTCGGCTATCCGGAAAAACTGGCGCCGGGAACCACCAGCCGCTTCACCTTCATGGTCGCCGATGAGGAATCGGGGATCAGCTCGGTCCAGGCTTACCTGGGTCCCCCCAAGCCCCCCGCGCCTCCAGCGGGGAGCGCCCCGGCTGCCCCGGTGGTTCCGCCCCCGGTGGTCGAGGTGACCCCGTCAGGCAACGCGAGGGAGGTAAGGCTGGATGTGCCGGTCGACGCCAAGGGGTCTGTGACCCTGACCATCCGGGCCTTGAATGGTTCCGGCCTCGAGTCGATCTGGAGCCAGGCCATACCCGTCGCGGATGTGCCACCACCCACCGTCGGGGGACTGAGGGGTGTCGTGACGGAAGCCGGGCGCGCGCAGGGCGGCTTGCCCGTGGTGCTGAAGGATGACAAGGGCAAGGAGGCCCAGAAAGCGGTCACCGACCCATCGGGCTCCTACCTGTTCGAGGGCCTCAAGCCCGGCAAATACACGGTGGAGGTCAAAAAATCGTCCTCCCGCCGCAGCGCCACAGCGAAGGTCGAGATCAAGGCCGGGCCGCCGGCGGTTGCCAATCTGAATCTGCTGGAATGATCTCTCGCCGATTAACTCTGGCGTTCATCCCTAGGCCGGATCGGTTTTGACCCGTCACTGATTGGCGCCCTTCAAGCCCGAATCCGGTACCCCTTGGCCGGCTGGCTCAATGCCGTTTTGCGCGGCGCGACCTTGTGCCGCGAATTGGAAGATGCCCACCAGGCTTCGGTTGCCCTTGCCCAAGGCCTGGCCCGGTGCGCGGTTTTCACCGGGGGGCTGGGAACGGTGTTTCTGGATGGTCAGCATCGCGCGGGACAGGACAGCCTCGGAGGATTCCTGCCGGTTCCCCCATCCGAGTGCTTGGGGGGTTCCCATCGGCTGCACCTCGCTGGCGCTGGTGTTTTCCCCGCCCTTGGTCGCGGGCGGGTTGTAAATGGCAGCCTGGGCTATCGGCGCATTCTGGCCCAAGGTCTTCAGGGCAGCCGTCACCACGCCGGAGCCGTCCTCCATGCCCGCGGCCTTCTCGCGCAAGTCCGCTCGGCCTGCGGGGGCCGGCTTCTCTGGTGCCTTGTCGGGTTGCGGTTTGGGAAGGGGCAGGGCGCCCGGTGGTTCGGGACGCTGCGGTTCCTCCCGCTCGACGTAGCATTCCAGGGCGTGTTGCAGGGCCACCAGCGCCATCTCGCGCACCCGGGGCGAATTCTCGGGAGGATTGCCATCCTTGCTGCTGGCGTTGACCGTGATGGTCAGGGCGTCGATCACCTTCTTGGTGCCGCAGCAGCCGATTGAGAGTACCTTGGCGGCTTCCAGCCGCACGCATTCCGCCTTGTCGGTCCGCAGCGAATTGATCAGCGCCAGTTCCGCCTCGGGATACCAGTTGCAATCCACCCGGGCCAGGCACCGGACTGCCTTCCGCCGTTCTTCCATCTCCAACTGGTCCTTCGTGATCCGGGCACAGGCCCCGGCGGCGCTGTCGGCGGGGGCCTTCAGATCCTCCTGCGAGACCGGGGGGCAGCATGGCTTGATGCAACCGCCCGACATCATGCTCAGTGGCATTGTCATGCTGCTGAGCAACTGCCCCACGCAGCATTTGCAGATCTTCTCCTTACACTTGGCGCAGGCCGCCTTGACCGCCATCAGTTGCTGCTGGCTGGGCATCAGGAATCCCCACAGGTTGGGGATGCTGGACCCGCCGGCGGCCGTGGTGGTGGTGGCAGCCGAGGTCGTGTCCTGGGCCCCGGCTCCGGAGGCCCACACCAGAGGCAACAGCACGGCCAAAAAGACGGCAAGCCGGGCATTGTTTTGTCGAGCCATCACACCAACCCTCCCTGCAAGGGATCCACACTATGGAGAGTGATCGGCGTCAAACTGGGAAAAGATTGAGGATTTTTCCCACAGGTGGATCCGCATCTTTATCCTGAAACACCAAATTTACCTAAACAGCCACAAGGTGGCAGGGAATTGGCATTTTCGGAAAAACCAGCAAACTTTTCCCAATCTGCCAGCCGAAGGAGATAAAGGAGACCAGTCCCTCGAATGAGGCAGTTGCATGAACCGTCGGGTGACCCGAAGCCTGAATGCCCTGGTGGGAAGGTGGTTTCTTGCCACCCTCCTGGCATTTGCCGGCAGGCCGGTTACCTCCCACGGCCAGGAGGGGGCAGCGCCCCCAGCCCCTGTCGACCTGCCGCTGCCCAACCAGATCATCCCCGACTTGCCCACCCTGTCCAGCCATCCCCTGGCGGAGATCATGGACGGCAACATCACTCCGGTGAGCGGGTGCGCCAGTTGCGGCTCCGCACCTTTGGGTGGAGGGTTGGGGGGGATGCCGCGGGGCGCCAGCGGCGCCAGCCTCTACGATCCGGTGGGCTGTTGCCCCGGCAGCGAGTGCGGCCAGGGCCGCACCACCTGCTACGGGTGCGAACACGACGGGTTTGTGGCACGCATGCTGTGCGGCGTGTACGAGTGCCTCGCCTGCCCCGACCCCTGCTACGAGCCCGGCTGGCGGCCGATCATGGATATTGGTTTTTTCACCGAATGCGCCCGCCCCATCAGCCAGCAGCGCGTGAGGATGACCGCCTTCCAGAACATGACGAACTATACCCGTAATAGCTACAAGATGGCAGCAACCCCTCCCTGGGGCATCGGGCCACAACCCGCCGTTGGAAAAAATGGCTCGCTTTCCACTGTGGCCCCATCGGTGAACATTTATGAGGCGTCCCTCTACACCGAGATCGCCGCTGGGAACGTGGGTGTGATCCTGGACGTTCCTTTCCTCCTGACAGATTTCACGGGTGGTTTGATCAAAGGAAGCGGCGGTTCTGGCTTTGGAAACATAACCACCGGCATCAAGTCAACCATTTTCGATTGCGAGTTGCTGCAGATTGGTTGGAAGACCGTGACCAACCTGCCTGTCGGGGTGACCATGGTGGGTCTTGGCAATGGGCTAACCTCGATGGAGATAGGCGGGTTGATCGGTGTGAAGGTGTCCGAGGATACCTACCTTCAGGTCAATCTCACCGAGTGGATCCCGTTCGGCGGATTGATGCCTTTCCCCGGGGCGATGTTCATCACGCGCCTCAGCCTGAACCACAAGGTATGGCAGGCCAATCCGAAAATCCCGGTCTACATGAACCTGGAGTACGCAGGCTATTTCTTCCAAGCCGGCTCCTATCTGCCCTATGCGGTGGTTGACTCTGGCACCAGTATCACAAGCGTTTTGCCCTTGAATTCATCCGGCGGCAGCTACCAGCAACTGGGCCCTGGAATCCGGATGTTCATGACCGAAAAAATGGACGCGGGATTCGCCGCGCAATTCTCACTCAACCCGGAGTCCGGTAGCTGGGGTGACCAGCAGTACCGGGTGGATTTCCGGTTCAGGTACTAGCACCGGAGCCCACCACTCCGGTGGATTCCCGCCGAACCGCTCCCTTCGCCCCGCACCCGCGCCAGCCCCGCCACTCGGATGTCGGCGCTAGGGGAGATCAACGTCAACAACCGGCTGATCATGAATTTCTACACCGCCAAGCGCCTGCTCAGCGCCCTGGCCATGACCATCCAGCGCCACGAGCAGGCGTTCGGCGCCATTGAGCTCGACATCCGCAAGCGCGTCAGCCTGCCGATCCCCGAAACTGGCAAGTGATCTAAAATCCAGCCACCATCGTCCCCGTCCGGCCCCCCGCCCGCGCCACTGCCCGGGCGGGGTTTTTTCATGCGATTTGGCACTAAACGGGTTACCATGGGTCCATGATTCGGTTCCTTCGCGAATATCGCAGCAGGCCATCGGAGCCATCCCCAAACCAATGCAACCCGAACACCCCGAGATGACGCCGGAGGACCGCAAGCTGGTCCTGCTGCTGGATTTCCTGACAAAGGCCAGGAGCCTGGGGGTTCCCCTGACCGTGCCCGACCTCGAGGCCCTGCTGCCCGCCTTCGGCATCTCGCTATTCGGCGCGGAGCACCGCATCCTGGTGCTGGCCGACCACGAGGCCCTCGCCGATCAGGGAATCGCCCCCGACCGGGACCAACTGGTCTCGGATTACCCCTGCTGGAAGCAGGACATCGACCTGGAATTCCAGATGCGGGAGATCACCCGGCAGGCACGGCTGGGCCACCGGCCTGGCGGGGCTGCCAATAGCTAAAAAAAAAGACCCCGCAACCCGCCTCGGCGGGAAGCGGGGTCCAAACCTTGGTAGACCCTCACCCTCCAGGACGCCTGAAGGGGCCACCCTTTCGCCCCTCCAGCCGGATCTCCCGGCTTCCGAGCGAGGAGGCCACGCCCAGCGCGAAGACCACCAGACCCACCAGCACCGACCCGGTCGCCCCACCGGCGAACACCGCGATGAGCAGATTGCCCATCAGGTAGGCGGAATTGAGCTTCTGCCTGGCACCCATGGCGCACCCCCTAGCGCGCCATCACCGGGGCCCGGCGCAGCCAGTCGATCAGCTCCGTCGCCTGCCGCCGCGTCAGCCACGCGAGATCGACGCCGTAGCGCTCCTGGACCAGCTCCCCGACATCCCGCCGCTGCCGCTCGCACAAGGTTCCGAGGTAGTTCACCTGCTTCTCCGAGGCGAGCGGCCCCTGCGGCCTACCTCTGGCCGGTGTAACCGTGCTGACACCTTCCCCGGAACCATTCGCGGAACGGTCATCCACGCCATCACCCTTCTCGTCGCCACCGGGACCCACAGTTGGCTCCACCGGTCCGGCGGCATCCCCGCCCTGCCCTAGCTCCTCGTCGAGGGCCTGCCGCGCCAGGGCGAAAAGCTCCCGGATGCCATCGCGCAAGCGCTCGGGCTGATGAATGACCCCCGCATCGAACTCCTGCTCGAGGTGGACCGAGCCACCCCGGCTCGAATAGTTCGCCTCGCCAACCTTCCGGCTCAAACCCGCTGACACCTTGATCATGGCATTCCTCCTCCGGGCAAGGCCCGGTCCCTGACAATCAAAAAAGGGCGGTGCACCCGCCCAAGCAAACAGGCCGCCGGAACCCCCGGCGGCCCTGACAACTCCACCCCAGTACCACCAGCCCCTAAAGCCGGTGGCCTTCCAGCCAACTCACCTCCGCCGCCAGCGCCTCCGAGCGCTTCCCGAACGGCCCGAGCACCGGGCCGCCCGACGGACCGAGGTCGGCCCACCAGCACCCCGCCGCATCCGACTCGACCCGGCTGGCCCGGTCGATCCGGCCCCGGCCCAGCCCGGTCAGGTCCAACGCCTCGGAGTAGAGCGCCCGCACGGTGCCCCGGGGATCGATGCGCACGTTCATGCGACCACCGCCTCCCCGGGGGCATCCACCCCCGTGCGCACGATCCGCCGCCGGGGCCGGTCGACCAGCAGTGTCTCAAGCTGCCGGCCCACGCGGGCCAGATCCCCGGCGATCCGCTCCCGCAGGCCCCCTGACTGCCGCAGGTCCTTGGGCCTTACCCCCCGGACCAGGTCCTGCGCCTGGCCGACCAGTCGGTCGAGGTCATCGCTGCCGCGCAGCCCCGCCTGGCGGAACCGGCCGAAGAACTCGAGCAGGTTCTCCAGGGAGGAATCGCGGAAGGTCTTCGGCCGGCCCCCCGCCTCATCGGTCAGCCGCTCGGCGAGGTGTTCGACCAGCCGGCCAAACTCCTCCGTCAGCGCCGACTGGGCCAGCTCCACCGCCTGGTCCAGC
>Ga0169931_10001533_pt1 | contig 38000 bp, 28 predicted proteins | sample Kivu_15m_20L_FD_129675 | JGI IMG/M metagenome (GOLD analysis project Ga0169931, IMG submission 129675) | Freshwater microbial communities from Lake Kivu, Western Province, Rwanda to study Microbial Dark Matter (Phase II) - Kivu_15m_20L... | ecosystem: Environmental > Aquatic > Freshwater > Lake...
AGAGAATGGCCCAGAGGAAATCTTGCCCAAGGCCACTAAGCCGCCGATTTACTACCTCCGATTGGTCAAAATGATTAACTATCGCTATATTGGGCGGCAGAGTCTTGGCAAAGGAAGCCAGCAGGGGACTGTATGCCTCGCTGGTTTTTGCAATGTTTTCTCCCGGTTTCATGGCGGCCACGATAAAAACGCCGCGATGCCCGTTCAGGCGAGTAATGTGGTCCCTTTCAGCAAACCTCATGCTTACTTGAGCAATATCTCGAAGGGAAACTACCCGATTATTCACCGCATAAACAAGGGTGTTGCGTATATCTTCCAAATCGCGAAAATTTTCGCTGGATTTGACATTGAAGGATCGATTGCCAATGGCTATGGATCCAGCCGGAATATTTACCAGTTCACTTTGGAGTTGATTAGCGACAAGTTGCTGGGAAATGCCCAAGCGCGCCATCTTTTCCATGTCCAGTTCGATGTGCACCTCCTCATCCGGTAAACCGGCAATCTCCACATTTTTCAGGGAAGGTAATTTTTCCAGCGCCTCCGACAGTTCGACGGCTTTTTCCTTGAGTTGGGTCCAGGAAGCTGTTTCTGAGAGCATCGCAGATTGCAGGACATTGACATTCGAGGGGTTCACCTTTTCCACGAATGGAAGGGCCATATCTTCGGGTAATTCCCCCCGCAGGGAGGCAATCTCCCGCACAAGTTCCTGGTATTTTTCTTCTACGTCAGATCCGAAAGTAAACTCCACCCGAATCACAGCAAATCCGTCACCAATAAAACTCTTCAGCCGGCGCATATTTTCCAGCGCGTAAAGGCGTTTCTCCAGGGGTTTGATAACCAATTCCTCCATGTCGGAGGGACTTGTACCCGGATAAATGGCAGTAACCGGAAAAATGGGGGCATCTAGCTCAGGGTCTTCCGCACGAGGCATGGTCATCACCGTGAAGGCGCCAACAGCGGCGACCATAAGGAAAACAATCAGGGTAAAGGGATAATTCTTTACTGCAAATTCGGTCATTTTCATGGCCGGGAATCAGGGGTTAACACGAATGGCGGCGCCATCTTTAAGGTAAGGTCCTCCCTGGGTTACCAGGAAGGCTCCGGGAGGAAATGCCCAGTCGGTCCACATTCCCTCTTTGTCGAACCCTGCGATGGTTATGGATAACTTTTGCACCTTTTTCCTGTCTATGGTGACAAATACGAATCCCGACTGCCGATCCAGGTCAATCAGCGCAGAAGAAGGAATCCGATAGGCATCTCTGCCGCTATTGGGCATCACCGTGATTTTTCCAAACATCCCGCTGGCTAATAAAGCAGATGGAATCTGAAGGGGTTTAAACTCCACGGACAAGGTCCCCGACATCGGGTCGACGAAGGCGGATTTTCGAATAAGGCGAGCATCAATTTCCGATCCATCCTCCAATAGGATGCGGCCAATCAGCCCTTTGGAAAGGGACTGCCATTGGAGGTCAGATACGCTAACTTTTAGGACCCAGGCTGTATTTCCAGCCACATCGTTTACCAGAAAAATTGGGTTGCCAGGCCCTACCACTTGACCCACATCGGCCAATTTGCGCAGAACAAATCCGCCTGCCGGCGCCGTAATCGATGAAAAGCGGCTGTTGAACAGAGCTGTCTGGTATTGCTCCTCTGCCAATGCCTGGGCAGAACCGGCATTTTGAAATTGCTCTAGGGTAGCCACTGAGTCCCGGTAGAGGTTGCGTACGCGCTCCACATCGCGCCCTGCTTTTTCCCACGCTATTTTAGCCATCTGGACTTGACTGCGAATCTCCGTTTCATCAAGGGTGGCCAGCAACTGACCTTTGGTAAAAGCATCGCCCTCTCTGACCATTACCCGATTGATGACACCTCCCAACTTAAATGACAGGTATCGTTCGTTATCGGTGGTAAAAACCCCGGAAAGAAGGTAGGGGTCCTGCACCCGTACCTTTTTAAGCGGAGCCACCGTCACAGGTATCACCTCCTCGAGCCGGTCGGACACTGATTTGGACGCATCATCATCCCCCGCACAGGCTGTGCAAAGAGCGCCAAGGAGCGCCAAGAAAACCGGCAGCGCAACGATCCTCATGGTCTGATTTTTTTGATTTCGCAAACTGTCAGGATGTACTGATAGAAGCGAATGTTCTCTTGCAATAAAGCCTGGGTGTATTGTTGCCTGGCATCTGTCCATTCAAGTAACGTCATCACACCCTCGCGGAATCCATTTTCAGATAAGCGCATGTAGGCCTCGGCTGTACTTACTTGTTTTTCAGCTGCCCGCAAGGCCTCTTTAGCCGTCAGCACCCGGCTCCGAGCCAAATCGTAGCCCAGAGCTTCCTGATCGGCGCTGAATTGGCGATTCATCTGCAAGGCCTGCATTTCCAAACGAATCTGCTCCCCCCGGATACGATGAAGCCGATGGGTCCACAAGGGAATGGTCAACTGTGCGCCTCCGAGGAGATAAATGCTATTTCCGTTGAATTGCCAGCGGAACTCCTGTGAGCCCATGTCTGTAAATAAGCTGACTTGAGGGAAAAAGAACTGCCGATTGCGCTTCTCCAGGATCGACTGAATGGAAAGCGCAATGTCCAATTTCCGGAACACCGGATTTTCTGCCCACACCGCATAGGAACGATTCAAATCCAGCGCATAATCCTTGGCATCGGGCTTTTCAAAGGAGACGGAATCCTGGGGTTTTCGATGGAGAAGGAACTGCAGATAACGCTCAGCCTGATAAACATTTCCGGAAGCATCGGCAATACGGGATTCCATAATCTCCCGTTCATTCTCTGCCTTGAGTACTTGGGCTGGTAACGCTTTGCCTTCCCTAACTAAGGCCTTGACCGTCACTACGGACCGGTCAACTACAGCGCGGGCATCCCACAAAATCTGCCGAGCTGAAATGGCGGCTCCTAACTGGAAATAGGCAGTTTGAACAGCCAGTACAAGTTCGCGCCGATACCTTGCCATTTCGTTTTCCTGTAAAAGGATTTCCTTACCTCGTACCTCGCGCTGAAGTTTCAAATCCTTATTCCATAGGGGAGCTGTAAAACGCACCCGCATGTCATAAAAATCGTTGGGCAGAAATTGATTGGTTACATTCTCCACCTGCGGAAACTGGTTGCTCTGGGTAAGGCGATTCAGCGAGCTGTAAACCGGATTGAGCAAATCCCCAATAGGAAGGTCAATGGAGCGGCCACCGGCAGCTAGGGTATATGAAAAGCCAAATTCAGCCGATGGCAGGGCCCGTCGTCGCGCCTCTTCCTCGGCCAGCCTGCTCTTGGCTATGGGAATCTCCATTTGGCGAAGTATTGCATTCTCCCGCAATGCCTCCTCAACATAACTTTGCAGCAGGGCCTGGCCTGAACCGGGCGAGCCCCGCAACAGAATAAAGAGAACCAGTAACCAACAACCAGGATTAGGTCTAGACGGGGAGAGCCACTTAGGCTTATTATCTGTCATGCAACCAAAGGAATAAAAGAGGGTCATTGGTTAGGAATCATGCTTCGGAAATGGGTAAAACCGATACCGGGAAAAAGGAAGTGGATATTGCCAAGTGCATTCAGGGAGACCGAAAAGCTCAGTTTGACCTGTACCACGCTTTTTCGGGTGCAATGTATAACACTTGTCTGAGAATGCTACAGAACCGCATGGATGCCGAAGACGCCCTGCAGAATGCTTTTGTCCGGATTTTTCATCATATCCAACACCTCCGCGGGGATGCAACCCTTGGAGCATGGATTAGGCAGATTGTTGTTCGGCAATGTATCGACAAACTCAGGGAACGAAACGACAAACCGGGAGAAATTGCATTCCCAGAATGGTCGGACAGCGAGGTCTTTGGCCTAGTTGAAGAAACCCTGACAACCCATTGGAATGAGAAACCCTCACGCATTCCGGAAATCCTACAGGCCATCGCCGGACTTCCCGATGGCTACCGAACCGTGCTAAACCTTTATCTAATCGAAGGTTACGACCATGAAGAAATAGCCACCATCTTAGGCATCACCACAGCTACTTCCAAGTCCCAATACAGCCGAGCAAAACAGAAGCTGCGACAAAAATTGACATCATGAACCCTAAAGATCCCCTGGAGTCATTTCTCCAAAATCAACGGCACTTGCTAGACACCGAAAGGCCAGATCCAAAACTCTGGGACCGCATTGCCAGCCAGCTTCCCAAAGAACCTGCCAGGAAAAGAAGACGTCCCTGGAAAATAATCGTTTACGCCGCAGCTGCCTGCCTCCTGATAACCATAGGTTTAGCCTTGGGTATCGTTATGGCCGATCACCAGGAGCCACCCTTGTGGTCACAAAATCTGGCGTACCAGGACTTCGTCGCCTTTGAAGCGATGTCAATCAAGCGAATTGACACTCGGCTGCAACAACTCCGGCAGATGGAGGCCGACAGTACCCTGGAAGAAGACCTTAAGGAGATCGATCAGTCCCTGTGGGAGTTGAAGAATGAAATAAACCACCTTCCTGAAGGACAACAAAAAATGATTTTATACCGCCTGAAACAGGGTTATCAGCTCAAACTGGAAACCCTGGATCAAATCATAAGTAACCTGGAAAACCTACCCGCCAAAAAGAACTATCATGATTATACTTTGTAATGCCCTTGCCCTTTCGGCACTGCTCCTTACTTCAGCCTCGAATAATGGTCGGGAAACCTTTACCCGAACTGATCGGGAGTCCTACGAAGTTTCTGGAATGCCCAGCGTGAGGCTAGATAATCGCTACGGCAGCATTCGTATCTACTCATGGGATAGGCCAACCGTAAAACTGGAGGTCCTCACAGAGGTTAAGGCTCAGACTTCCAGGAAAGCCGAGGAGCTTTTTAAAGCCATCCAAATTGCGTTTTCCCGAGAGGGACAGACGATTTCGGCAAGTACCCGCCTGGATTTTACTAAAGAACGAGGAGGGACTATCTTTCGGTTGGATGAATTCATTTCCTCCCTATTACCTGGGAGATTTTCAAATGAATTCAAAATCAAATACTCGGTATGGCTTCCCCGGGAAAGTGACCTGGAGGTAGTTATGAAATATGGTCAGATTGATGCTGATGCTCTGGACGGACCTACGAAGATTGATCTGAAATACGGGGAACTCACCTTGCAAGATGTCCGGGCAAAAACCACCCTTAATCTTGCCTACGGTAAGGCCACCTGCAATTCCCTGCAGCACCTAAAAGCCGATCTGCGCTACAGCAAGGTGAAAACCGGAGCAATTCGCTCGGGAAACATTCGTTCCCGATATACCGGCCTTGATCTTGCCAAGGCTGATTCCTTGCTGATTGATTCCGGATACGATACCTACCGTATGGGCGAGGTAGAGTACTTAGACATAATGGCGAATTATGGTACGGTGATTGCTTCCCTGGCTGCCAATGCGGAGAAAGTCAAGCTAGATGCCAGCTACACAGGCGTCACCTTGAAGTTGCCCCACAACAATGCCTTTACTTGTTATGCAGAAGGAAAATATTCCTCCTTTCGCCTCCCTCCGGATACCCGTTTCACCATCGACCGGGGCGAATCCTCCTATAGAGAGCTAAAAGGACAGTACCGCTCCGGAAGAGGCTTTTTCTTGGAGGCTGACCTCCGCTATAGTAAATTGCAAGTGGATAAATCCGAATAAGCAGCCCTTTTTTGGGCATTTTCACCCGGAAGGTTATCTTTCGGTGTGAAAGTGGAATGCTGGTTCATTGGAAAAACAGCACCGGCCTACTTGGAGTCCGGGCTATCAGATTATGCCGCGCGCATTGGGAAATATGTCCCTTTCCAAATGGTCGTACTCCCCGAACCTAAAGATTCCGGTCGTTATCCTCCGGAGAAGCGTCTTCTCCGGGAGGGGGAGCAGATTCTCCAAAAGCTTGACCGAGGGGATGTGCTCATTTTGCTGGATGAAAGGGGGAAGTCTTTTTCGTCCTCTGCATTTGCTGGCCATCTCGAGAAGGAATTAAATCGTTCTGTGCGGAAACTCATCTTTGTAGCAGGTGGATCGTTTGGTTTTTCCCAGCCAGTTTATGACCGCGCCGAACAAAGGCTATCCCTATCCCCCATGACTTTTTCCCACCAAATGGTCCGATTGTTTTTCCTTGAGCAACTCTACCGCGCCTTCACCCTTTTACGTAACGAACCCTATCACCACAGTTGATAATGGATACACCCTCTCTTACCGTCCTGTTGGTTATTCTTATTGGATTTATTTCATGGCAGGGATTCCGAAAAGACCCTGTCCGGGAACGCTTGCTTTTCCATCCTTACAGCATAGCCAAACACGGTGATTGGTTTCGCTTTATTACCCATGCTTTTATCCATTCCGACTGGAATCACTTGCTCATCAATCTATTTGTCCTTTATCAGTTTGGCCAGGTTTCAGAATCCTTTTTCGCTTATTTATTTGGCCCAACCTACGCATCTCTTGTTTTCTTAATCTTTTTTTTGGGGGCCTTAATCTGTTCTAGCATTCCCGATTACCTGAAATACAAGAAAACCCCAGGCTATGCTGCCCTGGGAGCAAGTGGGGCAACCTCAGCTTTTGTTTTCGTTTACATCCTTCAGGATCCATGGAACTGGTTTCTATTCCCACCCCTACCCGCGCTGCTTCTTGGTGTGGCCTACCTAGCGTATTCCTCATACATGGACCGCCGTGGCGAGGACCACATCGGTCATAATGCCCATTTTTGGGGTGCCGTGTTTGGCTTGAGCTTCGCGGGGCTGGCAGCAGCATGGCTTAAACCGGAATTTTTGCAATATTTCATCCAAAAACTGCTGGAAGGACCGCAATGGCCGCCCTTCCTAGCCCAATAATCCAAACCACATGTTCTTCGTATTGTCCAAATTGCTTTCTTTTCTTCTAAAACCCTTAATCTGGATCATCATTGGTCTCCTTTTTTCTTTCTTCCTGAAAAATGTACGCTGGAAGCGGTTTTTTTTTGCTTTGAGCCTCAGTATGTTATTGCTCCTCACCAACGGCTTTTTGTTTCAGCATGTGGTGAAAACTTGGGAACCCGATCCGGCCGTGCTGCCGGTCGAACGGAAACCCTTTGATTATATCATCCTGCTAGGTGGCTACTCCGATTTCCAGACCGCTTTGGGCAAATCGGAATTTCAACTCGGTGGAAAAGGAGGAAACCGGCTCATTTCTGCGCTGCGCCTTTACCGGGAAGGCTGGGGTAAACGGATACTTTTCACGGGGGGATCAGGCAAATTGACTGGTGATAAATATGCTGAGGCGGACTATGTGGCTCCCTACCTCCGCACCCTGGGCATTCCTGATACTGCCGTTATCCTGGAAACTGCCTCCCGCAACACCAGGGAAAATGCCGTTTTCTCCCGCCATATCGTCGATTCCCTAAAAGCTGGAAGCAACTGCCTACTTCTCACTAGCGCAATCCATATGCCCCGATCCAAAGCCTGCTTCGACAAGGCCGGTCTGGAAACATTCCCCTACCCCACGGACTACTATTCCAGAAAGGAGGACAATCCATTTGCCAGATTCCTAGAGCCTTCACCCGAGACCTTACTGGCCTGGGAAGCCCTAATCCATGAGTGGATGGGGGTTCTTATCTACCAAATAAAGGGTTACAACTGATAATGGGCAACTGGCAGACCATCTCGCGAGAACGGGTTTACCAAAATCCCTGGATTGAAGTACTGCATCACGAGGTGATCAATCCCTCCGGTAATAGGGGCATCTACGGTGTGGTGCATTTTCGTCATCGAGCTATTGGCATTCTGGCCCTGGATGCCTGGCAGCGCATCCTTCTGGTGGGTCAATACCGGTTTCCCCTTGACGCCTATAGTTGGGAAATTCCGGAGGGAGGATGCCCACTTGCTGAGGACAATCTGGAAGCCGCCCGACGGGAACTGCGGGAAGAGACGGGCATGGAAGCAGCATCTTGGGAACCAATCTGCCGTTATCACCTCACCAATTCGGTAGCGGATGAAGAGGGACAACTCTTTCTGGCCACCGGATTAACATCGGGACCTCCCCAACCGGAAGAAACGGAAGAACTGTCTCATCAGCGGGTAAGCATCGACGAGGCATTGCAGCTGGTTGAATCCGGTGGCATCACCGATGCCATTTCCATCATCGCCATCTATAAGGCGGCTTTGCTGCGGGCCGAAGGTAAACTTCCCCCTATTTCTCCCGAAATACGGGCAGGATGATGCCTGATGGCCGCATCATGTCACGATAAATCGTTTGGGTTGCCGGGGTGAAATCCTCTTCTCGCGCTTCATAAATATTTACAAATTGCTGCGGATTTCGGTCGGCGAGCGGAAACCAACTGTGCTGAATCTGAACCATCAAACGATGTCCCTTGCGGAAAGTATGCGCCACATCGGGTAAGGTTACCTTCACCTGGGTAACCTCCCCTGGCTTGAAGGGTTCCGGGTCAGAGAAACTATTGCGAAACCGACCACGAAGGATTTCCCCGCGCACTAGCATTTGGTAACCTGCCATGGGAACCTTTTTGTCGTTTTCGGGATAATCGCGCAAATCGTCAGGGAAAACATCAATCAACTTCACTACATAATCCGCATCGGTACCTGTTGTACTGACAAACAGGTCGGCCACCACCGGACCGGTGAGGGTTAAATCGTCCGAAAGGGGTTCGGTTACAAAAACCTTGACGTCGGGACGCCGGGAGGCGAATCGCTGGTCATCCAGCATGTATTCGACCGTTCGCCCAAGGTGGACATCTTCTGTGTATGGCACCGGTTTGGCGGGATCTGTCAAGTAAGCATCAAAAGCTACAGAGGCACTCGGTTTTTGGTCGGAGAGAAGCGAACCCTCGTGGAAGAAAAATTTCTTCTCCTCTATAACTTGGGGAGGCCAGGAATTGAATCCACGCCAGACGTTGCTACCAGTTAAAAAAACAGAAGCCTCAGGCAAATCCATGATCCCTTTGTCCTTGAGGTAGTAGTTGAAAAATTTCAACTCCATCTCTTGCTGATAGTAATCCCCGGTTGGAGCGAAGAAATGAATATTTCCCAGTTGGCGACCTGCATCACTAGCCCATTGCCCGTGAGCCCATGGCCCCATGACCAGCCGATTGGAAACAGATTCTGGGTTCTGTTTTTCTATGGCTTCGTACACTTTAAAAGCTCCAAAAACGTCTTCGGCGTCAAATAAGCCCCCCACCGTCATCACCGCTGGCCGTATATTTTTGAGGTGCGGTCTTGGATTGCGTTCCTGCCAGAAAGCATCGTAGTTCGGATGGGCCATCATTTCATTCCAGAAATGAATGGAATCGCCCATCCACAACGCGCGAGCCCGCGGAAGGGGCCCCATCTTTAGGAAAAAATCGTAGTTATCCTGATTAGGGTAGCTATAGCCCGCGGCCCCCTGGGTGGTAGGTTGCGGCCGAGGTCGGCCAAATCCTGACATAAAAGTAAAGGCATCGAGCAGGAAAAAAGCCCCACCGTGGTGGAAATCATCCCCGATGAACCAATCTGTAACTGGCGCCTGGGGAGATACCGCCCTTAGCGAAGGATGGGCATCGAGGAGGCTCATGGTGGCATAAAATCCCGGGTAGGAGATGCCAAAGGTTCCAACCTTGCCGTTATTGCCATCCACATGCTTTACCAGCCAGTCGATTGTGTCGTAAGTATCCGAGCTCTCATCGGTTTGAGTTCCTTTTTTGCCCGGATTATGAGGTCGGACGTCCATAAAGGTTCCCTCGCTCATATACCTACCCCGAACATCCTGAAAAACAAAAATGTATCCTTCCCGAACCAGTTCCATGTAGCGCTGCAGACGTTCCGAATACTTCTCCCTACCATAGGGGGCGCAGCTGTAGGGTGTTCGGGTCATCAAAATAGGATACTTGCCCTTTTTGTCGCGGGGAGCGTAGATGGTAGTAAAGAGTCGCACCCCATCGCGCATGGTGATATATAGCTCCGTTTTCTGGTAATTCTTTTCTACGTACCGGCCATCTTCGGAAGGCCTGATGGCTTGCGTCCTGCAAACCAAGGGAATAAGTAAAAAGAGGAAAAAAAAGGATAACAGGCGCATAGTACAGGAGAATTTAGTTAGACTTTAAGTTCCTGATCATCGAAAATACGACCATTCATGCAGCGGATGATGCGCGCCGGAAAAATTTCCAGTATCCGATAATCGTGGGTGGCAAAAAGGACTGCTGCTTGCTGCTGCCGGGAAAGATCACGCAACAAGAGGACAATATCATCGGAAGTGTCCGGGTCTAGATTTCCAGTAGGTTCGTCGGCAATGATTAGAGTTGGGCTATTCACCAGTGCTCTGGCAATAACGACGCGTTGTTGCTCCCCACCTGAAAGTTGATAGGGCATAGTCTTTTCCGTTCCGCCAAGGCCAACCTGTTCCAGGACCGTCTTTATGCGAAAGGCACGCTGGACCTTATCCTTCCAGCCGGTTGCCTGAAGCACGAAATCCAGATTATCACCGACACTTCGGTCGGTGAGGAGGTTAAAATCCTGAAACACTATGCCAAGCTTCCTACGCAGCGCCGGAATATTGCTGCGCGTCAGTCGGGAAAGATCAAAACCTGCCACTTCTCCCTTGCCTTCGCGCAGTGGGAGGGCAGCGTAGAGGGTTTTCAAAAGGCTGGACTTGCCACTACCCGTTTTTCCAATCAAGTAGGTAAACTCTCCGGTTTGAATTCGGAGATTAACCTGCTCCAGGACCAACTTGTCTTCCTGATAAATAGTGGCGTCCTGAATGCGGACGATAGGCTGCATGGCTCCGAATTTGAAGATATGCCAAAGGTAGCACTAATCCAGGATACCTAAATCTACCCTACTGCGCTATCGGCGCCTAAACTCCCAGGGTGGCACCGGGTAAGGATCTTTCCACAGCCCGAGTCGGGAAGTCTTGGCAGCAGCTTGCGCCCGGCGCAGCCCCTCGCTGTTCGAGTACCGAAGGAACTGCCAGGCCATACCCTGCCTGACCATTTCCACGTTCACGTTTACCCCACCAAGCGTATAAATAAAGCCCAAGGTGCGCCCATAGCGGTCCGTCCCCGATTTTTCCAAGCGAACCTCCTTGCCAAAAATCAAGTCGGAGAGAAAAGTACGAGAGACTGTTCCGTAAGCCTGTTTTCGCTCGGGGGCATCTATCTCAGCTAAACGGACAGTGACCGATTCCTTTTCCGGGGATAACAACACTATGGTATCACCATCCTTTACACCCACTACTCGAAAAAATCTGGTACCTTGCCATAGCGTCCAGCTTTGAATACCCATTGAAAAAACCAGTGCGAAGAAAATCGCCGGGTAGATTCTTGCAGGAATAGCCTTGGTGATCATCCTTATTGAATTGCCATTATGGTAAAGTTAAGGTTTATCTGCATGGTCTTTCTGCTGAGCTGGCTTCAGACAGCAGGTTTTTCTCAGGACCGCTTGTATTCCAGGTTTTCGGGTAACGAGTCATCATTTAATCCAGCCCTTGCCGGATTCCGAGGCGCTTTTTCCCTTTCGGGGCGCATGGCGTCCCAATGGCAGTCGGCCCAACTTTCCGGGGTTCGGACGGGATTTTTCCGGATAGAAGAAAGTCTTCCCTGTTCCCTTTTCGATTATGACTTGCATGCAGAATTCAATCGGGAGGGCAGCGCAAGTTACCAGACCATTCGGCTTGGAGGCAATTTGGCGGGCACTGCACCTTTTACCACAGGGCAGACAGTCCATAACTTGCGTATTGGCATGGGATTGATCTGGCAGGCCAGCGGCGTGGATTTCAGCAATCTTATTTTTTCTGATCAACTTCATCCAAAATACGGGCCTTTCGACGTTCTGGGAAACCGCAATCCGACTTCCTTTGCTTTCCCTAGTGTTTCTCGGACCGCCTGGTTTTTTGCTCCGTCTGCTGGGCTAAGTCACCGCATTTTGTTTAATCCGGAGAATAAGCGCTCAGCATCTCTTTTGTGGGGGGTGGCAATCCATCATTTCCTAAGTCTGGGAAATGGAAAGAGCTGGGGACAGACAGAATCCCTTTTGGGACTGGAAACCCCCCTTCCCTATCGCTTACACGGATTTTTCCAATATACCTTCATTCCCTATTATCGCGCAGATCAGTTTGTGCGTGTCATACCCCAAGTGACCATGGAGCAACAGGGGAATGTATCCTACTGGAATGCTGGCGTAGAGGTTTCGCTCAATCGCAATCTGGCCTTGGGTGCCTATTTTCAGCGCACGCTTTCCGAAGCAGCCGACCAGAACGCCCAATGGCTTTCGCTACAGGTGGGTTTGGGGTCTCGATCCTTCAAAGAGCAGAAAATAGATATCCATTTTGCTTATAATATTCCCCTCACCGGCCTGCGCAATCAATTGGGTCCTTTCCTTGAAGCCGGCATAGCCTTTCACTTTAGCAAGAGTCCAGCCTGCGGTTTGCTGGGTCAGGAAAATGCCCTTGCCTATCCGGGTGTACAGTGTCCAAGTTCATCCTTCAGCCGCCCTCGCAGGAAACTTTACGAAAATATATGGTGAGCAGGATAACGATTGGAGCCTATTTCCTGGGATGGACGGTTATGATCCTTCTTGCCGCCTCCATGAAACTCTCCGGACAATGTACGTTGTGCAATCAGGAGGAATGTGGCAAGGTTTCTGTCACCTATAGTCCCAACGGTAGTAATGTGTTCTGCGAAGGTTCCACAGTAACCCTCACCAATAAGAGTACCACCCGCGATTTTGAGGTGTTTTATATCGACTGGGGCGATGGCTGGAAAGACACGGTGAGGGATTACAATGCCATTACCCATGTTTATAATTTTCCATCTACCTTCAAGCGCTGCGATAACTTTTCAACCAGCCGAAATTTTCAAGTTTGCTATGTCGGAGAGAAGCGCTGCGGAAACAAAAAAAGCTGCCACTCGGCAAGCACCGATGTGCGTGTTTTCCTGAAGCCTGAAGCTAAGTTGGGGGCTGTCAGCGAATCCTGCATTGGGAAAGAGGTATCCTTCGCCCAGACAGGCTGTCACGGGACTCAATACAAGTGGGAATTTGGAGACGGTACCACCTCAACAGCAGAAAAACCCAAGCATACTTATCAAACGACCGGAAATTATGTCGTTAAACTCACCACGAGCAATGAATGTGGAGAAGCTGCGGGGAACGTCGGTATGCGTGTCCTTACCCAGTCCTTCGCCGCATTTGATCTGTTAACTCCGGTGGTATGTACAGGTAAATCGCCCTTGATTGTCAACAAGAGCCGCAACGCCAATCAATTTATCTGGAAAATTGGCGGGATACAGGTTAGTGATAAATTCACCCCCACGTTTCCGGCAGCAGTCTCCGGAACCTTTCCCATAACTTTGATAACTTCTCAGGATAATGCCTGCAGCGATACCACTTCTCGCCAAACAAACCTGACTATTTATCCGACGCCCAAGGCCGATTTCGATTTTCGAACCGGCTTTCTCGGAAGCACCCTGGGAGAAGTGCAGTTCATCAATAAATCCAATCTCGCCAACCGTTATTTTTGGGACCTAGGGGATGGGACCATGGATAATCGCACGACCAGCCCCCTGCATGAATACGAACGGAATGGACCGAAAAACGTTATGCTCATTGCTTATGCCGATTACCCAAACGGCTTTTTTTGTTCGGATACCCTCCGCAAGGCCTGCACCCCTGAGTGGATTACAGCCTTTCACGCCCCAAACGCTATGGCACCTGAGGCTGAACCCGAAGGTGTGCGCCATTTTCGCCCCGCTGGCACAGGCATTTCAACTTTCATCATCCAGGTATATAGCCCTTGGGGCGAGCGCGTGTGGTTCTCCGATAAACTGGAAAAAGGTACCCCGGCAGAAAGTTGGAACGGAAGAAAAAATAACATTGGGGACATACTTCCCCAGGGAGCCTATTTCTGGCAAGCTTCTGTCACCTTTGAAAATGGGCAAAAGGAAATATTCACAGGAAGTGTAACTATTTTGCGTTGATTAATAAAGTAATACCAAAAAATCACCGTATTTTTAGCGCGCCATGGTTAGCATTAATATGTGTGAATATCAGCTATTTATATTAAATATATTGAAAAAATGCCTCAAGTATCCCATTTGGATTTGGCTGGTACTGGGTCTTCTTGGTAGTTCTTGCCAGACCCGAAGCGAAAATAAGCTCACCCGGGTACCCGCCAGGGAGCAGGTAGAAGTGCCAATCCCGGTATTTGTCGATTTGGAGCTGGTTGGATCTCCCGAAGAAAAAATGAATGACCAGGAGTCTACGCCGCAGCATCTTCCTGAAAAGCAAGTCGAACCAATCCTTCCCCTAACAGTAAAGCGTGAACTGGCCCTAAAGGGTTCAGGGGCACAGACCACCGCCAATTCCTCTTCATTGGCCAACTCACCCTCTTCGAGCATTCCCCCAGTCAATGGCAACGGGTTTTCCATCATGATTTCCTCCTCCAGGTTGGAAGTTGGAGAACCTATCACCTTTTATGTCAACACAACCTCGTCTTTGACATGGCAACTAGGTGACGGTACCGTAAACACTGGAAAACGGATATCCCACATTTTCCAGAAACCTGGACAATACAAGGTTGAGGCTTTCAATACCGAACGAACCCAGAAAAACCGGATTGAAATCCTGGTGCTTTGCTCACCAGACTACCTCTATGGAAAATTGTTTATCATCCAAAAGGCAGCCTATAAGGATGATGAGCGCGCGCTGTTGCGAGGCATGGAGGAATTCAAGCGGCTATTTCCTTCTTCCGGAGCCCATATTGAACTTGAAAGTGCCAGTCCGGGAAAGGGTGCCCGCCGATTTAATGATTTGGATTCTTTCCTGGATTATCTGCTCGTGAAAGCAGAGCAAAACACCCAAAATGGAAAACCGGACCTGCCCATTGTATCCGGGGTCCGGTACGCGGAAAATATGCCAGGGAGTTTCCTGCTGAGTAAAATCAGCATGTATGAATAGTCCGCTTAGGCTTATTCCGGTATGGGCGATGCTGCTAGTTGGCCCAGGCATCCCTTTGGAAGCCCAATCGGGTGTTTTCCGGGATGGAAACCGCCTCACCATGGAGGTTCCCCCGGCGCTCCCGCTGCCACCCGGACACACCTCAGCGTCGTGGCAATTGAAGCGACGGGAACTGGAACTTTCCTTGGAAAAGGAAAAGATTCGATATGGAGAATTGGCGCTTACTATGGCCCAGGAGTTGCACCAATGCTTTCGCACAGTCAGTGACCGAAACAAGATGCTTCGCTTGAAGGAAGCTGCTCGGCGCCATGCTTTCACCCTATTCCGAGATGCCCGCGGGGAGGTTCCGGAAAAAACACCATACTACGGGTTACTTCCAGGTCCGGATGGCCAGGTGCGGGAGGGTCATTTAGATTTAGACGCTTACCTGGATTTACTTCTGCAGCAATCTGCTTCCGGTGAGGCGGTGAATAGTTGCTGGGCGCTTCCCGGAATTGTTGCGGGAAAAGCCATCGCTTTTGAACCGGCAGGATTTTATCGGCCAGTTTTGCTTGCCAACGGAGAAAAACATCCCGATAATTTGGTTTATCAGGTGTACCGGGGAACTATCCCTGTCAGGGAGCGCATCGGCTTCCTTCATCAAGGGCAACCGGTGGAGAAGTTCATCTGTAAGGAAATGTTTTTCGAGATGCGCTGCTTGGCCGATCCGTCAGCCAGTGCTGATGCTCGAAATTTACAGGCATTCTATTGGCAAGTTTCCTTTGTACGGATTAGTAAGGTATCCGATGGAAAATCCTGTTCGCTCTTGCCTGAGGTGTCCTGCTCGCTACCGGAAGCTGACTTCTTGGTGCCGGGTGTTGAACCGACAACTGACAGCAGCCAGGTAAAGGGTAATCCTTCTGGAGTTCGCGATTCTATCCAGTCCTACAAGCCTGTTTCCGCACTGGCTTACTTGGTTCCCGGTGTAGGATTGCGGCACTTTTCCCGGATGAAAGCCAAACAGGCCTCTGTGCCGCTCTGGCCATTAGTAGGCGGTCTATGGCTTGGAAGTGGCGTTTTTGCCATCATTTCCAGGCAACAAATGGCGATTGATTATGCAATCCACAAGTCTACCCAATCGGTTACAGAAAATGAGTCTGCATACAGCAAAGCTAATGCCTGGCATCATCGAAGCCTTTTGGGCGCAGCGGCATGTCTTGGCATCTGGCTGATAAACGATGTACATGTATTCACCCGAGACTTGCAGGCTAGGCGGAATTCCCGGGAATGGTTCCTGCAAACCCTGCCTGGTCCACCCATTGGCCAATCTTTCGCCCCGGGTTCTGCAGCGGCAGGCATACGGATCACCTTCTGAATAATGAAAGGACTTACCTTAATCTGCCTGACCTTCATCCTTTGCCTGAGCTCTTGTATCCGGTGGGATTTAGAGAAATTTCCGCTCAACACCTTTTCTAACCACTTTCCTGTATTTCCGGCACCTGATGCCCTTACTGCCCAGCAATTTGTCCAGCTGAGCGATGGTAGTTTTCGCATTCTGGGCACGGATACCAAACAACAAATACTGCTCCTGCGCGTGTCTGCCGATGGTAAGGAAGCAACGCCCACTCCGTCACCTGGGGCAGGGAAAGGATTGGATATTCAAAATGGAGTTGGTAAAAATGCTTTCGGCACGTTGGTCAGCCTCCGCGAAGGTCTGGTTCTTTTGCAATATGCCGACGGAGTCCAAGCCAAGGTGCGGACAGATCTTAGTCAGGAACTAGCCAAAAAGTTTCCCCTCATTGATTCGCTCTCCGGAGCGAATTGTATTCAATCTCCAAGCGGAAATTGGGTCGTCACAGGTCTAATGAAGCAAGCTACTCAGCCTAATCGCCTTTTTGTGGGTGCCATGCGACCTGGGGGAACGACCGAATGGGTCCATTCCTTCGATATCCAACTGATTCCTGTGGCCGCATTTTTCTCCCCTTCCGGGAATTTTTTCCTGCTAGCAAAAGGAATTAATGAAAATGCAGTCCTGCTGCGCTTTCAGCCCAATGGAGTTCTCTCCCTTTCCCGACCCCTTAATCAGATTTTTATCCAACAGGAGGCCGGTATCACTGGTGACGGTAAATCCTTAGTCATTACAGCTGCACAGCGTTCGGCCAAAGGCTACCGCACCCTAGTGACATCTGTATCGGAGAATGGGGATAGAATCTGGGAATACAACCGGGAATCCACCCTGGGGGTGAGTACCGGAATAGGTATCATCCGCGATAGCGATGGCCAAATTATCATTCTAGCGCGCGAAGGAACCATGAATAGCGAAAAATACGCCCACAAACTGTTTAAACTGAATCAAACTGGGGAATTTATCTGGGAGAATACCTTTACCCCAGGCAAATCCGGGGAACAACTGGTAGATCTTATCCCTGCCAACGATTTCGGCTATGTCCTCCTGGGTACAGACCCGACGGGATTCCGCGTCATAAAAACTGATGTTTTGGGCAAATTCCAACCATGAGCAGATCAGATTTCCATGTAATGCCCTATTTTTGCCCATATTACTTCCGGTTTCACAGCCCCTCTTAAAATGGCTGAAATGCAAGCCCCACTGACCGGAGATGTCCTGTTTGTGACTTTCAGCGCTGCTGATCGCCTCCACATCCATCATTATCATCCCCAATCGGAATTCAAGGAGGTCAAAAGCCTTCCCATAGTCCGAAGCATCCTGCAACTGCAACCTATTGTCCTGCAGTTTGTCGAGGATTTCCTCAAGTCAAGGCTCGAAGTAGCTTTTGATTCTTCAGGAGCCGGATTCAAGGCAGAGGCCTTGGAAAGTACCCTTTATCTCATTGCCGATTCTGGGCTTTCTGACAACTTGAAAGCTGAGGTAGGTAGCCTGTATAGTACCCTGGTGGATACCCTAGAACGATCCCAGTTCCAAAAAGTTACTGCCGAAAAATCGCTGCGGAATACCACAACGGGCAAAACGGAAAAATCCAGAGAATCACTGCAGGCCGATTATCACCTTGCCCTGCATCTACTCTACCCTGCCCATCCTGTAGAATCCTCCTTGAAACGGACCATCGTCAAAGATGGTAAGATGGGTTCTGAAACCACAATCCAACCCAAGGCCTCCCCTTCCTTACCTTTTCTGGAGAAAGATGCAAAAGAAAAAGGTTTCAACGCGAGCTATCAGTTGGTTATCTCTTACCACGACATCAATCACCTCTTTGCACTACTGAACAATCGGCATATGGCATCCCCCCAATTTGGGGAATTCCTTCGGGAAGCCTTCGGGAAGGAGGCTGCAGATCGCTTGATGGCATTCTTTTTTCCCACTCCAATGCAACCTGCCATCGTGCAGAGCAGCCCGACTCCGGAGCCTCTGGAAGGTGAATCCGAGGGTTCACAACAACTCGAAACGCCCATCTCTGAAGTAGAAGACTTATCCAGCAAACCCGTTCAGGCCGGAAAGTACCGGAATCCCCCAAAACAGATATGGTTGCTGGCAGCTGCTGCCTTTGGGCTACTCCTTACCGCCGCATTCGCCATTCCGGCTATTTTGGCCGTTCCAGTTAACTGCGGGCACTCGCTCCTGCTAACGATTATTCAGGGGAATACCCAACAGGTAAAGCGTATGGTGCAAGCATGCCCCGAATTCCGCAACCCGGAACAACCCCTTATCACCATCCGGGATCACGACTATCGCAGTCCGGTCATTCTAGCCTGTGCCCTCGGGGATTTGGCTATGCTTCGCATCCTTCACGAAGAGGGTTCCTTCCCCCTAAATAGACCGGAAAATCCTGGGAGCATTGGGTCCGTAAAGGGTTGGTCAGCACCTTGGGCAGCTGTTGCTTTTAATCGGCCAGCTATCCTGGATTACCTGGCTAGCCAGGGAGTATTGATGGACACCCGACAAGGGCCCACCGGGGAAACGCCTCTGCTACATGCCATAGCTACTGGAAACCTTTACCTATTAGAAAAACTACTCGATGCGGGTGCTGATCCCGATTTCTCCGACTCAAAAGGACAAACTCCGCTTGCTTTTGCTCTAGCCTTAAAAGATGCAGGGATGGTTCGTATACTTCTCCAACGGGGAGCTTCCGCTACCATCCAAGGATTGGATAAATCTGTATCGAAATCCACTCCAGAATTGGTTGCCTTATTAAAACGGTATGGCTCCAGTACCTTTACTTTCCTGGATGCTTTTCAAGAAAACAGCCCTTTTCGACGGGATATCCCCGGATCTTTTGTCAATGAAGAGGAGCATCTTGTTATTCAGAAATCCCTTTATCGAATCTATCCCTTTGACTTTCCAAAATCAGCGGCCTACCAGTTCAGTGGGGTTTTTCAAATCCCAAAGATGGAGGTAGGAGGAGATTTCGGCATTATCTTTTCTTCTTCCAAATCGGAGAAACTCGCCTTGGTATTCAGCACTGACGGACGCTGGGCTTTGAAAAGGGGGCAAAAATTAATGCACGCAGGACGTATTCCTCCAAAGAAAATCTCCGGTGACAAAATGCATTTCAGGATTCGCAAAATGGGAAATGATTATCATTTTACCTTTGGAGACAACACACTCCTAAAAACTGAACTACCCGAACCTTCAGGAAATTATTTCGGGTTCCAAGTGGAAAATCAGTTGCAACGAGGAGATTGGACCGTAGAACGATATAAAATACAAACCTATTGAAAACGGCCTAACCTCCTGATTTGATCATTTTCCTCGCCCGTCCGTAACCGTCAAGCCAATAGATACCGTCAGGAAGATTTCCTAGCTGGAGCAATAGTTCCGTTTGACCGGGTTCTATAGTCACTTGCTTCACTATCTGACCAATTCCGTTAAGCACCCGTAATGGCCGCAACTTGAGCGGTATCCCGGGAGCCTGGCGAAAGCGAACCAATACTTCCCGGGCAAAAGGATTGGGAAGGATGTCCATTAAATTCATTGCCAAGAGGGGATCGACAAGGGCGTTAACGCCCCCAAAGGATACCCTCACGGTATCTACCACCGCACAATTATTTTGCGGATTTGATACCGAAACGGTGTAAAGTCCGGGGTCGGTTACCGTCAGGGTAGATTGTATACTGCCGTCAAACCAAAGGTAAGTGTATCCGGGGACGGCAGGCTTACCCAAAACAAGTTTTTGCCCGGAAAAAATGACTGTATCCGTTGCTGGATCAAAAGGAAAGCGATCTGTAATCTTAAGGGGTATGGTTATAGAGTCTGAGCAACCTACTGCATCGCTGTACCGGTATTTGAAGAAAAATTCTCCGGAACTTAGTGGTCTAAACCGGAAAAGGCCTTGATCCCGGTTTACCATCTCCAGAGGCAGGAGACTAAGTTCAAATGTGCCTCCTGCTGGTAAGGCCTTGAAGGATTGCCAAGCATCTCCTCGGCAGTATAATGGAAAAACATCTTCCACGCGCAAAACTGGCGAAAGACGCACTTCCCGGATAAATTGAGAATCGCGACCTCGGCATCCCCCACTGTCGGTATAATCGTAGTAAATCCAGCTATCCTTTATTCCTGGCGGCAGCGTATAGGTGCCGTCAGTCTGCCTAGATACTCCGGTGCCAGAAAAAATTCCACCCATTGGCTCCGCACGAAGGGTAATTCCAGCCGATTTAACACAGGAAATGGGACTCAGACCTAATATGGACACTGGAGGTGAAGTGTAAACTAGCACCTCCGTAGCAGAATCTGCCCGACAAATCTCCCCAGCCTGAGTGGTTAGGCTAAGTGGATATCTACCAGTTAGATCAGGAAGCCGCAGCGCATAATCAAGGACATTTCCCCGAAGGGTAGTGTCCAGGACTGCCGTGCCGGAGCGCCGCAATTGGACACGAACCGGAGTTCCCGATAAATTAGACCAGGTCATTTTCACAGAAGAGGTTCGGCCAAGACAGACTGGGGTTGCCGAGAAACGGGTTATTTGGGGTTGCTCGATAACCTGGAGGAAAAGGGAATCAACAGCCACTCCGCAAGGACCGGTGCCCTCTACCTTGACAAGGTACCGGCCACTTAGCGTGTAACGGATGCGGCCAGGTGCCTGGCCAGAACCGACGGCTGGATTTCCCCCTGGAAAAGACCATCGAAAGGAATCGAAGGTCCCTGAAGCATTCAGACTTGGCGTAAACAAAGTATTGGAGCAAAAGACATTAGTCGGCGACAAGGCAAGGGTTGGTTTCTGGGAAAGCACCAGTTCTGTGGAGGTCTCAGTCTGGCACCGCTCCCCCTTTGAGAGTACGGCACGCATGGTATATCGACCTGATCCAAGCAGGACTCGAACGGGTAAATCCAAAAGCCTTCCGGTTAAGGTGGTGTCAAGCAACAAGGTATTCGCGATGAAAATCTTCACATTGACCGACTCCCCATCTCGATTGGCTAGGGCAAGGCGAACCCGGCTACTTTCTCCAACACATGCCGGAGAAGCACTAAAAGATTCAGGCTGTGGTCTAGATACCACCCGCACAGTTACTGTATCGAAGATGGTCCCGCAAGTGCTGAGAGCCTCTACCTTAATACCGTAGGTGCCCACCACTGGAAAACGGATGACGCCGGGATTCAATCCCTGGAAACTTGCTGGTATACCACCTCGTACATAACCATTAACGCCTGTATATGATCCTGTCACCGTGTAACGCGGCGTAAACTCCTCTCCCTCGCAAAGCGGACCCACTGGCGCAATCGCCACAGTAACAGCTTGTGTAATTTGAAGTGAAACAGAATCTCTGACTGAACAGTTAGGCCCAGCCGTTTCGTAATACACGGTACTTCGAACCAGATTGCGAAATAATGCCGGATCCAATCGGCCTTCCGGTGTAATTCCGAAGCCCGACCACCGACCCCCGGACGGGGTAGCAGTGAGTTGGATTGGAGCCGCGTTGGTGCAGAGTGAAAGTTCCCGGCTACCAAGACGAATGGTGTCCCGCGGAAACACCTGGACTCGAATAGTGTGCCGGAATACACCACAACTTCCCGTGGTTTGTAGTTCAATGGTGCCATTCCTGCGAAAATAAGCCGGGGTAAAGGAGGCCCCGGACACTGTGCGCGGATTTTCATTGGCAATGCGCCAGAGCAGGTTACTTATTCGCGTGGAATCATAGGTAAAGAAAAGGGATGCGGGAGAGACGAAGCCTTCCTGGCAAAGATTAACCTCGGAATCAATTTTAAAAAACGGCGTCGCCTTTAATACGTAAGGCAAAAAAACGGAATCGGTACCACATCCGTTGGCCACCCGCATCTGAATAGTGATTGCCCCAAGCTTCTTGAACCGAATCCAGGCAGAATCGATAGATGGAAATGTATTTATCTGCTCCCACACCGAAGTGTCACCTGAGATGGTCCAGGAGGCATCCGAATTCGCGGGTTCTGCACTACGAAGCCGGAGAACAGCAGGGAAGCAGGAAGTTAGGGAATCGATTCTTACTTGTGCCACAGGTGCACGCAGGATAGTAATCTGCTGCTTTAGCGTATCTGCCCCGCATCGATTTACAGCAGCGAGTTCGACATCATAAATACCTGGCTGGTCATAGTCCAGATTGATGTCCTGCACATTGGTAATGCGGAAGGTGGAATATCGCCAGGCATAAAAAGCGCCACTTGAAAAACAGGTAGTATTGCGGAAGGAAATTCTGGAGCCCACACAGGCAGTTGTTCGGGAAGCGACAAAGGCAGCCTTGGGCTTAAGGGATATCCGCACCGGAAAGGACTGTACTTTTTGACTGCAGGTGTAACCCTCATTACACTGCTTAAAAGCGGTAATGCAAACCGTGAGTCGAATGATTGTATCCGTTTGACAAGATGCTTTCAGGGAGGCAGGCAAATCGTATTTATGGAAAAAATCGTTTAGCTGATAAACCGTATCCTGTTTGCCATCGCCCCAACGAATGACCAGCCCGGTGTATGTTCCAATGGCGGTGCGATTACGAAATCGGAAGTTGGCCCCTTCACATGCCAAGGAATCGACAGGAATAACGTCAAAGTCAACCCCTCCACATTCATTCCGGGAACATGGTGCCTCACAGGTTGATTGTCCTAAGGATAGCGTAATACAGGTGCCCCAGAAGGCAAAAACCAGAAATAGATATCGTAAAACAATGGCATTCATATCCTTGGATATAAGCTGGGGGATTTCGGATATGGGCTAAATGTACACAAAAAAAGCATACCACCAAAAAATGAAAAGCCGCTGCAGGCATAGCATCCGGCAGCGGCTCTATCCGGTAAATCCGGGGGGGCAAGTGCTTAATTTTGAGGGAAGTAACTCTTTTCGTTCTTTCCTCCACCCTGTACCGTTTCCAGCCTTTTTTTAAACTCCATGCTTAAATCAAGCTGATCCTTCTTGGCAAAAATCTCCTTCAGGGCGATGAGGGTATTCACATCATTTGGGTTAAGAGCCTCTGCTTTTTTGAAATAAGGGAGCGATTCATCAAATTGACGGAAAACCTCCGCTTTCAAATCATTGAATTTTTTAAGTCCTTCCTTGGAATAATCTTCGCTCAGCGCATTCATTTTCTGTGAGGTAAGTGCCGCACGATTGTAATAAAGGGCGCCGATGCTGTAGAGTGCCTCCACATTTTTGGCGTCCAGTTCAATGGCTTTGTTGAAATATTCCAGGGACTTTCCGAAAAAGCCCTCCGCTTTGACTAAATCGCCCCCTTCTTTGGTTTCCTTCTGATGAAGATTGTCATAGACATTTCCCATTACCGAATAAAGGGAAACATTGTTTGGCTCCATCTGAATAGCCTTTTCCAGGCGGGCGATGAGTTCATCCATGCGCTGGAGCTTGAGGTAGTGATTGATTTCAGCGAAAAGCAGGGACAAATCCTCAGGGAACTGCTTACGCGCCTTTTCTAAAATGGGGTAAGCCTCCTCAGGCGAGGATTGGCGAGCCTTCAAGTTGTACAAAGACTCGTATATAGCCGGTTTATCATAGTTTTTAGCCGCCAATTCATTGAAGTATTTTTCCGCCTCGGCATCGTTTCCGGCATTTATAGCAGCAAGCCCGGAAATGTATTTCTGATTCAGGTAATCTGCTTCTGCGTCCAGGGAACTTGGCTCACCAACGCTCTTGAGGAGGTCGTGAATCACTAAAACAGACGAAAAATCCTTGAAAGCAATATCGTACTTCTGCTCGTCGTAGGCGAACACACCAAGGTTACTAAGTGGGTTTTGCAGGATGCCCATGGCTTTAATGGTCTTCTTCTTATCTCCGGGCTTAACCTGCAAATCCATGGCCTTCCGGTAGTGTTCCAACGCTGTAAGCTCTGGCGTTGCCACTTGGGGAAGATCCTCCACCTTGCCTATACCAAGTTGCCGCGTGGTAACAATCTGAGTGGCCACCTCGGCATGGATTTCTCCGCTTTTCAACCAGGCATCCGGGGTGAGGTTTGCCTCCTCAAAAGTTACGGCTTTCGCAATAGCTGCTACTGCATCGCCCAACTTGGCTTTATTCGCAGCATTGTCGAGTTGAAAGGCGGTAAAAGCCTTCCGGGCATTGGATAATTCCGATTTGTAATCCTGGGACTGAAGGGTGGTTACGGCCACTGTAGCGCAAACAATGAAAAGTAATCGTTTCATTGGGTAAGGTTTATGGATGTTGAACCAAAAATAGCCACACATTTAATGCGCAGCAAATTTAGCTATTTTCCGTAGAATTATCTTCCTCCTCTTGCTCAATCTCTCCTTCTTCTCCAAAGCCAGAATCGTCCTCTCCTGATACAGCGTCCATTTCAGACCCTTCGATGGCATCTGCTGGATTAGCGGGAATAAGTGCCAAATCAGCAATTGCGTCGTCCTCATCCAACCGGATTACTCGGACACCCTGGGTCGCCCTGCCCATAACGCGCATGGTGGCTACAGCCAGACGAATCATGATACCCGAACGATTGGTAATCATCAAATCGGCGTCTTCCTGCACGGCCAAAATGGAGACCAATGCACCAGTTTTATCCGTAATCCGCATGGTCTTAACGCCTTTCGCCCCCCTGTTGGTCAGGCGATATTCCTCCACCTCTGAGCGCTTACCATTTCCTTTTTCGGAAACCACAAGGATAGTATCGCGACTGTTTTCCCCGGGATCAATGCATACCATACCAACCACCGCATCGTCATCTCCCTCGAGTTCCATACCCTTGACTCCAGTAGCCGTGCGGCCCATGGGCCGCACTTTCGATTCAGGAAACCGAACGGCATATCCGCGCCGGCTAGCCAGGAAGATTTGGTGATGGCCACCGGTAAGTGTGGCCGATAGCAGGGTATCCCCCTCAGCTATGGTGATGGCATTGATGCCCCCCACTCGCGGACGAGAATAGGCTTCTACGGCCGTTTTTTTAATGACCCCATGCTTGGTGCAAAAAAGGATAAAGTGCTGGTTCACAAATTCCGAGTCGTTCAAATCTGGAATGTTGATGAACGCTTTGACTTTATCATCTGCTGCAATGTTCAGGATATTCTGAATGGCACGCCCAGCAGATGTTTTACTAGCCTCCGGTATCTCGAAAACCCGAAGCCAGAAGCATTTCCCCGATTCGGTAAAAAGGAGCAGGTAATTGTGGGAGTTTGCCACAAACATGTTGACAATGAAATCTTCGTCACGAGTCCTACTGCCTTTGGCACCCCGGCCGCCCCGGCTTTGCGTCCGGTATTCGGAAGCCGCCGTGCGCTTTATATAACCCATTTGGGAGATGGTCACCACCACCTCTTCTTCCTTGATTAAATCCTCGAGAAGGATGTCGCCATCAGCCGCTACGATTTCTGTTTTCCTGACGTCGCCATAATTTTCCTTGATTTCCAATAATTCCGTTCGCACGATATCGCGCTGCATTTCCTCGGAGGCAAGGACGGCTTCGTAATAAGCAATTTTCTCCATGACCTCCTGGTATTCGGCGCGAATCTTATCGCGTTCCAATCCAGTGAGTCGCTGTAGTCGCATATCCAGTATGGCCTTGGCCTGGATCTCACTCAGTCCGAACGTGCTCATCAGACCGTCCCGGGCCTCATCGACCGTCTTGCTCGCCCGAATAAGGGCAATGACTTCATCAAGATGATCCAAGGCTACAAGCAATCCTTCCAAAATATGGGCCCTTTCCCTGGCTTTGTTCAAATCGTGGCGGGTGCGCCGAACGATGACCTCAAGCCTGAAGCGGATGAACTGGACAAGCATGTCCTTTAGGGAAAGAATTTCCGGCCTGCCATCCACCAAGGCCACATTATTTATCCCGTAGGAAGTCTGCAGCGGGGAATACTTGTACAACTGCGAAAGAACCACCTTGGCCATTGCATCTCGCTTCACCTCGATGACCACCCGCATGCCTTGCCTGGCCGACTCATCCCGGACATCCGAAATGCCGGGAATCTTTTTATCCACAGTCAACTCGGCAATCTTGGCAACCAAAAGAGATTTATTGACTTGATAGGGTATCTCTGTAATAATGATGGACTCCTTCCCAGTTGAGGATGTTTCAATCTCGGCCCGACCCCGCAATACGAGTTTGCCTCTGCCTGTGGCAAACCCTTCCCGCACACCCCGGGTGCCATAAATAATTCCACCTGTGGGAAAATCAGGTGCCTTGATGAACTGCATCAGCCCATCAATCGTGATGTCGGGGTCGGCAAGGGTAGCTATAAGCCCGTCGATAACCTCGCTGAGATTGTGTGGCATGAGGTTGGTGGCCATGCCGACGGCAATACCCGATGCGCCGTTGATGAGTAGATTGGGAACTCTGGTGGGCAATACGGTGGGCTCTTCAAGCGAATCATCGAAATTGAGCGTAAAATCGACGGTATCCTTCTCGATGTCTGCCAGGATATCATCGCTAATTCGCTTGAGGCGCGCCTCTGTGTAACGCATCGCCGCCGGTCCATCACCATCGATATTCCCGAAATTGCCCTGTGGATCGATGAGCGGATATCGCAGGGACCAGTCTTGGGCCATACGGACCATCGTATCGTACACGGAGGTGTCGCCGTGAGGATGGTATTTTCCCAATACCTCCCCTACGATACGAGCAGATTTTTTGTGGGCCTTGTTGTAAGCAAGACCCAGGTCGGACATAGCAAAAAGCACTCGTCGTTGGACCGGCTTCATGCCGTCCCGCACATCCGGAAGAGCCCGGGATACAATAACCGACATCGAATAATCAATGTAGGCTGACTTCATTTCATCCTCAATCTGAATGGGGATGATGCGGTCTTCTGAACTCATCGGGTCTGCTTAGTTTTCCAGGAGCGGATAGCTCATAAAGGGGTAAAAGTAAGCTTTTCCGGTAGGATTTTTTCCTGATTTGCAAAGACGGTACCCCGTGCGAATGCGCTATATTTGTTGCCCAGATTGCACTATGAATGTAAAACCCTATGTCTCTGACGAGGCTAAGAAATCCCAAGTTTCCCGGATGTTCAACCGGATTGCACCTTGGTATGATTTCCTCAATCATTTCCTATCCTTGGGAATCGACCATAGCTGGCGTAAACAGGCAGTCGAGCTACTAGGAAAAGGGCCTTTTCCTGCTATATTGGACCTGGCCACCGGAACGGCCGACCTCGCTCTTACCGTGCACCGGCATTTCCCGGAAAGTCAAATTACTGGCGTGGATATTGCCGCCGGTATGCTCGATTTGGGCCGAAAAAAAATCAAGCGTAGCAATTTGAGTCACCAGATTGTACTGCTTGAAGGCGATTCAGAAAATCTTCGTTTTGCCGATGAGCAATTCGATGCCGTGACAGTAGCTTTTGGCGTGCGCAATTTTGAAAACCTCGACCGAGGTCTCGCGGAGGCCTGCCGAGTGCTACGTCCAGATGGGCGCTTTCTCGTCCTGGAGTTCAGCCGGCCCACGCATTGGTTGTTTGCATTTTTTTTTAATGGATACTTTCAATACGTTTTGCCTCTCATCGGTCGTTTCACCTCCAAAGATCCGGGCGCCTACCAGTATCTGTACACTTCCGTTCAGGCCTTTCCCTCTGGAGAAGCCTTCATGGCAGTGCTGGAAAAAAACGGGTTCCGACCCATCCATTGTAAAACACTGACTTTCGGAATATGCACCGCCTATTTGGCTACCCGATGAGAATCCTTTTACTCGTTCTGTTCTTTCCCTTCTTCCTGCTTGGCCAAAGAGGAAGTGTGCACAATCCTAATTTTCAACAGTTCAATCTGAACGATTATTACTTCGGATTCACCTTTGCTATCAACAGTTCCCGGTTCCGGACCTTCCCTTCAGAAGGCTTTCAAGGTAATGATAGCATTCGCTCAGTATATGGTCGTGGAGGCCCGGGTTTTAACGTGGGTATTGTTTCCAACCTTAAAATGGGAGAATACTTCGATTTTCGTTTTCTCCCCACCTTGTCCTTTGCGGAGAAACAAATTGATTACCGTTACCCCTCCTACACCAGGGACCGAAAGGTTGAATCTGTTTATGTCGAGCTACCTTTCCAGTTTCGGTACAAATCAGAACCCTACCACGACGTGCGCCTTTTTCTTCTGGCAGGAATGAAATATGCTTTTGACGTAGCCAGTGATTCCCGAACTAAGCAGGCAGAGACCCTTGTGCGTATCGCGCCGAATGATTTTTCCCTGGAGACGGGGGTTGGCTTTCAGATATTCCTGCCCTTTTTCATCTTTTCTCCGGAACTTAAGGTTTCTCAAGGCCTTGGTAACACCCTTATTTACAACAAAAATCTTAAAGAATCTTCCATTCTGGAAAAGATTCTATCGCGGACCTTTACCATTTCCCTTCACTTTGAAGGCTAAGCAATTCCCTGGAGTACGCGTATACTTCTGGAAATAGATGTAGAAAGGATTCCTCCAAAAGATTTCCGTGTTCTTCCAGTGTGGCTGCCCAATCCGTTAGTTTTTCAGGCACCGCAGCCCGGCGTGCAAGCCGTCTGAAACAATAGGATAATCCCTGAGGGTGTCCATATTGTAATAGCCAATTACCTGCAATCATGGCATCCAGCGTTTGTCGGACTCCCTCCGGCAATAGGAAGGTCACCGTGGAAAGCCGTGCATGGGTCGAATGACCAAATGGTTCCAGACCGTATGGACAAAATCTTCCGAAATGCCGGGACAATAGATGGTCGAATAGGACATCCAAAACGACGGCAGCATATTTCCCGTGACGCGGATATAAGGCCGGAAGGCAGCGAAGAAATGAAGGATGGCTATCGGTAAACCGGTCTAATTCTCGATGATGCAATACGCCTAGGGAGACACTTTCAGGCAGCATACGGTGGGCATTCCCCTTGAAGAGATCGGCGGCGATATTACCCAACAAAAAGTTGGGGTCTTCCCCTGCAAGCAGCGCATGAGCTAAGTAATTCATGTTTGCTAAACCCCAAGTCTGGCCAACTGGTTTTTATCCCCCAGGCTTAGGTCTCCTTTCTTATCTTTGCGCTCGCAAATTTTTACTATGGGACTCAAGTGCGGCATCGTAGGTTTGCCAAATGTCGGCAAATCCACGCTTTTCAATGCCCTTACAGCAGCAGGCGCGCTAGCGGCCAACTACCCTTTTGCCACCAAGGAACCAAATATCGGCATGATTACCGTGCCGGATGGGCGGCTAGATCAGCTTGCTGCGCTGATTAATCCTCGCAGTGTGGTGCCCACCACGGTAGAAATCGTGGATATCGCAGGCCTGATAAAAGGCGCATCCAAAGGGGAAGGCTTAGGTAATCAGTTTTTGGGGAATATTCGTGAGGTCGATGCTATCCTGCATGTGGTGCGCTGCTTTGAGGACGATCAGGTTGTCCATGTGGATGGCATTGTTGATCCGGTGCGCGATAAGGAAATCATCGACATGGAACTGCTCCTCAAGGATATGGAATCGGTGGAAAAGCGCCTGGATCGCTGTCGTAAACAGGCCAAGAGCGGCGCCAAGGAGGACCTCAGGGCAGTAGAAACGGTCACTGCCCTGTTGCGGCACTTGGAAGATGAAAGGCCCGCGCGCGATTTTCAAACCGATGCTGAGGGTAAGGCGCTATTGGAGGAAATGATGCTGTTGACAGCAAAACCCGTCCTCTATGTATGCAATGTAGATGAGGCTTCATTCCCAAAAGGCAATGACCTGACGCGAAAATTTCAAGAGGCCGTACGCCATGAACCCTCTGGCAACTTGTTGATATGTGCCGACATTGAGGCAGACATAGCCGCACTCGAGGACCCGGCAGAGCGGGTAGAATTCCTCGATGCCATGGGGCTGGAAGAACCTGGCGTAAATCGTCTCATTCGACAGAGTTACCAACTGCTGGATCTAATTACCTATTTCACAGCAGGTGAAAAAGAGGTGCGAGCCTGGACCATTCCCCGAGGCACAAGGGCGCCAGGCGCAGCTGGAGTAATTCACAGCGACTTCGAGAAAGGATTTATCCGGGCAGAAGTCATCACTTTTGCCGATTTTATCCATTTTCGGTCAGAAGCTCAGGTAAAGGAGGCAGGAAAAATGGCGGTGGAGGGAAAGGACTATGTTGTGCGGGATGGCGACATAATGCACTTTCGGTTCAATGTTTAGCATTTCAAATACGGCTACTCCTCAACTGCAATATCGAATAAGGTCAGCAGCTTTTTCAGCGACGGCAATGACCGGTGCGTTCGTATTTCCAGATGTCACCTCCGGAAAAACGGAGGCATCGACAACGTGTAATCCCTCCAGCCCATGTACCTGTAAATTTTTAGGAGAAACCACCGCTTCTGAATCCAACCCCATCCGGCAGGTACCACAAGGGTGGTAGACGGTTTCACAAGTCTCCAGAATATGCCGCTTACGTTGATTATCATCGGTAAATGCCCCAGGAAAATTGAGCGAATTTGATTTGCGAAAAGGCGCAAATGCTGTCGAAAGCAGCAAGGCCTCAGCCCACTTTACCCCTTTTAGAAGGGTTTCCAGATCCTTACCCTGGGGATCACTCAGGTAGCAGGGGTCAATCAGCGGTGGGTCAAAGGGATCGGCCGAGTGAAGGCCCACGTATCCCCGACTCCTGGGTTTTAAAAGGGTTGGCAATATGGTAAAACCATCTTCCTTGTCCAGCTTGGTTTTATCGTGTAAATCAGACCCTGAAGCCGGTGCAAAATGGAATTGAAGATCCGGGCCAGCCGCATCAGGATCAGTTTTAAGGAAGGAACACGCTGCCAGGGGACTGGATGATAAGGGGCCTTTTAGAGCGAAAAGATACCTCAGGAGATTGGGAATTACCCAGGGAAATTGCTCAGCATGATTGTAAGAAATCCGCTGATTACAAAGGACACTCAGATTCACAAAAAGATGGTCAGAGAGGTTCTTACCTACCCCAGATAAAGGCACCCTCCCATCAATACCCTTTTCCTTGAGGTAGTCCGGATGGCCAATACCAGACAACATAAGGAGCTGAGGAGACTGGAAGGCACCTCCGCTGAGGATGACCCTTGGAGCCTCAATAAGATCCCTGTTCCCCCGTGATCGGGTTCCCGAAACATGGATACCAGCAATTCGATCCCCTTTCCAAAGAAGACCCGTTGCATGGACGCCGGAGAGGATACGCAGATTTGGCCGATGCTGCCAAGGGCGTATATACGCCTCAAAGGCTGAGTTCCGGATACCCCGACGTATGGTAAACTGAAACTTTCCAGCCCCTTCCTGCCGCTCCCCATTAAAATCCGGATTGTACGGTATTCCTACCTCCTCGTTGGCCTCGATGAAGGCCTTTGTTAATGGCGTCTCAAAGCGGCTGTAGGAAACGGAAAGTGGACCATTTACTCCGTGATAGTCATTTTCTATCTGGTGATTGTTTTCCGATTTGCGGAAATAGGGAAGCATGTCGGCATAGCTCCAGCCAACATTACCTTGAGCCTCCCAGTCGTCGAAATCTGAAACATTCCCCCGAATGTAAGCCATACAATTCACCGCACTGGATCCACCGAGGAGTTTCCCCCGAGGCTGGTACATTTTTCGATTATTGACATGTTTCTGGGGAACCGTGAAAAAATTCCAATTGTGTTTGGAATGATGCAGCTTCGAGTAGGCTGCCGGAATGCGCACGTTCAGGGGTTGACGGGCAGCGCCTGCCTCGATGAGCAATACACGGCAGGAGGGATTTTCACTAAGCCTAGAGGCTAAGACACACCCTGCAGAGCCTGCTCCTACAATGATGTAATCGGCTTGAAAAGGTGAAGGCATAATCAAGGATTTTTAAATCCTTTAAATCTATCAGTTATTCCCGATACTACCCAAAAAATCAGCAAAGGACTCGAATTCCTTTCGGTAACTGATACCTGCTCCAAATCGAAGCCGGCTTCCTGCGAAATCGGGCTGCAGTTTCTGGTACACCCTGAATTTTAAGCTCTTGTCACGGCTCAGATCATACTCTACGACCACGTCGTTTCCCAGGAAGGTGGTAGCCTGTGTGTTGGCTCCGAAATAATTATTGTCTAGATTTCCTCCTACCAAGACAGTGAGTCGGTTGTTGAGAAGACTCTGCCTCAAACTCACCTGCAGCTCATTACCCGCCTTGAGATTAGTAATGACGAAATTGGGATTGCGGTTAAAGGCAATATCAAAATTGGTACCGGAATAGGGATTCCCCTTACCCACAATACTGGAAATAAACTGATTGACAATTTGGGATAGCTGATTGGAGACAAATTCACTCACCGTATTATACACAACCGCTGTTTCCGACATGGAAAAGACCGCCGGAAGAAATTGACCTGCCACAATAAGCCCGAAAACTTGCTTGTTGAGCTCGTTCTGATCCTGCCTCAGGACCCGCAGTTTACCATCCACATAACTTGCCAAAGACCCCTGCAAGTTGGGAAATGCCAGGTCAAAACCTATTCGAGGCTTGAATAGTTCTCCCTGCAATTTCAGAATCAGCGTCACCCGGGTATTTTGGCCCGCTTCGCTTCGAATGGCCTGACTTGCAGTTAAAAGATATTCCTGGATAAGCACCGAAGGTGCTGCACTGATATCCTCATAAGTTGCCTCCACGTTTATCCTCGCCTTGTATGGGTCTCCATCAAAAGAAATAGATCCCCGTGGCCGTAAACGAAAATTTTTGTTGATTGCCAAATAGGTGAAAAGGTAAGATCCCTCATCGATTGTTATATCACCGAATATTTTTAGCGGCTCGTTTCGCAACACACTCAACCGGGCTCCTCCCCTGCCGGTTACACGCAGAATGTCACCTGTCTGTTCGTTAAAAACCATTTCAAGTACCGCCCCAGCTTTAGCCTCCAAATCCATATCAAAACTGATTCCCTTGAGGGCAGATTTCTTGGGTCCGTTCAAGGTAGTCTCGGTTTGGGAACGCCTGCTTACAAACCGGACATTTTTCAGGCCCTGACCGACTATTTCTCCAGTTATCGGCACCACCACACGGGTGCTGTCTGCTACCGATGCCCGAACATAAATGTCCGGAAGTCGGAAGGTTCCCCCAAAATTGACCTCACCGGTACCCATGGCCTGACCGTAGAAATTCGGATTATCCCCCTTTCGGGTTTCTAGGCATAAAAAGCGGCGGGATTCAAGTCGGGCCTTAAATCCGAAACGTCGAAGGTGATCGTGGCTGACTCCTCCAGTTATGCGCGCCGAATGGTTGTATTTGTCGTAGAGAATCCCTCCCGTAAGGTCAAACATGGCATCATTAACCGGCACGATGGTGGGCTGATAGGTATAACGCGTCTTAAGGTAGTCTACCGTTACACCACCTTTACTCAGATAAATATTCCCCTGGGTGTGTAAAGCAGGAAATTGCCCGTCAAAATGCAGATCGGCATCAAAATTCCCCTGAATATCACTCAGTATTCCCGCCAAAAAGTAACCCGCGAAATGATTTGGGAAACGGTAGGCATTGAGCTGTAAATCGAAATAGCCTTTCCGCTTTTGCCGAATGGTATCCAAATCCAGGGTATTGTAAGAAGCATTGAGATGAAGTGCTGAAGATCCATTAATCAGGGAAAAACGGCCGGTGAGTGGATGTCCCTCACTGGGTCGTTCTGCTGCAATACGCAACGCTCCCCAGTCTTTGCGATTAAGAAACAGGGAATCGGTCCCTGCCCGAAGTCTCAGATTCCGGAATCCTTTCCAATCTTCAAAGGATAACTCAGCCTGTAACCTACCTGAGAACTTAATAGTAAATTTTATGAGCGAATCAATCTGGGAAAGCGGCAGCCCACTCAATGAAATCCGAAGCCCTTTTTTCTGGTAATCGTCAATAATTAGTTCTTGCCCTACACCCCGCAATACCATTTGTGCAATATCCCATCTACCTTCAGAAAACATGGCCACATTTCGGGAATCCACCTGCCAGGTATCCTTGAGGATTCGAATTGGTCGGCCGCTCAACTTCAGGGCGATTTTGTCACCCTCCATGGGGAATATGCGGCCACCTAACTCCAGTAGGGCTGGCGCAGATTTATCGTCCGGACCCAATCTGGTTTGAAAACGAAATTCCCGCTGATTCATATCGCAGAGAAAAACCGCTGGGGGAAGCGCGAATTGCTCACCAACCCGAATACCTGCCACAGAGGCATCTAAGCGCCCACTTGTCCCTGTCAATCGATGTTGAAGAAATAAATCTTCTAATTGCATCTTCCCGGATTGCAGTGCAGGAATCCGAATAGTAAATGCTGCAATATTACTTGTACTGCGGATTTCCCCACGAAACGAAGCACCCTCAGCCAAAGCCGTTCCTGGAAAAAGGAATGTCTCAAGGCCACCGCTTTTCTTGACACTCACCTGAAATTCCAAGTTAAGCCCTGCCATCACCCGAGGCGATCGTTTAAGGCCCAACGGACGAAGGAAATCGGGAAACGCATCCAGGTAGTAGTTGATCAGGGCACCTGGAATTTTCTCTAGATCAAAGGCACCGCGAAGATCAGCATCCAAGATATCGGAGACGATTTCTACCTGTCTGCTGCCTGAGGTAGCATCAAGACGAGCTCTCAAGGAAAGGTTTTCAAGCCTGAAAGTCGAGGTGTCTCCAGTGAGCGCAACATCGGAAAGCACAGCAAGTCCTTCTAGCTCGCTCCAACGCCGATTGCGCATATCAAGGACTGCATTTCCAGCAATACGCCATGGTTGTCTCGATAGACCCAAGGCGGCAAGGTCTAGGTTTTTTAGTTCAGCAGCGAAATTGTATTTGGGAATTTCCTTCTCGGTAAAATCCACTTCCCCCTCAAAGGCCAGATCGATGTTTTTCTCCGCAATGCGGAATTCCCCATTCAGGCGACGGGCATTGAGGGATCCGCTCCACCTTGCGTTGCGATAAGTGTAACCTCTATATGCAAATTCCAGGATATTGGCATTCAATATGGCTGAGGCAGCAGCCGCTGTAAGGCCAGAACCTTCTGCTACGGAAGTCGTGAAAGCAATCTTTCCAAAGTCTGGCCTACTGAGGAAACGGCCAAGGTCGAAATCTGCCACTGCCAGCGTACCGGCATATCGAGCTTTTGTTCGCCCTGGACTCAAATCAAGCTTTAGGTCGATATTTGCCCGACCCAGGCCTGAAGATAACTTTCCAAAAGAGACAAAATCAGTAAAAAAACCATCTAGTGATCCCTGGTATCGAAGGTATCCAAGCCGCTCCCACACTGGATCTAAGCGAAGGAGTCTGGTTGCCGCCGCAAGTGTCTTTCCATTTATATAAAGTTCCTTACAGCGAAGATTGATTACTTCCCGCCTCGGCCGTCCCAAATCCCTAAAGTTGACCCGCCCCCTAAAAGTACTTCCGTCGAAAAGGGAAAGGAAAAGATCGGTACCGGAAAGCCGAGCCGCATCACCATAAACCCTTCCAGAAAAGGTTAGGCGTTCCTTTTCTAGGGTTTTCCAGAGAGGATATTGGCTCAACTCAGGAATCCAAGCCAGCAGGTCGGAAGGAAATATCTGGCTAGGGTTAAGCCGGATGTTTAACCTAAGGCTATCACGCCAGTCCTTAACCTGTAAAAGATTTGGCGCAGTGAACCCAAAATCGCCCCGAATCTCACTTTGCTTTAGGCTAATAGATATGCCATCCAACACAAGTCGGTCTCCCAAAAAGGAAATCTGCCGGGCAGTGATTCCTCTCACCTTCCGGTTATTTCCAGCAGCAAACGATAATTGGTTGATTCTTAACTCAGACTGACCGTCAGCGTAGCATGCATCCGCTATGGATAAATCGATTTGGGACAGGACCATATTCCTGGCACTGTCTTGGATTTGAAGGTTCCCCTCCGTTAACTTTAAGGATTCCAAGGATAGGAATCCCCGGGGAAGGAGTGGGCTCTCTGCCAGGTTATTCCGCTTGGTAACAGCTTGGCGTAGAATAACCGTAGGTCGCACCAGACTAACGCCTCCAAGTTGTAATGCATGTTCACCACTTGGCGCACGCAATAGCTGGCACTTGGCCTTGGGAAGGTGGACGTACTGAAAAATTCCCTTGCTTGGTTCTTCATGCCAGTAGGTGACATGCTTAAGGATAAAGAGTCTGGGAAATACACGAAAGGCGTTTCCCGAATCATTATTCCCTTTTTTTCCAAAACGCTTTAAAAACCACTGTAGGGAATTAATCTCTCCAGTTGGCAACTCCCTGGAATGGAGCAACCCATCCACAAGACGAACCTGATAAATAACCAGGCCCTCGGTGAAAATTTTAAGTAGATTGGGATGTAAGCGGGCATAAACCTGGTCGACAAAAAGTAGGGTATCCCCCAAGGGATCCTCTACGTATAACTTGTTCATCCGAAACTCGGTAAGTCCGGAAAGAGAAACTCCCTGTATGCTGGCCGGGGTACCCGCCAGGACCGATAATCCACGAGACAAGGATGACACCGCCGCTTGCTGCAAGTAGGGTATTCGCAGCAGAAGATTGAATAGAATAAAAACTAGAAATACTATTCCTAAAAGCAATCCTGACAACCTACCGACGAAACGCAGCAGATTTCGGCCCGGTTTGGTCATTGGGGTCGCGGGATTGGGCGGTGTATTCATAGCTTGCGCTCTGCAATTTGCTGAATGAATCGCAGGGCAGTATCCTCACTCCAGAGATATCCACCCCGGCCGGCAGGCATAAATCCAGTGTGCCCTCCCCATCGGGTAGAACAAAAGTAAAGATAAGGATGCCTGGCTGCCAAGGTATCTGGGTAGCAATGAGGGCTCAGGAAAGAATCATCCCGAGCATTCACCAAAAGGCAAGGATGCCTTAAGTTTGGTAAAATCTGACCAGGCCCCGCCTTCTCCCAGTAATCGCGGGCATCGCGAAACCCATGAACCGGGGCAGTGTAATAATTATCAAAAAAAGTAAAATTGTTTTTCCAGTAAGGGGGCTCGACAAGAGCCTCAGGAAACAAGCGGCGCTTTGCCCGCATCTTTTTTTTCAAACTGTGAAGAAATCGAATCCGGTATAGGACATTCTGCTTTCTGTCGATAGCCCGGTTGGCTGCTACGAGGTCGAGTGGGACCGAAAAGGCAACCCCTCCGCGCACCCTGCCATTGGATGGAAATTCGGCTAGAAATCGCAACACCACACTGCCCCCGAGACTGAATCCAACCAAATAAATTTCCCGATACTTCCCTTGATGCTCTAGGTCACGGACCACCTCTGTCAAATCACCCGTAGCTGCCATATGGTAACCCTTTATGGCATGATTCAGTTCCCCGCTACATCCCCGGAAATTGAAGGCAAGAGCATCAAATCCTGCCCAGAGGAAACGTGAGGCCATACCCCGGATATAGGCCCGGTCCGAACTGCCTTCCAGGCCATGCATCAGCACCACAAGCCGGGTTGAACCCTTACGGACGAAATCAAGATCCACGAAATCCCCGTCCTCCAATATAAATCGCTCCCGCTCATATGGCAAGGCTATTTTAGGACGTAGCATGGCTGCAGAAATGGTATTACAATGTCCGTTCCGGAATAGAAAAGGGGGGCGGTAAGTATCTTCCCAAATTGGCATAGTTTGTCCGTTTAGGTAGGTTCTTCCGCACGAGCAGCTGCACAGGCAAGCCAAACGGCGATGGCATCTACAGCAGGTTTGACATCGTGTACCCGCAATACAAGTGCTCCCTGTTCCAATGCGAGGAAGTGGAGGGCTGTAGTCCCATAGAGTGCCTCCTCCGGGGTTCCCTGAATGGTACGATAAACCATGGATTTTCTGGAAATCCCAACCAGGATAGGGCA
>Ga0169931_10001534_pt1 | contig 37982 bp, 23 predicted proteins | sample Kivu_15m_20L_FD_129675 | JGI IMG/M metagenome (GOLD analysis project Ga0169931, IMG submission 129675) | Freshwater microbial communities from Lake Kivu, Western Province, Rwanda to study Microbial Dark Matter (Phase II) - Kivu_15m_20L... | ecosystem: Environmental > Aquatic > Freshwater > Lake...
GAGGCAAAATCACGTCAACATCTTTTTCCACTGCCGCCCTGCAAACGACCCCGGGGCGCGCCGTCGCTCGCCGGCAACCTACAGCCGGTGCACGGTGTTCACGGGGCTGCACCGCGAAGGTGTCGTCCAGAAACGCATTCAGGTAACGAAGACTATCGAATCGACGCCGCTGCTTCACAGTTCGAGTCGCGTAACAATTCGCTGAAAATAGCGGAAAAACGATCAGACGTTTAGACAGGTGTATTGCTATGCGGTTTTCGAAGTCAAATAGCCGGCCCGCGCAGGCCCCCGTTGCGCTTTCCTGCAGCACTGATTAACCTCCCGCGGGCATCCATCCACAGCACAGGGCAGGCGGCCAACCATGCACCAGACAGAAGACACCATCGCGCGGGTGCGACCGTGGATTCAGGACGCTCGTCGCGTCGTCGTACTCACCGGAGCCGGCGTGAGCGCTGAAAGTGGCGTCCCCACCTTCCGCGGCGAGAAAGGACTCTGGCGTTCCTGGGACCCCATGCAGCTCGCCACCCCAGAGGCCTTTCGCCAGGACCCCCGCGTTGTCTGGGCGTGGTACCGATGGCGACAGAATCTCGTGCGCCGATGCCTGCCCAACCCCGGCCATCACGCCCTTGTCACCCTGCAAAAACGACTCGGCAAACACCTGTCGCTCGTCACACAGAACGTCGACGGCCTGCACGCTCGGGCCGGATCGCTCGCCGTCAACGAGCTGCACGGCAACCTCTTCGCCGACCGCTGCACCCGCTGCAGAGCCGTCGAAGACGCCTTCGCACGCACCCCGGACGACCGCATTCACCCCGAAAACCCCGAGTTCGATCCGCCACTGCCCCTTTGCCGAGCCTGTGGCGGATTGATGCGGCCCGGCGTGGTGTGGTTCGGCGAACAACTACCCGACGGCGCCATGGAATCAGCTGCAAGCGATGTCCGCAAAGCAGACCTCCTGCTGGTCGTCGGCACCAGCGGTGTCGTGTACCCCGCCGCGGGTCTCGCCGATGAAGCGCGCCGCGCCGGCGCCCGCGTCGTCGTCGTCAACACCGAGGCCACCTCTCACTCGTCATCCGCCTCCTGCACCATTCTCGGACCCTCGGCTCAGATACTACCCGCACTCGTGAACCCCGAAGCCCGCTGAATCCTGCGCCCAACCGCCCACCCCGACCCTCAGCCTCACCCCTGAACATCACATCCACCCTCGTCACCATCCGACTGCATCGGTAACACGTGGGGCAGCGTGAAATCACAACAGGGCGTCGTATGATCCGCGATCACCGTGACGCATTACGCCCGCGACGCTCAGCCACCGGTACGAACAAATCCGCTCACGTGTTCCCGGGTCTGTTCGCGGTTACGCACCGAAAAGCCAATCTCGGTAGCACTCACCTTTTCGGCCACCAGAAACACACGCCCGGGCAGCGAAACAGGGCGCCTAAAATCGATGCTGACCTCGTAAGGACCATCGGGCAGCGACCCTTGCAAGTCGGCCAGCGTGCGCCCCAGCAACCACATGCCGTGAATAATGGCCTTTTTAAATCCAAATGGCCGAGCCGCCCACGCGTGCAGGTGAATCGGATTAAAATCGCCAGCGACACGCGTATAGTCCCGCCCCAGCGACTCCGACAGTGACCACGAGGACGACTGCAACAATCGATCACCGGGGATTCGCATCGGTGCCTCTTCTGCTCGCTCCTTTTTGACGGCAGATTGCTCGGACGCAGCCTGACGCTCAGGCGCAAGAATCGTCGTGACACCTCGCCAGACTACCACGCCGGCCACCAACGCTTCGGTCGTCAAATCAAATTCACGACCGCGCTTCGCCTGACGCGGGGCGCTCAACGAGCTGCGAAGAGAAAACGCCTCGCCTACGCGAATCGGGCGAATCACCTCCAGGGTCTGCCGCACATGCACAATGCCCATCGGCTTCAACGGAAAGGTCGGGTGCGTCAGCATCGCGATGTGCATGGGAACGGCCAGCACCTGCGGGATCGTCGCCGGCAGCGTGTCGTCCGGCGCAAACCCGCAAATCTTTCGATACGACGCCACCCACGCGGAGTCGGGCGTCGATGGAGCAACCTCAGCCGTTAACGCGGAAGGCCATGCATCCTTGCCCGATTTGGTTGAAAGCAGCGCCTTCAGCAAATGGCCGGCGAGCGCCGGTTTCTTCTCGAAGTACAACGTGGTGCTCATTTGGCCAGCTGGTTGGAAAAGGGGTTTGCATTGCGAAGCGAGTCTGGCCAGCGCGTACCACGGTTGCCAGGAATCTCGAACCCATCAGGGTCCGTTACGAAATTGCCGATATCCTCGAAGGCACGCTCCTGATTCACGCGTACGCCCAGCCGTCGCATGGGCTGCAACGAATCGCCGACGCGCAAGCAGACCACCTCGTGCGGCGCGGCGCGCAGGTCCACCAGCGCACCTTTACGGGCAGCGTTCATGAGCTGCTCCTCGTTTCCAATGGGATCGGCTACTGTCTTGGCCTTTAACGTCCACACCAGCAACGACGTGGGCTCTTCATCGGGATAGGTTTTGTGCAACAGATCCACCTGGCCGTAAAAGGATTTCCCAATGTCGTTCTGATTTACTGGCCCCGCCATCAGACAGATTCCGGCAAGCAAATCACAGCTCTCCGGCAGGTCCATTACCCCCATCAGCTCGGCCACCAGCGCGCTGCGAGCGGCTGCGGCACCGAAGGCTCGCGTGGCCAGCTCCATGTCCATCCCGGTTTCGCGCAACGCCTTGCCCGATAAACCGCCAATGTAAATACGCTGACCGGCAAGCCCAAATGCCTTCTTACCGCGGGCCGCGTTGGAAGAGAGATTCTTCCCCGTCGCCAGATCGGCCCACAGCGGAATTCCGTTCACCACGCGGTCGGTGACATGGTCGAGCATTGTCCGCACTTCGCGAATTCGTTCTTTTCCGTTGGGTGTCAGTACATCAATTCGGTCGAGTAATAGAATGGACTTTGCGCGCTCACGGTCACAGCCGGTAAAGTGCGCGAACGCATTATAGGCGGCACGTCCCGCCTGAACGGTTAATTCTTCGGGAATATCCATGCTCTGGCGATGCTGGTAAGCCTCGGGTGCCTTTTCTTCATGATTAACTCCCGGCTGGATCCGTTCACTGCGGAACGCGAGCAGGTTGGCACCCAGTTTGCGCAGCGTCTCTGGCCTGGCCTTTATCTGTTCGTGCTCTCCGACCGTGCCCGCCTGCGTGACCAGCGCCACTCGCCAGCCCGCAGCACGCTCGGCTGCTGTCAGCCCTGCCAGTAACTCCATGTCGCGAAGTATCGCACGATTCTCTTGCCGCAGATCTCCACACAGAGGAACCATGAACGTCTGGGCGCGCCGTTTGCCGCCCGACGCGATCACGGTCGCACGTTCCATGGCATCGGCAAGAACGCCCAGATGCACGTGCATCAGCCAGCGAATGGTCGGTATGTCATCGGCGTGCTGGTATCTCTTGCGCCATGCGCGCGCCGCGACCGTCCAGGGACTGGTCAGCGCGCTGTGACCGATAAACGTCAGCAGCAGCGTAAATGGCGTGCGATAAGGCCGGCAGAATACGACGTGCGTATGCGATGCACCGTCCAGCGGACTCGCCTCCAGCCCCTTCAGCTGCCGCAGAAGGGCGGCCATGCGCGCTGAATCGTCAGCGCCAAGGACCACGTCCCGATGCCCGCGAAAGTTGGTGGATTGTCGAGCGGTGAGCACACCCAGCGAACACTCTTCAAACAATTCGCCCTCGGTGACGTCCGCTCCGGGAACAAAAGCGACCGGGCGGTCCATCGACAACAGCGGCAGGCACTCCTGCACCTCTTCGGGAGACATCGAAATTCGACGGCGAAAACCGACCGGACTACCGGAATCCAGCGACTCTGGAAGGTGGTACCGTCCACGCTTTTCGCCCGCTGTGGCGAATCGGGCAAGCCTCTGTTTCTGTTGATCGGTCGGCGGCGGTTCGATCGCGACCGCCTCGAGCTCTCTGAACGGGTGGCTAATCGCGGAGTCACTGTTCTGTGGCGTCATATTTGTAACAGATAAAATCAGGGGAGGTGTGGACTCTTGAAACCGCCGCTATCTGCCCTGAACTCCCGTGGCAAGTGTCAACGTTGACGCATTGCACAAAGAATCGAAGATTCAGTGCGAAGAAACCTTCCGGTGGTTTTTGTGCGCCGCAGCCGTGGTATTCGGGCGCTCCTGTGTTACGTTTGCGCGGTTCGCCCGGATTACCTGACTTGTGACTGGTCGCTGTATGTCGTTCGTGTCTGATACACCCTCCCGGGTTGCACGCGCTGTCTCGTCCCTGCTGCTGATGGCGTGGTTGGTTGCGTGCAGCAGCGACGTCTCCGACAACGCCCTTCAGAGCGAGCGCGAGGCACCACAGGGCTGCATCGACCGAATCGACAATGATCGCGATGGCGTCACAGACTGCGAAGACGACGACTGCTTCACCGAGCCCTTGTGTGTCGCGCTGGGTCGCGATGCGGGCCGCGACGCCGTCACGTCGGATGCCGCGCCGGCCGATGCCTTTACGGACCCGGACGACTCCACCGCTACAGACGCTGGAGATGATGCTCGAGATGCGGGTTCGGCCGATGACGTGAACGATGTCGGCCCTGATACCCGAACCGACGAGCCCGACGCCGATACTGGCGCGTCGGCCGACACCGAAGATGCCGTACTGGCTGATGTTTCGCCCGATTCGACATATCCCGTGCGCGGGTGTACCACGTGGGTTTTGTTGAACCCGGGGCGCTCGGTGGGCACGGTGTTTGTCGCCGGTTCGTTCAACGACTGGAACGCCGCCGCGACCCCGCTGTCCGACCCGGATGGCGACGGAGTCTGGACGGCCGAGCTGAACCTTCCGCCCGGCGAGTACGCCCATAAATTTATTGTGGACGGTGAATGGGATTTCTCAGGCGGGACCGCAATTCCAGACTCGATTACGGTCGATTTTTACACACGATGGGACGGGAATTTCGAGAATCGCAACCTCATCGTCGGCGACTGCCAGCGCCCCATGCTCGAGGTGGTCGCGGCTGAATCCGACGCCGATTCTGTTCGGGTCGAACTGCAGTTTGTGCGGGCGGCCGATGGGGCGCTGCTCAATCCTGACTCGCTTCGCGCTTCTGTCGGTCGCGTGCCGGTAGAGGCTGATACAGATGTCACCACCGGTCGCATCATCGTCGAACAAACCGGAATTTCACGGCGTGGAAAATACTCGGTCCGGGTCAGCGCCCAGGACACCGAAGGGCGCGCCATTGAAGAGGATATTTTTGTGCCGCTCTGGGTCGAAGACGTACCATTCGTCTGGCAGGACGCCACCATGTATTTCGTATTTACCGATCGATTCCGAAATGCGGACCCCTCCGACAATAACCCCCTCGATCGTGTACCCGCCATCGCAAATTATCAGGGCGGCGATTTTCTCGGCGTTATCGAAGCGATTGAAGAAGGCTATTTTCAGTCATTGGGCGTCAATCTGCTGTGGTTATCTCCCATGCTGGATAATCCCGATACCCCCTATGTCTCGTCGGATGGCCGCAATGGTTTCTCGGGATTTCACGGATACTGGCCCATCTCGGCGCGCCGGGTCGAGGACCGCTGGGGGGATTCCGAGGCCACCGGGGAAGAACGATTGCGGCAGCTGATTCAGGTCGCTCATGAAAACGGTATTCGCGTCATGTTCGATGTGGTCCTGAACCACGTGCACGAAGACCACGACTATGTCGACGACTTCCCGGAGTGGTTCACCGCAGCCGTCTGCCGGTGCACAAACGACCCGGGACCCTGTAACTGGAACACTAACCCTGTGGGGTGCTGGTTCATTGATTATCTGCCAGACCTGAACTTCAAGAATCACGCCATCGTTCAGCAGGTCACCGAAGACCTTGAGTATCTGGTCACCGAGTTCGACGTGGATTCATTCCGCGTGGATGCGGCCAAGCACATGGACCACGTCATCATGCGGCGTACCTCCCTCAGACTGCGGGATCGGTTTGAACATGGGGATGCAGCGCCCATTTATCTCGTCGGTGAGACCTTTACCGGCGGCGATGGCCACGGATTGATTATGGATTACGTCAACCCGTGGGAGCTCGACGGACAATTTGATTTCCCTCTTCTGTATCCCATTCGGGATTCCTTCGCCTTCTCGGTGAGTTTCCGAAATCTCTCTGCCGCCAGATTTCGTTCACAGAGCGAGTATGGCGCACACTACGAATGGATGAGCCCGTTTCTCGGGAATCACGATATTCCCCGCACCGCGCAGCTGATCGCCGATGGCGGTCGTGGCATTGACCCGTGGGCGGCAGTCCCCGATCCCATGAACAACGGCTGGAACGAGGGCACCTGGAACATCGTCAATCGCATGGCGATGGCGTTTGCATTTGTGCTGACGCAGCCGGGTATTCCCCTCATTTACTATGGCGACGAGGTGGGTCTGTACGGCGGCCCCGACCCCGACAATCGCCGCTTTATGCCCAGCCTCGACAGCCTCACCGACCCGCAGAGCGAGCTTCTGGTCCGTGTACAACGGATAGGGCGTGCCCGACGCGATTACGACGCCCTGCGACGCGGACGCTTTGTGGAGCTCTGGGTAGACGACGACCTCTTCGTGTATGCTCGGCAGACCACCGATGGTCAGGTCGCCATCGTCGCCATGAACAAGGGCGCCACCCGCACCCAGGCCGTCCCAATCCCCCCGTCGCTCGGCATCGCCGGCCAAACCTTCACCGACGTCCTGAACCCGGCGACGCCGCGCTCCGCAAGCGTCAGCACCAGTATGACGATCACCCTGAACCCCTGGGAATACGTCATCCTGGTACCACCCCGCGGCTAGCCCTCTACACCACCCCCGTCCCCGCCGCACCACCCAGACCGGGAACGCGGACGACGGTTTGTGATTCAAAATTGTTCTGTTGAATCAGATGGTTGCGTTGATTCACTGGCCGGCACAGTGGTCGGCCGCTATGGCGCATGATTCGAAATTGTCTTGGTGAATCAGGTAGTTGCGTTGATTCGGTGGCCGACACGGTGGTCGGCCGCTATGGCGCATGATTCGAGATTGTCCCGGTACATCAGGCGGTTCGTGACCAACACGCCCACCCCACGCACAGGTCGTCGATCCACAGGTGTCCGACGCGTGCCTCGACCGCCGGAACATCCGATGCCGGTGCCTGCGGCAACGTGACCGTGTTGTGCTCAGCCGCTGGGTCGCCGGTGTCGTAGCGTGCCCAGTCGGCGTCTCCCAGCCCCAGCCCCAACGATTTCAGCAGCGCCTCCTTGCGGGTCCAGATGGGCCAGAAGGTGCCGGCGTCGGCCCGAAAACAGGCGATCTCGCCGGGCGAGAATGTGCGGGCGGCAATGCGCGCGGCGTTCACCCGTCGGTGGCCCGCCTCGACGTCGACGCCAACCTGCTGCCCGGGTGCGCCGGCGGCGAGAGCGACCGCGCCGGCTGTGTGTGCAAGACTGATGGGCAGGGCGGCGTACGGTTCCGAAAGCGTGGGCCGACCCGATGGATCGTGCATCAGGCGGGGGCGGACCGCCGCCCTGAAAGGGGGGTGGGCGAATGCCCATTGCAGCAGCTCGTCCACGGCGTGACGCTGCTCGGATAACCGCGACGAAGGGCAGGGTGCCAGCCAGATGGCAGGGCGGTCGAGCTCGGGCGAAGGTGGCACGTGACGAGGTGCGTGCAGGGGGGAGTGCATGATGGGCGGGGCCGGGGGAGAGGTCATTCGCGTTGACACCTGTGAGCGCACGTCATTAGACTCACGCGACCGCGCGCGTGCGCGGGATTGTTGATGAGCCAAACGGAAATTTCTTCATGGCAGAGAACGATAAGCCATCCATCGTACCCGTTCGCATCGCCGACGAGATGCGCAGCTCCTACATGGACTACGCGATGTCGGTTATCGTGGGGCGTGCCTTGCCCGACGTGCGCGATGGTCTGAAGCCAGTTCATCGTCGCATTCTGTACGCGATGCACCAGAGCTCGAATACCTGGAATCGTGCCTACAAGAAATCGGCGCGTACGGTCGGTGATGTCATCGGCAAGTACCACCCGCATGGCGACAGCGCTGTGTACGATGCGCTGGTGCGTATGGCGCAGGACTTTTCGATGCGCATGCCGCTCATCGATGGTCAGGGCAACTTTGGTTCGGTCGACGGCGATCCCCCCGCCGCCATGCGTTACACCGAAGTGCGCATGACGCGCGCGACGGCTGAGCTGCTGGCGGATATCGAGAAGGACACGGTCGACTTCGGCCTGAACTACGACGAGAGCGAGTCCGAGCCGCTGGTGCTTCCGGCGCGCATCCCCAACCTGCTGGTGAACGGCTCCGAAGGTATCGCGGTCGGTATGGCCACGCGCATTCCGCCCCACAACCCAGGTGAGATTCTTCGGGCGTGCATTCAGCTGGTGAACAACCCGCAGTCCACCGACGCTGACCTCATGGCGCTGGTACCGGGCCCCGATTTCCCCACCGGCGGCATCCTGTTTGGCATCGATGGGGTGCGCGATGCGTACACCACCGGTCGCGGCGTGGTGCGTATTCGCGCGGTCACCCACATCGAGACCGATGAGCGCACCGGCAAGGACACGATCGTCGTCACCGAGCTGCCGTTTCAGGTCAACAAGGCGCGCTTGCTGGAGAAGATCGCCGAGCTGGTGCGCGAGAAGGCGGTCGAGGGCATTACCGACCTGCGCGACGAATCCGACCGCACCGGCATGCGCATGATCATCGAGTGTCGCCGCGACGCGAACTCGCAGGTCGTGCTCAACCAGCTGTTCAAGAAGACTGCGCTCGAGACCAGCTTCGGCATCAACATGCTGGCGATCGTGGCAGGGCAGCCCGCCGTTCTGTCGCTGCGCGAAATCCTGAGCCATTTCATTGACTTCCGTCGTGATGTGGTCACCCGTCGCTGCATCTTCGAGCTCAAGGAAGCCCGCTCCCGCATGCACCTTCTCGATGGACTCCGGAAGGCGCTGGACATGATCGATGAGGTCATTCGCACCATCCGCGCATCGAAGGACGCCGACGAAGCGTGCGATGGCCTTATGGCCCTGCTCGAAGTCGACGAGGCGCAGGCTCGGCACATTCTGGCCATGCGTCTGCAGCGGCTCACCAACCTCGAAATCAACAAGCTGCTCGAGGAGATCGGCGAGCTGCAAAAGCAGATCGATTACCTGACCATGATCCTCTCGGACGAACGAGAGCTCATGCGCGTGATCCGCACCGAGCTCGAAGAGGTCGAGAGCGCCTATCGCAGCCCGCGCCGAACGCGCATCCTCGCGATCTCCGGCGAAATCAGCCTCGAAGACCTCATCGCCGACGAGCAGGAGGTCGTGACCCTGTCGCACTCCGGCTACATCAAGCGCACGCAGCTCAACGAGTATCGTACGCAGAAGCGCGGCGGAAAAGGCCTCAAGGGCATGGAGACCAAGGAAGAAGACTTTGTCGAAGATGTCTGGGTCACCAACACCCACGCGTCGCTCCTCATCTTCATGAGCAGCGGCAAGTGCTTCCGCCTGAAGGTCCACGAACTGCCGGCTGGCGGCCGCACGTCCAAGGGTAAGCCCATCGTGAACCTGATCCCGGTTGACGGCAAAGACACGGTGCGCGCTGTGTTGCCCTTCGATGATTTCACGTCTGGCGGCTACATTATCACGGCCACGCGTCTGGGGCTCGTCAAGAAGACCCCGCTCGCCGCGTACCGAAACATCAATGTTTCCGGCATCATCGGCGTCAAGGTGCCAGACGGTGACACGCTCGTCGCAGCGCGACTCTGCGGCGTCGCCGACCGCATTCTGCTGGCGTCCCGGCTGGGCAAGGCCATCACCTTCGACGAGAGCGACGCCCGCCCGGTCGGCCGTAACTCGCAGGGCGTTCGAGGCATCGCCCTCAAAAAGAATGACGAGCTCATCTCCATGGTCGTCATCTCGCGCGAAGATCTCATCAAGGCCGGCATACCCGTCCGTGATGCGGTAGAGGCGGTCAGCGACACCGACCTCGAGGGCACCGAACTCACCGACGCGACCGCCGATGTCGTCATTGACCCGGCCGTCTCGCTCGAGCCCCAGGTGGAACCGGTGGAAGGCGAGGACTCCGAAGAGCCGCTCGAGGACAACGGCGCCCGCACCATTCTCACCATCACCAACGCCGGGTATGGCAAGCGTACCCCCATCTCGCAGTATCGCGTACAGAACCGCGGCGGTGGCGGTATCTTCACCATCCGGCTCTCAGAAAAGCGCGGCGAAGTCGCCGGCTGCCGCCTCGTTGGCGACAACGAGGAGCTGATCCTCATCACCAACCGCGGCAAGCTAATCCGTACCCACGTCAAGGGCATCTCGTTGCTGGGCCGCAACACCCAGGGCGTTCGCGTCATCAGCCTCGAAGAGACCGAGCGCGTGGTCGGCATCGCATGCTTCGAGGTCGACGACGAAGAGACCGTCGTGACCGACGCCAATGGCGAAGCCGTGAATCCGGCCCTCGTCGGCGATGATGACGCAGCCGAGCCTGTGGCAGACGTCACGCCCGACGACGAGCTGCGTCGCGAAGACTCCGAAACGTCGAACGACGAGTAATTTCAGGCCTCCATGGCACAAAAAGCCCCTGAAGTAGCTCACATGGGCCTGGTTCAGGGGTTTCGCGTTTTTGCCGGCTCGCCGGGCAGGGGGCACTTGAATCCCGACGAAGCAGTCGTCATACCAACCGACTTCACCTGACACGGACGTTGACGATGCGAAGACTGCCTTTCGCGACCTGTACCCTGATGATCGCTGCCGTTGTGACGGCTTGTAGCGCTGCCCCCACAGAGGCGGTCGATTCAGACGGCGCCCCAGACGTCGGACGGCCGGGCAGGGACGTAGGTGGCGAAGATGCCGAAGTGCCTGATATCGCAGATGTTGTGGAACCATCTGACGTGCTGGCTGCGGACGGTTCAGGTGCGTCTGATACTGGCGCAGACGCGACCGGTGTCGACACGGCGCTCGCGGACGCGGACGACACAGATCCAGTGGATGTCACGAGCGATGATGTGGCTTCGCCCGATGCCGCCGACACCGATCCGCGCGATACAACGACCACTGACGCTGACGATGTCACATCGGGCGCCGACTCGGCGACGGGCGACATCGGGAGCGATATACCCGATGTGACGGTTGACCCAACCCTGGACAGCGATGGTGATGGCCTTCTGGATATCGATGAAATCGCCGCAGGGACCAACCCGGAGAATCCCGACACCGACCTTGATCACGTCGATGATGCGAACGACCCGCAGCCGTTGAACGCTGCCGTCTGGCAAATACCGCGCGTCACAGCCGGGCAATTAACCCTGATTGTGGGCGATATTCCGGCCAGCACTCCAGCGTCGGCCGTCGTTCATGTCGCCGGAGAATTCAACGGATGGACGCATCAGCCAATGGTGCGAAACGACGAAGGAAACTGGGAAATACGAATTCCACTGGGAACGGCAGGCGACGTCTGGTCGTATAAGTTTACCCGGGGCAACTGGGAAACCGAAGAAGGCGGATATTCGGGCGTCGGAAATGATCGTACGCTCGTGGTCCCGGCGTCGGCCGAGGTGATTGCACACCAGATACGATATTGGGAAACCGAGTCGAATCCTGCATCGACCATCTGGGGAAATGTGACGATCATTCCCGATTTTAATATTCCGCAGCTGGGTCGTACGGGAATTGTCCGGGTTTATACGCCGGCGAATTATGATACATCTACGGGACGTTACCCCGTTGTGTATATGCAGGATGGCCAGAACGTCTTTGACCGGTCGTCGGCGGGATTTGGCGTGGAATGGCAGGTGGATGAGACCATTTCGCGGCTGAGTCTGGAAGGGCGTATGCCACCCGTTATGGTTGTCGCGGTGGATAATGGTGCCGAGCGTGCGTGTGATTATTCGCCTTTTCCGAATGCGCTCGGCTGCGAAGGTCGCCCAGGACGCCTGAATGCCTATCTGGAATTTGTGGCCGACGTGCTCAAGCCGTGGGTCGACGAAGAGTACCGTACGTTGCCGGCGCGTGAGCACACCGCGATCATTGGTAGTTCACGCGGCGGCCTGGTGGCCGTGTACGCCGGCATGGTGCATCAGGACGTGTTTTCGAAGGTGGGCGGTGTGTCGCCCACGTTGAACCCCGACGTGTTGCAAGGCTCGGTGAACGCGGTGCTCACGGAAGAGGGAAGGCGCGCCTCCATCCGCTGGTGGATGGACTACGGCGACGCCGAGGTGGTGCTGGGCTACAACGCGGCGACGATGATCGCTGCGATGGACTCCACGATCGCCGCGCTACGGGGCGTTGGCTTTACGGATGCGGAGATTCAGCGCGTGATCGTGCCGGGTGCCGTGCACAACGAGGCCGCGTGGGCGCAACGGTTCGATGAGCTTATTCTATGGCTCTTCAGGGCGGGATAGCGTTCGGTGTGTTCGCCTGCGCCGGAAGTTGCGGGGCCACTTGCGCTGCGTGGGCGGTCGTTTTAGCCGTAGCGCGGCGCTGAAGCGTACCGCCGCCCTGCAAAGGCAGGGCTGAAGGTCGTGGGCAAGCGTGATCTGGTGACTCCTGGTGACCCTGAGCCGGTGCAGACGATGAATCGAAGTGGATCTGAGGCGTTGTTCGAGCGTGCGCAGCAGCTGCTGCCGGGTGGAGTGAACAGTCCGGTGCGAGCGTTCAGGGGCGTCGGTGGCACTCCGGTGTTCGTGCAACGGGCCTATGGGCCGTACATCGAGGACGTCGATGGCAACCGCTACATCGACTACATTGGGTCCTGGGGTCCGATGATCCTGGGGCATGCGCACCCGGATGTGATCGGGGCGATCGTGGATGCGGCGTCGCGCGGCACGTCGTACGGTTGTCCGACGGCGGCCGAAAACGAGTTCGCTGAGATGGTGATCGCGATGGTGCCGGGCGTGGAGATGGTGCGGATGGTGAGCTCGGGCACCGAGGCGACGTTGTCGGCGATTCGGGTGGCGCGTGGGTTTACGGGGCGGCCAAAGCTGCTGAAGTTCAAGGGCGGTTATCACGGGCACGGGGACAGCCTGTTGAGCGATGCCGGCTCGGGTGTGGCCACGCTGGGGTTGCCGTCGACGCCGGGTGTGCTGGCCGAGGTGGCTGCGAACACGATCACGATCGAGCTGAATGATGTGGACGCGCTGCAGCTGGCTTTCGAGCGTTACGGCTCTGAGCTGGCGGCGGTGATCATGGAGCCGGTAGCGGGCAACATGGGCTGTGTGGCGCCGCGGGAAGGTTATTTGCAGGCGCTGCGCGAGCTGTGTACGCAGGCCGGCACCGTGTTGATCTTTGACGAGGTCATGACGGGCTTTCGCGTGTCGCTCGGCGGTGCGCAGGAGCACTACGGTGTGACCCCGGACATGACGACGCTGGGAAAGATCATCGGCGGTGGGTTGCCGGTGGGTGCTTACGGTGGCAAGCGGGAGATCATGCAGATGGTGGCGCCGGCGGGGCCGGTGTATCAGGCGGGCACGCTATCGGGGAACCCGCTGGCGATGGCGGCGGGCATGGCCACGCTGCGGCTGCTGAGCGCGGACCGCGAGTTTTACCCACGTCTGGCGGCGCGCACGCGCGAGCTGTACGACGGCCTGTGTGCGGCGGCGGCCGAGGCCGGCGTGGCGGTAACCGGGCACTGTGTGGGCGCTATGTTTGGGATTTTCTTCACGAATGAGGAAGTCTGGAGCTATGCGGACGCGAAGCGCTCGCGGGTGGCGGAGTACAATCGGTTCTTTCACGAGATGCTGGATCGCGGGGTGTATCTGGCGCCGAGCGCGTTCGAGGCGTCGTTCACGGGGCTGGGCCACGACTCGGCCGTGATCGCCGAGACGCTGGCGGCGGCGCGCGAGAGCTTTGCCGTTGTGGCACGGGAGTTTGGGCGCAGCTGCTGAGTGGTCGCGAGAGCCGACGTAGAGTGTGTCTTCGTGGCGTCCATGTGGTTGACGCTCCGCGAAAAGTAGTGCTAGACCCCACGCGCCCCATGGCTGGTCGCTTTGACGGCAAAAGAGGCTTACCGATGACCGAACCGACGCCAGATCCCAGGGATGGCCGCAAGCCGGTGTCTATGGAATATGCGTCGGCCGGTGCGGTAGGTCTGGAGTTTGGTATCTCGATTGCCATCGGCGCGTTCGGTGGCATGTGGCTCGACGGAAAATTTGGCACAGAGCCATGGCTTTTGATGGCCGGCGTGATTTTCGGCTCGGCCGCCGCGTTCCGCAGTCTGTATCGATTCACCCGCAAACAGAACCTCGACGACCGCTGACATGAACGACCACTCGCTCAAAAACGCCGAACGCATCGCCGCCGCCCTGATTGGGGTGTTGGCGCTGGCGTGGGGCGTCGTGTCCTGGAAGCACGGCGTGAGCCTGCTTGCTGGTGGCGCGCTCGGTTTGGCGAACGTGAAGGTCATGCGTGTTGTGCTTGCAAAGGTGGTTGCGGCGATCACGCGTGAAGAGGCCTTGAGCGGCTTCTGGTTGTTTGTGCTGGTCGCCAAGTTTCTGGTGCTGGCGACGCTCATTCTGGTGTGTGTGACGGTGGTGGGCGCAGTGGTTGCGCCCTTCACGGTTGGTTTGAGTCTGGTGTTCCTGGCGATGGTTGGCTGTGCCCTGCGCCAGGGTGTGCACGATAGTGATCCGCCTGCCCCTGCAGGCCTGCTGCCGTCTGGTTCAGACGGGAGGATGTCATGACGTTTGTCGCCGCTGACTTCACGTGGTTCAATCTGTTGCCGGGCTTTGATGCCCTGAATGCGTCGCTTTCCAGTCTGTTTGGCAACAGCCTGATGGAAGCGAAGCCGGTGAGCTCCGTGCTGCACCTCTTTCTTGCTGGTCTGGCGACGGGCATCGTGCTGCTTCTGGTAGCGCTCACTCGCAGCAGCTGGTCAAAGCAGGGAGCCGATGCGTATATCCCCGAAGAGGGATTTACGGCTCGCAACGTCCTGGAAGGCATTCTGGACGCGATTCTGGGCATCGCCGAGCCGATTTTCGGTAACCGTCACGATGCACAGCGCTTTCTGCCGCTGATTGGCACGCTGGCGCTGTTCATTCTGTTCAGCAACCTGCTGGGCCTGATCCCCGGCATGGTACCGCCCACTGATATCCTGAGCGTGACCATCGCCCCCGCTGTGGTGGTCTTCCTCGTGACGCATATCTGGGGCCTGAAAGAGAACGGCTTTCACTATCTGGCGCACTTTCTGGGCCCAAAGATCTTCGGGTTCCCCTTTCTGTTCCCCATCATGCTTCCCATTGAGCTCATCTCGCACTTCGCGCGTCCGGTATCGCTGGGACTGCGTCTGTTCGGTAACATGGTAGGCGACCACCAGGTTCTGGGTATCTTCCTTGGTCTGGTTGCCTTTCCTCTGTTCTTCCCGCTCCCGATTCTCATGCTCGGTACGATCGTGTGCGTGGTGCAGACGCTGGTGTTCAGCATTCTGTCCATCGTCTACATCGCGTTGGCCATTGAACATTCTGAAGAAGCGCACTAAGCCCGCGCGCGACTCGCGCGTGCAACTCCGAGTCTCTCCGCGGTGACGTCCGCGTCACGCGATTTCTATTCCACCAGAGCTTTTCTACCGACAACTGGCGAACCTAACGCCACCCTGTCCCAGACCGAGGAACCTCGACATGCTCAGCAAGAACGTCTCCGCAATCGCCGCTTTCGCAGTTACCTTCCTTGCCGCCGGAATGGCGTTCGCCGATGACGCTGCTCCGGCAGCTGCAGGCGCTGGCGGCCTTGCTCTGTTCGCCGCTGCATTCGCCATCTCGGTTGCTGCTGCTGGTGGCGCTGTGGGTCAGGGCAAGGCTGCTGCTGCCGCTCTCGAAGGCATCGCACGCAACCCCGGCGCTTCGGGCAAGCTGTTCACCCCCCTCATCCTCTCGCTGGCTCTTATCGAGTCGCTCGTCATTTACGCACTCCTCATCGCCTTCCAGATCGTTGGTAAGGCATGAAGTAGCGTAAGAAGCCCGATGACTGGGCTTCAGACGTGAATGAGAAGCCGTCTTTCGACGGCTTTTCTGCTTTTTGACCTGTTGCAGGGCGGCAGTGAGAGCGAGCGCAGGTGCTTGTTCAGCGTGCTGGTCGCTTTTGTTGCGTCCCTGACTTACTCGGGGCAGGTGCTGGCGGCTTCGCCGTCGAGCGTCTCCACCAGCTCGCCGTCCAGGTCGTACACATAGACCTTCGACGCGTACTGAAGCGCCGCCGGTCGCACCGCGGCTTCTTCGCCCACCATAATGAGCGCAAACTGCGACGGGTTGATCATGTCACGGCCTGCTGCGGTGACGGACTCGACGGTGGCTGCGTTCACCTGGGCGCGGTAGTTCTCCAGAAACTCCGGCGCGTCCAGACCCGAAAAGTACAACGAGAGCAGACGACCGGCGATGGCACCATTACGCGCCAGCTCGATCGGGAACACACCCGACAGGTAGCTGATGTTGTTCGACAGATCCTGCTCGGGCAGGGTTTCGTCCTGCCAGCGATTGAACTCTTCCAGAAACGCACCCAGCGCATCGGCAGTCACGTCCGAGCGCACCTCTGATGACGCTGTAAACCAGGCTGCCTCTTCAAGCTCGCGCATGGCCGAATAGGCACCGTACGTAAACGAGCGTCGTTCACGCAGGTTCATAAAGAGGCGTCCAATGATGCCACCGCCCAGAATCTCATTGGCGATCATGGCGGGCATGTAGGACGGGTCGTCGCTGGCGACTGCGGGTCCAACCCAGCGGATGGAGGTCTGCGCCGAGTTCGGGCGAAACACGACGTGCGCCTCATTGCAGGTCGCGATGGCGGCGGGCGCTTCGACCTGCCACTCTACCGGGGAAGTATTCCAGCCGCTGAGCGTGTCGCGAATGGTGTCGCGAGCGTTTTCAGGTAGTGCACCAACGATGACGAGACGGGATCGGTTGGCACCGTAGGCGCCCTGATAAAACTCGACGAGCGCCTCGCGAGTCACCGATTCGACGTTTTCGGCCGACAGCGCCTGACCGTACACGTGGTCACCAAACAGCACCCGGTCGGTTACGCGGCCCAGGTGGAACGAGGGCTGTGCTTCGGCCAGCTGCAGCTCACCGAGTAGCTCTTCGCGGCGCGCAGCGTAGCGGTCTTCGGGGAAGTTGGCGTTCATGGCCAGATCGGCAAGTAGCGTCAGCATCTCCGGGAGCTGCGTAGAGAGCCCATCTACCGAAAGCGAGACGCTATTGTCACCCGCACCAGCGCCAAACACGAGGCCGTTGCTGTCAATGTAGCGCGCGATCGCTTCCGAGCTCATCGAGGTGGTGCCGTCTCGAAGCAGACGGGTGGTGAGCTCTGACAGCGCCGGATTGCCACCGGTGGAGTCGGTGCCCGCGCGAATGCCCAGTCGCACGGCGAGCGTGGGGAATTCCGGCCGGTTCACCAGCACAACGGCCAGGCCATTGTCGAGTTCGAAGGTCTCGACCGCGGGTAGCTCGTACGGCGAGGGTTCACCCGGTGGGGGTGGCGTCGAGAGATCCGTCAGCGGCTGTGCAGGGCGGGTGACCAGCTCTGAGGATTCGGTTGGCTGTGAGGTGGCGCCCTGAGAACCGCCGCAGGCGACCAGCGCCAGAAGGCAGGAGGAGGTAAGTGCAAGACGTGAAAGCGATTTCATTCGGTCACCTCTCCAGCTTCTGCAGGGGCGGGCTCAGTTTCGGCGGTAGCGGGTCGAATACGTACCACGGTGGCGCGTTCAGGTACGAGGTAGGTACGCAGGGCGTCATTGACCTGCTCGATCGTGACCGCGTGGATGCGATCGATCGCCGTGTTGATGCGCTCGGGGTCGTTGTAATACAGCGCGTCGCGGCCAATCGCGAGGGCGCGGCCCAGGTTCTCTTCGACGCCAGCAACGGTCATGCGCACCAGCTGGCGTTGGGCGGCTTCAAACTCGGCTTCCGTGATGCCGTTGGCGGCCAGTTCGGCGATCTCTTCCATGATGGCTGCCTGCACCACGGTGGGATCGGCGCCGGCGGTGGTCGCGTAAACGACCTGAAGGTCGGGACCGCGTCGGCCATCAATGAAGCACGAGACATCCAGCGCTGACTGGTCTTCGCGAACCAGTCGCGAGTACAGGCGAGACGACTCGCCGGTAGCGATCACGATGTCGGCGATGGCCATGGCGTCGTTCTCTACCGACGGCGCCTGCGGAACCTGCCAGCCGATCATGACGAAGGGCTGGGTGGCAATCGCGTCGGTGAGATCGGCCTCGACCATGGCCGTGCGACCAGGTTCGACGATCTCGACCGGCGGCGGCTGCGCTCCTCGCGGAATGTCGCCGAAGTGTGCCTCTACAAGCTCTCTGGCGTCATCGACTTCGACGTCACCGACGATCGTGAGCACGGCGTTGTTGGGGGCATAGTACAGCTCAAAGAACGCCTGAACGTCTTCCACCTGAGCGGCGTCCAGATCGTCCATCGAACCAATCACACTGTGAGAATACTCAAAGCTGTCGTAGGCCTGGTCAAAAAACTCAAGGAATCCAGGCATATAAGGGGCGTTATCGACCCGCAGACGGCGCTCCTCTTTCACCACCTGCCGCTGGTTCTCGAAGTTCTCGACGCTGATGTCGAGGCTCCGCATGCGGTCCGCTTCCAGCCAGAGACCAAGCGCCAGACGGTCGGAAGGCAGAATTTCGTAGTAGTTCGTGCGGTCTTCGCTGGTCGTGCCGTTCATGTCACCACCGTTGATCGAGATGTACTCAAAGTGCCCGCCCTTCGGGATGTTGGCAGACCCCTGAAACATCATGTGTTCGAAGAGGTGGGCAAACCCGGTGCGTCCTTCGACCTCGTTGCGACTGCCCACATCGTAGTAAACCGCGATGGCGACCGTCGGAGCGCTATGGTCGGTCTGAACCACCACTCGCAAGCCGTTGTCGAGCGTAAACTGCTCGATCGGGAAGTTCAGGTCTACCTGCTGCGCAGCCGCTGGCGCTGCGCCCAGCGCAGCCGCGAGCAACAGCGCGCGGGAAAGGGAAATCACAGGTCGTTTCATGGTGATCCGCGTTGAAGAGGGGGACGACGGGGTTTGCAGATGGTCACGTTCTGCTGTTTCGGAGTCGTTATTGCACGACCAATCTGCTAACGCACGCAGGCCATGGAATTCCAGCCGCGTGCTGGCATGTTCCTGATGCACTCGCTTCGTGAAAGGTGTTTCTGTTCGGGCACAGGCCCGGGGTGAACGCATGACGGAACCGGACGACCAGAACAGCTCAGAGTCGGAGATTCGGACGGAACGCGGTACCGATACCGCAGCGTTGGCGGCGATCGAAGACGTCACGGCGTTCAAGATAACGCGCATGACGCCCGATGAGCGAGCGTTCGTCGCGACGTTATTGCTCTCGCTGGGAGTTCACTCGCTCGGTCTCTTAGGGACGTTTATTGGTGCCGCGATTTTGCCCGAAGTGGAGATCAGCTTCGAAGAGTCCACCGGTATCGCGCTCATGCGTCATTATGGCTATGTAGCCGAGTCTGAGGCTGAAGGAAGCACACAGCTGGCGAATGTGGCCACGGAAGTAACGCTCGCCGCCGCAGAGCTAGCGCCTGAGGTAGAGGAGCCCGATGCGGGCTCCGACGTCGAACCAGCGCCCGATGTGCAGGAAGAAGACGTCGTGCCCGAAGAAGAGCTGGTGGAGGAACCCGACGCTGCTCTCGAAGAGCTGATGCCTGAACCACCGGAAGAAGCGGTAGAGCCGGCTCAGCCCGAGCCCCCGGCAGAGGCCGATACACCAGAGCCAACCCCGGAAGAGGTCGCTGCGGAAGAGGCTCGTCAGGAGCGTCTGCGTCAGCAACGCGAACGCCGTGCCCAACAACGGGCGGAACGCCTGGAGCGCGAGCGACTGGAGCGAGAGGCCGCCGCTGCTGCCGAAGCGGCTGCGACAGAAGGCTCGGTCGCCGCAGGCCCCGACATGAACCTGCCCCCCTCCGAACGGTATCCTGCGGGCACCCTGAACCCCGTCGCGACCGATGTCAGCGTGTGGGGGCCCGACTCATCGGTGGTCACCGTCATTCTGCGCAATGACCGCATTCGAACCAGTGAGCACCGCGCAACCATCGAAAATATGCTCTCGGGACTGCCCGACTGGCGGCAGCTCGCCGGCGGTGCACGCCTGAACCCCTTCGACGAGACCGATGCGATGCTCATCGCGACCTCGGACCCGCGCTGGCTCAACCGCACCTTCATGGCCGCTGTGCACCGCGTGGACCCGCGCGAGATCCTGTCGCGGCTATCTGCCGGCTACCCGGGTGGTATCACCTGGCAGGAATCTCGCGGCAGACTCATGGGCACCCCCACCGCCCCGCAACGCTGCCCCACCCAGAGTGAGCCCGAACGACTCTGCGATCCCCGTATTTTCTTTGTCCCCGACAGCGACCTCTTTATCTTCACCCGCCCCGAGTTCATGGACGGCCTGCTGCAGGGCGCGCCTCGCGCGCGAGGACTCGAAGACAGCATTGCGTGGGTCAACGACCCTGCCTCGTGGGTGCGTCCAGAAGAAGGGAGTGACGGCAGCGGCGCTGCACAACCCGAACCCGGTGCGCTCATCGACACAACACGTCGCATGGCGCTCGACGACGACATCGCAAACCGCGCCGAAGACGGCTGGGTCGCCGGGTTGCGGCAAATCGCGGACTACGGGGGCAACGATCGCAATGGCCCCCACGTCGTGGTTACGCTCAGCCGTTTCGCGGCGCTGCGCTTGCCCGGAATGGACAACGTCACCCCGCCCAACCAGATTCACGCCAGCGGCTATCTCGAGTCGGACCCTCGGCTGCACGCACGCTTTATGTTCACCACACGCGACGAAGCGGAGGCATGGGTTCGTGCCTGGCCCGATATCGTCAACGCTTCGCGCGTGGCCCTCGCCCTTGCGGGTGTCTATCAGGCGCTGTCAGGCGCCGCGTGGACCATTGATCATAACGAGGCCATCGGGGAGATCGTGCTGCCGCGTGCTTCGTTTGAGCGCCTCGGAATCTACCTGGCTGCGTTCAACGAACAGCGACACGGCGACGACTGAGTCGTTCTTCGACGGCTCCCCGTGTCGGATTCAAAGCCGCCCTGCCTTGCAGGCCGCATGGATGGGCAGGGCGTAGGTAATGTGCGCTGATGGGTCTGTACCCAGGGCCACCCTTTTTCAGGGCGCTACGTCTTCGCGAAGTTCCAGGCGCGAGAAACCGGTCACCACGCCATTGAGGTCGAGCATGGTGTTACCGCCAGCGCGGATGATGTCGGCAAAGGTAACGCCTGCGCGCATGTCGATGGCTTCGATGCGAGCGAACGACCCGTCGGCGTAGTCTTCGTAACCCAGCGGAACTTCGGGCATTTCAAACGACGCGGCCGCGCCGCCTGCCGAATAGATCTCCCACGAGCCGCGTGTACCCACGAGCGTGGTGCGGGTAAGCTCACCGGCCGTGCCCGGCGTATTGAACAGGCGGGTCACGTCATTCCATGTGGATGTGTTGGCGAACGCAGGGAAGGGTTCAGGCGAGAAATCCAGGTTCTCGGGCAGACGGGTGCCATAGAACACGCGCGCTGCGATGCTGGAGGGCAGGGTGATGCCATCACCGCTCAGGCCTGCGCCTTCCGAACCAAACGTGAGCGCGACGATCGCGAACTCGCCCACCGACAGACCGCTGTGCGCCGGCGCCATGCGAAGCACCACGGTCTCGGCGACGCCTGCGTCATCGGCGCTCGCGGCGCTGATTCCCATGGGCACAAAGCCGGTGCCTTCGACCACCACGCCGCCCACCAGAATGGAGACCTGTGCCTGCGAGCCGTCAATTACCGGCAGGTTGGGCAGGCGAATGCCGGTGCGATAATCCTGACGCACATCCGGTGCCATGTTGATCTCGGGGAACGATGCGTAGTCGGCGGTACGCTCGGTGGTGTTGCGATCGCCATCGTAGTCGGTGGCGTCGGCGACCAGCGGGAGCGCGTTGCCGACAAACGGCACGATGTCGTGGTTGAACGACTCGAACAGCGGCAGGATCTCGCCGAGGATGCTGGCGATGTCTCCGCCGCCGCCGCCGGTGAAGGTGCCAATCAGATCGAACACGTTGATCTTGCCCGCGAGCGACCACGCGAACGAGAGGCCGCCGGTGGTGCGTGCGTAGTAGGTGCCCTTGATGTCGCCCAGCCCGAAGAACTCAATGGTGGCCACCAGACCGCCCGGCAACGGAAGCACCTGCGTGCCGATCGTCGGAATCGACACGGTCGTGGCAAACGAGTCACCCAGCAGCCGCTGCAGGTCCAGATCCACCAGATTGCCACCGATGGCCGCTCCGGCGAGACCAAGGCTGGCATCGCCGCTGGTGGTGACGCGGCTGTAGTCCATCTCGCCGGTAAAGCCAGCCGCGCTTCCGCTACCCACGGCTGGACCCAGCGCCACAAACAGGCTGCGACCATCGCCTACGCCCAGAAGCGTCACGTAGTTGAACCCTTCCGCGAGCACGCTCACGTAATCGCCGGGAGGAATGTCGAACGTCGCTGTTCCGCTGGCGTCCGTGTTGCGGCTGGCGCCCTGTTCGGGAAGCACAAGCGCGTCGGCGATCGGTGCACCAGTGCTACGATCCACGACCGAAATCCGAATCTCGTCTTCGTTCTCGGGGCCCAGGTTAATCACCTGAACAGGCGCGCTCACGGGCCGGCTCGAGCCCGCCGGAGTAGCGGTTACGTTGGTCGTGCCGCCGGTGGCGCCTGCGGTAAACGTCGAGCCCGAGAAGGTGCCCACACCCGGCACGCTGGAAGTGAACTCGAACTCCTGGCCCAGAATCACCTCGCCGGCACCATCGAGAGCCACCGCGCGGAACGCGATCGTGTCGCCAGGCGTCACGGGAGCAGGGCGGGTGATGATCAGAATCTGGGTCGGTACAATCGTGTCCGGCTTTTCACAGACGCCGCCGTCGCACACTTCGTCTTCGGCGCAGTCTTCATTGCCGCGGCACAATCCCGGCACACACAGGTTAGCCACGCAGGATTCACCTGCATCGCAGTCCTCATTCACCTCGCATTCGGTCGTGGCGACGCACGAGCCGTTGTCACAGATCTGTCCGTCGGGGCAGCTCAGGTCGCTCAGACATCCCTGGCGACGACGGCAGATGTTGCCCGTACCGCAGAACTCGTTTGGCTCGCAGTCGTCGTCGGTCTCGCAACCCGTGAACTCCTCGCAGCGGCCGTTGCCGTCGCAGCGGAAGCCTTCCGGGCAACCTTCCTGGCCATCGCCTTCGCACTCATTCGGCTGACACAGGCCATCAATGCACTGCTCGTTCGCGTCGCACGTATTGTCGTCGCTGCAGGTAAACAGACAGTCACCGTCTGCACAGACCGCCAGACCGTCCAGCGAGCAGTCTTCATCGCCCAGGCATCCGGGCTGGCAACGACCATTCACACAGTCGCCGCCCACGATCACGCACTCCTCGCCGCTGGTGCACACCGGCGCGTACCGGCACAGCGAGCCCACGCAAAGCGCGTCTTCGGGGCAGTCACCATCGTTACCGCACTCCACAGAACCACACGTTCCGTCGGCGCACACCTCGGCCCGCTCACACTCTTCCGAGCTCACGCACCCACCGGGCACGTCTTCACAGGCGTCACCCACGCCGTCGGCATCGGTGTCGGCCTGGTCCGGGTTCGCGACACCCGGACAGTTGTCGGCTGCATCGGCCACGCCATCGCCATCTCTGTCGCCTGCAACCGGAGTGATGCACGTGCCCGTCGCACCGCACACCTGACCCTCGGGGCACGGCTGCGTTTCACTGCACGGCGTCACGGTCTGGGGTACGCATTCACCTGCCGTACACACAGAGGAGCCCGAGCAGTCCTGATCGGTTGTACATGCGGCGCGGCCATCGTTGCCGCAGGCTGTAAGCAGCGCTGCGCCGGCGATGACCAACCAGCCGGCGGCGGTGGCTAGTAGGGTCTTGTTCATGGTGAAAACTGTCGGTTCGAGGTGCGAAAATCAAAGAGGCAGCGACCATCGGGAGCCTTGTAACCATGTTTCTGAATGGCGGCAACGGGCGTGCACTTCGAGCAGCCATTCGTGCCCCTGATGCGCCCCTGACTGGTCCTTACAACAAGCTCCACCGGGCATTGCGCTCGTTCATCTGCCGCGCTAACCCCCGCTGCGCCCGTCTATCGCAGCCTGGAACCCCCATGTCTTCGTCAAGCCCCATCCGAACCGCCGACCCACTCGCTGCACGCATTCAGGCGGCCACCGAGCTCCTGGAAGAGTGCCTGCACGACCGCGGTCTGTTGGCCCACGTCGACACGCAGACCCGGGAGCGACTCCTGATTGCAGCCGGAAGGCTCTCGCGCCCCGACCGACACGAGCGCAAAGCCCTCGCCCGTGAACAGGGCAAGATCGACCGCTCGCAAAAGCGTGATACCGACGAAGCCCTGCTCAATCAGACAGGCATCCGAAAACTGCGAGAAAACCCCATCTTCCTGACCCCGCGCCGACGCGCCATACACACCGGTGTCGTGCCACAGCTCGCCGGCTACGCCGCCGAATTCTCTGCCGCAACCGAACCAGTCGCACAGGGCGGCACAACCCCCTACCCGCGCGACGAGACCCTGAAAAGCCCCGGTGACGTCAGCGAAGAACGTCTTTGTTATTGTTGCCGCGCTCCCTACACCCAAATCCATCACTTTTATGACCAGCTGTGCCCCACTTGCGGCGACTTTAATTTTGAGCGCCGCGACCCCCACGCGGATCTGAATGGACGTGTCGCGCTCGTTACCGGCGCCCGCGTAAAAATCGGCTATCACGCCGTTATTCTACTGCTCCGTTCCGGCTGCCGAGTGATTGCCGCCACTCGGTTTCCGCACGACGCCGCGCGTCGCTACGCCGCGGAGCACGACTACGATCAATGGAAAGACCGCCTGCACATTTACGGCATCGACCTGCGCCATACCCCCAGCGTCGAACAATTCTGCCAGCACCTGCTGGGCACGCTCGACCGACTGGATTTTATTATCAACAACGCCTGTCAGACGGTCCGGCGCCCCGCCGGATTTTATGACCACCTCATGGACGCCGAGCTGGACCCGTCCCCGCTGTCTCATGCCGAGCGCGTGCTGGTAACACCGCTTCGCAGGGCGGCAGAGCTGTCCAGCGAGGGCGCTCCGGATTTTCAGGTGACCGCCCTGTCCAGCGAACGTCACGTCTCTTCGGCCATGATGTCACAGCTCGAGCTGCTCGCCGAGGACCGCGAACGCGGAGCACACCTTTTCCCCGAAGGCGCCCTGGACGCCGACCAGCAACAGGTGGATTTACGCACCGTAAACAGCTGGCGACTGCGACTCTCCGAGGTACCCACGGTCGAGCTGCTCGAAGTACAGCTCGTCAACGCCGTGGCGCCGTTTATTCTCAACGCGCGCCTCAAGCCGCTGATGCTGCGCGTACCCACGCACGACAAGCACATCGTCAATGTCTCGGCCATGGAAGGGCAATTCTATCGGGTCATGAAAAATGACCGGCACCCGCACACCAATATGGCCAAGGCTGCGCTGAACATGCTGACGCGCACCGCGGCCATGGATTACGTGCGTGATGGCATTCACATGAACAGCGTCGATACCGGATGGGTCACCGACGAAGACCCCGCCGAACACGCCAGGCTCAAGCGAGAAATACACCGTTTTCACCCGCCTCTGGACGTTGTTGATGGCGCCGCCCGCATTGTGGACCCCATTTTCTCGGGAATTAACTCGGGTGAACACGTATGGGGACAATTTCTGAAAGATTATCGCATTACGGACTGGTGATTCGTCAGCGCCTGCCCGACGTAGGGAAATCGACGTGTTTTCCGTATTGCTGTGGGTTGAGCAGAGTCACGAAATAAACAAGGCACCCGAAGGTGCCATGAACGTGGTCCAAACTCTTCGCAGCCGCCCGTGATTACATCGGCGGCAGCAGATTGAAGGCGTCCAGACTGAATTCGTAGATTCCGTAGCGGCCTGCGGCGAAGATCAGGCGATTGTTGCTTACGGTTGTGTCCTGCGGCCAGCCAAGCGTCGGGAAATAAGCCTGAGCGAAAGGAAGAGCGGCGTCTTCGACATTCACCATGAGCATACCCCCGGGAACACTGAACAGCGCGCGACCCGAGGCAGCGGCCGCCAGGGACGCCCACGCGTCGACCGTCAGCGTCGAGAGAGGCGCCAGCGTCTCGTCGTTCAGAATGGTCAGGCGCTGGTTGCTGAAGGTGCTGTCGCTCGTCTGGATATACCAGCTCAGGCGGTGGCTCGCCAGCACGTGGCCTTCGCCGTCCAGCAGAATGCTGTCTACCAGCTGGTCCTCGAACGGGTACCGAGCCTGCAGATAAGCCCGACCTTCAAAGACCTTCAGTCGAGCGACCACGGCTTCCACAATGGCGTCGCCATACGTGGTGTCGCGGGTGTACAGCACATCGCCGTTGATGCTCAGCAGCTCGCCCGGAACGTTAATCCCGGCTTCGAGTACAGGCGCTGCGGGGTTCTCGATGTTTACTTCGCGCACAAAGTGGCGAACGAAGGGACGCGAGTCGCCATCGACGTCGGCCGGAATGCGGTACGAAGCATAAAGCGAATCGCCCGATGCCAGCACGCTGACGCCCTCCTCGGTAGCAGGCAACTCCAGCGCGCTGCGAAGCGCGGGTGCATCCGGGTTCGTCAGGTCCACCGTGCGGAACGTATACTGCGTCCAGTAACGATAGTTTTCGTTCATGTAGCAGTACTCTTCTACGTCCAGACCTTCCTCGGCGATCTCTTCGCACTCCCAGTTGTCGTCGCTGTTGTAGGAGCACGATTGAAATGATCCTGTGCACCAGGTCTCACCGCTTCCTTCCGGCGTGCGGCAGGTAATTCCGCCGTACACATATTCACAGGCGGTCTCGTCACCGGCGCAGTCACCGCGATAATTGGCGTAGCGGCTGCAGATCTCTTCGCGCCCCAGAAATTCATTCTGTTGCACCGGCTGCAGGAACGAGAGCGCCCGCGTGGTGGCGTATACCCCCTGACCACTTCCACCCCAGTAACGGCCTCCGCAGTCAAAGCAGTCATCCGCCAGGCCAGGCCCGCCACCCCAGTAATGATTACCGTAATAGGGCTGAAGCTCCGACGTCGTCAGGGTGCCACGCACCCGGGGCGACGTCGGGTCCGACAGATCCACGACGGTCAGCGTGGATTCATAATTGTTGGTGTCATCGCCGTCATCGGAATAATCCCACTGCTGGCGCAGGGCCACCAGCAGGTTACCCGACTGATGAATCGTTGAGCCGGCCGGCACCGCAACCGTCGCCACGGGCTCTGCCATGTCCAGGTTGCCATCGGCGGGAATCACCTGCACCTCCGAGGCCGGAAGCTCAACGCGGGTACCCCACCAGCCGTAGTAATAATCCGACGAATCCTTGATGCGAACCGCGTAGTCACCCATCATGATGACCTCGGTGTAGTTGGGTGCCAACTCGACGCGGCCCGACTCGACCGGGCTGTCGGGGTTGCTGGTGTCGAAGAAGCTGATCTCCGCTTCCGACAGGTTGGCTGTCTGGGCGTCGTCTGCAAGAAAGCTCCGGCGCACCTGCGTGCCGTGGTCCATCGTACCGCGTCGCGTCAGCGTCGTGTCCGAGAATGTGTAAATCTGCACGCTCGCTTCGTAGGTCTCTTCCCCGGTATCCCAGCCGGAATACGGCAGCAGCACCAGACCGGTCTCGATGGTGCCGTCCGGCGCTGTCACGTTCACGGCACCCTCTACCACCGAGAACGCGCGGTCATCCCACTGCGCTTCGGACCAGCTCGACTCCGCGTTCACTTCGGCGCGAGCAAGCATGGGCTCGGGGTTGGCCAGATCGGTGATGTCGTACAACGACACCGACATGGTCGTCGAACCCTCGTCGTTAACGCCGATACCAATCAGGCGGGTATCATCAAATACCGGACGGAAATAATTGTTCCATCCGGAAACAATAAACTCACTGATCTCGGTCGCGTCGCCTTCATCGGTAATTTCAAACGCGTGGAACGGATCCACACGAAGGTACGTCACAAAGAACGCCTTGTTACCCAGAAACAGCGTCGCAAACAGCTGCATGCCGTCGCCGAAAGTCTCATCGTCAATCAGGGTCAGGTTCTGAATATCCGACGCATCAAACGTCTGCACGTGGTTGGTGTTCGTGCCTCCCCAGGTATCGGTCGACACCACGCGCAGCACGTCGTTGTACACGTCCATGTTGAACTTGTTCTGAACCCAGCCGGCGACGGACACCTGGTCGCCCTCAATCATCGAGCCGTCCACGTTCGAGATGTCCACCATGGACACCAGACTGCGATTTGTCCCTTCGCTCCAGTTGCTGCGCGCAACCAGAAGCGCCTCCGGCGTGGCCTGCACCGCAGACACATAGCCGCCCAGATCCAGCAGCGATCGGTCTGTCAGACCACCGGCGCTGATCTCAAAGCTCTTTACCGCCACATGCGATTCCCAGATCGTTGACCCGTCGGCGGTGGTCCACTCGCCGTACCAGTTCGCCACCGCGTACAGCGCCGCACGATCTCCTTCGCGGGTTACACGGCTGGTCTGAATATAGCCCGGGATAAAGCTGCGGGCGACCTCAACAGGGGCTTCTGGATTACTCAGGTCCACGGCCATCACCAGGCCACCCGTACGCGTCTCTACGCGCACGTCCGCTCGGCTGCCGTAGTAACCCTGCCAGTTATTCATGAGCACGTAAGCCGTGTTATCCACGACATACAGCTCAACCGGTGAACCCGTCACTGGAAGGCGACCCACCACCTCGGGGTTGGTGACGTCACTGAAATCAATGATCTGCAGGCCGCGATAGGCGTTCAGGTTCAGGATCAGGCCGTTACCCAGCACCCGATAAATATCGCCTTCCTCTACCGTGCGTTCGTCTTCGCCACGGTCTCCGCCGTCTGCCTCGGGCGCGCCCGCACCCGCATCCAGATTGTTGTCAGGGGCGCTCTGACCCACCTGACCGTCTGCCGACACGAATGAGGTCTGGCCAGTCGGCGGTCCAACTGGCGGCGTCGGCGTCGTACCCGGGTCATCAGCGGGGTCTTCGCCGCACGCCTGCGCCAGAAGTAGGCCGGGCAAGAGGATCAACGTCGCCGAGCGACGAAGTGTCCATGGAAAACGAGCCAGGGCAGAAGAGCGATTCATAGGAGTCTCCGGGCGAACAGTAGGGCAAAGGATGCGACATGTCTCTCACAAAGCACAATTGATGCCAACCTCGTTTTCGCGGGTAACGAAAGCCGCCGGCCCTCCTGTTGAAGGTTGCCGTGGAGCTTTGCAGGTGCCTGATTTGTCGATGAAAGGCGCCGATCGGGTCGAGCTTTCCTGGCTCGTATAGGTGCATAACCGACGAGTCTTCGCGCGCATCATGGGACATGCGGAACACCCTAATCTCAGATTACTGACGGGGGGTGCGCCAAAAAACCTGAACCGACGCACACCCGGTTCGGCTCGTTGGTGCGAAGGGATCGCGTGAGACCCGAGGGCACGCCCGAATCAGCTCTGGGATCCCAGGGGCGGCTCGCGGAGTGCACCGGGCTCGGGCACCGTCGCCCTGCCCATCGCGTTCGGCGCCTTCCACCACGCTACGGCGTGGTCGGGCGTCCATTGGCCCACCAGCGGCGAGGTCATCAGTCGCCGGAGCATCGCGTCGGCGTCCGGTGGGCGCGCATCGGGGTCTTTGCGCAGGCAATCGACGATCAGCTGCTCGAGCACCTCATCGACAGGGGCGCCCAGCCGCTCAGACGGGAGCCCGGGTTCTGCCTCGCGGTGGGCAAGCAGCAGGGCGGGAATCGAGGACTCCGAAAATACGCGCTGCCCCGTCACCAGAAACCACGCAATCGCGCCCAGTGCGTACACGTCGGAACGCGGCGTGGCGTGTGCTGACGATTCAAACAACTCCGGCGCCATATAGGAAGGCGTGCCAAGCAGCGCCGTCGCGTCTTCGTTGAGCGTCTCGTCCACGCGGGCATCCCGCACCAGACCAAAGTCGAGCACCTTTACCAGATCGCAGACTCCCGCCCAGTGACACACGAAGATATTCGGCGGCTTCAGATCGCGGTGCACAAAGCGGCGTGCGTGCGCTTCTGCAACCGAACCACACACCTGCAGCAGAAAATGCACGACCCGCGCCTGCGGTTGGGGTCCGTAGCGCTGCACCATCGCGTCCAGGTCCTGCCCCTCCAGATATTCCATGACGTAGTACAGCAGCCCGTCGTCGCGTCGCCCATAGTCATAGATCGCGATGGTGTTGGGGTGATGCAGCTCGGCGGTCAGCTGCACTTCGCGCTCAAAGCGCAGCTGTGTTCCCAGAGGAGCGTCGGCGTCTCGAATAATCTTTACCGCTGCAGGTCGGCGAAGCAGCCGGTGTGTCGCGCGATAGACGTCGCCCATGGCGCCCGACCCAATCCGTTCCCCCAGCACATAACTGCCGATCGACTCGTTGGTTCTCAGCGCCATATCGTAGCGCTTGCGGGCGATCTCGCTCCACGCCAGCGCACCAAATCCAAACAGCGCCATCGCGCCCATCAGGACCAGCACGATGTACACGACGCGCTGAAGCACGTGCATCGGACGGTATGCCTCGACGTAGTCCAGCTCGGTCACCAGACCCACCCGCCACGTGTCCAGCCACGTCCACGCTCCCACGACCTGGTGGCCTCGATAGTCGCGATACCCCTCCAGCTGCTCGCCGGGTTCGCCGTGGATCGCCTGATGCACCGCCCATGTGAACGGCGCGTCCAGCAGGTCCAGCGGGTCGTGCGGCTTGCTCAGGTCAAAGCCGGGGTCGCGCAGAATCAGGTGCAGCGTGGCGCTATCGGCATTCGCCGGGAGGATGCCCCAACGGCGCAGGTCATCTGCGAAGCGGCTGAAGGTCAGCAGGCGCCCGTCGCTATCAAATGCATAGGTCTCGCCACTGTTGCCCGCATGACCGACCCGAAAAATATCAGAGAAGCGACCGATTGGGATTCGCAAGAGCAGCGTCCCAACCGCTGTGCCCTGACTGTCCAGAATGGGCGACGCAGCCGCCATGGTTCCCTGCTGTGATTGTGCGTCGGCAGGGCTGCCAATGACCGTGCCGAGCTCCAGTGCCGTCAGCACAAGCGCTGCTTCTGCGTTCGACAGCGTTGCGCTACTGACCGACGTGTTGCTGTCGCAAGCCACAATCCGACCATCCGCCGCCACCAGCAGAAACGACTCGATCCCCTCGGCTTCGAGCAGCGGGTGAAGTGTCGCCCTTACTACCTCGGTCGTGGCGTCCCGGGCTAAAGGCGAAAGCAGATCCGCAGGCTCCAGCAGGCTCGCCGCAGGGGTCCGTACGGATGCGTCCGACGCCGCGGCGGTGGCGACATCATTCAAATCGCGAAACCATGCGTCGATCATCATGGTCTCTGAGTGCAGAACCGTCTGCAAGTGCGCCCGGTTGAGCTCGGCAATCGTAAGTTTTACCTGGTGCAACACCCAGATGGACGTCATCCACACCGCAACGCCCGCGACCACCGCAAAGAGCGACAACCGGTACACCCACGCGAGGTCCCGCTTGTGCAACGGTTCACCCGCGAGCAGGTTGGCCGACGAGCTCCTGTGGTTCAGTGACGTCATAGGCTCAGCGGTGCTGCAATCGTCCGGCAGCTGCCGTCAACGAGCGCAAATCGTGAGCGTGTCCAGCGGTGAGCGCGCCCGATGCCATTCGCCACGCCCAGTTTCCTTCCGCCAAACCGGGCGTGTTCATGCGACAGCCCGAGCCCAGCCGCAGCACGTCCTGAATGGGCGCGACCGCCCGTTCAGCCGCTGTATGCCACGCTGCGCTCATGACCTCCCACGAAATATCCTGTCCAGGCGAGGCCAGTGCAACCCGAATCAGGTGTCTCTCGTGCTCGGTAGACTCGTTGTACCAGCCCACCGTCGTGTTGTTGTCGTGGGTGCCGGTATAGACAACGCATCGCCGTTGCACGTTGTGGGGAGCGTGGGGGCTGGATGTGTCGTCACCGAGCCCAAAGTGCAGGACTTTCATCCCCGGGTATCCCAGCGAGTCGCGCAGGGTCTCGACCTCCGGCGTAATAATTCCCAGGTCTTCCGCGATAATGTCCACATGACCCAACGCCCGGTTGACGTGGTCAAACACGTCACGCCCAGGGCCCTTGACCCAGTGACCATCGATGGCGGTGTCGGCGCTCGCGGGAATCTCCCAGTACGCTTCAAAACCGCGGAAATGGTCTACGCGAACGCAATCCACCCACTGAAATGTCGCTTGAAAGCGCTTGATCCACCACGCATAGCCCTGTTCGGCATGCGCCGGCCAATTGTAGAGTGGGTTGCCCCAACGCTGACCAGTGGGACTAAAATAATCCGGCGGCACACCGGCCACCACAGTCGGTGCTCCGGTCGTATCCAGAAGGAAAAGCTCCGGATTGCACCACACGTCCGCGCTGTTCCATGAGACAAAGATGGGAATATCGCCGATGAATCCAATCTGCCGTTGATTCGCATACGCACGAATCGCGCGCCATTGCCGATCAAAGAGAAATTGCTCGAATTGAATGCGACCTGTCGCATCCGCCAGCTCCGTGTGCATCTGCTGCAGCGCATCGTGATGGCGATCCCGCAATTCAGCCGGCCAGGTCGTCCATAAGGCGCCCTGAAAGCGGTCGAGTAACGCCGTGAACAGCGAAAAATCGTCCAGCCAGTGACGCTGAGCCTGCACCCACGCGTCGAACTCCGCACGGACATGTTCGGAACGGCCGCCCTGTAAATCTGCCTTGGTGCTGCGGAATCGTTCCCACGCCGACGCAAGAAAGGCCTCATTCCACACACGGACGGCCGACCAGTCCACCTTGGTGCCCGCTACCGCAGGCGGGATGCTGCCCTCGTCGAGCAAGCCGTCGGCGACCAGCTCCCATGGGTCAATCAGCAGCGGATTGCCCGCCAGTGAGCTCGTCGACATGTAGGGGCTATCGCCATAACCGGTCGGGCCCAACGGCAGAATCTGCCACCACGACTGCCCCGCCTGAGCCAGAAAATCCACCCACGCGCGCGCCTCGGACCCCAGAGTGCCAATGGGGCCACGACCGGGAAGGCTGGAAGGGTGAAGAAGAAGTCCACTCGAACGCATAGCACCTCGGGAAGCTGAGACTGCGTGCGTGTAGTGCGTACGGAGCACCGCTTCAATGAGGAACGATGCACAAAAGGTCAGTCTGGTAGCCGGACGTTACTCGGCCACGCGCAGCTCGCACCACTCCGGCCAGTTATCGGGCAAGCCGCCCGTAAAGCGCTCGTTTACCTCGCCAAACCGGTTCGCATACATGAACGGCAGAAACAGACTGCGTCCCTCGGCTGGAATCGTGTGCCCGCGGCCGTGATTGCAAATGAAGACCGTATGGCCGTCGGCAGCCAGCGCATCGGCAAAGGCCTCCTGCGCCTCTGAGAAGTTTACAAACACCTGGTCGGACGGTCCGCCGTGCGTTAACACCAGCGGAATCGTGGTGTTGACCGGCGTCTGATAGGGCGCCGTCAGGTCAGATACGCCACCGCTGAAGATTGCCGCCGCCGCCAGATACTCCGACCGCGTGAGCACCAGCCACGTGCTCCACAGGGCGCCTGCCGAAAAGCCCGTCGTGTACACATACTCATTTGCAATATCGTATTGTGCGTCGAGGCACGACAGCAGGTCGTCGAACACCAGCGTGTCGGGTTCTTTGTCGTCGGCCGACAGGATCGCCCACGAGAACGTGATGCCAGCATCGGCTGCCCACGGTACCGCCACGATCGTGTCATTGGCGTCGGCGATCGCCTGTGCACCGATCGCGCGTGCAAAGTTCGAGGCCGAATCGCCGGCGCCGTGCCAGGCGAAGGTCAGCGCAGCGCCTTCCGGCACCGACGGCAGAAACAACTCCACCTGCCGCTCCACTCCGCCCGACAGAAATGTGTTCGTGCCCGCCTCAAACGTCGGACAATCCCCGCCCGAGTACGCCTTCGGCTGAGCCGGCTGCGGACCCTCGGGCACTTCGGGTTCGACGTCGGTGCCGACATCGGCGCCCGCGTCGGCATTGTCGCCGGTATCTGCGCCGATGTCCGCCTGTGAGCCGGTATCCGATGTCGCCGGCGTGTTCGTCTCTTCATCGTCCGAACAGGCGGCCAGCAAGGCAAGCGGCAACAGCCACATCGCAGAACGGTGATACAGGGCGGCAATCGACGCGGGAGCGGCGCGCAACGTCATGATGGGCTCGGGGAAAACAGGCGGGGTGGTGCGGCTCGCGTGTTGTTCACGCAAACGACACATCGTGTAAAGCGCGTTCGTATGGCAGAAGTCACACATCGTCGCAAACATAGGACCCGCCACCATACATGGGCCTCGGCACACACCTGACTGGAACGCCCGATTTCACACCCGACCGATGCGCTGGATTAAGCCGCCGGGAAGAACACATTCCAGGCAATAATAACCACAGCCATCAGCGTTTCGCCGGCAATAAATCCACTCGAGACCACGATCGTGAACCGCTCGGCCAGCTTCGGCTTTACCTTCGCAAAACCCTCGGCGATGAGCGCGCCCACCAGCATGCTGAAGGAATTGAAAAACGGAATCATCATGGCAATGCCCATGCCCGAAGGCGAGGGCGAATATTTCTTCCATTTCGGCGGCGCAAAACGTTCGTAAATGGCAAAGGCAGCGCCGATCGCCATCGACACATAAATGGCCATCAACACGCTGGGCTGAATGGAATCCAGACCATTGGCGAGCAGCTCGGCCACTTTAGCCCAGGTCTGTGCCGCAGGAGCAGGCCATTTCTCGCCGCCCAGGTCCTCGGGATTCACCAGGAGCGTGTATGCATACGCGGCAAAAACCGAGCCCACAAACACACCGGCGACCTGAGCGAAGAACTGATAGCGCGGCTTGCTACCGAGCAGGTGACCCGTCTTGAGGTCGGTGAGCAGGTCGCCGACCTGCGATGCGGCGCCTCCGGTTACGCTTGCCGCCATCAGGTTGGGCGCGATCTGGCCCTTCAGCACGCCACCAAATACCAGCTGCGTGACCTTCCCCATGGCGCCCACCGGCGTAATGTCCGTTTCGCCGGTTGAACGCGCGGCAACAAACGACAACATAACCGCCAGCACCACCGACAGAATGCCGTAGGGAATCGGAATCGCGAAATACTGAAACTGAAAGAATACCGACAACGCGCCGGCCAGCGCGATCCCAATCCAGAACCACGACATGGGAATCTCAATCGATTCCAGCCGCTCATTTCGCGGCGCGCCGCCCCCCGACATCGTCTTCACAAATCCCCGTATCATCTGAGGAAGCTGCATCGCCAGGCCCACGAGCGAGTGCGAGACCATCAAACCAACGCCCGGCCACAGCGTCCACGCGTTAATATCCCGGTAACCAATTCGTTCCCGGGTACACTCCTCACCTTCCGCCAACCGGCTGCAGGTAATAAATCCGGCATCGTACAAATAATCGGGAAGCACCGCCCAGGTAATCAGGCCCACCACAAACATCGAGATGGTCACCCGAAGCCCCATCAGGGCGCCTGCACCAATCATGACCAGCGACGGCTCAAAGGCCACCGTTCGTTTCATCAGAAACCCGCCAAACACAGGCAGCGTCTCGGCAAACCAGTGCAGTCCGTCGCGAAGCAGCGCGATCACGCCGCCAATTGCGCTCCCAATGCCCAGCGCGGACGCCTGAATGGTGCCTTCCGGGCCCTTGCCGTGCAGGCTGCGCAACGTCTCGGCACAGGCAATACCCGACGGAAAACGCAGGCGCTCCTGATTGATCAGCTTCTTTTTGACCGGAATTGCGGCGATCGTGCCTACCAGGCTCACACCGATCAGCCACGGAATCAGCTGCCAGAACGTCAGCGTCTGTCCCGTCGTCATGTAGAGCGCGGGAATCGCCGACACCAGACCCGCCGACGTCATGTACGCAGCCGATGAGGCCGCCGTCTGCATGGTGTTGTTTTCCAGCGTGGTGAATTCCGGGGACCGCGAACCCATCAACGGCTGCAGCGACTTGAACAAGCCAAAAGCCACTATGGCGGCTGTAATGGATGCACCCAGACCCCAGCCGGTCTTCAGACCCACATAGAGGTTCGAGAAGCTCATGATGCCGCCCACCACACATCCGGTCAGCAGCGCCCGCACCGTGAGCTGCGCGTCGGTATCGCCGCGATACACCCACTTGAGCCAGTAAGCGTCGTAGGCTTCTTGCGGCGTATCCACATCGGGCCACGGTGGCTGAACCTCTTCTCGGTTCGTATCGGGCGAATCAGAGGCCTTATGGAGAGTTACCATGGGGTTGCCTGTTCAGGAGGGTACGGTGCGCCGGCTTGTGACACAAAACCTCGCGCCTGCGCAATCTTCGCCTGCGTACGCGCCCCTCGGTCGTCATCGGAACGTCAGCGCGGCCCGCCGCCCTGCCTCAGCGCTTCTTCTTCGTCGGTGCCAGAGCTCGACGCCGCTCCTCACGCCGCTGCATGGCCGCTTCGTAGTCGTCCTGCCACGCGCGCGACGCCGCCACCTCGTCGCGATACTCCTGCTCCATGCGGGCGCGGTGCTCGTCTGACCAACCCAGCTTCTGCGCCATATAGGCGCCTACCGCCGCAATCGCGTCCAGTCCCTGGTTCATGTCACGATAGTACAGCTGCGTGCGTTGCTTGAGCGCGTCATTCACCGTGGTCAAAAACTCCTCGGCGATGCCCCATTCAATTTGAGCCATGATTTCAGGGCGTTGCGAAACCAGTCGCTGTGCAAGCCGGCTGTCACGGGCCGCCAGTTCTGCCACCTGCGGAGCACGCACCCCGTACGTCGCCACGAGCAGCTGTGCGGTGTCCGGCTCGACCGCGCCCTTCGCTGCCGCCAGCGTGCGCGCTGTCCATAGCTCGGCGCCGCTCTCCCATCCGGCCGCTCCGGGCAGTGGAATCTGGCCCGTCTCAGGCTTCGCGCCGTGAGCGCCCAACAGGTTCTGCTTCGACAGCCACGCCATGGCCGCCTCGACCGTCTCGGCTGACATCAACCGATACGTCGTGAGCTTGCCACCTGCCACGCTGACAATGCCATCCTCGGTCGTGGAGATGTGGTGCTCGCGACTCACCGCCGACTCGTTCACGTCGGCACCTTCAGGCGGCCCAATCAGCGGACGCAGACCGGCCCACGTCGAGATGATGTCTTCGCGCCCAATCGGGTGAGCTGGGAAGTATTTTGCTGTGGATTCAAGCAGATACGCGATGTCGTCGCCCTCGGCATACACCTGCGCGGGATCACCCTTGTAGTCCGTGTCCGTTGTGCCGATGTAAGTGCTGTCGCCCCATGGAATCGCAAACAGCACGCGCCCGTCAGCGGGATGCGCCATCACAACCGCATGATTCAACGGCAGCACCGCCTTCGGAACCACGATGTGCACCCCCTTCGTGGGGCGCAGCGTGCGTCGATGGCCTTCCGTCACAGCACCCAGCAACAGATCGGTCCACGGCCCCGTCGCGTTGATGATGCACTTCGTGCGAACCGACTTTTCGGTCCCCGTCAGCATGCAACGCACCTGCAACGCCGATACTCGATTGTGGGCACGCGTTACCCCGGTGGCGCGCCCGTACGTCACGACCACGGCCCCCTCGTGCGCGGCGTCGATGGCCGTCTCCAGCGTCAGACGCGCATCATCGGTCGCCGCGTCAAAATAAAGCGGCGCGCCACGCAGCTGCTTTCGCTGCAGCGCGGGCTCCTCGCGTTCCAGGTGCCGCGCCCACAACGTGCGTCTTCGGCCCGGCGAGCGAAACAGCGACAGCGCGTCGTACAGGAACATGCCTGCCGAGATCATGAACATGGGGCGCCGAGCCCCTTTGTAGATGGGGAAGATGAAGCCGAGCGGCGCGACAAGGTGCGGCGCCATCTTCAACAACACACCACGCTCACTCACCGACTCAAACACGAGCGCAAACTGAAGTTGCTCAAGGTA
>Ga0169931_10001535_pt1 | contig 37975 bp, 32 predicted proteins | sample Kivu_15m_20L_FD_129675 | JGI IMG/M metagenome (GOLD analysis project Ga0169931, IMG submission 129675) | Freshwater microbial communities from Lake Kivu, Western Province, Rwanda to study Microbial Dark Matter (Phase II) - Kivu_15m_20L... | ecosystem: Environmental > Aquatic > Freshwater > Lake...
CGCGATGTGCAACTACCGCGCCAACCGCCTGTGCTGCGACGCCGCCGATCGCGCGATGCAGACCTGCGGCGGGGTGGGGTACAGCCGACACATGCCCTTCGAACACATCTACCGACACCACCGTCGCTACCGCATCACCGAGGGCGCCGAGGAGATCCAGATGCGCAAGGTGGGCCAACACCTGTTCGGATTCGGCCGCAAGAAGTAGGTCGCGGCTCAGCCCGCGAAAACGGTCGCGCGCCCGCGCATGGTGACGCTCACGCGCGCTCCGACCGGAGCCAGATCGGCCACCGTGACGCGCACCGAGACGAACTCGCCGTTCTCCAACCGGACACCGATGGTGCCGTCGTGCCCGTAGTAGGCGCGTCGTTCGACGACGCCGGGCACTCCGTCGCTCGACACGCCCAGTTGCTCGGGGCGGATCAGAACGGTCGCCGGTCCGGCGGCCATGTCGCAATCTTGCCGTCCAAGTACGTGGGTGATGGAGTTGCCGTCGGTACGAGCCGCGAGAAGGTTCGCGTCGCCGATGAATCTCGCCACCTCCACCGAGGCCGGGCGGTCGTAGATGTCGGTGGGAGCTCCTTGCTGGGCCACCACGCCGCCGAGCAGGACGACGACGTGATCGGCGATCGACATTGCCTCCTCCTGGTCGTGGGTGACCAGGAGCGTGGTGGTGCCGGCGGCGCGAAGGATGCCGATCACCTCGTCGCGAATGCCGGCGCGAAGTCCGGCATCGAGGGCCGAGAACGGTTCGTCGAGGAGCACGAGGTGCGGGGCCGGTGCCAAGGCGCGAGCCAGAGCCACTCGTTGTTGCTGGCCGCCCGAGATCTCCGAGGGTCGACGTGAACTCATTTCGGACAGTCCGACCAGGTGGATCATCTCGTCGATGCGTTCGCGACTGCCCTTGGGTAGTCCGTAGCCGACGTTGCCCGCCACGTCGAGGTGGGGAAACAGCGCACCTTCCTGGGGCACGATGCCGACGCCGCGCCGGTCGGGGCGCACGTGGGTGCGGGGCGAGCCCACCTCGACTCCGTCGATCTCGATGCGTCCCGCGTCGACGCGTTCGAAACCGGCCACGAGACGCAACAGCGTGGTCTTGCCCTGCCCCGACGGACCGAGAACCGCGGTGACGCTCCCGAGAGGCGCGTCGAAGGACACGCCCGACAGCACGACGGTGGATCCGAAGGACTTGGAAACGTCGACGAGGCGGAGGATGGGGGAGGTGTTCATGTGATTCGGTTCAGCGTTGAAGAGTGGCGACGGCGGTGGGGATCGCCACGAAGACGATGATGGCCAGAGCGTACGGACCGGCGGCGGCGTAGTCCGACACCGACGTGTGCGTCCACAGTCGTGTGGCCAACGTCTCGGTGCCGGTGGGTCGCAACAACATGGTGACGGGCAGTTCCTTCATCGCGGCCAGGGTGACCAAAGCCGTGGCCGAGGCGACACCGGGCGCGATGAGGGGAAGGTTCACCCGTCGAACAACGGCCATCGGGCCGCTGCCGAGTGAGCGCGCCACGTCGTCGAGCCCGAGAGGGATCTGCTCCGCGCTCGAACGCACTCCACCCACCGCCACCGGCAGGAAGAGGACCACGTACGCCAGCACCAACAGCGGGGACTCCAGATACACCGGCCGCAGGAAGCGCACCCCGATGAAGACCATGGCGATGGCCACCACGATCCCCGGCAGCGCGTGCGTGACGTACGTGGCGCGATCGAGCAACAGCGACGTCGGCGTGCGATAGCGGGCCACGAGGATCCCGATGGGCAATGCCACGAGCACGGTGATGCACGCCGCGATCAACGAGTAACGCACCGAACCCCACAACGCGGAGAAGACCTCGCCAGCGCCGTCCTCGGCGCCGTGGGCCGAGACCCAGACGAGTATGCGCCAGACCGGGAACACGACCGCCAGTGCGGTGACGACGATGACCGCAGACTGGAACCACACGGCCTTCGAGCGGAGTCGGATCGGTCGTGGACGGGCCACGGCGCGAGACGACATGGTGGACACCACGCGTCCGCGGGCCACCGCTTCGGCGGTCACCAACACCAACGCGATCAGTACCAACACCACCGCCAGCACGGCCGCGCGGGTGGGGTTGAACCCCGCTCGGTACGCGCCGTAGATCACCCACGTGAACGCGTCGTAACGCATGGTGGCCACCGCACCGAAGTCGCTGAGAACGTAGAGCGCGACGAGCAGCGAACCGGCGGCGATCGTTCCACGACATTGCCGTGCGGCGAGCATGACCAGTCGGGGCACTGAACCCTTGCCGTGGATGGTGGCGATCTCGTCGAGCGACTGGTCGAGTCGACCGAAGGCCGCGGTGAGCGGAAGGTAGACGTACGGATAGGAGACCGCGGTGAGAACCAGGAACGCCCCCCAGAATCCGGCCAAGGAAGACTCCCAACTGACCCAGGCGAAGGCTGCGAGGTAACTGGGTATCGCCAACGGAAGCGCCAACGCCACGCGCCACACGCGCCGTCCGCGCAGATCGCTGCGCATGACCGCCCACGCCAGCGGAACCGAGATCACCACGCTGGCCACGGTCACGCAGGCGGCCAGCAGACCGCTACGAACGACGAGATCGAGGGTGCGTCGTTGCCAGATCTCGTGCCAGAGGTCGGATGCACCGCGATCGAAGGCCACGTCGACCAGGTAGGCGAGCGGCGCCAACGACGCCAGAGCCGCCAGCACCGCGGGGATGACCAACGGTGCCGGCAGCTTGGATCGCCACGGGGTCACGAGTGACGTCGACACGTCCTCAGTGTGCCGTCACAACGTGAGCAGTCCGACGTTGGCGAGCAACTCCTGGGTCTCGGCGATGGACGACAGGTTCGCCAGGTCGATGGTCGGCGGGTCGAGCTCGTCGAGAGTGGGTAGACCCTCAGCCTGCGCAATGCCGTCGACCAGCGGGTACTCGAACGTCTTGGCGACGAAATACTCCTGGCCCTCGTCGGACACCAAGAAGGACACGAGGCACTGCGCCGCTTGGTCGTTGTCGGAGTTGGCGAGCACGCCCGCGCCCGCCACATTGACGAGTCCTCCGATGTCACCGGGCAGGTACTGGTTCTTGGCGACCACGGCGTCGGCACCCTCGGCGGCGATCTTCTCGAAGAGGTAGTAGTGGTTCACCAATCCGAGGGCGACCTCGCCGGCGTTCACGGCATCACGGGTGGCGCCGTTCTTCTCGTACGCCACCGGATCGTTGGCGGCGAAAGCCTCCAGCCATTCGCGCGCGCCGTCCTCCCCACGGGTCACGCGCAGTGCGGTGACGAACGATTGCCACGAGGCGTTGGTGGGGGCAAAACCGATCCGGCCCTTCCACGCCGGGTCGAGCAGTTCGTCCACGGACGTGGGCGGGGTGGTCACCAACGACGGGTTGTACAGGATCACGCGAGCGCGCCCGCTCGCGCCGACCCAGTCGTTCTCGGTGGAGCGGTGTTCCGCCGACACGCGATCGAGGGTTCCGTCGGGCAATTCGGTGAAGAGGCCGGCCGCCGAAACTGCTCCGAGGGCGCCGGCATCCTGCGAGAAGAAGACGTCGGCCGGGGTGGCCACATCCTCGGTGAGGATCTGGCCGGCCAGTTCGCCGCTGTCGCCGTAGCGGGCCTCGACGGTCACCCCGGTGGTAGCGGTGAAGAGGTCGTACAACTCGGACACCAGGCTCTCGCTGCGACCCGAGTACACGGTCACGCTTCCGGTGGCGCCGTCGCACGGGTTCGCGGCGTCCGTGATGTCGTTGGTGTTCGTGACGGAAGTGTCGGGTGCGCTGGTGTCGTCGCCGCCACAGGCCGCGAGCACGCTGAGTGCCGCGAGGGCGGTGATCGCGACGGAACGCGATCGGGAGGGAGTGGTCTTCATGTTGGTCCTTGTGTGATGTGGCTGACGGGAAATGAACTGCTGGGGTGTTCGAGGGGGATCCGCCGTCTTGTTAAGAGAACCTAACATCTGTTAGGTATACCTAACAACTTTTCTTCTCCGCCGTACCTCTTGACCAATAACCTGCGGATATGGCCTCTCAACCCACCGCTGGTCCCACCGGAACCCCGGTCGACGTCAAACCCCGCAGCCGTGACGTCACCGACGGCATTCAGAAGGCGGCCTCGCGGGCCATGTTGCGCGCCGTGGGCCTGACCGATGACGACTGGGACAAGCCCCAAGTTGGTGTCGCTTCGTCATGGAACGAGATCACGCCCTGCAACATGTCGATCCGTCGCCTCACCGAGGCGGCCAAGGTCGGCGTTCGCGCCGCCGGCGGTGTGCCGTTGGAGTTCGGCACCATCACCGTCAGCGACGGAATCTCGATGGGTCACGAGGGCATGCGCGCCTCGCTCGTGAGTCGTGAGGTCATCTGCGATTCGGTGGAAGCCGTGATGCACGCCGAGCGTCTCGACGGTTTGGTGGCCACGGGCGGCTGCGACAAGAGCATGCCGGGAATGATGATGGCCATCGCCCGTCTGAACCTGCCCGCGGTGTTCGTGTACAACGGCTCCACCTTGCCCGGCCACCACGACGGGAAGAACATCGACATCACCACCGTGTTCGAAGCCATCGGTGCATGCGCCGCCGGCACCATCACCGAGAGCGAACTCACCGCCATCGAGAAGGCGGCGTGTCCGGGCGAAGGTGCGTGCGGTGGAATGTTCACCGCCAACACCATGTCGTCCATCGGTGAAGCTCTGGGTTTGTCGTTGCCCGGCTCCGCCTCGGCACCGGCGGTCGATCGCAGTCGCGAGGACGACGCGCGCCTGGCTGGCGAGGCGGTCGTGAACATGTTGCGCCTCGGAATTCGCCCGCGCGACATCCTCACCAAGAAGGCCTTCGAGAACGCCATCGCCATCACCAACGCCTTGGGTGGAAGCACGAACGCCGTTCTGCACCTGTTGGCCATCGCCGCCGAGGCCGGCGTGCCGTTGGAGTTGGAGGACTTCAACCGCATCGCGGCCAAGGTTCCCCACATCGCCGACATGAAGCCCGGCGGCAAGTACCACATGACCGATCTGCATCGGGTCGGGGGAGTGCCGGTGGTCCTGAAGCACCTGTTCGACGCCGGGCTCGTTCACGGTGACGTGCTCACCTGTACGGGCAAGACCATGGCCGAGAACCTGGCCGACATCGCGCCACCGTCACCCGATGGCGTGGTCGTTCACCCGTTGTCGCAACCCATCAACGCTGAGGGAGGCATCCTGGTCCTGCGCGGTTCATTGGCGCCGCTCGGAAGCGTGGTGAAAGTGGCCGGTCTCACCGCCGAACAGCGTCTCTTCGAGGGCACCGCCCGCGTGTTCGACGGCGAGGACGGCGCGATGGCCGCCATCATGGCCGGAGAGATCCGACCGAACACCGTGCTCGTCATTCGCTACGAGGGTCCCAAGGGTGGTCCGGGCATGCGCGAGATGCTGGCCATCACCGGCGCGTTGAAGGGCGCCGGTCGTGGTGCCGACTGCGCGCTCATCACCGACGGACGGTTCAGCGGAGGAACGTGGGGATTCTGCATCGGACACGTGGCGCCCGAGGCCGTCGACGGCGGTCCGATCGCGTTCGTGCGCGACGGTGACCGCATTCGCATCGACGTGGCCAGCCACGGTCTGGACCTGCTGGTCGACGAGGCCGAGTTGGTGCGCCGCCGTCAGGGTTGGACGCCGAATCCTCCGCGCTACACGAGTGGCGTGTTGGGCAAGTACGCCCGGCTCGCCCAGGGTGCCGAAAAAGGCGCGATCACGAACCTGTTGTGACGCGCGCCTGTCGCGTTCGTACCACGAGTCGCCAACCGTTCGACACCGCACCCGTGAACACCGTGGCGACGATCACGAAGGCGGTCGCCGTGCCCTCGTCGAACACGAGCTTGCGCAACACCATGCCCAGCGCCACGGTGGTCACCCAGATGATCACTCCGGTGCCGACCGCGAAGGGCGCCTTCCAGGCGCGCCCGAGGAGCCAACCGACCAACACGGCGATGACGAAGGGTGCCGCCGTCTCGATGACACCGGCGGGAGCCACGCCCTCGTCGTGATTGCGTCGTCCGATGGTGACGAACACGATGATTCCGACGATGTCGGCCACCAGGGCCCAGAGAACGGCACGACTCTTCATGGCATCACTTTCTCGATCGTGACGATCGCGTTGTAGTCGGGGATACGACTGGCGTCCTCGTTGAGTCCGGCGTCGATCAGCACGTTGCCCTCGGGCCAGTGCACCTGCACCGACCGACGAGGGAGATCGACCAGGTGCACCGTGGCCCGCATGGTCCCCGTGTCGCTGCGCAGGGTGACGCGTTCGCCGTGGTTCACCCCGATCCCGGCGGCGTCGCGTCGATCGACGTACACCGCGTCGCGACCGGCGCCCGTGAGCGGATCGCGCTCGGCGAACACCATGCTGTTGAACTGTTTGCCTCGTCGCGTCGACAGCAGGAACGTTCCCTCGGGAAGCACCGGTGGTCGCACGTCGACGGCGGTGAAAACCGCGCGTCCGCCGGGCAAAGGGAAGTCGCCGTTCGCGCACAGGTGACGTCCGCCGTACTGCACCGCGTCGTGGGTGTCGCTCAGCGTCTCGATACCGGCGTACATGGGGACCACGCGCGCGATCTCGGTGCGAAGCGCGCGGTTGTCGGCCCACGAGAACGCCGGGGCCACGTCGGGTCGGACGCGGGTCGCCAGATCGGCGAAGATCCGCCACTCGCTCCGGGCCTCTCCCGGCGGATCGACCACTTGCGGGCCGAACGCGATGCGCCGCTCGGTGGTGGTGCTCGTTCCGCCACCCTCCTGCTCGTACCGGGTGGCGGCCGGGAGGAGAACGACGTCGTCGCCCTCGATGAACATCTGGGACGTGAGCACGATGTCCTGGTGCACGCGCAACGGAACTCGGGACAGTGCGTCGGCCACCCGTCGGGGGTCGGGCATCACGTCGAGGAAGTTGGAGCCGTCGAGGAACAGCACGTCGAGGTCGCCGTTCTCGGCCGCCAACACCATCTCTGGCGCGGTCAGGCCCGGCGTCGATGGAACGTCGAAACCCCAGTGGTCGCCCAGGGCACGGGCGTTGTCGGTGTTCACCGCGACTCCGCCGGGAAATGCGGTGGAGTAGGCGCCCATCTCGGCGCCGCCTTGCACTCCCGAATGGCCCCGAATGGGCATGAGTCCGGCGCCGTCGCGGCCGACGTTGCCCCGGGCCAGGGCCACGTTGACGATGGCCTGCACGCCCTCCACACCGTGGCGGTGTTGGGTGATGCCCATGCTCCAGATCAGGATCGCGCCACGCGCGTCGGCGTACAGATCGGCGAGCGCTTCGAGAGTGGTGGCGTCGACACCGGCATCGGTGAGGATCTCGTCCATGTCGAGCGTGGCGAGATGCGAGAGGAGTTCGGTCCACCCGGTGGTGTGCTCGTCGACGAAGTGTCGGTCGATCGCGTCCCGATCGATCAGACGTTTGAGCAACGCGTTCGACAACGCGACGTCGCCTTCGGGGCGCACCGGCACGTGCAGGTCGCACAACTTCGTGCCGAACAGGAACGACTCGGGCTTCGACGGCACCCAGTAGCGCTCGAGGCCGGGTTCGAGGTACGGGTTGATGACGACGACCTTGGCGCCGTTCTTCTTGGCTTCGTAGAGGTACTTCGTGAACACCGGCTGGTTGTTGGCCACGTTGGCGCCCCACAGCACGACCAGATCGGTCTCGAGCACGTCCTGCAAGCTGCACGTACTGGCGGCCACGCCGATGGTGGCCTTCAGGCCGACCGTCGACGGTGCGTGGCACGTGCGTGCGGCAGAGTCGATGTTGGCCACACCCATGGCGCGGGCCGCTTTCCCGGCGACGTAGTACACCTCGTTGGTGAGTCCGCGACTGGTCAGATAGATGGCGGTGCGGTCACCGCCGGCCACCTTGATGGCCGAGGCGATGGCGTCGAGGGCTTCGTCCCACTCGACAGGTCGGAAACCCTTCTCGCCCCGTCGTCGTCGCATCGGATGCGCGAGACGACCCATCTCGCGCAACTCGGTGCCGGTGCGTTTGGCCAACCACGTCACGTCCGACAGGACACCGTGATCAAATGGTTCCGCGCAGTTCACCTCCAGCAACTTGAGGCGTGTGGTGCACAAGTGGATGCCGTCGAGAGTCCAGTCGTGCAGACCGGCGACCCCGAGCGCGCAACCGTCGCACACGCCCTCGCTCAGGATCTTCCACGCCTTCTTCGGGGTGCGCCGAACGTTGACCGCGACCCTGGTCATCTCGGCCAGGTGATTCGGTTTGGTGTGCCCGATGCCGTTCGGCGACAGGCTCACCCAGGAGGACGGGTTCCAGCGCCGTGGAGCCACGGCCGACTCACATCTCTTCGTAGTACTCGCGGCCGAGGTGGGTGATGACGTCCTCGCCCATCATCCATCGCAGCGTGTTCTTCAGTTTGGTGAGCTGAATGAACAGGTCGTGCTCGGGGTACAGGCCGGGCGCCACTTGTGGGCTCTTGTAATAGAAGCTCAACCACTCCTGGATGCCACCCATGCCGGCGCGCGCGGCCAGGTCGCTGAACAGGATCAGGTCGAGGGCCAGCGGTGCAGCGAGGATGGAGTCGCGGCAGAGGAAGTTCACCTTGATCTGCATGGGATAACCCAACCAGCCGGTGATGTCGATGTTGTCCCAGCCTTCCTTGGCGTCGCCGCGGGGCGGGTAGTAGTTGATCGACACCTTGTGGAAGACGTTGCCGTACAACTCGGGGTACTTGGAGGGCTGCAAGATGTCCTCGAGCACGCCCAGCTTGGACTCTTCCTTGGTCTTGAAGTTCTCGGGGGCGTCGAGCACCTCGCCGTCACGGTTGCCGAGGATGTTGGTGCTGTACCAACCCGACAATCCGAGCATGCGGGCCTTCAACATGGGGGCCAGAACGGTCTTCATGAGGGTCTGGCCGGTCTTGAAGTCCTTGCCGCTGATCGCGACGTTGCGGTCGGTCGCCAACTGACGCAACACCGGTGCGTCGACAGCCAGGTTCGGCGCGCCGTTGGCGAAGGGGACGCCCTCGAGCAACGCGGCATACGCGTAGAGCTGGGCGGGTGAGACGGTCTCGTCGTTGGCGTCGATGGCCTTCTCGAAGGACTCGAGGTCCATGTGGACCCGACCCGGCTCGATGAAGATCTCGGTGCTGGCGCACCAGATCATGACGAGACGATCGCACTGCTTCTCTTCCTTGAAGCGGTTGATGTCCTCGCGGATGGCGTTCAGCATGGCCCGCTTGCTGGTGGTGGGCTTCACGTGCTCGCCGTCGAGGTTGCGGGCGTACTTGCGCTCGAAGGCGGCCTGCATGGGGCGCACCTCGCGCAGAGCGTCGCTGATGGACTCGATGTGCTTGCCGCTTTCGAGCACCCCGGCGCGGCTGGCCGACACGTAAGCGTCGTCGGGGAAGACGTCCCAGGCGCCCCAGACGATGTCGTCGAGCGTGGCCAGGGGAACGAAGTCCTTGATGAGCGGGCTGCGGTCCTCGGTGCGCTTTCCGAGGCGGATGGTGCCCATCTGGGTGAGCGATCCGATGGGGGAGCCGAGACCCCGCTTGGACAGTTCGACGCCGGCGATCAGGGTGGAGGCGACGGCGCCGAGGCCGACGGTGAGCACTCCGAGACGGCCCGTGGCCAGCGCGACAGTGGGTGACGGGGGTGTGGTCATGGGATCAGGCTAGGCGCACGGAGGTCGCCGTAGCATCACTACCGTGACGAACCAGCCCGCCTCGACCGACCCGAACGGGTTCGCTCGCACCCCCGGCGGGACGATTTCGATGGACGGTAATCGCTTGCGCGATGAAATCGTCGCCGAATTGGCGGCCACCATCGTGGCGGCAGGATCGCCCGCGGTGTGTCTGGCCACGGTGCTCGTCGGCGACGACGGGCCGAGCCAACGGTACGTGCGCAACAAGCACGTGCAGGCCGCCAAGGCCAGCATGGTGAGTCGCAACGAGGTGTTGCCCGCCAACGCGGGTCAGACGCGGGTCGAACAGGTCGTGTCGGTTCTGGCCGCGGACCCGAACGTGCACGGCATCTTGGTGCAGAGCCCGTTGCCCGCCGGTTACGACGAAGAAGCGGTATTACGTCTGATCCCCGCGGACAAGGACGTGGACGGACTGACGAGCGAGTCGATGGGACGTCTGGTTCGTGGATTACCCGGATTGGTGGGGTGCACCCCGCTGGGTGTGATGCGGTTGCTCGAGCGTCATGCAGTTCCGACGCGTGGTCGACGAGCGGTGGTGATCGGTCGTTCCACATTGGTGGGGCTACCACTGTCGCTGTTGTTGGCGCGCAAAGGCGTGGACGCCACGGTGACCATCGCGCACAGCCGAACGGCGGATCTGGTCGATGTGTGTCGTGACGCCGACATCCTGGTGGGTGCGGTGGGTCAGCCCGGTTTGATCACGGCCGCGCACGTGAAACCGGGTGCCGCGGTCATCGACGTCGGCATCTCGCGCACCGAAGCCGGGATCGTCGGCGACGTGGATTTCGAGGCCGTCCAGGCGGTGGCCGGGTACATCACGCCCATGCCCGGCGGCACCGGTCCGATGACCATCGCCTGCCTGCTGGAGAACACGCTCACCGCGGCTCGGCTCCAGGGCGCTTTCCCGGACTGACTTTCCCGGACTGAATCGCCCCGAAATCCCGGTTTCGGGTGGGTTGTGAAGTTCCGGCCCCGCTGGCACACTGGGGGCGATGAACGCGAACCGCATCTCCGAGACCTCGGTCCTGTCGTTCGCGCTCGTAGTAATCCTCTGACGCGTTCGTATCTTCGAACGCGTCGTACGGCCTCCCGATAGGGGGGCTGTTTCGTTTTCGGGGTTCGACACCGTCGGAAGAACCAATCAGATCCACGTCCGGCCGTCAGGTCGGCACACACGACACAGGAACCGACATGACACAGAAGATCACCGGTGCACAGGCCCTCATCAGGGCCCTGGAGCTGGAGAACGTCGACACCATCTTCGGGTTGCCCGGCGGATGCATTCTGCCGGCTTACGACCCCCTGCTCGACAGCCCGATCCGTCACATCCTCGTGCGTCACGAGCAAGGCGCCGGACACATGGCCGAGGGGTACGCCCATGTCACCGGTCGACCCGGGGTCGCCATGGTCACCTCGGGACCGGCGGCCACCAACATGGTCACGCCCCTGTGCGACGCGTACATGGACTCCATCCCCATGATCTGCATCACCGGCCAGGTGCCCACCACGGCTATCGGAACCGACGCGTTCCAGGAATGCGACACCGTCGGCATCACCCGCAGCGTCACCAAGCACAACGAGCTCATCATGTCGGCCGACGACGTTCCGTTGATGGTGCGTCAGGCGTTCCACATCGCCACCACCGGCCGACCGGGCCCGGTTCTGCTCGACCTGCCCAAGGACGTGTTGCAGAACCCCATGACCTGGCACTGGCCCTCCGACGAGGAGGTGCTCGACAGCCTGCCGGGCTACAAGCCGGTCACCAAGGGTCATCCGCGCATGATCAAGGAAGCCGCGCGCATGATCCTCGACGCGCGCCAGCCGGTGATCTACGCCGGTGGCGGAATCCTGAAGGCCCGCGCCGCCGACGCCCTCCGCGAGTTGGCCGAGCTCATCGACACCCCGGTGGTCACCACGCTGATGGCCCGCGGTGCGTTCCCCGACGATCACCCGTTGTGTCTGGGCATGCCGGGAATGCACGGCAACGCCACGGCGATCACGGCCTTGCAGAAGAGCGACCTGCTCATCACCCTCGGCGCGCGTTTCGACGACCGCATCACGGGAAAGGTGGCGACCTTCGCCCCCGACGCCAAGATCATTCACGTCGACATCGACCCGGCCGAGCAGGGCAAGGTGCGTCGTCCCGACGTTCCGATCGTTGGCGACTGCCGCCTCGTCATCGAGGAGATCATCAAGGCCATCAAGGACCTGTTGAACGGCGGCGAGAAGCAACAGGACATCTCGGCGTGGAAGAGCCGGGTCAGCGGCTGGCGCGAGCAGTTCCCGCTGTACTACCCGACCAACGAACCCGGCGAGGCACTCAAGCCGCAGTACTGCCTCGAGCAGTTGCGCGATAGTGCGCCCGAAGGGACCATCTTGTGCTCCGGTGTCGGCCAGCACCAGATGTGGTCGTCGCAGTACTGGAAGTTCAACGAGCCGTACACGTGGGTGAACTCGGGTGGTCTCGGCACGATGGGCTTCTCGGTTCCCGCCGCCATCGGCGCCAAGGTCGGTCGTCCCGATCGCACCGTGTGGGCCGTCGACGGTGACGGCTGCTTCCAGATGACGGCGCAAGAGTTGGTCACCGCCAGCGTCGAGCGCATCCCGATCAAGGTCGCCATCTTGAACAACTCCTACCTCGGCATGGTTCGTCAGTGGCAGGAGATGTTCTACGAGGAGCGCTACAGCGAGGTCTACCTGTCACCGGAGTTGCCCGACTTCGTGAAGTGGGCCGAATCCATGGGTTGCATCGGCATTCGCGTCGAGAGCCCCGAGGAAGTGCAGCCCGCCATCGAGAAGGCCAACAGCATCGACGACCGTTCGGTCGTGGTCGAGTTCCGCGTGGACGCCGGCGAGAAGGTGTTCCCCATGGTTCCGGCCGGCTTCAGCAACGACGACGTCTTGTTGCACCCCGACCAGAACAACCGACGGGAGTTCCTGCGATGAGCACCAATTCGTACGCTTCGAGTCATCCGGCGCACCACATTTTGTCGGTGCTGGTGCAGAACCGCCCCGGCGTGTTGGCTCGCGTGGCGGGTCTGTTTGCCCGCCGTGGTTACAACATCTTCAGCCTGGCGGTGGCCCCCACCGAGGACCCCATGCTCAGCCGCATCACCATCGTCGTCGACGTGGAGTCGTCGCCGCTCGAGCAGGTGGTGAAGCAGTTGTTCAAGTTGGTCGACGTGGTGAAGATCAGCGAATTGGACCCCCGCCGGTCGGTCGAGCGCGAGCTGCTGATGGCCACCGTTCGGGTGCCGGCCGAGGACCGGGGCCAGGTGGTGGAGCTCACCAACATCTTCGAGGGCAAGATCCTGGCGGTCGGGGTCGAGGCCATCACGGTGTCTTTGGAGGGAAGTCCCGACAAACTCGACGACTTCGAGGAACTTCTGCGCGGCTACGGCATCGTGGAACTCCAACGGACGGGCCGCGTGGCCCTTCCCAAGCTCGACAAAGAGGCGCGCCTCAAGGCCGCCAAACACGGAAAGGCAAGTTGACCAATGGCAGCAAAGATGTACTACGACGGTGACTGCGACGTCTCCATCATCAAGGGCCGCAAGGTCGCGATCATCGGCTACGGCTCGCAGGGACACGCGCACGCGCTGAACCTGAAGGAGTCGGGCGTGCAGGTGGTCGTCGGTCTGCGCGAGGGCAGCAAGTCCGCGGCCAAGGCTCAGGCCGCCGGCCTCACCGTGATGGGCATCGCCGAGGCCGCCAAGTGGGCCAACGTGATCATGCTCACCATGCCCGACACCGAGCAGAAGGCGACGTACGAGGAGTTCATCAAGCCGCACATGAAGAAGGGCAAGGCCCTGGCGTTCGCGCACGGCTTCAACATCCGCTTCAAGCGCATTCGTCCGCCCAAGACCGTCGACGTCATCATGATCGCGCCCAAGGGCCCGGGTCATCTGGTGCGTCGTACGTACACCGAGGGTGGTGGCGTGCCGGCGCTCATCGCCGTGCATCAGGACGCCACCGGTGGCGCCAAGGAACTGGCGCTCAGCTACGCGTCGGCCATCGGCGGAGCACGCGCGGGTGTCATCGAGACCTCGTTCGCCGAGGAGACCGAGACCGATTTGTTCGGTGAGCAGGCCGTGCTGTGTGGCGGCGTCACCTCGCTGGTGCAGGCCGGGTTCGAGACGCTGGTCGAAGCGGGCTACCAGCCCGAGATGGCGTACTTCGAGTGCCTCCACGAGGTGAAGCTCATCGTCGACCTGATGTACGAAGAGGGCATCGCGGGCATGCGGTACAGCATCAGTGACACCGCCGAGTACGGCGACCTCACCCGCGGACCGCGCGTGGTGACCCCGCGCACCAAGGCCGAGATGAAGAAGATCCTCAAGGAGATCCAGACCGGGCGTTTCGCCAAGGAGTGGATCGCCGAGAGCGAATCGGGTCGCGCCAAGATGAAGGAGCTCCAGGCCGCCGGTGCCGCCCACCAGATCGAGACCGTGGGCAAGGAACTGCGCGCCATGATGCCGTTCCTGGGCGCCGGCAAGCAGAAGGTGGCCGACGTCAGCGGAGGCTGACCCCCGCACCGCACATGGCGTTCTCGGTCGGGAAAGTGCCGGTTTCCGGCACTTTGTACAACCGAGAACGGAGACAATTGGAAATCCGACTTGTTGAGTCGGGAATCGCTGGGTAACGTGCCCTTCTGTTCCAAACAGGAGGGCACGTTCATGTCAGCACAATGGGGTTTCGAGACCAAGCAGATCCACGTCGGCGGAGAACCCGATCCGACCACCGGCGCTCGGGCGGTGCCGATCTACCAGACCACGTCGTACGAGTTCCGCGACGCGCAGCACGCCGCGAACCTCTTCGCGCTGGCCGAGGTGGGCAACATCTACACCCGCATCATGAACCCCACGCAGTTGGCGGTGGAGTCACGCGTGAACGCTCTCGAGGGTGGTGTCACGACCGCGATCGGACTGCCCGGCACACTGGTGGTGTCGTCGGGGCAGGCCGCCGAGACGTTGGCGATCCTGACGCTGGCCGAGTCCGGTGACCACATCGTGGCGTCGCCGTCGTTGTACGGCGGCACCTACAACCTGTTGCACTACACGTTGCCCAAGATGGGCATCTCGGTGTCGTTCGTCGACGACCCACACGATCTGCAGCAGTGGAAGTCCGCGGTGCGTCCCAACACGAAGGCGTTCTACGGTGAGGTGTTGGCGAATCCGCGCAACGACGTGTTCGACATCGAGGGCGTCTCGAAGGTGGCCCACGAGGCCGGTGTGCCCCTGATCGTCGACAACACGGTCCCGAGCCCGTATGGAATCCGCCCGTTGGAATGGGGAGCCGACATCGTCGTGCACTCGCTGACCAAGTTCGTGGGCGGTCACGGTACGTCGGTGGCCGGCTCGATCACCGATGGTGGCAAGTTCGACTTCTCGGCGTCGGGTCGGTTCCCGAACTTCACCGAGCCCGATCCGTCGTACCACGGACTGGCCTACTGGCCGGCCTTGGGCGCGGGTTCGTACATCCTGAAGGCTCGTGTGCAGCTGCTGCGCGACCTTGGTATGGCGGTCTCGCCGTTCAACGCGTTCATGTTGTTGCAGGGGCTCGAGACGCTGTCGTTGCGGATGGAGCGCCACTGGAGCAACGCGCAGGCGGTGGGCGAGTACCTGGCCAAGCACCCGCAGGTGGAGAGCGTGAACTACGCCGGACTGCCGAGCAGCCCGTGGCACGAGCGGGCGAAGAAGTACTTCGGCGGACGCGGCTTCGGCTCGGTGTTGGCGTTCAACATCAAGGGTGGTCGCGAGGCGGGCGAAAAGTTCGTGGCGGGGCTGTCGCTGCACAGCCACGTGGCCAACATCGGTGACGTGCGCAGCCTGGTGATCCAGCCGTCGTCGACGACGCACAGTCAGCTGACGGCCGAGGAGCAAGTGGCGTCGGGGGTGAACCCGGGATTGATCCGGTTGAGCGTGGGGCTGGAGTCGATCAAGGACATCCTGTCCGACCTCGACGCCGGATTCGCCGCCGCCTCCTAACCCAACCACTTTGCGACAAATTGTCGCATTTTGGTTTGTTCAGGGTTGGTCGTCGAGGAACTTCTGGAACTGGTCCGCCAGGTCGTCCGCCGACGGGATCGCCGCCTCGGTCATCTGGTCGTACTGACGTTCCAGACCGCTCACTTGGCGGGCCAACTCCGGATCACTGCGCATCGCCTCGTCGTGAAGTCCACGCCACCTCTCCACGTCCGCGGCCAATTCGGCTGATCCCGTGGGCACACCCAGCACGTGGCCCAGGTGTTGCAGTAGGGCCGCGGATGATTGCGGGTGCTGGGAGTAGTCGAGGTAGTACGGCACCCCGACCCGCAACGACACCGCCGGCAACTTCTCCTTCTCGCATTCGGTCTGCAACACGCCGACTACGCCCGTCATGCCCTGATACGACGGCTTCGACAGTCCGAGACTTCGTGCCAGATCGGGATCCACGGAACTGCCCACCACGATGGGCGCTCGCGTGTGGGGAACCGCATCGGGCGCGGCGCCGACGGTCACCATCGCCTCGCAACCAAGTCGTAGGTAGCACGCGATCACGCTTCGTACGTAGGTCTTCCACGCCGTGTGCGGCTCGACACCGTTCAGGATCACCACGTCGCGAAGCGCGTTCGGATAGCGAATCGCCACCACGTCGTTATTCGGCCACACGATTTCGCGTTCGTCGTCCTCGTCGAAACGAGCCTCTGGTCTCACCTGGGTGAAGTCGTAGAACGGGTCGGCGTCGATCGTGGCGACCAACTCCACTTCGTTCGCGTCAGTGAGGTGGCGCAGCGCCATGGTCGCTGCGCCGGCCGCGTCGAACCAGCCCGTGAGGGCCAGCACCATCACCGGTCGACGAAGGGGCGCGGAGACTCCGTGCCACTCGAGGACGTCGGCAACTTCCATGGGTCAGATTCTCACCCGCGCAGGGCGTCGACAACAACGTCGATGCAAGCCGTCAGAGCGGACACATCGTCGGGGTCGACCGCCGGGAACATGCCCACCCGCAACTGGTTACGACCCAACTTGCGGTAGCTGTCGGTGTCGACCACGCCGTTGGCCCGCAACGCCGCGCACACGTCGTTGGCGTCGACGCCACCGTCTGAGGGCGCCGAAACGTCGATCGTGCCAACCACGTGCGAGCGCATCGCGGGTTCGGCCACGAACGGATTCGCCCACGGACGCGATTCGGCCCACGAATACAGGATGTCGGAGGACTTCTTCGAGCGACCGTTGCAAGCGACGAGACCACCGATCTCGTTCATCCATCGAACCTGGGCTTCGAACATCACCAGGGTTGCCAGCGCGGGAGTGTTGTAGGTCTGGTTCGCCACACTGTTGTCGAGTGCGATCTTCAGGTCGAGCGACGCCGGCGTCCATCGCTTCGACGCGGCGATTCGATTGATGCGCTCGATGGCTCGTGGTGAGCAGGCCGCCACCCACAGACCACCGTCGGAGGCGAAGCACTTTTGGGGCGCGAAGTAATACACGTCGACTTCGGCGGGATTCCACAACAGTCCGCCCGACGCCGAGGTGGCGTCCACGATCACCAGCGCATCAGCGTCGGCGCCGGCGGGGCGAACCAGTGGCATCATCACGCCGGTCGACGTCTCGTTGTGGGTGAACGCGTAGCTGTCGATCCCGGCCTCGGCGACCGCCGACGGATGCGCGCCGGGATCGCACTTGATCACTGTCGGCTGACCGAGATGAGGAGCCGCCACCGCCGCCTCGGCGAACTTGGACGAGAACTCGCCGAAGACCAGGTGTTGGCTTCGACTCTCGATCAATCCGAACGTGGCCACGTCCCAGAAGACCGTCGAGCCTCCGTTGCCGAGCACGACCTCCCAGCCGTCGGGAAGCGCGAACAGAGCGTTCAGGCCGGAGCGCAACGAACCGACGAGGTTCTTCACCGGAGCCTGCCGATGGGACGTCCCCATCAACGTCGCTCCGGCGTCGGAGAGCGCCTTCATCTGCTCGGGTCGCACCTTCGACGGACCGCACCCGAACCGTCCGTCGGCGGGCAAAAGGTCGGGAGATATACGAATCGATCGGGGGTCTTTCGTGCTCACTGTGTAAGCATGTCACCCATGAGTTCGTCTCCCCAACGGAATCGCACATCTTCTCGTCTGGCCGCCATCGCGGAATCGGCCACCCTGGCCGTCGACGCCAAGGCCAAGGCCCTCAAGGCCGCCGGAGAGAACGTCATCGGATTCGGCGCCGGGGAACCGGATTTCCCCACCCCCGAGCACATCGTCGAGGCGGCGGTGAAGGCGTGTCGTGATCCCAAGATGCATCGCTACACGCCCGCGGCCGGTCTGCCCGAGTTGCGCGAGGCCATCGCCGCCAAGACGTTGCGCGACAGTGGTTTCCAGACCACCCCCAATCAGGTTCTCGTCACCAATGGCGGAAAGCACGCCGTGTTCACCGCGTTCGCCGCGCTGTGCGATCCGGGCGACGAGGTCATCGTGCCGGCTCCGTACTGGACCACGTACCCGGAGGCCATCGTGCTGGCGGGCGGAGTGCCCGTCATCGTCGACACGAACGAGGAGACCGGTTTCCGCGTGACCGTCGAACAACTCGAGAAGGCCCTCACGCCGCGCACGAAGGTGCTGTTGTTCGTCTCGCCCGATAATCCGTCGGGCTCGGTGTACCCACCCGAGGAGGTGAAGGCCATCGGAGAGTGGGCGGTCTCGCGAGGCGTCTGGGTGGTGACCGACGAGATCTACGAGCACCTCACCTACGGACCACACACGTTCGCGAGCATGCCCACTTTGGTTCCCGACGTCGCCGATCAGTGCATCATCGTGAACGGTGTCGCCAAGACCTACGCCATGACCGGTTGGCGCGTGGGTTGGATGATCGGACCCACCGATGTGATGAAGGCCTCCATCAACTTCCAGAGCCACGCCACGTCGAACGTCGGCAACGTCGCGCAGGCCGCCGCTCTCGCCGCGGTGGCCGGCGATCTCAGTGCCGTCGCCATGATGCGCGAAGCCTTCGAGCGTCGTGGTCGCACGATGCACCGAATGCTGAGCGCCATCCCCGGTGTCACGTGTCTCGAACCGCAGGGAGCGTTCTATTGCTATCCGAACTTCACCGGTTTGCTTGGGCGCTCGTACAACGGTCGACCGGCGAACACGTCGATGGAGTTGGCCGACATCGTGCTGTCCGAAGCCAAGGTGGCTTTCGTCCCCGGTGAGGCCTTCGGCTCGGCTGGATACGCGCGTTTCTCGTTCGCGTTGGGCGACACCGACCTCGAGGAGGGCATCAACCGCATCGCGGCCCTCGTCGCGGCGAATTCCTGAGTCGACGCGACGAACTCTCTTCGATGTGATGCAAAACACGGCACCCTGTGCTACGGTGCGTGAGCCGGCGATAGTCGGTGCGTGAAATCCAGCGAAGTCCGGTGAGATCCCGGCACTGTCCCGCAACGGTGGTCTGAGTCGACAGAAATGTCGTGCCAGCGAGTCCGGTCGCCTGATTCGCGCGCGAAACCAACCCTCGAGGCAAGGGCGGATCGTGAAGGTGCGGAGAACCCGTTCCTCACACTCCTCTTGCTTCCTCAAAGCAATGGAGGAAGCTTCTATGAAGCAAGCACTGTCAATGCGCTCGTTCGGGCGCACCCGACGTTCCGTGATCGGACTCGTTCTGACCGGAGCGACCCTGATGGCCGCGTGTGGGGGAGACGACGCGTCGTCGACGCCGGATCCGACCGTCACCGAGCAGGAGGAGCTGCGCATCGTGTCGTTGTCGCCGACGCACACTGAGATCCTGTACGCCATCGGCGCCGGTGATCAGGTGGTCGCCGTGGACTCGATGTCGAACTTCCCGGCCGAGGCTGCCATCACCGACCTCTCGGCGTACGAGCCGAACGTGGAGGCCATCTCCGAGTTCGATCCCGATCTGGTGGTGATCGGCGACGACTTCACCGGTCTCGCCGATCAGCTCTCCGCCATCGGCGTGGAATCGTGGGTCAACTCGGCCCCTGTCTCGCTGGACGAGGCGTACGCGCAGATCGTCGATCTCGGGTCCGCCGTCGGACGGTCCGAAGCGGCCTCCGAACTCGCCAATTCGATGAAGGCCGACATCGAAGAGATCATCGCTGGGGCAGCACAGCTTCCCGAGGGCACCTCGTACTTCCTCGAGTTGGACGACACGCTCTACTCGGTCACCAGCAACACCTTCGTCGGCTCCATCTTCGACATGTTCGGTTTGCGCAACATCGCCGATGCGACCGAGGGCGACACGGATTATCCGCAATTGTCGGCCGAGTTCATCGTCAGCCAGGATCCCACGCTCATCTTCCTCGCGGACACGAAGTGCTGCGGCGCCAGCGCGGAGACCGTGGCCGCTCGTCCGGGCTGGGACGTGCTCAGTGCGGTCATCAACGGTCAGGTGTTCGGTTTGGACGATGACATCGCGTCGCGTTGGGGGCCGCGTTTGGTGGACCTCGTCGCGGCGATCGCCGACGCGTTGAAGGTCGCCGTCTCCGAGTGATCCTTCGACGGGAACGTGAGACCACCAAGTCGTGGTGGGTGCCGGCGGCGTGTGTCGCCCTGGCGGTCGCGTTCCTGTTCGGGGCCATGATCGGTCCGGCCGGCCCCGCCTGGTGGCGGGTGCCGGCCGAACTGCTCGATCACCTTCCGTTCGTGCGCATCGACTCGGGGGCGACGGAACTTCAGAGCACCGTGCTGTGGGAGATTCGCATGCCTCGCGTGGTGTTGGCCGGCATCGTCGGGGCGATGCTCTCGCTCGCCGGTGCGTCGTTCCAAGGGGTCTTCCGCAATCCGCTCGTCGATCCGTACCTGCTTGGTGTGGCCGCCGGTGCCGGGCTCGGTGCGACGTTGATTTTCGTCGTGGGTCGCTCCACCAGCCAATCGTGGCCCGTGGACCCGTTGCCATTGTCGGCTTTCATCGGTGGCCTGCTGGCTGTTCTGCTCACCTACACGGTGGGGGCCGGATTCGGAGCCTCGCGCAATCCCACCACGCTGGTGTTGGCCGGCGTCGCCGTCACCTCGCTCACCACCGCGGTGCAGACGTTCATGTTGCAGAAGAACACCGACGTGGTGCGACAGGTGTACAGCTGGATCCTGGGTCGTCTCTCGTCGGCGACGTGGGGCGACGTGCGTCTCGTACTTCCGTACGTCGTGGTGAGCGGCGCCGTATTGCTGGCGCATCGCCGTTTGCTCGACGTCCTCCGGGTCGGCGAGGATGAAGCCCAATCGCTCGGTGCCCGTGTCGACCGCATCCGACTCACGGTGGTGATCGCCGCCACCTTGGGCACCTCGGCGGTGGTGAGCGTGAGCGGTCTCATCGGCTTCGTCGGCATCGTCGTACCGCATCTGGTCCGACTTCTCGCCGGCGCCAGTTACCGACGCCTTCTTCCCTTGTCGATCCTGGTGGGTGCGGCCTTCCTGATCGTGGCCGACGTTCCCGGTCGGGTGCTTTCCGACCCGGCCGAGACCCCCATCGGCGTCGTCACGGCGTTTCTGGGCGCACCTTTTTTCATCCTGGTTCTTCGTTCACGGCAAAGTGAGGCGCGATGACGTCGTTGACCTTCGAGAACATCTCGGTGAGGTACGCCGAGGCCACGGCGGTGTCATCGTTCTCCGACACGGTTCGTCCGGGGGAGTGGCTGTGCCTCATCGGCCCGAACGGTGCCGGCAAGTCGTCGTTGTTGCGCGCGGCGGCCGGTCTCGTGCCGCACGAGGGTCGCATCCTGGTGGACGGAACACCGCTCGAGTTGCGTTCCGCGCGCCGTCGTGCGGCGCTGATAGCGCACGTCCCCCAGAGTCCGTCGCTCCCCGACGACATGACCACCTTCGACTACGTGCTCCTCGGTCGCAACCCGTTCGTCGGCTACTTCGGACGGGAGAGCAAGCACGACCGGTCGATGGTCCATCAGGTGCTCGATCGTCTCTGCCTGGAGGAGTTCGCCCAACGTCGGCTGGGTTCGCTGTCCGGTGGCGAACGCCAGCGAATCGTGATCGCCCGGGCCTTGGCGCAGGAGGCACCGATTATGTTGCTCGACGAGCCCACCAGTGCTCTCGACATCGGACATCAGCAACAGGCCCTCGAGTTGGTCGACACGCTGCGACGCGAGCACGGTTTCACTGTCGTCTCGGCCATGCACGACCTCACCCTTGCCGGCTTGTACAGCGACCGTCTCGCTCTGCTGCACCACGGTCATTGCGTGGCCTCCGGCGCGGCCGACGAGGTGTTGAGGGCCGAGACCTTGTCGGAGTTCTACGGCGTGTCGGTCACCGTGCATCACGAGCCTGACGGCACCGTGGTGGTCATTCCCCGCCGGACCGCACCACTGGCCTGACGATCGTGGCGACTACCGTCGGGGCATGGATGCCGCGGTGTTGAATCGACACGTCGAGGGTCTCGCCGCATCGCACCAGCGGTTGTTGTCGACGCTCGACCCGGTCGAGGGCCCGGGTCTCACCGACGAAATGGTGCGACGTCCGTCTCGATTGCCCGATTGGACGGTCGGTCACGTGCTCACCCATCTCGCGCGCAACGCCGACAGCCTCACCCGTCTCACCATGTCGGCCGAAAACGGCGAGTCCGTCGATCAGTATCCCGGGGGAGCCACCGGTCGTAACGCCGACATCGAAGCTGGCGCCGTTCGAAACGCGCGCGATCAGGTCGCCGATCTTCGTCGTTCCGTCTACGAACTGGAGGGTGCCTGGGCCATCGCCCGTGAGGCCTGGTTCGGTCGCGGTCGTCTGTGGTCGGGACACGAAGTTCCGATCTCCGAGTTGCCGTTGCGTCGGTGGCGCGAGGTCGAGGTGCACGCGGGTGATCTGGGGTTGCGGGAACTGGGCTTCGACGGACCCGAGTCGTGGTCGACCGACTACGTCCGTCACGACCTCGCGCTGATGAGCATGCAGTGGAAGGCCCGAGGCTCGATGGGGCTGACCGACTTGCCTGAGCAGGTCCTGCGACTGGATCCGGCCCGTCGGCTCGGCTGGTTGCTCGGTCGAGCCGAGGTGGATGGCGTGCCACCCGCAGGGTTGATGGGATGATGGTTCGGTGAACGCTCCCGACCTCATGATTCGCGCTCGCCGAGTGTTCGTGGCGTCGCTGGTGGTCGTCGGCATCATGGCATCCACTCCGGCGTCGGTTTCGGCGCACGCCCAATTGGAGTCGTCGTCGCCTGCGGCCTCGGCGGTGTTGGAGGACGGTCCGGTCGAAGTGGTGCTGGACTTCAACGAGTCGATCACTCCGGTTCCTCGTTCGATCGAGATCTACGACCAGAGCGGCAACCGACTCATCCTGAACGAGGCGATGATCTCCGACGAGGACGACTCCGTGATGTCGGCCGGAGGCGTGCCCGAACTTCCCGATGGCGTGTACGCGGTGGTGTACCGCGCGTTGTCCGGCGACGGACACGTGGTGGAAGGCGCGTACACCTTCCAAGTGGGCACGGCCGCGTCCGCCGTCGACCCCTCGGCCTTGCTCGATGGTGTGCTCGATGGTTCCGCCGGTCCGGCCGGACTGTCGTGGGTGATGGGAATCGGTCGTTGGTTGGCGTACGTCGGAGTGGCCGTGTTCCTCGGCGGTCTCGCGCTGATGGCTGGTGGAGGAGTCTCGTCGCGACGATCCGTGACCCTGCTCGGGTTGGGCTGGGTTGCGTCTTTCGTCGGTTCGGCCGCGGTCTTCGTGTTGCAGGGGCCGTACACCGTGGCCGGCACCTGGTCCGACGTATGGAGCACGTCGTTGTGGGCCGACGTCGCCGACACCCGGCTTGGTACGGCGATCGTCGTGCGGTTGTTGCTGTTGATGTTGTTGGCTGGTCTCGTGGCCGTCTTGCGTGGAGCGTTCGAGCGTTCGACCACGTCGTGGTGGCGTTCGACGGTGGCATTGGCCGGTGTCGGCACGATCATCACCTTCTCGGCTTCCGGCCACCCGAGCGCGTCGAGCCTGGCCGGACTCGCGGTGGGTGTCGATGCGGTGCACATGTCCGCGGTGGTGCTGTGGTTCGGTGGTCTCGCGATGGTCGTCGCGGGATCGGTGTTGGCGTCGCCCGATGCCCCCGTCGTTCTCGCGAGATTCTCCCGCGTCGCCGCGTGGGCTCTTCCTGTCGCCGTGGTCACCGGTGTATGGCAGACGTGGCACTTGGTTCCCGCGTTGTCGAACATCACCGAATCCGACTGGGGCAAGGGATTACTCATCAAGGGTTGTTTCGTAGTGGGCGCTGTCACCCTCGGTTCGTTTGGCCGATGGTTGGTCCGACGATCGGACGACGAGGGTCTGCGTCGAATCGTCGCGGTGGAAATGGCGGTCGGAGTTCTCGTGTTCGCCGCGACGGCGGGAATGGTGGCCAAATCGCCCGAGCTCCCGTCGACGTCGACCGTGGTAGAGATGTCCTTGGTGAACGGCGACATGATCGCAGATCTTGCCGTATCTCCCGGGCGGGTGGGATTCAATGAGATTCACCTCACCGTCTCGACACCGTCCGGGTCTTTGCGACCGGTGGAGTCGGTCGAGATGCGCATGACGCTCCCGAACTCGGAGATTCCCACCGTGGAGGTGCCCGTGGACGTGTTGGGGCCGAATCACTTCGTCGGTTCGGTGTCCGTTCCGTACGCCGGCTTGTGGAACGTGGAGATTCTGGTCGCTCCCGACTCGACGTCAAGTAAGCGTTTCACCACCGACGTGACGATCGCGCCCTAACGCGCAGCGAAAGCGTCACCGCGGTCCGCGGCGTTCGAGATGGCATCTGCGGCGTGTTGAATCTGCACGCGGACGTCGGCCGGTACGTGAGTGGTGTCGGCACTCATCAAGCCGTCCTCGATGGCGGCTCGACGGGCACTGCTTTCGGCGACGCGCGCCAGTCGTTCGCGGTCGTCGTGCTCGGTTCGAGCCGAGCGGTCCTCGATGTCGTGCCGGGTATCCAAGCGACCCGCTACAACAGATGTGGCGGCGCCGAGTGCGAGGTCGGCGGGCCACGACAGCCCGAGGGGGAGATGTCCCGGAATCGACAGGAGGGCCGAGCGAGTGGATGCCGCACGGCGAGCCCCGTCCACGTCGACGCGACGCAGTATCTCGGTGCTGGCGCCGACCGCGAAAGCGATCTCGTCGATGCGTGTCATGCGTTTGTCGTGCCCGGACGGCATGTCGCGGAACGCGTCCTCGATCGCGGGCACCAGTCCGTCGCGCACCTGCACCGCGGCCGCGTCGTGGTCGGCGATTCGGTGCAAGAGATCTCGGCCGGATTCGGGGTTCCCACGCCATCGGGACGCCAGACCGGTGAAGTGAAGCACCCAGGGCGCCGCCATCATCCCCAACAACTCGCGCAGGTCGTCACGCCGCTTCTCGAGAGCGACGATGTCCAGTCGTGCACCGCCGAAGGTCGCTCGCTCCCCGGGTTCGGCGAACACCGCCGCCGCCACCGCTTCGATGCGTGAGCGCGCCACGTCGGGGTTCACCGTCCGCGGATTCGTGGCTCGCAACCAGAGGTCGCGAACCTTGGCGATGTCCGTCGCACCGAACAGGAGTGCGGACAGGCGATGGGTGCCGTCGGCCACGATCGAGTCGACCAGTGCGTCGCGGGTCGACGTGTCGGCCGCCATCATGCTCACCACCGGGTCGATGGGCGTGGAATCGTAGGTGGTCGAGCGGGCCCACCACTTCCGGTCGGCGATCCAGTCGTCGATGGTCGACGTGAGCGCGGCTGTTCGCCGAGGCGGATCGAGCAACAACGGCGACGACAGGATCTTGGCGATTCGTCGCGACAGTTCGTCCACCAACCCCTCGGCCCGGGCAATTTCGCCGACGACCCTGATTCGAACCGTGGTCGTCCGCAGTCGATGCAAGTGTTGGTTCGCTTCGTGCAACCGATGTTGGGTACGCCGCAGAGCGTCGGGATCGATCATCAACGTATTCATTCGAACCAGGTCGCCTCGATCGACCGCAAGCGCCCTGCGAGATGCGCGAGTTCGTGGGTGAGGCTCTCGATCACGGGGCCGTGACACCGGGACTGGTCGAGAATGCGTTGTGCATCGACGATCGACATGCGAGCCTCGACGAGGTCGGGTGGTACGGGCGAAGCGTTCGGTGATGGCACGTCCGAGGGTGGGACGTCACCGGCCGCTTCAGGTCAACTGCCGGATCACCCGATGGTGGGGAAGGCTTGTGACGGCTTCGACGAAGCCCTCGCCGACGACGTGGAAACCGTGGCGCACGTAGAAATCGAGGGCCGCGTCGCGCGCGTTCGCCCAGACAATCTCCGTGCCATGGTCGTGAGCCCACGCCACACCGGCGGCGAGGAGTTCGGCACCGATTCCCGAGCCCTGAAGGTGACGAGCGGTCGCCATTCCGCGCAATTGAACGGCCGCGTGACCGGGGTGGTCGACGCAATCGCGGCGCATCCAGGTGCTGACGCCCACGATTCCTCCCACATCGTCGAAGGCCGCGAAGTGCACCGTGGTCGGCTCGTCGTCGCCGTCGAAGTCGATGGTGCGGTTCGTCATTCCGCGTCGCAGGACGTCGAGGCGTAGTGGCCTCACGTCCTCTGCGGCGACCGTGTGCACGGTGACTTTCGGTGCACCGACGATCACGCTCGCGCCGTCACGACGCGCGGATCGATACATGGCGTCCACCACGCGGTGCGCCTCGAGGGCCACCGACGCGTCGGGGTGAGCCGGAACGCCATCATGCACAGCGCGCAGGAACGCGGCGTCCGGATTCGGATCACCGTCGACGAGGTGGCGCGTGGCGGCGACCAATTCGGTGCCTTCGATCGACGACGTGGTGCCGTCGGAGTCGGTCCACGAGACCGGGCCGAACCAGTCGTCCCCGTCGATGGAGACGAACCGTCGCTCGCAGAAGACCTCCACCCGTCGACGGCTGGGCCGGGCCAGGTTGTCGTGCCACACACTGGTGAGAACACCTTGTGGAGATGCCGACCCATCGTCGGTGGCGAAGGCGAAGGTGGTCGCGACCACGTCCTCGATGCCGGAATGTCCGTGGAAGTTCGATCGACGGGCACTGACACCGCGAATCGGTCCGATCAGCGCGTGCAACATGTCGACGTCGTGGATGCTGTGCTCCAGGAGCGTCCCGGCACCGGCCTTCGATGCATCGCTTCTCCACGTCGAGCCATAGTGGCCCTGGGTGGGGATGAACTGGTCGTCACGGAAGACGACGCTCATCACGCGTCCGGCCGCCTCGGCATGGATGAGATGGCGCGCCATCAGGTAGGCCGGCGAATGTCGCAACACCAGTCCGACCTGATTGATGGTGTTCGTGGACTCGAGGAGATCCGTGATGGCGACGGCATCGGCGAGCGTGGTGGCCAGTGGCTTCTCGCAGAACACGGACTTGCCGGCCCGCACGGCGGCCTCCACCAACGGTCGGTGTTCGGAGGTCCAGGTGCAGATGTACACGGCGTCGCAGGAGGCCAAAACGTCCTCGACCGACTCCGTCACCGTGTGACCACTTGCCGTGGCGAATCGTTCGGCGCGACCGTGGTCGGGGTCGTGTACGCCCGCGCGAACGACCTCGAAGTCCAGATCTTTCGTGGCCCGGCGAATGCTCTTGGAGTGGTACGTCGCGATGAGTCCGGCTCCGAGGAACCCGACGCGCACCGCGTCCGAGAGTCCCGTGGGCGACATGAGGGGCAAACTATCCCAGTCGCACCGTCGCCGAGGCGAGGAATCGCGCCTCGGACTCGTCGTGCGTGACGATCAGCGCGGTGGTTCCGGTCGTGCGAAGGATCGAGGCGAGGTCCTCCATGAGTCGGTCGTGCAAGGCGCGATCGAGTCCGGTGAGGGGTTCGTCCAACAAGAGCGCCCCGGGCGTCGGTGCCAGACCGCGGGCCAGTGCGACACGTTTGGCTTCGCCTCCGGACAGGATGCCGACGGGATCATCACCGCGATCGGCCAGTCCCACGATGGAGAGCAGTTCGTGCACTCGCTCGCGGGTGCGGGCACCCCGCCACGATCGACGAGCCTCGCGTGTGGCGGCGTTGCGCAGTCCGTAGGCGACGTTGTCCGCCACCGAAAGGTGCGGGAACAGCTGGTTGTCCTGGAACACCAGCCCGATCCGTCGCCGGTGGACGGGGGCGTCGGTGACATCCGCACCGTCGAGCAGGATCCGACCGCTGGTGGGTCGGTCGATGCCCGCGATGACGCGCAGGAGCGAGGACTTTCCCACACCGGACGGACCGAGCAGGGCCGTCGTCGAACCCCGCTCCACACCGAACGACAGGTGGTGGATGAGCGTGCGTTCGTCGTGGGCCACCGACACGGCGTCGAGTTCGAGTCCGATCACGACGCGCTCCATGAGCGGCGGGACCGCGTGGTGAACGCCAAGGCGACCAGGGTCACCAGCAACAGCACGACGGCGACCCCGTGCCCGGCCAGACGGGCCAGATCGCCGGATCGTCCGAGAAGTTGTTCGACGGTGATGGGCAAGGTGTCGGAATCGTTGCGCGTCAGGAAGCTGGTCGCCCCGAATTCGCCGAGTGAAATGGCCAGTGACAATCCGACCGCGGTCCGAATGGCCCCCGAGATGAGGGGAACGTCGACGGTGGCCCACACGCGAAGCGGCGAGGCGCCCAGAGTGGCCGCCGCGGAACGTAGGTGCTCGGGGATGCGTGATTGAACCGGTTGGATGACGCGGATGACGAAGGGAAGCGCGACCACGGCGTGCACCACGGGAGGAAGCCACCACGACGAGCGGAAGTCGAACGGCGCCGAGTCGTAGGTGATGACGATTCCGAGTCCGACCGCGACGGCCGATGCTCCGAGCGGTAGCAACAGCACGCGGTCGAGAATGGTCCGTCTCGCCGCCGCTGCAAAAGTCGAGGTGGCGATTCCGATGGGCACCGCGATGGCGGCCGCGATGGCGGCGAACGACAAAGACCGGAACAACACGTCCGGCAGATCCACTCGAAGCCCCGGCACGTCGGAGTCACTGGTGAGCAAACGCCAGCCCGCGAGTGTCCAGTGTCCTCGCGATCGGATCGACGACAGGACGAGAGCGACGATCGGAACGGCGGTGATCAACGTTGCGATCACGGCCACCACGCGCGCGGCCGGGTGATCGCGGCGACGTGAGCGGTGACCGGACTCCGTGAAGACGACGCGATCCTTGCCGACCCAGACGAACAAGCAGATCGCGGCCACCACGAGCTGGGCCACGGCGAGGGTGGAGGCTCCGGCGATGTCGCCGAAGAGGACCGCCCGTCGGTACACCTCCACCTCGAGTGTGGCGTCGCCCCCGCCCAGCATTCGAACGACCCCGTACGACGTGGCGCACATGAAACCCACGATGGCGACGGCCGACAACAGCGCCGGTTTCAGGAGGGGAAGGGTGACCGAGACAAAGGCGCGACTCCGTGATGCGCCCAGGTTCCGCGCCGCCGCCACCAACATCGGATCGATGGTCGCCCACACGGGAGCGACCGTGCGGATCACGACCGCCACGTTGAAATAGGCGTGAGCGACCACCACGGCGACCAATCCACGCTCGACGGACCCGGGAAGCAGACCGAGGAACGCGGCCCCCACCACCACGGTGGGCAGCATGAACGGGACCGTGGTGACGGCCAGCGCGAATCGATGACCGGGCATGGAGTGATGGGACAAGGCCCATGCCGGAGCGAGGCCGAGCACGACGGTGACCAATGTCGACAAAATCGTCTCGGCGACGGTGAATCTGATGGCATCGACGATGCCGGGACGCGACCACACCCCGAACAACGAGGCGGAATCGATGGTGCGCGAGGCGAGTGCGAACACCGGCACGATCACCAACGCGAGAACCATCACCAACCCGGGCACGGCGAACAACCGCACCCGTCCGGCGGTCGCGGGGTCAGCCGACGATGGCATCCCACTCTTCCAGCCACGCGTCGCGAGAGGCCGCGATGGTGGCGGGCTCCATCACCAACGGATCGGTGACGGGCTGCACGTAGGTGGTAAAGGTGTCGGACAAGGTCGCCCGCTCGTTCGCGGGGAAGACGAAGAGACTCTCGGGCATGGACTCCTGGAAGATCGGCGACACGAGGTAGTCGATCAATGCGCGAGCCTCTTCGACGTGTTTCGAACCCCGAAGGACACCGGCGTACTCGATCTGTCGGAAACAGGTGGAGGCGACGACGGCGGTGGGGGCCGGCGAACCATCGGGGAGCGGGGGATCGGCGAAGAGGATCTCGGCCGGAGGCGAGGAGGCGTAGCTGACGACCAAGGGGCGTTCGCCTCCGTAGCGCGAGAACTCGGTGTAGTACGCCTCGTACCAGCCACCGACGACGAGGACGTCGTTGTCGCGAAGATCGCGCCACGTCTGCTGCCAACCATCGGGGTCGTCGGCGATCGTGCCGAGAAGGAACGCGAGTCCGGTGGACGAGGTCAGGGCGCTCGGGGTCACGAGCAGGCCGCGATACTCGGGCGACGCGAGATCGTCGAACGACGTCGGAGGATCGATGCCCAATTGCTCGAGTCGCTCGACGTCGTAGTTGACGCACACGTCGCCGTAATCGACGGGAGTCACGACGTCGGCCGCCGTGGCGACGAGGTCGGGATCGAGTCCGTCGACCCCGCTCACGTACGGGTCGAAGACGTCGGCGTCGAGCGCTCGGCTGAGCAGCGTGTTGTCCACTCCCCACATGACGTCGCCCTCGGGATTGCCGGCGGTCAGCGTGGCTTTGGCGATCATCTCACCCGCGTCGCCGGCGGCGACGATTCTCACCGATATGCCGGTCTCGTTCGTGAAGGCATCGAAGATTCCCTCGGGGGGCGTGAAGGACTCGTAAGCAACGATGGTGAGGGTGACGTCTTTCTTCGTGGCGTCGTCGGAGGAGCAGGCGACGGTCGTCGCCAATGCGATCGTTGCGAGGGCGAGCGCGGACGTTCCGGTTTTCATAGGTTCTCCTTGTGGTGATGCACTCGGACATCGGTCGCGGACTCGATGAGCGCTCGTGCGGAAACGATCACGGCCAGCACGCCGGCACCAATGTCGACACGTGCGGCACCGACGACGACGTTGCTGACTCCGCGCGCACTGTCGGAGCGCAGCGTTGCGTCGTCCAGATCCCATTTCAGGCCGGTGGCGGTCACGCCCGTGACGGGGCCGCCCAACGGAACGAGGCTCACCATGGTGCCGACGGGAGAGTCGAGTTCGATCGAGCGTGGTCCGTGCAGAACGTGTACGAGATCGTTCGCCACCCACAGGTCGATTCGGTCGAGGGCGGAGAGCAGTGGTGCCGCGACGGCGGCCATGACTCCGAGCACGTGATCGATGCGGTCCCCGCCTCCCCAAAGTACGGTTAGGGCGCGGGGCCGCAAGGAAACGATGGCGGACAAGGCCAGTTCCGTGTCGGTCTGGTCCTTGTCGGTGTCGGCGATCTCGAAACGCGCGTCCTGCGTCGTGGCCCAGGCCCGCGAGTCGTCGCTGATCGAGTCCATGTCGCCGAGCACGAGATCGGGCGTGAGGCCGAGAGCTCGGGCGTGATCGACCCCGGAGTCGGCACAGACGACTCGTTGGAACGCGCTGATGTGCCGGAGTGCTCGGGCGCTCGGGGTCGATCCACCGATGACGAGCAGGACGTGATCGAGTTCGGTCGACGAATGTGAGGTGCTGGTGTTCGTTGGCATTCGATTCCTCCGCTGGCATTACCCAGTTCAGGTTCTCGGGTCGATGGCGGCAGCCACCTTCTCAGCCCGCTGTTCCCGCGAGCTCCCCGTCGTGCTCCGAACACTACTTGGGTGGCGGTGGCGTTTCTCGCCGGAAACGAAGGTGATGACAGAATGTTGGATGCACCGCCGTATCTGCCGGTGCGCGTCGGTGTATCGGGGGTCGAAGTGAGTGGGGACAAGTTCTTGACGGGCCGGGTCGCTCTGGTGTCGGGTGGGGGACGAGGTATCGGACGGGGGATCAGCGAATTGTTGGCGGCCCATGGCGCCGCGGTCGCGGTGAACTACCGATCGGACCGTGACGCGGCGGAGGAGACGGTGGCGACGATCACGTCCAGTGGCGGAACCGCGCGTGCGTACGAAGCGTCGGTCGACGACCCCGATGCGGTCGCGGCGATGGTCGATGCGGTGGTGGCCGATCTGGGTGGCATCGACATCCTGGTGTGCAACGCCGGGGTGGCGTCGCGCGGACGAGCCGTCGCCGACACCGATCCCGGTGAGGTGGAGAGATTGCTGGGCACGCACGCGGTGGGACCGCACCATCTGGCCCGCTGTGCGTTGCCGAACATGCGAATGCGGGGACGTGGCGACATCGTGATGATCTCGTCTGTCGCCACTTCCCACATGAGTGCGAATGGCGCGCCGTATTCGATGGGCAAGGCGGCGATGGAGGCTTTGGCGTTCACGCTGGCCAAGGAAGAGCGCCCCCACGGGATCCACGTGAACGTGGTGGCGCCCGGACTGGTGGAGACCGACATGGGCCTGCGACTGGCCCGAGCGATGACCGGTCAGAAGGAGATGACGGATCTGCGGGCCCTCGACAACGCATCCCCCTTCGGACGCGTGTGTCAACCGCTGGACGTGGCCAACGTGGTGCTTTGGCTGTGCAGTGACGGGGCGGGCTACGTCACGGGTCAGCGGATCGAATGTGACGGAGGGGGTCCGCGTTGACCGGGGGTCGGCTGTGAGCCGACGGTAGCCTTTCCCTCGTGAGTCCTCTTGCCCCCCAACCCTCGGCCGTCGACAGCGGAACGATCATCACGATCACCGATGACGCGCTCGCCGAACTGATCAAGCTACGTGACGCGGAGGAGGACGCTGCCTCCCTGGGATTGCGACTCGAGATCGTGAGCGGTGCCGGCGAGGAGTTCAAGTACGACCTGTCGCTCGACGAGTTCCGCAAGGCCGCTTTCACCGACGAGGTGCGCACTCACGGGGGGATGAAGGTCATCATCCCCGCGAAGGATCTGGAACTACTGCAGGGTGCGGTACTCGATTATGCGTCGTCGACCGGTCTCGTGATTCGTAACCCCAACAAGCCGGTGGCGATGGTGGTCGAGGGACTGGTGAGCGACGACGTGATGTCGGCTGAGATCGAGGCCGTGATCGCGACCGCGGTGAATCCGGCTCTGGCGGCCCACGGTGGATTCGTGACGTTCGTCGGGCACGACGGTGAGGGGACCGCGTATCTGACGATGGGTGGCGGTTGCCACGGGTGCTCGATGAGTCGGATGACGATGCTGGAAGGCGTGCAGACGCAACTGGTGGAGAAGGTGGACGGGCTGGAACGAGTGCGGGACCTGACGGACCACACCTCCGGCGAAAACCCCTTCTACCGCTAACCACTTTGCGACAAATTGTCGCATTTAGGGATTTTGGGGGCCGCGGATGAGGCGGCCGGGGAGAGCGCCAGTGAACTCGTCCCGATCCACCGTTTGCTCGCCCGCCACGAACGTGGCCACGTACCCGCGCCCACGCTGAACCAAACGGCGCCCGTTGGCCGGAAGGTCGAACACCATGCGCGGAACGTCGAAGCCCAGGTTCTCGTAGTCGATGATGTTCAGATCCGCTCGCTTTCCCGGGGCGACCACGCCGCGATCGTGCAGTCCGAACAATTGTGCCGTCTGAGCGGTCTGGCGATGAATCACGTACTCCAGTCCGAGGCGTGGTCCGCGCCGACGATCGCGCGTCCAGTGGGTCAACATGAAGGTCGGCATGCCGCCGTCACAGATGGCCCCGCAATGTGCTCCCGCGTCCGAGAGCCCCATTCGCGTCCCGGGATGGAGGTGCGCTTCGTACGTCATCGACAGGTCGCCGTACGAGTAATTGAAGAACGGGGCATAGATCATCCCGTGCCCATCGTTGGACATCAGCTGATTCAGGATCAGCTCGACCGGGTTCGCCCCCGTTCGTCGCGTGATTCCTCCGATCGAGTCATCCCGACGAGGCTCGTAATCGATGTCCGCGCCGTTCACCAACCACATTCCGTCCAACTTGTCGAGAACGATCCGTTGGAAGAATCCGCCGTCAGCCGGTACGTCTTCGATGATGCGACGACGACGCTCCGGCTCCGCCAGCGCCCGCAGGCGTTCGGGCATGTCGAGGTGCTGCACCTCGGCGTACGCGGGATGAAAGAGCAGCGGGTGCACCGAGCCGTGTAGGCAATACATGATGCCAATCGACCGTCCGGCCACTTGGGCCACCATGGGGATTCCGTCGGCGCGGGCTTCGTCGAGACGAGTGAGTACCGACCGCCAAATCTCGGGCGATTGATCGGTCTGGCTCAGGTTCACGCTGACGGTTCGTCCGGTGCGGCGGGCTAATTCGCGCATCCAGACCCACTCCTCGTCGGGAACGCGTATGTGTTCGGGCGAGAACTGGAAGTTCCCGTGCCCGACGCGCGACATGGCGGCGGCGATCTCGAACAACTCCTGTGCGTCGACCATCGTTCCCGGCACCAACTCGCCACTCTTGGACTTGTGCAGCGGAGTGCGGCTGGTGGAGAACCCGAGCGCACCCGCGCGTAACGCCTCCTCCACCAGTTCGGCCATGCGTCGACGGTCGTCATCGTTCGCGGGCTCGTTGTCGGCTCCGCGTTGACCCATGACGTAGGCCCGCAACGGGCCGTGGGCGATCTGGGTGCCAATGTCGAGAACGTACGAGCGTCCACCCACCGCGTCGAGATACTCGGGGAAGCTCTCCCATTGCCAGTCGATGCCGTCGGTCATGGCCGATCCCGGGATGTCCTCGACACCCTCCATCAGTTCGATCAGCCATTGATGTCGATCGGGGTGAGCGGGCGCGAAGCCCACTCCGCAATTGCCCATCACCGCGGTGGTGACACCGTGCCACGAGCTGGGAGTGAGCCACGGATCCCACGACACCTGGGCGTCATAGTGAGTGTGCACGTCGACGAAGCCGGGTGTGACGAGTGTCCCGTCCGCGTCGAGCACTCGTGCGGCGCCCATCGTGCCGGCCGAACCAGCCACGGCGACCTCGGTGAAGAGGCCGTCCTGCATGGTGATGTCGGCCATGCGCGCGGGCGCACCGGTGCCGTCGACGAGGTTGGCGTTCTTGATGACGACGCGGGTCATGCGCCGAGAATACCGACGACCGCGGAGTGCAGACGACCGTTGGAGGAGATCGCCGAGTTGCTGGAGTAGTCGCGTCGACCGAATCGGTCGGTGTGCGTCCCGCCGGCCGCCTCGACCACCGCTTGAACCGCTGCGTTGTCGTAGGGAGCCAGGCCGATGGCGTCGACCGCGATGTCGACGGCACCTTCGGCGACGAGCATGTGTTGCCAGAAGTCGCCGTATCCGCGGGCCCGATAGGCGGACTGCTGCAGGCGCACCAGATCCTCGGTGCGTCCCGCTTCGTCCCATCCCTTGTTGAAGGTGACGCTGATCTGTGCTTCGCTCACCTGGTCGATCTCGGAGACCCGAACGGGACGTCCGTTCGCGAACGCGCCCAAACCGACTCCGCCCCACCAGCGTCGCCCCATCGCGGGGGCCGAGACCACGCCCAGCACCGGACCGCGGTCCTTGTGCACCAACGAAACGAGCGTCGCCCACACGGGTACCCCGCGCACGAAGTTGGACGTGCCGTCGATGGGGTCGATCACCCAGGTCCACTCGGAGGACTCGTCGCCCGCGGTGCCGTGTTCCTCGCCGTAGATCGCGTGGAAGGGACGTTCGGCGGCCAGCAGTTCGGTGATGGCCGTCTCGGTGTTGCGATCCGCTTCGGTGACCTCGCTGTGGTCCGCCTTGCGGGAAAGGGTGAACGTTCTCTTCTCGAAGTACGGCAACGACATCGCATCGGCGGCGTCGGCGAGGCTGATGGCGAGAGCCAATTCGTCCTGGAGGGCGTCGACGGACGACATGTCAGACGGCGTCGTCGTTCGCTTTGTCGAACGCGGTGACGATTCCATCGGCATCGAGTCCGAGTGATGCGAGCAGGCGATCAGGTTTGGCGTGCGGTAGGAATTTCGTCGGGACTCCGAGAACGTCGACGAGACACTTCTCGTTGCGTGCGTGAATCTCGGACGCAATGGACATGCCGACGCCACCCTCGCGGATGCCGTCCTCGATGGTGATGACCCGCTGATGACGCGCCGCTTCGTCGCACATGGATGCGTCCAGCGGTGCGCAGGAGCGCACGTCCCACACCGTGACTGAAACGCCGCGCTCGTTCAAGATGTCGGCGGCCTTGATCGCCGCGGCGACCATCTTGCCCACCGCGAGGATCGCCAGTGATCCGTCGCCGGAGCGGAGCTTGCGGGCGTCGAGACCCGAGCCCACTTCGTTCTCGGGCACTTGACGAGCGGCACCCTTGGGGTAGCGGATCATCACGGGACCCGCGTCGGCCAGACCGACTGCATCGTGGAGCATCTGCTGAAGCTCCTGAGCGCTCGACGGCGCCAACACACGCATTCCCGGAACCTTCGTGAGCAGCGCCATGTCGTAGATGCCGTGATGACTCGGGCCGTCATCACCCGTGATTCCGGCGCGATCGAGACAGAAGATCACCGGCAGACGATGTAGCGCCACGTCGTACACCACTTGGTCCCAGGCGCGCGACAGAAACGTGGAGTACAGGGCGACGATCGGACGCAAACCGCCCATGGCCATTCCCGCGGCACCCGTGACCGCATGTTGCTCGGCGATGCCCACGTCGAAGAACCGATCCGCAAATCGATCCTGGAAGGGCAACAACCCGGTGGGGCCGGGCATGGCGGCCGTGATGGCCACCACACGTGAGTCGGCCTCGGCTTCTTTCAAGATGGCGTCGGCGAAAGCCTGGGTGTATCCGGTCGGAACGGCTTTGGGTGGCCCGATGGCCGGGTCGAACACCGGTGTGTCGTGCAAGTGCTTCTCATCGTCGTCCTCGGCGGGCGGATAGCCCTTGCCCTTCTGCGTGAGGACGTGCACAACGATGGGGCCCTCGGCCGACAGATCCTCGGCGTTGCGCAATGCGATCTCGAGTTCGCGAAGGTCGTGACCATCGATCGGGCCGATGTACCGAACGCCGAGCGCCTCGAAGAACGACGGCGGTTGCAGGAACTCACGAACCGCGGCCTTCACGGCCTCCATTCCCTTCTCGGCCTGTTGCCCAACCACCGGAAGATTCTGCAACCACGCTTCCAGCCGTCGCTGACGTTGCACGTACAACGGATTCATACGGATGCGCGTAAGGCTCTGCGAGAGCTTCTCGGTGATGCGTTCTGGGAGGGCGGATCGATCGGAGGTCTGAGCGCGATCGACGTCGACCAATGCGCTGTGTGGCTGCGTCAGGTTCGAGATTGTCGGGGCGTAACTGCGTCCGTTGTCGTTGAGGACGATGATGACGCGCTTCTTGGAGTGACCGAGATTGTTCAGTGCCTCGTAGGCCATGCCACCGGTCATCGAGCCGTCACCGATGACCGCGACGATGTGTCGATGACTCGCCGCGCCAGAGTCACGCGCGACCGCCATGCCGTACGCGTACGACAAAACCGTGGACGCATGACTGTTCTCGATGTAGTCGTGCTGGCTCTCCTCGCGGCTGGGGTAGCCGGACAGGCCGTCCGCCTGGCGCAGACGGTCGAAACCCGATGAGCGACCGGTGACGATCTTGTGGACGTACGCCTGGTGCCCGGTGTCCCACAGGATGGCGTCGGTCGGCGACTCGAAGACCCGGTGCAATGCCAGGGTCAATTCCACGGCGCCGAGGTTGGACCCGAGATGCCCACTGTTGGAGGCCACCGCCTGCACGATGAAGTCTCGGATCTCGCCGGCAAGGTCGTCGAGTTCCGAGTACGACAGACGACGTAGGTCGCTCGGCTGACGGATGGCTTCGAGTTCCATGATGGCTGGAACGCTACCCCTCGATGATGCGGGGGCGGAATCCGGATCACCGCCGTCCGTCACGCCGGTGGAGCAGGTCTTTCGATGCCGTGGGTCATGTCGTGCCGTTGGTCCAGGCGATGGGTGTTCCAACGGTGAAGGGACCATCCGCCCCAAACGCCGAGTGCCAGCGCCACTTGCCCGCCGATGCCGTCGATCCAGAAGTGGTTGCCGGTGACGACGATGCAGAAAAGCGTGGCCGCGGGGTAGAGCAACATGGCGACCTTGGTCCAGCGGCGACGAAGAAGCGGCCACATTGCAAAGGCGCACCAACTGCTCCAACCGATGTGCATGCTGGGCATGGCGGCGTACTGATTGGACAGCTGGGTCATGCCCTTGGAGTCGAACGTCCAGAGCGCTCCGCCGTATTCGGGAAGGGTGTCGACGAAACCGAAGGAGCCTTGTTCAGCGGTTCTTTCCCGTCCGTCCAACACGGAAGGATCGACGCTGTCGAAAGTGTTGCGCAAGGTGCTGGGGATGCAACCCCCTCCGAAGCCC
>Ga0169931_10001536_pt1 | contig 37969 bp, 37 predicted proteins | sample Kivu_15m_20L_FD_129675 | JGI IMG/M metagenome (GOLD analysis project Ga0169931, IMG submission 129675) | Freshwater microbial communities from Lake Kivu, Western Province, Rwanda to study Microbial Dark Matter (Phase II) - Kivu_15m_20L... | ecosystem: Environmental > Aquatic > Freshwater > Lake...
GAGCCCTTTATTATGTTTTGGCTGTATGGACGAGCCGCTCGAAAGCGCGGCGGGCCATGCCGACCGTGATGAATTTTTTCCAAAGCCGGTCGCGGAGGCGAAGGCCCCGGATGTTCGGGATCCAGGAGCCGGGAGTGACGACGACGCCCTTGGTAAAGCTAGGCCCCCACATCTTGGCCCAGGTGCGCCTGCGGCAGAACGTGAGAGTCGGAATGCCGAGGGCTGATGCGAGATGACCGAGCCCCGAATCATTCCCGACGAGATAGCCCGATTCGTAGATGTAGCGCGCAAGCCCGTCCAAAGTGGGAAAAGTGGGGATTTCGAAACCGTGATCGAGCAGCTCTTTCCATTCTTCGCGAGCCTTCTCGCCTCCGGGAACAAAAGAGAGCGAGTAGCCCTCTTCCTTTAGATGTAAAGCGAGCTTTACAAACTTTTCCCGCGGCCAATTCCGGGTGGGGCGCGCGCTTGTCGGGTGGACGACAACCCGGGTCTTGTGTTTCCGGTGGACGAGGCCCTGCGGAGGGATGAAGCCATTGCTTCGGGTGATTTGGGGAAGGTGGAGGATTTTTTCGCAAAAAAGGCGCAAGTTTTCCGCAATGGATAGATGCGGCTCGGTCAGGCAGTCGGAATAATAGGGCTCGTTTACGATATGGCGGGATGGGTAGAGATAGATTACCTTCAGCCGTTCGGGAAAGCGGCGCTTGCCCTCTTGGATGAGTTTCAAGACGAACTCGTCTGTGTCGTTTTGGACGACGAAAAACCATTCGTAGGAAGAGAGGATTTTGGGCAGTTCGGAAAGAGATGGATACGGCTGAACCGGAAGGTGGGGGAACCATTCCTGCATGGATCCGAGGGTGTTTTGGTAGGTGTCCACTTTCCAGCCATTGAGCTGGAGGTTGTTCGATAAGACAAGGCCGTTCACCCCGTCGCCGAGCCCATTATGGAAAAATACGCCTGCTTTCGGTCCCATAAGAAAACGCTCCTCTAAAAGGGGGTCGCTTGCGGAACGCAAGCCCTTCCCTTCCTCTCGATTTTTTTTCTGGATTGGATCTTAACCCACCGCGGATCTTCCCGCATCTCCCTTTTTAGCTCGGCCCCGTCTGCCCTTTGCAAAGCAGCGTAGCGCCGTAAAACAGATCCGAAATAGAGAAGGACGTCCTCATACATCAAATGCTCCAGGGCAAACTCCCTCGCCTTTGCCGCGATGGCCTTGCACTCGGCGTCATGTTCCTTGGCCCAGAGGAGCTTTTCGATCAGATCCTTGAAGGCGGCCTTCACTGGGACGTAATGGACATTAGGCGCTAGAGCGCGGTAGAACCACTGGATCTCATCCGATTCTGCCTTGAATACCAATGAATTCGATAGAAGCCGCCACTGGAAAGCGGGCGCGGCGCACATCACGCCGTCGGCAAGAGGCAGATACTTGCACTCCAAAAACTCTTCCCAGGAAGCCCTTTGGCCGAAAAGCCCCTCCTGTTCGAGTTGGGCTTGAAAACCGGGGTCGGTTACGGGGACGTTGAGTTTCGCGTCGATCAAATCAGGATGGCTTGCAGATAAGCGGCATAACTCAAGCCGTTCCTCCTTCGTGTAGCTTCCCCGCCAAAGGGCGAACGGCTTTTTCTTCTCCCAGGGAAAGCGGTCCGATCTTGACCGGATATGTTTGATGTCGGAGATCCACCAGTGGCCGATCGAGCGCCAATCGGGAATCAAGACGACCCCTCCAGCCCCTTTTTTTTTCGCTGAAAAAAAGACCGGGGCCTGAAGAGCGGGGTCGTCTGTCCGAAAGAGCTCCTCTGTAACGCCCCCCACCGGAATTCCATCAAAATAGGAGAGGAGAAAATCCATGTCAGGCAAACGGAGGCAGTGCAAGAGGGTTTTGATCGCCTTTTCGGTGCTGTTGTCTTCGAGAGACAGCGGCTCGCCGTCTAAAAAAAAGCGGTAGAGTTCGTTGTCCACAATCCGGTACCGGACGATAAACGCCTGGGGATCCATCCGGCTGAGGAGAGTCCCAAGCGTTGCGTCGACGCTTGCTTTCGAAATCCGGCTGAACGGGGCGAAATCCTCGCTGATCTGCTCCTCCATCCAAGCGGGCAGAGGGCGTCCCGTCTTGGCTAAGAATAAGGACCGGTTCAAATGCTTGATCCACGTCTCGGCTTTGAGGTATGCCTTTTGGGCCGCCTGGCGGCGCTGCCATCCCCATCCGCCTAAAAGGAGGGCGCAAAAGAGAACGAATAGAACCCGTTTCATGAATCTAAAGTAAGGAGTGCAAGCACTTTAACGCAAGCCGCTTTTGTCCTTTGCAAGACTGTCTCGACTTTGTGAATTTTTCGGTGCGATTTCCGCAATCTTTTGATTTTTAGCTGTTTGCTGCCTCCTGCAATGGCGTGTTCAAGCCGATTCCAGGAGGCAGCAAACAGCTAAAAATCAAAATCTTGCGAAACTCGCATTCGAAAAATTCATAAAGTCGAGACTGTGGTATGGGAAGTTCATGAAGACAAACCTGACCCAGAATCTCCAGGGGCGCCTTGCGATGACCTTTTCGCTTCGCCAAGCGCTCAAGCTGCTTGAGCTGCCCCAATTGGAACTGGCAAGCTATCTAATGGAAGAGATCGAGAAAAATCCGCTTTTGGAACTAGACAAACCATCCCCCTGGCGCGCCTTCGACCCTTCGCGCGTCGAAGCGCCGGAGACGCTTTACAATCACCTGATGCGCCAAATCCGGGAGCGTTTTCCCGACCCTTCGGCTGCCTTTTCACTCCTGGAACAAATGGATGAGCGGGGCTATTTGCCGCCGGACACGCCTGATTCGGGAACCTTAAGCGCGCTCCATGAATTCGATCCTCCCGGGATTTTCGCCCGCTCCTTAAGGGAATGCCTCCTCTTGCAGCTTGATCCCGACTCTCTTGCCTACCGGATCGTAAACACCTGCTTCGAAGAGCTTTTGCGGGGACAGTTCAAGGAAATCCGGAAGAAAATGGGAACGGAAGAGCTCCCGCAGGCGATCCGCTCGTTAGCCAGACTGGCGCTTCGCCCCGCCGACATCTTCCGCGCCGAACCGGATCTGCCGATCATTCCCGACCTTTCCATCTCGAAGATCGGCAAAACATGGCTGATCGAAGCGGAAGGAGAGGATCTGCCCCAGTTCCATCTCCGGGAGGATTATCTGTCGCTCGCCCCCGAATCGCCCGAGGAAAGAAAAGCGATCCGCGGCTGGGCCTCCTCGGGAAAATGGCTCCTCCGGTCGCTAAAGCGGCGTAAATCCATCCTGCTCGCAATCGGAGCGAGCCTCGTGAAAAGACAGGCGGACTATCTCGACCGAAAGGGAGACCTCCAGCCCTTAAGCCTCAAAGAATTGGCCCTCCGCATCCATCTCCACGAATCGACCCTCTCCAGAGCCCTTTCGAATAAATACGCCGCGACTCCGAGAGGCATCCTCCCGCTCAGAGCCCTCCTTCCATCCGGTTCGGATCCGGCCAAAGAGCTGCTGCAGCGGCTGATTCGGGATGAAAGCTCCCCCTTAAGCGATTCCGAACTTGCAGCATCTTTAGAAAATGCGGGCCACAGGATCGCTCGTCGCACCGTCGCGAAATACCGGGACCAGCTCGGGATCGCGCCTTCCTCCCGCCGCCAAATCAGATAAGAGCAGGGTCGAGCAGGTTGCGCCCGGAAAGGCGCTCAAGCACCCTGAGCGGGGAATGTTCGGGGTACATGAGAGCCGACACGGGAATCAAGAAGGTCTGCTCCAACGCGTACTGGCCTGACATCGCGGCATGGGAGACCTGATCGGTAAAGACGGCCCAGCAGGAGCCGGGAGGGAATTCCCAATAGTCTTTCCGGCATTCCTTTTGGAAATCGGCGTTTTCCTTCAAAAAGTTGTGCAGCTTCAGCATGAATGCATCGTAGGGCGAGCGGAGCGGCATCTTAACGCCCGAGGAGCGGAGAAGAAGTTTCATTTTCCTCTCGATCCTCTGAAACAGGGAATAGCCGGCAGATTTAGGAACGGGGACGCCTTTGCCGGCATATTTTTCGGCCAGCTTCGCAAACGGCTCCGAAGTGATCCAGTTGCGGCTCATGTCCGGGTTGATATTCGTGAAAAACCGGAGGATCCGGTTTCCGTGGAGCGGGCGGGTCGGAAACGCGTCGACATGGAGCAAATCATTCCGGGCTCTCAGGCGCAGCTTCCTCCCCTGCTCTTGGAAAGGGCGGAAGCTCGTGTAATCCAACGCCCAAGCTTTTGCGTATGGCTCCAATAAACCGGATAAGTAGCGGCTCGTCCGTTCGGAATAGGCGCGCAAAATTTCTTTTAGCCGCTTTTCGCTCTCTTTGTCCTCGGCGTTGTGGTTGGTCAGCCGGCCGTCTTTAGGCTTATAGGCGATGTTTTTGCGCCCTTTGGAACGCCCCTGCTTCTGGCGCAAAAGAAAATCGATCTCTTCTTGGGGAAACGGGAAGGGGGGTTTTGGGAAAAAGAGGATGTTCCCCAATTCGAGTTCTTTGCAATAGCGGAAGCGGTCTTGCGGGACGCCTTCCTCAACGACGATCTTTTGAGCCATGGTTCACCTCGGCTCCCATTTTATCGAAATAAGCGAGCCGGATCAACCGCCACCTGAGGCATTCTTGGCTCCTCGCGTAGGATCCGGGGTTTTCTCCGTCGGCGAAAAGGCGGATCTCCCGATCCGTAAGCCGAAGCAAAAGGGCGCGGATTTTTTTTCTGTCGCCGGATACGTTTTTCAGCCGTTTGGCCGCGAGGCCAATCGTCCGGTGAAGCCGGAAGAGCCGCCACGCGCCGCAGCCGAGCCAAAAAGATGCAGCCGCTTGAGCCAAGGGAAAAGCGATCCCGAGGACGGCTAGAAGAAAAAAAAACCAAACTTCCCACGGCCTTTTTACGATCGGGCCGAACACTCTCCGCCAACTTTTTTCGGAGGCCATATAGGCGAAAAACTCCTCTGCCATCGGCTCTTCGAACGCGCTTCTTGCGGCGTGAACCGCCTCGTGAGCCAGAATCTCAGAGCGGGAATATCCGAAATAGGACCCTTTCCTAAACCCTTCCCGGAGCTGCACCCGGGGAGGCTGCCCTTCTTCGATCCAAGTGGCAGCTCCCTGCCAAGGAACCAAGCCCGCATTCGAATAGAACGCCGGCAGCGAATGCGGCTCGAAATCGAAAAGCTCCTTCAAGTGCGCCCGCACCCAGTCCCAATGAGCTCTAGGGATGCCGCCGACGCCTGCCGCTTTAATCAGATGAACCCTCCGGAGAAACGCCTCTTCACCCTCTTCAGGACCCGGAATAAACCCCAATCCGTTCAGCGCTAACAATTCAGAATCAGCCAGCCTCATGAGTCAAATCCTAAAAAATCCTTTCCATCCCGGACTGCCTCGGTATTCGCGAAAGATTTGCACTTTGTCGAAAAATCGGCTACCATCGACCCATTTTGAGGATTTAGAATGGGCAAAGCCCTTGTCATTGTCGAGTCGCCGGCTAAGATCAAGACCCTGAAGAAATTCCTTGGGCCCGACTATTCTTTTGAATCGTCTGTCGGCCACATCCGGGATCTTCCGCAAAAAGAGTTCGGGATCGACATCGAACATGATTTCGAGCCGAAGTATATCACGTTGCCCGACAAGAAGGAAGTGATCGAAAAGCTGCAAGCGGCGGCGAAAAAAGCGGACATCGTCTTCCTGTCCCCCGACCCTGACCGCGAAGGGGAGGCGATCGCCTGGCATATCGCCTCGATCCTGCCCAAAGGAACCAAGCTCAAGAGGACCGCATTCCAATCGATCACAAAGGACGCCGTCCAGGATGCGTTGGCCCATCCGCGCGACATCGACATGGACCTCGTCAACGCCCAGCAAGCAAGGCGCCTTCTCGACCGGATCGTCGGCTACAAGATCTCTCCGATCCTCACTCGAAAAGTGAAGCGGGGGCGGAGCGGCACTTCTGCGGGCCGCGTCCAATCGGTCGCCCTAAAACTCGTCGTCGACCGGGAAAAGGAGATCGACGCCTTCCATGCAGTCGAATATTGGAACATCGGCGCCGTTTTGGAAGGGCAGTCGATCGACCGCCCCTTCATAGCCTCTCTCCATACCGTAAACGGGCTGAAGGTCGAGAAGGAAAAAACCGATAAGCCGTGCTACTTGATTCCCGACGGCAAGACCGCCAAGCAAATCGTCGACAAGCTGAAGAAAGCCGATTACCTCGTATCGAATGTCGAAAAAAAAGAGCGGAAGCGCAATCCGGTTCCGCCTTTCATCACCTCGACTCTGCAGCAAGAGGCGAGCCGCCATTATGGCTTCTCAGTCTCCCGAACCATGAGCATCGCCCAAGGGCTGTATGAAGGGATCGACATGGGCCACGAAGGGTCCGAGGGTCTCATCACCTATATGCGTACCGACTCGGTCAACATCGCCCCTGAAGCCATTTCGAGCGCGCGCAAATACATCCAGAGCCATTTCGGCCCCGAGTACCTGCCGGAGCAGCCCAAGATTTACGCCTCCAAGAAAACCGCCCAGGAAGCCCACGAGGGGATCCGCCCAACGAACCTTGCGAGAGACCCGGAACGGATCCGGCAATACCTCTCCATTGACGAATACAAGATCTATCTTTTGATCTGGCGCCGCTTCATCGCATCGCAGATGAATCCGGCCATCTACGACACCATCTCGGCGGACATCGAGACGGATCAAAATATCGTCCTGAGAGCCAGCGGTTCGACGATCAAGTTCAACGGGTTTCTCGCTGTGTACGAAGAGAAAAAAGACCGAGGACATCTCGATGATGAAGACGAGGCGAAAATCCTCCCTCACCTCGAGCCGAACATGCCTCTTGCCCTCGTCGACGTGATGTCGGATCAGGCCTTCACCAAACCGCCTCCCCGCTTTACCGAGGCTTCCCTTGTCAAGGAACTGGAGCGGCTCGGCATTGGCCGTCCTTCCACTTACGCGGCGATCATGAACAAGATCCAAAGCCGCGATTACACGACAAAAGAGAGCCAAGCCTTGAAACCGACCGAGCTCGGCAAGGTAATCGCCCAGATGCTCGAGGAGAACTTCCGTCCCATCATGGACGTCACGTTCACGGCCCAGATGGAAGACCAGCTCGAACAGGTTGCCGAGCACCAAAAAAATTGGAAGGAGCTGATCCGCGATTTCTGGAAGGATTTCATCCCGCTCGTCGAAAAAGCGGAAAAAGAGGCGGTCGTCCCAAAGCTCATGACCGAGCTCGACTGTCCGAAGTGCAAACACAAGCTCCAGAAAATTTGGTCGCGGAATAAATACTTCTACGGCTGCTCGAACTATCCAACCTGCGATTTTACGAGTCCGATCGAAGCGATCAACTTCAACAAGGCCGACTACGACCCGAATTTCAACTGGGAACAGCCTTGCCCCCATTGCGGCTCCTCGATGTCGCTCCGCCACGGCCGTTTTGGCCCCTTTCTCGGCTGCAGCAAGTATCCGGAATGCAAAGGCATCGTGAACATTCCGAAGAAAGGGGAAAAGGTCTATAAGCCGGAAGAGCTTCCATCGTGCCCCGCCATCGGATGCGACGGCCATCTCGCTCCCCGCAAATCCCGTTTCGGCAAAACCTTTTTCTCCTGCAGCAACTACCCGGACTGCGATGTGATCGTTTCGACGCTCGACCAGGTCGCGGCAAAATACCCCAATCATCCGAAAACCGCCTACGTCAAGAAAGGGCGCCGCGGCAAATTCGGGAAGAAAGAGAAAGAAGAGGCCCCGGCCAAGAAATCAGCCGCCAAGAAAGCGAAGAAAAAAATCGCCCAGCCCGCCTACAAACTCTCAAGCGAACTCTCCGCCCTCCTAGGCGAAAAAGAACTTTCGCGCCCTCAAGTCACCAAACACATTTGGGACTACATCAAGTCGCACAACCTTCAAGACCCGAAAGACAAGCGGATGATTCGTCCCGACGCGGCCTTGGCAAAAGTATTCGGCTCCAATAAACCTGTGAACATGATGAAACTGGCGTCGCTCTTGAATAAGCATTTGAAGAAATGATTGTCTTCCGCCTGCCGAGACCCGGATTCAAGTGGTTCTCGCGGAAAAAACTTCTCTTCCTCTTGGTCCTATTCCTCCTCGTTTTCCCGAAAGGGGGCGTCAAATTAGCCGGCATCCCCATCACCTGGGGATATCTGCTGATCGGCGCAGTTTCCATCGCCCTGGCCCGAGTTCCATCTCAGGAATATGATCTGAGGCGGCTTCAAACCTACCTTCTTTCGCTGCCCTTCCAAGCCTTGATCGCCGTATCGACAGTCCTAAACGGATTTGTGAGCGCAGGGCAGTTTTTTGCGATCTTCATGGCCTTTCATTTTCTCCCCTTTTTTTTCTTGGCTCTGTCTTCTAAATTTATCGAAGAACTTGATTTAGAATATTTTTACAAAATATTCAGAATCAGCCTTCTCATTGTCGCGATCTACGGGATTTTTCTCTTTTTCGTCAAAAACGCCACCGGAAAATTCCTCCAAATCCCGCTCTTGACAACCAATTTGCACGACAGCGGCAACATGGAGGACAAGCACAACCGAAGAGGGCTATTATTCAAATTGATCTCGACCTACAACAACGGGAATATCTATGGAGCCTGTATCCTGATCCTTCTCCCGTTCTTTTGCGCGATCGAGCCGAAAAAATGGAAGCAATGGGCTGTGAAACTCTCGCTATTTCTCACTTTGTCGCGCACGGCATGGATCGGACTCATCCTCCATGAATTCGTTTTGACTTGGTTTTACCAAAAGCCCACCCGGTACGATTTAATCAAATTCCTGGCAAAGGGGGGCGTTTCGATCCTGGCTTTGATTTCAATCGGCTATGCAATTGGTCTAGGCCCTGAATTATTTTTGGACAGAAGCATGGGAGGGCGGGATGAAATGCTCGTCTCTGCGGCAAACGCCTCTTTTTTCTCGCCGCTGCCCTTAGCGGCAATTTCCGAAGCTGTTTATTTATCCGTGACAGCCCAATTCGGCTATGTCGGACTCATCCTTTTTCTCGCCCAAATGCTCGCCCCGCTTGGCATGGCCCTCTCTAGAGGCGTTCCTGATTCAGGCCGCAGGGTGAAATGGAGCGTGGCGTGCGGGCTGATCAACTATCTCTTTATCTGCCTTTCTGACGGAGCTCTGATTTTTATTCCTACGATGGCCTTTTATTGGTTTTTCAGCTCCCTTTTGCTCCGCCGATCCTTCTTGCCCCCTCTTCTTAATGGTCGTGCAAGGAAGTCGTAGGGTATCTCGTTACGTTCCAATCGGGCGGAGGGATCTCACCGACCCATAAAATCGAATAATGATCCGGATAAAACGCTTTGCGATCCTCCGGGTTTTCATTGCGGAACCATTTCGAGGGAACATAGATCTTTCCATCCGGATCAGCCTTCAGATACGCTGCCCACCAACTGAAAGTGGAATTTGCCGTAATAATGTTTTTACACCTCGACATCAAGTAAAGATCGAAAAGATTTGTATTGCCTTCGATGAAAACGGCTTTTTTCCCCTGCAAGCGGAGATGGTCTTTACACCAAGAAATCCGGTCGGAAAAAATGACGAATAAATGGTCGTCCGGGAAGAGTTGGATTGCGTTTGAATAATAATCAGCTCCTAGGCAGTGGTGCATCGCGTGGGCTGGATGATACGTTCTAACATGCACGGCGACAGTCTTTGGGTGATCCAGGATGAACCCATACTTCAACCGCATCGACTGCATCATTTGTTCGCTCGGAGCAAACTGCTCGCGGATCCGATCCCTATATTGATCGAAATAGGGAAGCGGATAATCGGGGCATACGCAAAAGCAGATGTGACCTGACACATAAGGGACCGGACTCCTACTCGATACATGAACAAGGTGCTTGAAATCGCCCCTGGACATGAAATCGAGAGGCACTTGTGGCAGCCTGTGCAAAAGTTCAGGATAGGTCGATTCAGCGCCCGGCCTGCCTAAAAGCCATGCATGGGGAAAATAAGGCTGCAGGCCATTGGCCCAAGCATAGCCTAAAACAACCGCGAAGCTCGTCAACTGCCCGCCTAGCTGGTTTGCTTCAGTGCAAATACCTACATATGATGGGGAGGGATTTGGATCGGGCAAGACTTCGCCTGGAATTGCGAAAGGGTTTGCATGTAGCATTCCCATTCTCTCTTGCAAGAGCAAGCAGCATATTAAAGAAACGAAGATTAATCTATTGATTTTCAAACAAAATTCCATTTTCACGAATGTACCGAGAGATTTCAGAAACCATTAAATCAACTGCATATTCATTGATGTGGGAATCAGACTCAAAAAACAGTTTCGCTCCATGTTCTCGGAATAACGAATCAAAACTGATCGCATGGATATTGCGTTCGATCAATTTTTGAATTAGCTTCGCATGCCATTCGGCTAACGAACCCAATTGCGCATATTCAGCTTCCGAACATTTTGCATAATAGGGCTGGGGGATCGGAATGAAAAGATACTGAATCCCGATTTCCTGAAGGGCTCTAGCTCTTTTGCAGATATTATCTACAGCAATCCCCATGACTTCATCGCTTTTGTTTTCAATAAAAACTTCACGATCGGTTTGAAGGGGAAATAAAGACAATAGGTTTTTCAAGGAAAAAAAATGAATCCATTTATAGGGGAGAAAATATCTTCTAGGCGTCGCTGAAAATAAAGGATGCATCTCCTCTTTCATCAACGGTTGATATTCTTCAATTCGAAAGGGCTCGGAAAAAAGATCTTGGTTGATCAAATGGGCTGTCACAATTTCGACTACCAATTTCGTTTGGGAGAATTTTGGATGTTTTAAAACTTTAGGCAGGGTGAAAGGAATCCTCCCCGCATTATAAACAGGGATGTTCAAAGACTCGGCAAGCTTCCAAGGAATGGTTTGACTGTCGCTGAGCGCAGTGCCCCATGTTTGACAATCTCCAACGACCAATATCGGATAGCTCTCAGCTTGAATAGGGACAGAGCGAAATCCATCCGCATCGCATGAGACGAAGTTATGCCAGGACTCTTGATGCTGAAAGAAATGCTTTCTCGAAAGATCCCCTTTTTCGGGCGCATCCCAAACAGTTTTTTTTCCAGGCGAATGGAATACGATGTCATCAAAATACTCCCAGGAGCGAAAATAAAACAAAACAGGATCAAAAACAAATAACGAAACAGAAACAAAAAGAGACAAATAAAAACCGCCAATCAAAAATACGGAATAAAAATAAAGATTTCTCGAAACAAAACGATTAAACAGAAAATCCAGCCCCGGCTGTTTTTTCCCAGGGGGTGAAATTACGTCAACCTGACCAGCAGGGAGCGGGCTATGATCTCTCATTTGTTTTTCAGGTTCTTTCGTATCAGCCACCACTGATTCGCTCAAAATTGAAAATAAATAAATTCCATCTTCTGACTAATGTTTGTAAATGCAATTACGAGAAGGATAAAAATAAAGGTTAGATGATACCAGGTAGGACGCCAATAAAGCATCCGGCTCCATCTCGATTTACCATAAAAACTGGGAAATTCGAAGGCGGGCTTGTATCGGGACGTCCATTCATAAACGTTAGGAAAAAAGAAAGAGACGACAAACATAAAAACGATCAACAAGCACGAATCCCGGTAGAAAGCGGCAGGAACATTGAAAAGGACAATGTGATCTAAGTGCAAGCCCCGAACAAGCCCTCCCAAAAATTTTTCAGCCCGAATCGGCATTTCCAATGGGGTTCCGATGCAGAAAAGACTCTTCAGCATACGAAAGGCGCCGGAAAATGTCTGCGCCCGGAAAAAAAGCCACGTGACTGAAACGAGGAGAAAAACAAACAAGCGCTTGAAAAAAGAAAGAAACGCATTCTGTGCAGGAGGGCCGAATTGAGTTCGAAACCAATGATTCACGGCAAGATACATCCCATGCAGGCCGCCCCAAACTAAAAATGTCCAGGAAGCCCCGTGCCACAATCCTCCGATCAGCATTGTGATCAACAGATTCGCCATTCTCCGGTTCGGGCCTTGTCGGTTTCCTCCAAGGGGGATATACAAATAATCGCGCAGGAAGCGAGATAGCGAAATATGCCAGCGCCGCCAAAAATCAGTAATGCTTTCGGCTTTATAGGGGGAATTGAAGTTGATCGGAAACTGGAAGTTGAAAAGCCGCGCAAGCCCCACAGCCATGTCGGAATAGCCGGAAAAATCGAAATAAATCTGAAAGGAAAAGGCAAGGGTCCCAACCCAAGCCCTAAAGAAAGGGAGGCTGATTCCCATCTCTGCATCGACAAATATCGGATTCGCGATGAGGGCAGCCCCATCGGCAAGGACCGCTTTCTTGTACAACCCCAAAATGAAAATCGTAAATCCGATTGCGAGATTTGCCGCATGAGGGCGCGCAATTTTAGGATTATTATTCAGCTGTGGAAAAAATTCGTTATGCCGAAGGATCGGGCCTGCAATCAACTGAGGGAAAAACAAGATGTATAATCCGTAATTCCTTAAGATTGGAAGCTGTAAATTATTTTTATAGGTGTCGACAAGGAACGAAATCTGCTGGAACGTAAAGAAGGAAATTCCCAAGGGCAGCACGATCTGGTCAGGCTTGAAATGGACCCCAAAAACAGAAAGATTTTCAAGAAGAAAAAAGGTGTATTTGTAATAAACAAGAATAAGCACATTTAAAATAATCGAGCAAACGAAAATCTTTTTCTTCCTCTTTGGATCGAGGGTTCTTTGGATCATTCGGGCGCCCGCAAAATTGCATAAAACGGAAGCGAAGACGATGCACAGATAAATCGGCTTATGCCACGCATAAAAGACCGAGGAAAAGAGGATTAAAGAGGAGACGGCCAGCTGAAGAGAATGCCGCCCGCAGACGTAGTAAACGAGAAGGGCGGCAGGAAGAAAAAGGCCGATAAATACTTCAGAATTGAAAAGCATGGCCTACCTGACTTGAGCGACCAATATGTCCCTGTCTACATGCCCTTTTTCGTAGGTAATTTGGTATCTTGGGTTAATTTCTAAAATTTTTTCGATCACTTTGCTGACCGGGATAAAATCGAAGTGATAAGTCCCGAACAAACGAATATCGTCAATCAGAATGGTGTGATCTTTAATCGGATGTTTTTTTATCGCCTCCAATTCCTCTAGAATCGGGCAGCCGGTCTCTCCTGTTGCGATATGCGCATCGAGCCAAAATGTGATCCGGCCATCGATCCCGGCAATCACATCCGGCAAAACGACCGCAGAATCTCCGAGAAACAACTTGACTCGAGGGTTGCCGTCAAACCGGTTTTTGCAAATATTATACAGCCGCGGATTGATTTCTATGGAATAGACGTTTTGAAATCCTGTGTTCACTGCGATATCGATCCCATATCCCTCGTGGGAACCCGTTTCGATAAAATGCTGGTTTGGGTACCTCGAGAAGGTATCTAAATGGCAGGTCCCAAATAATGACACTATAAAGGCCTGAAAGAATGCTAACCGAACAAACTTCATAAACACCCATATTTTAAGTTACAAAACCGTACATATCCCTTTGCCCAGCCGATTCTGGAAAAATAGACTCCAAAAATCCGGCGGAGGCGAAAAAAAGCATGCCACACCTAAATTTTTTTCTGTAGGATTTTTCATCTCAATCTGTTACGATCCCCCCATGAGTTCACACATGAGACTTCCCCAGATGGTTAACCTTGCAGTCTTAATGAAAAAAGCGGCAAAAAAACTTCTATTTCAAAACCCGAACTCCCTATACCGGCCGGCAGAGCTGAAAGATCTCATAGAGAGAATGGATCGGGGAGATTTCACTTTCTCTCCTCAAGAACAGAAGAAAATGATCGAGCAGTGGAAATTCTGCGTGACGGAATGCCCTCTTCCCACAAAAATTAAAGACATCTATTATAAACATGCGAACGCAGTGACAATGAACAGCTTAGAGGTTGCCGACGCAAACTTCAAGCTGCCTTACGGAATCGCATTCGAAGAAACGAATCAAATCGAGTATCAGCGGCTCGTCGACTACGCATTGAAAGGCCGCATCCCTTGCGATAACAAAGTCGTTCTCGACGCCGGATGCGGATTTGGCGGCATGCTGAGTTGCATCAAAAAAAATTATCCTTCTGCGACATGCATGGGGATCGAATGCGTGGCATCGGCGAAAGAACTCTTGAACAAATTCCGCCCTTGGATACAAACCTTTGTTTGCAACATCGAGGGAAGCACGGCCGATTTCCAAAAGGAATTTCCCCTCAAAGCAGATGTGATTCTATCCACGGCCGTTCTAGAGCACTTGCATCATCCTGAACAAGCCGTCAAGAACCTCCTCTCAATCATGGCTAAAGGCGGCGCCCTTGTTTTGGTTGTTCCCAACGGGCGAATCGATCAGTCGGGACATCATATCCATTTTTGGTCGCCTGAATCCTGGAAATTGTTCGTTCACAAGTCAGCGCCGGGATACCGGATAGAATTCCCGCTGTTGAGAGAAGACGCTTCCTCTATCGGATACGACCTTTGCGCCATCGTTCAGGATCCTTGTTAGTAAGAGTGTGTCTCCAAACTGAGGTTCTGTCGATTTTCGGTTCTTTTGAGCCGCAAAAGCGATGAGCTCTCAATTTGGAGACACGCTCTAAGTAGGATTCGTATTGGCAAACACAACATCCGCCTGCAGTTGGTGTAGGGTTTCTTCGCTTACATGGCCCCGTTCGATCAGGATTGGGATATATCCAAGGGTTTCCATGTAAGGGATCATTTCTTGCAGCCTCGTCTCTCCTTCGTATACCTCGACAAAGGAAAGCTCCATTTTCACCAGCCGGATGTGGCGCAAGGCGTTCATGGCTCCATCCAACACATGTTTTTCGTATCCTTGCGTATCGATCTTTAATAAAACGGATTTCGAATTGTTTAATAACTCATAATAAACATCATCGAGCCTCTTAATTTTTACCAGCTCTTCCCGCTCGACGTCCGCTCCCCCATACTTTTCCAGTTCCTTTTTCAAAAGAGACTTTCCGTTCAAGAACGAACTCGCTGGCTTATTGCCCAGTATCTTGATTTTCTTTTCACCTTCTTCGAGCCCCAATGCATAATTATATGATTCCCAAGGGGGGGCGAACCGGGACCATTCCTTCAACCTCTCAAACACTTCCGAGATCGGCTCGAAGGAGACAATCCTCCCTTTATAGCCATGATCTCGCAGGAGGATTCCTGTAATCCCGTCGTGGGCGCCGACATCGAGAATCAAGTCGATCTGGTTCTTTTGTAAAATCTCATAGAAACGATTCGATTCTCTGACCAAATAACTCAATGATTCCCGGGCCATTTTACGTCGGAGATACTTGTCTAAAAAACGGCTGCAAATCGGCGAGTACCTTGCGAATTTCTTGATCGACTGTTTCCACCTGACATAAGTCTCCATTTTTCCCCTCGAAATTTTCTCTCTAAAATCTTCGCACGAGATGACTTTTTCAGATATATTTTATATATTCATTTAGGTTGAATTCCTTGGGATTCGACCGCCCGATTTTCCCTTGACACTGAGGATTCCATGAAATTGCTCCGCGTCTCAGGCATGCATTATGCCGCGGCCAAAACAGCTCCCTACCTCTCAGCACCTCACCTGATTCGACTGCCTTACTCCGAGCAGCTCAAAGCGGTTCTGTCCCATTTTTTTCATTACGGCGATTCTCTGACTGTTGAACTCTCCCGCTTTGAATATGATTGCAGCGAAGTCGTTTTCGATCTCGAAATTCTCCAAAAAAAATGGGCCGAAGAAAACCGATGCGCCTTTTCCGAAGAAACCTGGGCTAGTGACATCCTCATCCATCAAATCCGTTCCATCCGCCCGGATATCCTTCTGCTTCATAATCTCCAGACCCCCGTATTTTCCCTCTTGAAGGAGAAAAAACATCTTTTTCCGTTTTTGAAATGCCTGGTGATTTTCAGAGGATATCCGGAAGCTGACCGCAGCCTTCTTCAGTACCTCTCTTTAGCCGACGTTCTCCTTGTCGGCTCGCCGATCCTAGAGAACGTTTGCTCCGCCCACGGCATGAAACCGCAGCTCTTCCACCACTACTTTGACTCGCGAATCCTCTCGCATATCGATGACACGCCCCCAACTTACCCTTGCACGTTCTTAGGATCTTCGGGCCTCGGATTCGACTGGGTACACCAACCCCGCTATTTCTACTTGCACGAGCTTCTTAAAGAGAAACAGATCGAATGCTGGCTCGAAGAGGCATCCGGAGTCGTCCATTCCTGGAAACAGCCGATCAAAAGAGTCTTGGAATGGTTTCTCGGCGTGTTTCCCGACTCGCTCCTGCAAAAAGCTAGGGAAACCCCATCCCTCCACCCCCATCTGCAGAAACTTGCGTTCAATGCCCTCGCCAGAAAATCAAGCCTCCGCAACGGGTATTCCCTCTTCCCGAATTCTCCCCTCCGCTCTCTCTTTCCGGATCGCTGCCATCCTCCGATCTTCGGCATCGAGATGTACCGAATGCTGGCCCGCTCGAAAGTGACATTCAACATCCACTCTTTTGCAGCGTCGGGCACGGCGGATAACATCCGACTATTTCAAGCCCCTGGCGTCGGATCATGCCTTGTCACGGATTTCGGGACGAATCTAGGCGACCTATTCGAAATCGACCGGGAGGTCGCAGCGTATTCTTCCCTGGCCGAATGCAAAGAAAAAATCAATTTCCTCTTGCAAAACGAAAAAACAAGGGCCGCCATCGCTTCCAAAGGGAAAGAGCGCATCTTTAAGGACCATACGGCCGCGAACCGGGCCGCCCAACTCCATGGATCGCTTCAAAATTGGTTTCGCACTGGGAAATAAATCTTGAATCTTATACTCGCATCTAGGCATCCTCGCAGCACGGAAGCCAATCAGCGGGGAACTATTTGAAACCTATCGTCATCGAACCGAAATCCTCTTTGAAGTTCTTTGATTTTAAGGAGTTGAAGGAATTCAGAGATCTCTTTGTCCTCCTTTCGCTTCGCGACGTCAAGCTTCGATACAAACAAACGGTCCTCGGCGTCCTTTGGGTCGTATTCCAACCCCTTGTCACCGTCGTGGTCTTCACATATATTTTCGGCAGGCTTGCCAAACTGCCGAGCGATGGCGTACCCTATCTCGTTTTCGCCTTCAGCGGGCTTCTTCCCTGGTTTTTCTTTTCTCAGGCGATTCAGAGAGGAAGCAACAGCCTCGTATCGGATGCCCGCCTGATCTCGAAAGTGTATTTCCCCCGAATGCTTGTTCCGATTTCTAGCGTCGCCTCCGTCGCCATCGACTTTCTCGTAATGACGGCTCTCTTTTTCGTCATAATGGCCTTTTACCAGATCGCCCCGACATGGCGGCTAGCCTCCTTGCCCCTCCTTTTATGCTGGACGTTTGTATTTTCGACCGCGATTGCGATTTGGCTCTCCGCTTTTAACGTCTACTATCGCGATTTTGCATACATCCTCCCCTTTCTGATCCAGGTATGGATGTACGCCTCTCCAATCATCTACTCGGGGAACATCATCCCGGAGCAGTGGAAGCTCCTTTACTCGCTGAACCCGCTTGCGGGGATTATCGACGCCTTCCGATGGTGCCTCCTCGGCACCATGCCATTTCCTATTCTTTCCTTTACCGTATCGCTTGCGATGACGCTGATCTGTTTTTTCGGATCCTGTTTCACATTCAAAAAAATTGAACGCTTTTTTGCGGATGTAATTTAATTATGGATAATTGGGCAATCCGAGTTCAAAATGTCAGCAAATCCTACAAGATTGTTTCGCACCAAGGGAAACGGTCGTATAAAACGCTCCAAGAAGATTTTATCAACTCGTTTAAACGGCTCTATGGAGCGGGCATAAAGAAAGAGATCAATACCTTTTGGGCCCTCAAAGATTTCTCGGTCGATATCCGACAAGGCGAAATGATCGGCGTAATCGGTCCGAACGGAGCGGGAAAAAGCACCTTGCTGAAACTGATCTCCCGGGTCACAGAGCCTACGTCCGGAAGGATCGAAGTGTACGGCCGTCTCGGCCCGCTCCTCGAAGTGGGGACGGGATTCCATCCGGAGCTGTCCGGCCGCGAAAACATCTTTTTGAGCGGAACCATCCTGGGGATGAAGCGCTCCGAAATCACCCGCAGGTTCGATGAGATCGTCGAGTTTGCCGGCGTAGAGACGTTTCTCGATACCCCGATTAAACGGTATTCGAGCGGGATGTACCTTCGCCTGGCCTTTGCCGTAATGGCGCATCTCGATGCAGATATCCTGATTGTCGATGAAGTGCTAGCCGTCGGGGACGCAGCGTTTCAAAAAAAATGCCTTGGAAAAATGGAAGGGCGGATGAAAGAGGGGAAGACCATCCTCTTCGTAAGCCACCAGCTCGAATCGATTGCAAACCTTTGCCCCCGTTCCCTTCTGATCAAGGATGGACGGCTGGCCTTTGACGGCCCGACGCGGGATACGATCGACCGCTATCTGATGGCGATCCGGGAAAAGCAGTCCCATAAGCTCCAGGAGAGGAAAGACCGGATCGGATTGGGACGCTTCCGCTTCACCGATACCTGGATCGAAAACGAGGATGGGCAAATCGTCGACATCCTCCATTCGGGCGGCAAATACCGGATCGTCCTTGAATATGAAAACCGTTCGGATTGCTACCTCAATGGGATGAGCGTTGCCATCGGGCTTTCTTGCCCCGCGATGCCCTTCATTGCAAATTTTGGCCTCGAAGAGTTCAACCGCACTCTGGAATTCGCTCCGCATTCGAGCGGAAAGATCGTCTGTGAAATCAAAAAGCTGCCGCTAAATTCTGGCGTTTTCAACTACAACCTGATGGCGCGCGCGTCCCAAATCGGAGGGGATATCGAAGATTTTATCGTCAATGCCGGATCGTTTACCACCGAGCCGGGAAAATATTTTGAAGCGATCGTTCCAAAACACGGTTTCTTGCTGATCGACCACTCTTGGGAACACGCTTCCCTTTAATCGGATTGTCTCCATGTGCGGCATCGCAGGGATCTTTGATATCGGAGGAAAAAAGATCGACCGGCATTCTTTCGACCGGATGATCGATTCTCTTTCGCACAGAGGACCGGACGGGCGCGGGGTCTATTCCAATCCTGAAGGCAATTTGATCTTGGGCCACCGCCGGCTCAGCATTTTGGACTTGTCCGAAAGCGGAGGGCAACCCATGCCCGACCCGTCTAAACGGTATTGGATCACCTTCAATGGCGAAATCTACAATTTCCTGGAGCTTCGAAAAGAACTTGTTGCTCTAGGCGAGACCTTTACTTCCGAATCAGATACTGAAATCATCCTGTCCGCTTACCGACAATGGGGTGCCGACTGCCAATTGAAATTCAACGGCATGTGGGCCTTTGCCATTTGGGACGAACTGGAAAAGACCCTCTTTCTTTCACGAGACCGTTTCGGAGTCAAGCCGCTCCTCTATACCTTCGATGGAGCCCGGCTTGCTTTCGCATCGGAACTCAAGGCATTTTTGTTCCTTCCGGATTTCGAGTTCGAATTCGACCCCCGGCGCATCGCCACAAGCCTGGAAGATACGAGCCTTTTGGAACCTACCCCCTACACTCTCGCCAAGGAAGTGTCGCGCCTTCAGGCGGGCCACAGCCTGTCTCTTTCCAAATCTAACGGACTCCAAATCCGGAAATGGTGGAACACGTTGGATCACTTGCCCCCCGTTCCGAGTTCCTCGAGAGCCCAAATCGAGCGGTTCCGGGAGATATTTACAGACGCCTGCAGAATCCGGATGCGGAGCGACGTCCCTCTCGGAAATGCGCTGAGCGGCGGACTGGATTCAAGCTCTGTATTGGCTGTAATGAAGGGGGTTTTCTCAAACCAAGATCGGGAACGGATTTTAGAAAGCCGGCTGAAGGCCTTCGTCGCTCTCTACCCGCAAACAGCCCAAGATGAATTTCCATTTGCTAAAGAGATGATCGAAAGGACCGGGGTCGATTCCCGCTTTGCTCCGATCGACGCAGCTCTTTTCGTGAAGTCCTTCGACGACTGCCTCTACCAGCATGAAGACCTCTTCGAGCTTCCGCTCGGCCCTTGGATGCTCTACCGGAAGTTCAGGGAGGAGAATACCGTTATTTCCATCGACGGACACGGAGGGGATGAGATTCTTGGAGGATACCATCATCAAGTCGAATCCTTGGTCTATCGGTCCCTCTTCCCGATCCCGCATCCTTTCCGCTTGAAAGAACGGCTGGCCCTTTTGAATAGCCTCTATGCGCCCGGACATCAATATCCCAAAGCGTCTTGGCCTCTCCTCTTGGCCAAGTCAGCGCTTTACCGACTTCGCGCCTACCCTCGTTTGCAGCGTTCTTTCCACCAGGTTTTAAAGACCCTCAAACAAATCCTGAAAGGGACAAAACGGTTCAAATGGACGAGCGCGCCTTTCGACGATTCCATTTTTGATTCTATCGAGAAAACCTTTCCTCCCAAGCTAACAGGCCTGAATCAAATCCTCTTTGAGGATTTCCATATCCGCACCTTGCCAATGATTCTTCGCAATTTCGACCGGGCGTCCATGGCCCACGGAGTCGAGATCCGGGCGCCCTTTCTCGACTGGCGCCTCGTCACCTATGCCTTCAGCTTGCCTAGCGAAACCAAGATTGGCGGCGGCTTCACGAAGCGGATCCTCAGGGAGGCGATGCGCGGAATCCTCCCTGAGACGATCCGCCTCAGAAAAAGCAAGATCGGATTTACCAATCCCATGTTTGCTTGGATCGCAGGGCCATTAAAACCTTTCATCTTGGATACGGTGAGCAGCAAAGGATTCATCGAATCGCCCATTTGGAACGGCCCCTCGATCTCCGAATATGTGCTTGAATCGTATAGGGTCAACGATTTAAAGGGTGTCCGGAGAGCTTGGGAATTCATCCAAGCTCATCGCTTGATGGAGCGGTTCAAAGAGGCAAAGACCTCCACCGGAGCGCCCATTTGACAACCTTTTCCCATTTGGTAAAATTCGCGCTCGTCAATTTAAAGCAATCGGATCGCCCGATCATCAGACGCCTATCCGATGCCGCCTTCCGGTTCTTGAAATATTCGAGAAACCTCGCTTTAAAGCCCCAATATTTCTACGAATGTTATATCGCGAAATTTCTTTCTCTCTACTTTTTCTTCCTTTACAAGCCGCTGATCGCCTATGCGAAGAGGAAAAAAATCCGCTTCCTTGTCAACGTCGCGCCGAGCGTAGGCCATACAACTCTCGAAATCGACAATTTTTTCCGAAGACTCCATTTAAAAGAACTCGATCCGGAACATAAGTACGTTATCATCGTCAAATACAACTCGATTTTCAGGGATTTTTTTTCCCTCTACAAAAACCGGTTCCATCAGGCTCAAGCCAGCACGCTCCTTTACAATCTTTTGCTCCCCTTTTTTTTACGCGAAAAAGAGCTGACGGTCGATGCTGGAGTCTCAAGGCTTAAATGGCAGCTTTTCCCGCCGGGTGATCCGACCGGGGTAACGATCCGGGGAAGGCCGTTTCATTTCCAACTGCATCTTTTGGAAGGGAACGCCCAGACCCGATTCGCTTACGAAAGGAGGAAGCTGTGCGCGAACTATCTCCCCCTCGCGATCGATCCGTGCAAATCCCAACCCCTCCTTGAAAAACTCAAGCTGCAAGGGCAAAAGCTCTGCCTCGTTCATTTGAAAACCAACATCATGAACGCCACGGCTGCCTGCACCGATCCGAAAACATATCTTCCTGCCCTAGAGATGCTCTTTAACCAGGGGTTCAGGATCGTATTTGTAGGACGGGAAAAAATGCCTGAGGAGTTTGCCCGGTTCGGAACGGTGAATTACTCGCAGTCGCGGCACGCGACCTTCAAACACGACATCCTCCTCTTCCAGGCATGCGAGATGGCGATTGTCGGGGGATCGGGAATCGCCTTTCTTGCCCAATGCTACGGTAAGCCGTTCCTCTACTTGAATTCCTGGCACGCGGGGCTTTCCCCGTTTACGGAGGCGAGCATTTTCATTCCCGCATTGGTTCGAAATTCGGAGGGACGATACCTGTCCTTTTGGGAGCAAAACGACCTTTATTTCAAACTCCAAGCGATGGACGAACAGTTTCCTTTGGGCGAATACTCCGCGCGGAACGCAGACGGAGAAGAAATCCTCGAATCAGCCAAAGAATTGCTTGATCTGATGAACAATCGATCGCCTCGTTCTTTCCTCCAAGAGCGATATATGTCGATCGACCAGGGAAAGGGGGTATTAGAATTTTCTTTAAGCCGGATTTCAAATCATTTTATTGAACGCCACCAACATCTTCTTGCCGATGCGGAAACCTAAAACCTATTTTGTTCTGATTGCAGCAGGTCTTCTTCTCGCTGCCCTCTATTTTTTTTGTGGCGGAGCAAAATCGGATTTCCAGCATTCTAGCCCCCTTCCTCAATTTCTAACGGATCAAATCGAAGAGAGCGTAAAGAACCTATCGATTCAAAAGATGGACATGGAATCGACATGGAACCAAGTCAAAAAAAATCCCTCTTTCATCCGGTATAAATTGATCCGGGGACAATTTGCCGTCTCTGCCCACCCTGCGATCAGGAACGATCACCGTTACCTAGTCGTCACTGAATCGCTCGAAAAACTCTTTCAAAAAGCCCAATTGCCGGATCTCGATTTCATCGTCTGCCTCGAAGATTCGGTAGAGGAGAATATCTATCCAGGGCCGATTTTTACATTCGCGACCAAGCGGTTCAGTCAAAGACTCATCCCAATGCCCGACCCGACAGCCTTAAATCCCCATGAACGATCCTATATTACCGAAGTGATTCGCAATGCTTGCCACGGCTTTCCATGGGAATCCAAAACGGAAAAGGTATTTTGGAGAGGCACCCCGAACGGCCCTTCGCCGAGCGACGAGGATATTTTCCAAGATCGTTGGGAAACAGCCCCCCGTTTCCAATTGGTTCAGTTTTCTCTTCGAACCCCCCGATCGGTTGACGCTGGCTTTATCTCCCCATTGTGCGAAGAGGCATGCCCGGTCGTTTGGCCGTACACCCGTATCGGAATCCCGAATGCCTCGCTTCTCAAGGAGAAATTCCCGATCGTCAAAACGGTCCATCCGATCGACCATCTTCCCTATAAATACTTGATCGACGTAGATGGGAACTCGTGCTGCTATTCGAGAACGTATTGGATACTGGCGTCCAACTCCCTCCTCTTGAAGCAAATGACCGACAATTGCCAGTGGTATTATAAAGGACTCAAACCCTACGTCCATTTCGTTCCTGTTCGCGAAGATTTAAGCGACCTCTTCGATCAAATCGCCTGGTGCATGAAAAACGATGCGGAGGCCCGGAAAATCTCCGAAACCGGGACTGCGTTCGCACTGAATCATTTGCAATTCGAAACGAATATTCATTTTCTGCAGGAACTCCTTCGAGCCTACGCAAGCCGTATGCAATATACGCCATCGCTCGAAGAAGAGGACCAAACAGACGCTCTGATCCCCGCTTTCGGTAAAATCTACCATACAGTCAAAGCATTCCTTCGCAAAAAATTGAATAAACCCATTTTAACAATCCCTTTTGAAGGAGCCACTTAGCATGAAAAGAAGTACCCAATTCTGTTTCCTCGCTCTGATTGCCCTTACGCCCTGGCAATCCAAAGCGGCTTGCCCCGCCCCACACACCTCGGGCGATCTCATCGCCCATGTGCGCTCCTGCATCGGGAACGCGGAGAAGGGCGTTTCGAAAATCGATAATCCAGAGATCTTCGATATTCCTGGAATGTCGGGTAGGAACGTGCAGCATTTCCTAAATAATCTTTGCTCCTTGCCAAACGCATCGTACCTTGAAATCGGAGTCTGGAAAGGATCGACCCTCGTCTCGGCGCTCTATCGAAATACCTCCGTGCAAGCGATCGCGATCGACAGCTGGGCCGACCGGGATCAAGGGAGCTTTTTCAAAAGATGGGCGAAAAAAGTCTTAAGCAGCCTGCCGGTTCCCTCTCTAAAAGCCCGCTATGGCGATCCCCAAGGAGTGTTTATTGCCAACGTCGATAAATACCTCTCTGTAGGATCTCTCCAGTTTTATGAATCGGACTGCTTCGCTCTGGAAAAAGACAAGATATTCAAAAATCCGGTCAACATCTACTTCTACGACGGGAACCACGAAGAAATAAACCATGAAAAAGCCTTCACGTTCTTCGACTCCATTTTAGATAAAACGTTCATCGCCGTCGTGGACGACTGGAACTGGCCTGAAGTGCGTCGAGGAACCTTTGCCGCCTTTGACCAACTCGGATACAAAGTGAAGTATTCAAAGGAATGGCTCACTGAGAAAGCCGACAAAGCTACTTGGTGGAACGGGCTTTACGTAGCCGTGATCGAGCGGCCCGGTTCAACCAACTTTCATCCAAACCGAATGCCCGTTCAAATTGAATAGGCAGATCCGATCCTTTTCACCCTTATGGTGTTCAACGAAATCGCGGATCCCCGTGGTTGTGGGAAAGCCGTAATCGTCGAATACTAAAATGCCCCCGGAAACAAGGCGGGGCCAAATCCAATCGACGATGTCTTTTGCCGAATCGTAGACATCGACGTCGATATGGCAAAATCGGAATGTCTCATGGGCGATTTGCGCTCCCGTAGCTTCGGGGAAAATGCCCTTGAGAATCTTGACGTTGGAAAGCTCGTGCTTCTTGATCAATTCCCGCACGATCTGTTCAGAGGTATCGCTATGCTCTCCTCCGCGGTAGCTCGCATCTTTCTCCGATGCTTTGACAACCCCTTCAAAGGTATCGCAAAGATAGACCGGATCGGAAATACCGCATCGCAGGGCTTGCTTGGCGATCAAAGCCCCCGTGCCTCCCCGCCAAACGCCCACCTCTAGAAGCGCCCCTTTGAGTTTTGCGCTCTCCCGGACAAGGTCCCAGAGTTCGTAGCATCGGTAGCGGTCGACCATCGAATGGGTCTGGACGCTCGGAAAAAAATTGGCAAACTCTTTTTCTGCAGCCCAAGGGGCGTAAATCCCTTTGACCTGGAACCGCTCGTAAGGACCCTCAAAACGGGGAAATGCGACGATGTCGTACCCGAATTTCCGGACAAATGTCTTGATCGCCTGTCTATATTTGACCTTGAAAGAATAGTTCATGTGCAAATCCTAATGCTGAAAAAGCGACTTAATTCCGAATACGATATCGACCTGGAATTCCTGCATCGTGGTCTTGCTGAAATCTCCCGGTTCAATCGAAACGGGGACGAACCCCTTCCCATCCATGTAGGAAATCATTTCGGCGATCATCGTCTCGTTTTTATAAAAAGGGATCAAAGAGACTTCCATCTGGATCAAAAGGCAGGACTGCAGCGCATCGCCGGCGCCGTCTATTATCTCTTTTTCATATCCTTGCGCATCGATTTTCAAAAAAACTTTGTCCTCCGGCCTGCAAAGGGTTCCAAAGACAGAACCGAGCCGCCGGATGCGGACGGTTTCCTCTTTCTCTACGGCCATCTGCGATCCGAAATGGCGCTGCAACGAATCCATCGGTTCCAAAAGGGAAGAGGCGTGCCTGCAATTTAAAATATGGATCTTCTGGAACGCCTCGCAGCTGCCTAGCGCATACTGGTGGCATTCCCAATTCGGATCTTTGTTCGCAAGGCGCTGCAATTTTTGAAAGGACTCCAAAACCGGCTCGAAAGAAATGATCCGCCCTTTATACCCGAACACTCGAAGCTGCGTGGCGAATTCCCCCCAGCAAGCGCCGACGTCAAGCGCGACATTGATGCCATTTCGTTTCAGCATTTCATACTTGCGGTATAGATGAGGATTCAAGACGGAACAGACTCTTCGCCAAAGGGGCTTGAGCCAACGCCTAAGCGTGGCTTTCATTGGAAAGTTGGACCGCAATACGCGCTCGATCATCGGGATCCTTAAGTTTTGCAAGATTGTCGGGTAGCGATCCCTCAAAGTCAAGTTGTAAATTGATATTTGGATTTATCCCTTTCCTCAGTAAACTCTCGAACATGCAAGAATCCGTGTTGCGCAAGATCGCCCAAGAGGTGCGGCTTAAAATCATCCAAATGTCCCAATCGGGCCATGCCGCCCATTTGGCCTCTTCCCTCTCCTGCACGGATCTCATCGTGGCGGCTTATTTTGGATTTCTTAGGTTAGCTCCCCAAAATCCAAGAGACCCTCAAAGAGACCGGTTCATCCTCAGCAAGGGACACGCAATCTCAACTCTCTACGCGGTTCTGGCCAAAAAGGGCTTTTTCCCCTGGGATCTCTTGGATACGTTCAACAATGACGGCGGAAGCCTTCCCGAACATCCGACGCCTCATTGCATTGCGGGAGTCGAAGCCGCCACAGGCTCTTTGGGACACGGACTTTCTCTCGGGATCGGCCAAGCCCTCGCAGCGAAAATCCAAAACCACCCTTATCGCGTCATGGTGCTCATGAGCGATGGGGAATGCAACGAAGGATCCGTCTGGGAAGCGGCTCTTTTCGCACCCGTCCACAAATTGGGCAACCTGATCGCCGTGATCGATTTCAACAAATGGCAGGCGACCGGCCGCAGCGAGAAAATCATGCAGCTGACCCCTCTCAAAGAAAAGTGGGCCGCTTTCGGATGGAACGCCCATGAAATCGACGGGCATTCCTATTCAGAAATCCTGTCAGTTTTCTCGCAACTTTCCGAGGATAAACCCACCGCGATCATCGCGCATACGGTGAAAGGCAAAGGCGTTTCATTCATGGAAGACGATAACAACTGGCATTACCGGATCCCGAATGACGAAGAGATCAGCCGCGCTAAAGTGGAGCTGGGCCTCGAATGAGAAATGAATTTGCCGACGAACTCACCCTACTTGCCTCTGCCGATTCCAGGATCGTAATGCTGTCCGGCGATATCGGAAACCGTCTCTTCGACCGCTTCAAAACCCAATGCCCGGCCCGATTTTTCAACTGCGGCGTCGCGGAAGCGAATATGGCCAGCGTGGCAGCCGGAATGGCGATGTGCGGCCTGAGACCTGTTACCTATACCATCACGCCGTTCAACACCACGCGCTGCCTGGAACAAATCCGCGATGACATCGCCTACCACAACGTCCCGGTTCTCATCGTAGGCACAGGTGCAGGACTTTCCTACGCCTCGCTGGGATGCACCCACCACTCCTGCGAAGATTTGTCATTCCTGAGAAGCATTCCGAATATGACGGTTCTCGCTCCCGGAGATGCGATGGAGCTGAGAAGCTTATTGCGGCAGTGTTTTACAATCGACGGCCCCATTTACATGCGGATCGGCAAAACAGGCGAGCCCATTATCCATCCTGCGCCGCCTGAATTAACGATCGGCAAAGGACTCGTCGTCAAACCCGGAAGCGGCCTTTGCATTTTTTCCACAGGGAACATGCTTGCCGTCGCTCTCGAAACCGCCAAGGAACTATCTTCGCAAGGACTCGACCCCCAAGTGATCTCGATGCATACGATAAAGCCGCTCGACCGGGAGCTCCTTGCCTCGCTTTCCACCTCTTTTTCCCATTGGGCGACCCTCGAAGAGCATAGTCTCATCGGCGGTCTCGGCAGCGCAGTCGCAGAATGGATCGCCGATCAGCGCCCCGGCCCCATCACCCTGTCCCGATTCGGCACGCCGGATCATTTCCCCCACCCGATCGGATCGCAAAAATACCTGAGGGCCCAATATGGGCTCGACCCCAAAACCATCTCGCAAAAAATCCTGAGGGATCATTTATGCGCACCCAAGCTGCCATCCTTACCGAATTCAACCGCCTCGTCATTGATGAGATCGACCTGCCCCCTCTAAAGCCGGGACAGGTTCTCGTAGAGATCAAGTACAGCGGCGTTTGCCATACGCAGCTCCTCGAAGTGCGGGGACATCGGGGCCCCGACCCCTATCTTCCCCATTGCCTCGGCCACGAAGGAAGCGGCGTTGTGCTGGAAGTAGGACCGAAGGTCGAAAAGGTCAAAGCCGGCGATACGGTTATCCTCTCCTGGATGAAAGGGTCCGGCGCAAACGTTCCCGGCTCCGTCTACGAATGGAAGGGGAAAAAAGTGAATGCGGGCGCGATCACAACCTTTAGCCGCCATTCGATCCTCTCGGAAAACCGGCTCACTCCCATTTCGGCAGAATTTCCCCTGAAAGACGCCGCGCTCATCGGGTGCATGGTGCCGACCGGCCTTGGAGTCGTCTTCAACACGGCGCAGCCAAAAGCCGGCGAAAGCCTGGCCGTTTTCGGGTGCGGCGGGATCGGCCTCTCCGCGCTGCTCGGAGCGCAAGTAATCGGGTGCGTCCCCAGGATCGAGGTCGATATCAATCCGGAGAAGCTTAGAGTGGCAAAAGCGCTCGGGGCGACCCACTGCATCAACGCGGCTGAGGAAGACCCGGCCGCCGCAATCCAAAAAATCGGCGCGCTAGATTTCGCGATCGAGGCGAGCGGAAGCCCGGTTGCCATGAAACAGGCATTGAAATGCGTACGCCCCCAGGGAGGGACCGCGGTGATCGTCGGGAATGCGAAGACCGGACAGGAATTATCGTTCGACCCTAAAGAGATGAACCAAGGGAAACGCCTTCTCGGAACTTGGGGCGGCGACAATCTTCCCGACATCCATTTCCCAAGGTATTGCAACCTCATCCGGTACGGCCACCTGAAACTTACGCCGTTCATCGAAAAAACCTACAGCCTCTCCGCAATTGACCAAGCGCTCGCCGACCTCGAAACCGGAAAAGTCGTGAGGCCTTTGATCGACATGGCCCTTCCATGAGTCATATCGGGATCGATTTCGACAACACGATCGTCTGCTACGATACGGTTTTCTACCGGGCCGCACTGGAGGAAAACCTGATCCCCCCGTCTCTCAACCCGAATAAAACCCACATCCGCGATTATTTCCGATCGCAAGGGAAAGAGGACCTCTGGACGATCCTGCAGGGGACTGTGTACGGGACAAAAATGCATCTTGCCAGCCCTTTCGAAGGAGTCGAAGATTTTTTCCGGAACGCGAAGGAAAAAGGTCATAAAATCTCAATCATCAGCCACAAAACCAAACACCCCTACCTTGGACAAAAGCATGACCTTCACGCCGCTGCAGCCGATTGGCTTGCCAAACAGCCCTTTTTCCATTCGGACGTTTCCTGTTTCTTTGAGCTGACCCTCGAAGAGAAACTCCGCCGGATCGAAAAACAAGGCTGCAGCCTTTTCATTGACGATCTGCCGGAGCTCTTGAACGAGTCCCGTTTTCCCGAATCGGCCAAAAAAATCCTCTTCGACCCCTCGAACGTCCATCCCGAAAGCCCTAAATGGAAAAAAGCCTCTTCATGGAAGGAATTGCTTTCGCTCCTGAACTTTTGAAAGCGGCAGGACTTCCGGCCAACGCCGCTAACATCGCTCCCTTGAAGGGCGGGGCGAACAACCGGGTGTTCCGAGTTGATTTGGACGACGGCTCCCGGCTCGTGTTGAAACACTATTTCTCCCATCCCCACGACCTCCGGCCCCGCTTGAAATCGGAATATGAATTCCTCGAGTACGCTTGGAAATGCGGAATCCGGGAAATCCCAAAACCACTTGCGCAAAATCCGGCCCAAAACGCCGCCCTCTATTCCTTTGTCGAAGGCGATTTGGCCGAAAAAGACCATGCGACTGCCGAATACGTGGGAGCGGCGGCCCATTTTATCTCCATGTTGAACCAAACCCGCGAAATGGCAAAGCATCTAGGCCCCGCTTCCGAAAGCTGCCGGAGCAGCGCGGATTGGATTGCCCTCTTGGAAAAACGGCTCGAACGACTCAAAACCGCCCCTTCGGTTTCTATCCAAGGAAAACAGCTTCATGGCTTTCTATCCTCGCGCTTGTTGCCGGCTTGGGAAGAGTGTAAAGCGGCTTTACATCCTTTCGAATTGGCCGCGGAAGATTGGATCGTCAGCCCCTCAGATTTCGGCTTGCACAATACGCTTTTTTGCAGCGGGAAAGCCCGGTTCATCGACTTTGAGTACGCCGGGTGGGACGACCCCGCGAAAACGATCTCGGACTTCTTTCTCCAGCCAAGGCTGCCGATCCCAATCTGCTATTTCGGGCCGTTTGCCCAAAGGATCGCCTCATTGACCGGATCCGCGGAGAAAACGCTCGAGAGAACGAAGAACGTGTTTGCTATGTCAAAAATAAAATGGTGTTGTATTATCCTGAATGTTTTCTCGAACGCCGGGAAAAGCAGGCGGGAATTTGCAGAGTACCCACATCTTTACGAAGCCCAGCTTCAACTTGCGGAAAAAACCCTAACGAACGGCCCCATGCTATGAGCAACATCGACTTCATCACGACAGTCCATAACAAGACCAAGAGGGATTATCTTAAGCGCGTCACCGAATTTCCCAAAGCGGAGGCGGCGAAGCTCGCCAAGCAATTCGATAAGGACTACTGGGACGGGGATCGGAAAACCGGCTACGGCGGTTTCAAGTATGATGGGCGCTGGAGGCCCGTCGCAGAGAAACTGGCGGCCCACTACCAACTCAAAGCAGGGCAAAAGGTCTTAGACGTTGGATGCGGCAAAGGGTTTTTGCTTTACGATCTGATGTCTGTCGTACCCGGCCTTGAGGTGCGCGGACTCGATATCTCGCAGTATGCGATCGACCACGCCAAAGAAGAAGTAAAGCCCTATCTTGTCCAAGGATCGGCGGCCAAACTTCCATTCCCTGCCCATTCCTTCGATCTCATCATTTCGATCACGACCCTCCATAATCTTTACTGCTACGACCTTTATGATGCGCTCAAAGAGATCGAGCGGGTCGGCAAGAAGAACAAATACATCGTTGTGGAGTCCTACCGGAACGAGGAAGAAAAAGCGAACCTACTCTATTGGCAGCTGACTTGCGAGATGTTCTGCACTCCCGAGGAGTGGAATTGGTGGTTCAAACACACCGGCTACCAAGGCGATCATTCATTCATCTATTTTGAATAGACCTCGGAATCGGTACATGGACAAATTTTCCGTCATCATTCCAAACTATAACCACGCAAAGTACCTTCCCGAATGTTTGGATTCGATCCTTTCCCAATCCTGCCAGCCTGACGAGATCCTCATCATCGATGATGGGTCGACCGACCGGAGCGTGGAGGTGATCCAAGAATATCAAAAAAGGGCGCCGCAAATCGTTCTTGTGAAAAACGAGAAAAATTCCGGCGTCCATTACACGTTCAATAAGGCGCTCCAGCTTGTCAAAAACACCCTCATTGCACCTTTTGCCGCCGACGATTTCATCCTCCCTGGATTTTTTGAAAAAGCGATGGCCATGTTTTCAAAAAATAAGGATCTAGCCATCGTATTTGCGGACAACGTCAATTTCTATGACAAAAAGCCGTATCAATTCATCTCCAATAAAGTACATGTCGCCACAGAACCAAAAATTTTTCAGCCCGGCGAATTCATTGAAGTATTAAGGAAAACGAATTTCTACATCGCAAGCTGCGCATGTTTTTATAACAAAGACATCGTCTTAAAGTACGGGGGTTACGATCCGAAGCTGCTCAGTCTGACCGATTACTATCTGAATGCCCAAATTTCGTTCCGGCATCCGATCGGGTACATCCCCGAGCCGATGGCAGCCTACCGCCTCGTATCGACATCCTACGGCGCCTCGATCCGTTTTGCTTGGAAAAAAAGGCTAAACCTCCTGGATTCGATCATGACCTTGATTACGAGGAAGGAAGACAAGCCGTTCAAGAAGGCTTTTTTCCGCTCAGGGCTTCTTTCCTTTAACGGCTATTTTATGCTCCTCTATCTAACCCTCCACCCCAGGTATTGGCTCCATTTCCCATTTATTTTTTACAAAGTGATGAAACGAAAATTCGCAAAATATTGAGAATCATATGAAACGCGTACTTGTCATCGGAAGCAATTCATTTTCAGGGAGCGATTTTGTCGATCTTCTCCTGGAAAAAAACGAATATGAGGTTGCAGGAGCCAGCCGGTCTCCGGAAAAAAGCGAACTTTTCCTTCCGTACAAAAAGCGGAAATCGAACCATTTCCGGTTCCTTCAGGTCGACTTGAATTCCAATCTCCCGGAACTCGAGCGGTTCCTCGATTCGTTTCAACCCGAATATATCGTCAATTTCGCCGCCCAAAGCGAGGTGGCTCCGAGCTGGGAAAACCCCGACCATTGGTTCCAAACGAACGCGGTCGCTCTCACACGCCTTGCCAACATGCTGAAAACGAAGAAGTATTTAAAAAAATACGTCCACATTTCCTCTCCCGAGGTATATGGGACTTGCTCCGGCACCGTACTCGAGAGCGCTCCTTTGAATCCAAGCACTCCTTACGCGGCTTCTAAAGCAGCCGGGGACTTGTCGCTCTTCACCTACTTTAAAAACTTCGATTTTCCCCTGGTAATGATCCGCGCAACGAACGTCTACGGCGCCCACCAGCAGCTATTCAAGATCATCCCCCGCTCGGCCATCTATTTGAAAACGGGCAAAACAATCGAACTGCACGGAGGGGGCGTCGCTGTGAAGTCCTACATCCACATCCGGGATGTTTCCAATGGCGAACTCTTGGCGATGGAACACGGAATGCCCGGTGAAATCTACCATCTCTCTCCGGATCAAGGGATTCAGGTGAAGGATGTGGTCAGCATCCTTTGCCAAAAATCCAAAGTGCCTTTCGAATCGGCTGTCGTTGCCGTTGTGGAACGGGTAGGACAGGACAAGGCCTATGTCATTGACTCGACAAAGGCGAGGAAAGCCTTCGGTTGGAAGCCCCGGATTTCTCTAGAAGAGGGGCTCTCAAAAACCGTCGATTGGGTCCATGCGAATATCGATGAAATTCTGAAACAGCCGTTAACATACGTACATCAAAAATAGGTGAAAAATATGGGCGCAGTGGCAATGAAAGTTCCGTTTTTGGATTTAAGGATCCCTGCGGAAGAACGGAAAATCTTGCTCGAGGCGGTCGATAAAGTCTTCCGGCATGGCCGTTTCATCCTCGGACCCGAAGTCGCTGAATTTGAGAACGCGGTGGCCAAACGGTGCAAAAGGAAATTTGCGGTCGGCATGGGCTCGGGGACAGATGCGCTGTACTTGGCTTTGAAGGGACTCCGCATCGGACCCGGGGATGAAGTCATCACCACCTGCCTTTCTTGGATCGCCACCGCGAACGCGATCGCCATGACCGGAGCGACTCCCGTCTTTGCCGATATCGGCAACGATTTGAATATCGATCCTGCCCGGATCGAAGCCCTCATCACTCCCAAAACGAAAGCGATTCTTCCTGTCCATTTCACAGGAAGGATGTGCGATATGGACCGACTCGTCGAAATTGCGAAAACTCGCCGCATCCTCCTGATCGAAGACGCTGCGCAAGCATTTGGAGCCGAGTATCGAGGAAAGCCGGCGGGCTCTTTTGGCTCTGTTTCCTGCTTCAGCATGAACCCGATGAAGCTTTTAGCCGCCTGCGGGGAAGCCGGGATGGTCTTGACGGACGACGAAGAAGTCTATCAGCGTTTGACAGCCCTCCGCTATAATGGCACGATCAATAAAGAGCAATGCATCGAAACGAGCCTGAACGGCCGCCTTGATACAATCCAAGCGGCCATGCTGCTGTGCCGTTTGAATACGGTCGATAGCATGATCAATAAGCGAAGGGAAGTCGCCGCCTTTTACACGAAACGGCTTTCTACCTATGTCCAAACCCCGGTCGAGCTGCCGACGCAAAAGGACATCTATTATACCTACCAGATCCAGGCTGATGACCGCGACGAATTGAAAGCTTTTCTGGATGACCGCGGGATCGAAACGAAAATTCAATATTCGATCTTGATGTGCCGCCAGGCCATCTACGAAAAGCACTCCCGCTCCCCCGTCCCGAACGGAGACCGGCTGAGCCAAAGGACTCTTTGCCTGCCTATGCATGAAAAACTATCCATGGAAGAGCTCGAATTCGTAGTCGATTCGATCCAGAGCTTTTATTCATGACGAGTTCGATAAACGTCCTGTTTTCCAAGGATGCGATCGCCACGGTTTCCCAAAAAGAGACCGAGGAACTCAAGCGGATTGCTCTCGAAAGCCCCCTCAAACGCTCCCGCCTTTGTTTGCATCACACGCAAGACGATCCCGTCCAGGAGATGGTCATCGCTCTGCACCGGGACACCTACCTGCGTCCTCATCGACATCAGGGAAAATCCGAATCGTTTCATATGATCGAGGGCGCGGTGTGCATCGCATTTTTCGATGATGCGGGAGCGATTCTCCAAACGGTTCGGCTCTTTGCCGACCTGCAAAAAACATTTCTCTACCGTCTTTCCGAATCGCTTTGGCACACGGTCATTCCCTTGACCGAATTCGCCGTCTTCCAGGAAGTGACAACGGGTCCTTTCTCCTCTTCAGAATATCCCGCTTGGGAACCTGAGAATACTCCGGAAGCCCAAGAAGCCTTCAAAACCCGCATCTTGAGGTATGGATGAAGCAATTAGGGGGCCAATTCTTAACTGAGGAAGAACTCCACTCAGCCGGCTTCAAACGGATCGGAAAAAACGTCAAAATCCATTCGCGGGCAAGCCTTTATGGACTCGAAAACATCGAAATCGGCGACCATGTCCGTATCGATGATTTTACAGTCGTAATCGCGACAGGCCCTTTGACGATCGGAAGTTATGTGAGCATCCCGAACTTTTGCTTTATCGGAGCGAAACATGGGATTTCCATCGGAGATTTTGCAACGCTGGCCCCGGGGGTGAAAATCTTCTCCGCCAGCGACGATTATGCCGGCAGCCGGCTGACTGGCGTGATGGTCCCCCCGCAAATGACGGGAGGTGACTCGGGTCCCGTTCGGATCGAAGAGCATGCCCTAATCGGAGCCGGCTCCATCATTTTGCCAAAATGCCGTATTGGAAAAGGATGCTCGATCGGCGCCCTCTCGCTCGTCAAAGCTGATTTAGCCCCATGGGGAATCTATGCCGGAATCCCTGCGATCAGGCTCAAAGAACGAAAACAAGACCTACTCCTCTACGAAACAAAGGTGAAGCAATGTCTCAGTCTGACTTAGAAGCGGTTTGGACCAACTACAAAAATGAAACCGACCAAGCTTTCAACACTCAAGAAGTTCCAATCGGGCCTTGGACCTCGTACAACCTGATGCGCGATCCGAAACACAACCTGTTCGTCCTGTCGCGCTATAAATTCTGCGCTAAAATGCTGGAAGGCAAAGACTTTGTCGTTGAAGTCGGGTGCGGGGACGGCTTCGGAATCCCCATCATGGCCCAAGCGGTCAAACGGCTCCATTGCATCGATTGGGACGAAAGAAACCTCGAAGGATGCGCCCGAAGATTAAAACACTTGAAAAACGTCACTTACGAAACCTGCGACCTGAATACAAAAACCCTGCCGTTAAATGCCGACGCCCTCTTTTTTGCCGACGTAATCGAGCATATCGAGCAAAAAAACGAAGACCGTTTCATGCAAAATCTTTGCGGCCTCATGAAAAAAGAATCGGTCCTGATCACGGGAACGCCAAACCTTCACGCAGAGCAATACGCGAGCAAAAACAGCAAGCTGCTCCACATCAACCTCAAAAGCCCGAAAACCCTAAGAGAGCTGACCCTCAAATATTTCCAGTACGAATTCAGCTTTGGAATGAATGACGAAGTGCTCCACACCGGATTCGGCCCCATGTGCCATTATCTCTGGTCTATCGGAGTCCAAAAACGGTCATAACGGCCGCGAATTGCCGCCTGAATCAGTCTTGAGCCGACCTTAGGCGGTTTCTCTAACAACCCTATCGTTAGAAACTTACAACTTAACATTCCTCTTCCGTTCAGACCTGTTTTCATTGCAATAAAACTTGCAAGACAATATAATAACCCCACCTTACAAAAGGAGTTATTCATGCGGACAATAGTTGATGTTGAACGAATTTTTAATTTCACCGGAAGCATTCCGGTCGTCGGGATCGCATCCGGGGGATTCGAAGCTCGCTTGGCGGAATCCAAGGCACGGTTGGTTCTATCGTCACAACCATAGGCCTGATCGGAGAAGGGATCAACCCGGGCAGCCACCATTGGATCGATTTGCGGAAATCAGGCCAGGAACACGCTCTTCATGGATCTTTGAACATGATTCGAGGCGCGGCTGAAGCAGGGTTTGCATCCTTGGCTTTAGGGGGCAACGTATTGGCCTTGGCATCGGTACATGCAAATGTTCCTCCAGGAGTAGTTTTAGGCATGGCATTATTCAGCTTGCTGCCGATGACGCTTCAGTCGATCTCGAGCAACGGATTCTCTCCCCGCATTCAATACGAAGGGCAAAACGAGCCGCAGAATAAACCGGAACCGCTCCCTGCCACCTAAGGGCTCGTCCAACAATAACTCCTACACAATATCAGGGCATTATAGTAATTTCACCTATGGAAAATCCCTAAGAGATAGTCTCTAACTGAATGCCCCGGTCTTATACCGGGTATGGAGCGAATCGCGCACCTCCCAATTCGATCTGACCCATGCCCGGAACTCCTCCGCAAACCGTTTTGCGGAAAATGTTTCGGCGTGGCGTCTGATCTGAGTGGGATCGAAGGCGTCTTTCTCCTTTTCAAAGCGCTCGACCGCTTCTCGGATCGACTCCGGAGTTTGCTCTCCGAAAAAGAGCCCGGTCGCTCCGTCTTTCACTGTTTCGAGAGATGCCCCTTTTCTGAAGGCGAGGACGGGGGTTCCACAGCTTTGAGCTTCAACCGGCATGATGCCAAAATCTTCGATCGGGGCGAAAAGGAAACATTTGGCCTTCTGATAGAAGGTTTTAAGCGCATCATCCGATTGATGCCCGACGAGTTCAATGTTGGACGTCGCTTTCTCTTTTATTTTTTTGAGATCCGGCCCCTCTCCGACTACCACGAGTTTCTTGTCTGGCATCTTGGCAAACGCATCGACTATCACGTCGATCTTCTTATAGCCCACGAGGCGCGAGGCGGCCAGATAGTAATTTTCTTTCTTCGTTTCAAGGGTATAAAAATCGGTGTTGACGGGAGGATAGATGACCGCGGCTTCGCGCCCGTAGGTTTTGGCGATCCGTTTTGCGACATGGCGGGAGATGCATGCATAGGCGTCGACCCGGCGGCTCGCCTGGAAATCCCACATCCTCAAATAGTGGAGGAACAGGCGGGCCATCCACCCCTTGATTTTCCCTCGAACCGCATCCTCTTGCAAATATTGGTGGTATAAGTCCCATGCGTAGCGCATTGGGGTATAGCAGTAATTGAGATGGATTTGATCCGCCTGGGTTAGAACCCCTTTCGCTACGCAGTGGGAACAGGAAATGATGAGATCGTACCCGGAAAGATCCAGCTGTTCGATTGCCATCGGAAACAGCGGCAGGTAGGATCGATAGCTTTTCATCGCGCGGGGCATGGTTTGAATAAAAGAACGGTGGAATTCCGCCTTGGCAAGGGGGGAGCCGGCCGTACTCTCCGGGGTTTGGAGCAAAGTATAAATGGGGGAGGGGAAGAGGGAATAAATCGCTTCAAACGCTTTTTCCCCGCCTCCGGCCCCATCGACAAACCAATCGTAAACGAGGGCTGTTTTCATCGGGACGACACAAAGCAATCAAGGGAAGGGGCGATCCCGCGCGATCCGACATCGATCTCTTCAATGTCCGACTGCACCATCATCCGGACAAGCTCCTCTACCGAAGTGCGCGCCGTCCACCCAAGTTCCCGTTTCGCCTTGCCGGCATCTCCGATCAAAAGGTCGACCTCGGCGGGGCGGAAAAACTGCGGAGAAACCTCAATCCGGAGCTTTCCCTCGCCGTCGATCCCTTTTTCCTGAACCCCGCTCCCTTCCCAGCGAAGAGAGATGCCGGATTCCTGAAAAGCAAGCTCGGCGAAACGGCGCACGGTTGTAGTCGTCCCTGTAGCAAGGACATAATCTTCCGGCTTGTCTTGCTGAAGCATCAGCCACATCCCCTCGACGAAATCTTTCGCGTAGCCCCAGTCCCGCTTTGCATCTAAATTCCCCAGCACGATCTTCTCTTGGAGCCCTTTCGCGATGCGGGCAAC
>Ga0169931_10001537_pt1 | contig 37963 bp, 34 predicted proteins | sample Kivu_15m_20L_FD_129675 | JGI IMG/M metagenome (GOLD analysis project Ga0169931, IMG submission 129675) | Freshwater microbial communities from Lake Kivu, Western Province, Rwanda to study Microbial Dark Matter (Phase II) - Kivu_15m_20L... | ecosystem: Environmental > Aquatic > Freshwater > Lake...
GACCCGAATGGCACTTCCAATGTATCGCCCGGCTCACCAAGCACGTTGCTGCGCACAAATTCCGAACGGTATTCCAGGCCAATGGATACATTGTGCACACCCAATCTCCGTGAGATATTGTTCATTGCGCCCCGGGCATTGCTTTGGTGGTAGTTGTGTCCTGCATACCAGTTAGGGGTTGTATCGGTGCCTCGCACATAGCGTTTTCCACTTCGCTGATACCAGCCATCACCTTCACGGTAAAGTTCAAACCGATCGTGGTTGTAGCGGTAATAGGAATTTCCTACCCACTGCCATTTTCCCCAATAATATTCCCAGTTTACGGTAATCAGGCGGGTTTGGGTGTATTCCTGCTGCAAGGGAAAGCGGCTGCTGTAAAAATTCTGTGCACCAAAGCGCTTATTGCCAATACCCGCATTCATCCATATTTTGCCGGCCTTATCCTTGCGGTAAAGTTGCCCAAATAAGCTGTTTTGTTCCATATCGGCATTGGTGGTAAAGCCTTTGTGAGATAGGGTTTGTCCCGAAATACCGGCACCCCAGCCCTTGTAATAACCGGAAGCACCGGCAGCCAGCCGTTTAAACCCGTTTTCCCCGCCAAATACAGAAGCAAATGCACTGTTTCTGTCGGGAAGCTGTGTTGTGAAATTTACCGCACCCGACATGGCTTTTGGGCCGTAAATACGGGATGCTCCGTTTGCGCTGATTTCCATGCTGCCATACATTTCCGGGGGTAAGAGCAGATTTAGGTTATGGTGGCCGGTCTGTGCATCGGTCATGGGTACACCGTCAAGCATGATGAGGGTTTGCTCGTAATTGCCGCCACGAATGCTCAAATCTCCTTGTACGCCCATGTTTCCACGGCTGCGCAAATCCAGCCAGGGAAGGTAGTCAAGATAGTCTTCCACACTTTGCACCGGCGCCTTTTGAAGGGTTTTGCCATCAATGCGGGTAATGGAACTGCTTTGGGAAAGGGGACCGCGGGTTCTGCCGTCAAAAATCAGCAGGGTGTCTATGTTTAGGGTATCCTGAGCTGTTGCAGCAAGATTGCAAATGGCCATTAATCCCAATAAGAGTTTTTTGATCATGTGTTGGGCAAAAATAGGCAAACGGTTTATTTACCTCCCTAAGGTTTCCAATAAAAAAAGGGCTCGAAGAGGGTACCAATCCGCTTCGAAAAGCCCCTTTTTATCATAAAACCTAATAATTTTATGCCATATCCGCATTCATCACCTTGTTCCAGGCGGCCACAAAGTCTTTGATGAATTTCTGGTGGCCATCGGCACAGGCATACACTTCAGCAATGGCCCTCAGTTCTGAGTTGGAACCGAAAATGAGGTCAGCGCGGGTAGCCGTCCATTTTACGGCGCCGGTCTTGCGGTCAGTGCCTTCAAACTGCTCCTGCGCATGGTCCGTGGCTTTCCAGGTGGTGCCAAAATCCAGCAGGTTCACAAAGAAATCGTTGCTGAGCTTGCCGGGATTGTGGGTGAACACACCATGCTTTGAATTGTCCCAGTTGGTGTTCAGCACACGCATTCCACCCACCAGCGCAGTCATCTCAGGCGCGGTCAGTGTTAGGAGCTGTGTTTTGTCTACCAGCATTTCTTCAGCAGAAGCACGGTATCCGGCTTTTTTATAGTTGCGGAAACCGTCTCCCATGGGCTCAAGCACTGCAAAGGATTCTACGTCGGTATGCTCGGCACTCGCATCCATGCGGCCGGGCGTAAAAGGTAAGCTCACATTGTGCCCTGCATCGGCAGCGGCTTTTTCAATGCCGGCACATCCACCCAGCACAATCATATCGGCCAGTGAAATACGCTTGTTTCCGCTTTGAGCGCTGTTGAACGCCTGCTGTATGTTTTCCAACTTATCGAGCACTGAACCCAATTGCGAAGGGTTGTTCACTTCCCAGAATTTCTGAGGTGCCAGACGCACGCGGGCACCATTGGCACCACCGCGCTTGTCGGAATTTCTGTAGGTAGATGCCGAAGCCCAGGCGGTGCTTACCAGCTGGGAAACGGTCAGTCCTGATGACAATATCTGATTTTTAAGATGGGCGATATCGTTTGCATCCACCAAATCGTGGTTCACTGCAGGAATTGGATCTTGCCAAATGAGTTCCTCAGCGGGCACTTCAGGTCCCAGGTAGCGGCGCTTGGGGCCCATATCGCGGTGGGTGAGCTTAAACCAGGCACGTGCAAATGCATCGGCAAACTGGTCGGGGTTCTCATAGAAACGGCGCGAGATTTTTTCATACGCAGGATCCATGCGCAAAGACAAATCTGTGGTCAGCATCATGGGTGCATGGGTTTTGCCCGCTACGTGTGCATCAGGCACAGAACCGGCTCCGGCTCCGCCTTTGGGGCGCCACTGCTTGGCTCCGGCGGGGCTTTCGGTGAGTTCCCATTCGTAACCAAATAAGTTTTCAAAATAGTTATTGCTCCATTTTGTGGGCGTGGTGGTCCAGGCACCTTCCAGGCCGCTGGTGATGGTGTTTTCGGCATTGCCGGATCCCATGGTGTTTTTCCAACCCATACTTTGCTCTTCTATGGAAGCACCTGCAGGCTCTTTGCCTACATACGTTCCGGCGTCACCGGCACCGTGTGCCTTACCAAAAGTGTGACCACCTGCAATCAGCGCCACGGTTTCTTCATCGTTCATGGCCATGCGGCGGAAAGTTTCGCGAATGTCGCGGGCAGCAGCAATCGGATCGGGGTTGCCGTTAGGGCCCTGCGGATTTACGTAAATCAAACCCATCTGCACAGCTGCCAGCGGCCCTTCCAGTTCACGGTCGCCGGAATAGCGCTTGTCGGCCAGCCATTCGGCTTCAGAACCCCAGTAAATATCTTCCTCTGGCTCCCATACATCCTCGCGGCCTCCGCCAAATCCGAAGGTATTGAAACCCATGGATTCCAGGGCGCAGTTGCCTGCCAGAATCATCAAATCTGCCCAGGAAAGTTTGTTACCGTACTTCTGTTTCACAGGCCACAACAGCAAGCGGGCTTTATCCAGGTTGGTGTTGTCGGGCCAGCTGTTCAGGGGCGCAAAACGCTGGGTTCCGGCACCTGCACCACCACGACCGTCAGAGATTCGGTAGGTGCCTGCACTGTGCCATGCCATGCGGATAAACAGAGGTCCGTAATGACCGTAATCGGCGGGCCACCAGTCCTGAGACTTAGTCATCAGGTCGTTGATGTCTTTTTTCACTTCGTTCAAATCAATGGATTTGAAAGCTTCTGCATAAATAAAACCATCTTCCAAGGGATTGGACAGTTTTGAATGCATGCGCAAAATGCCCATAGGCAACTGATTGGGCCACCAATCACGGTTGCGCGTTCCACGTCCTGCGCTGGGGCTTACCATTTTTCCTGAGAAAGGACACTTGCTTTCTCCACTGCTATTATTTTGATTCTCCATTGTTTATTGTGTTTAAGCTTGTTTAACAATTGTCATTCAACCATTGTTTGAAACCATGAATGAATGCGACTGCGAATTTCAGCATGAAAAAGCGATTTTAAAAGTAACTTATGTTGCTTTAAAGATGATTTTAATTTTTCAAAGCAATCATTTGCAAAACGTTTCAAGTAATAAATTGAACAAAGGTGGTTTTTTGTGTAGCAAATAAGCTATGGATTTTAACCATAATTGTTCTAACATCAATGTTTTAGCCCCAATTTTGCAGCGGGGTAGATTTAAGTTTTCATAGCTTGCAAGGCCCGGTCTTTTGGCCGGGTCTTGTTCTTTTATGGCAGTTCTGTTTTAATACCGTTATTTTGCCGCAGGATGCTGTCGAGAAAGAATATCATTTTCAGCAGATGGTTTTTAGTCGTCATATATGCCTTGCTGGCTGCCTTTATCAGCATTCGTGGCTATTACGCCCCGGGAAAAGACATGCCCGGATTTAAAGGAAAAGTTACAGCGTATAACAATTACATCATTTTCAGCAATAGTTTTTATCACTTATTGGACGGTAAAAAACTATATGCACAATATCCCGAAACGCACTCTTTTATCTGCCCGGCACAATACGATGTATTTAAGTACTCGCCCACATTTGCCCTGTTTTTTGCGCCGCTCTCCTTATTGCCGCTAGGAGTTGGACTCACACTTTGGAACCTGCTGAATTTGCTGGTATTTCTCTTTGCCATAAAAAAGTTGAAGCTACCACCCGTTCGTGAGCTGGGATTTGGCTTGCTGTCCATTCCTGAAATTTTTACCACCACCACCAATAGCCAAAGCAATTTACTGATAGCCGGACTTCTGATACTGGCTTATATACATTTGGAAAAAGGCAAAACGCTTTTGCCGGTATTTTTTATTGCGCTCACTGTTTTTATCAAGCTGTTCGGCATATTGTTTTTTGCCCTTGTTTTACTGTATCCGCAACGCCTGAAAGCCTTGCCTGCAGCGGCAGCTGTGATGCTTGGATTGTTTGTTTTGCCCCTGCCCTTTGGCGGCTGGGAAAGACTTATTCAGCATTACCGCGAATATTTCGGACTCATTTCCGGCGACCACGGCTTTTTTGTTAAATACAGCGTCATGGGATGGCTTAAAAGCTGGTTTGGCTGGCAACCCGATAAAAATGGTATCGTGCTGGGCGGGCTTCTCCTCCAATGTATTCCATTGTTGTTTTGGAAACGATTCAGTGATCGCAGTTTCAGAACCATTTATGCCGCATCCTGGCTTATCTGGCTGGTTATATTTAACCATATGGCTGAAAGCGCTACATTTATTATTGCGGTAGCGGGTGTGTTTTTGTGGTATTTTACGATTGCCGAAAGGAAAACGTGGCATATTGCCATCTTGGTTCCGGTGATGATCTTCACCTGCCTTGGACCTTCAGATATTTACCCAAAAGCCTTGCGTATGCTCATTGTAGAAACCTGGCAACTCAAAGTGTTTCCCTGCATCCTAATCTGGATGATTTGTATGTACCAGCTTCTCGCAGATAAAGTTAAAACCAGCGTTTCTTCAGCACAAACGCCAGCCGCACCATAAGAATTAACACCGGCACTTCCACCAGCGGACCGATTACCCCGGCAAATGCCTGTCCGCTGTTCAAACCAAAAACACCAACCGCAACGGCAATGGACAGTTCAAAATTATTGCCGGCAGCAGAAAAGGAAACCGATGCTGTTTCCGGGTAGGCAGCCCCCAGTTTTTTGGCTACAAAAAACATCAACCCAAACATGATGCAGAAATACAACACCAAGGGAATGGCTACGCGAACCACATCCAGCGGAAGTTTAACCATGAGTTCTCCTTTTAAGGAAAACATTAAAACGATGGTAAGAAGTACGGCTGTTAAGGTAATAGGCGAAATTCGAGGAATATATTTCTGATTAAACCATGCCTCTCCCTTTAATGCAATCAAGCCGTAACGGCTAACCACACCCATTAAAAAAGGTATTCCCAGGTAAATGCCCACCGTTTTGGCAATTTCACCAATGCCGATAACTACCTGAATGGAATTCCGACCAAAAACTGTTGGCAGTTTTTCCAGAAAAAACCACGCGTAAATACTGAAGAGCAACAACTGCAACACACTATTTATTCCCACCAGCGCAGCAATGTATTCACGGTTACCATCTGCCAGTTCATTCCATACAATTACCATGGCAATGCAGGGTGCTATTCCAATTAAAATCAGGCCTGACATGTATTCAGGATAATCGTTTAGAAACAGTCCGCTGAGGAAGAACATGAGCAAGGGACCCACCACCCATGTGATAATCATGTTGGACAAAAACAAGCCCTTATTGGCAAACAAAGCCGGAATTTTCTCATAGCGCACTTTCGCCAGCGGCGGATACATCATTAAAATGAGTCCAATAGCCAGCGGTGTGTTGGTGGTGCCGTCTCCCATTCCCTGAATAAGTTCGGGAACTGAAGGGAAAACAACACCTATGCCTACACCTGCTGCCATGGCAAGAAAAATCCATAAAGTGAGATAACGGTCTAAAAATCCAAGTCTTTTATTGCCGGGCATGTTTTCAAATGTTTATGTGTTGGTTTATAAATTCCCTGCAATAGGTTTTAATCAGGTTGCGGGTGTGTTCGAATGCTTTGTGGACTTCCTCTTCCGAGCCTTTGGCTTTGGCCGGATCCGGAAAATTTTCATGGAAAAGAACAGCCCTGTTGGGAAACCAGGGACACCGCTCTTTGGCATGGTCGCAAACCGTAATTACATATTCAAATTCAATGTTTCTGTATTCATCCAAATGGTTACTGGTGTGACCGCTGATATCAATGCCGTCTGCTTCCATAATGGATATGGCTTTGGGATTTACTCCGTGGGTTTCCACACCGGCGCTGTAAACATCCACTTTTTCGTTACCCATAATCACCAAGTAACCATGTGCCATCTGGCTCCGGCAGGAGTTGCCCGTGCACAACACCAAAATCTTCTTTTTCATCAGCAATCAGGGGACTAGTCCTGGTCAAAGGTTTTAAAGAATTTTTTGAAAGTCTTATTCATTTTTTTCCAGTTCTCAGCATCGATACAATAACAGATTTTGGGACCTTCAATTTCACCTTTAATGAGACCGGCAGATTTGAGTTCTTTCAGGTGTTGGCTAACGGTACTTTGCGATAAGGGAATTTCTTCCACGAGGTCTCCGCATACACATTTTTCTCTTTCTGCCAACACCCGCAATATGGCAATTCTCGCCGGATGAGCAAGGGCTTTGGCAAAATCAGCAATGCGATTGTCGCGTACGCTAAATTCTTCAGATTTGGTTGTTCCCATGATTATATAATCGCAATAATACGATATATACCGCAATATTACGATAAATTAATTATTAACAAAAAAGACCGCTGTGAGAGCAGTCTTTTTTGTTTGGTAATCTGTATGGTCATGAATCCCTTCTGGGTCCACGATCATCGCGATGCTCGCGACGGGGCCCGCGATCTCCGCCACCTTCACGGCGCTCACGTGGTGCAGGCTCCACATAGCCTTCAGGCTTTGGAAGCAACACCTTGCGGCTGAGACGGAACTTACCGGTCTTCTTGTCAATTTCGATAAGTTTCACATCCAGCTTATCGCCTTCTTTCAGCACGCCTTCCATGCTACCGAGACGTTCCCAGGTAATTTCGCTGATGTGCAGCAAGCCGTCTTTGCCGGGCATAAATTCCACAAATGCACCGAAATCCATGATATTTTTCACAGTTCCATGGTAGGTCTCCCCTACTTCAGGCACGGCTACAATAGCCCTTACCATGCCGCTGGCGATGCGCATGGCCTCGCCATTGCTGGAGAATATTTCCACAAATCCTTTGCCGTCGCGCTCTTCAATGGCCACTTTGGCTCCGGATTTAGCCTGAATATCCTGTACTACCTTACCACCCGGACCAATTACGGCACCGATGTATTCTTTTTCAATCTCTATTACTTCTACACGGGGTGCATGGGGCTTCATCTCAGCACGTGGGGCGGTAATTGCCTTGCCCATTTCTCCCAAAATGTGCAGTCTGCCTTCGCGGGCTTGTTGCAGTGCCTGGTAAACCATGTCCCACTTCAGACCATTGATTTTGATATCCATCTGGCAAGCGGTGATACCTTCGGTTGTACCTACTACCTTAAAGTCCATATCACCCAGGTGATCTTCATCGCCCAGGATGTCGCTGAGAATTGCATATTTATCAGAACCTTCCTTGCTGATCAGGCCCATGGCGATTCCACTCACCGCTTTTTTGATGGGAATGCCGGCATCCATAAGGGCCATAGAACCCGCACATACGGTAGCCATAGAGCTGGAACCGTTACTTTCCAGAATGTCGCTCACAATGCGCAGTACATAAGGAACATCGTTGGGCACCATCTTCTTGATACCGCGCAATGCCAGGTTACCGTGGCCAATTTCGCGGCGGCCGGGGCCTCTGTTTGGGCGAACTTCACCAGTAGAAAAACCGGGGAAATTGTAGTGCAGCATGAAACGGCTGTAGCCATAAAGCATAGGTGCATCCAACAGCTGCTCATCCATTTTGCTGCCCAGTGTTACGCTGGTCAGCGACTGGGTTTCACCGCGGGTAAACACCGAACTTCCGTGTGCTGCTGGGAGGTAATCCACCACGCAGTTAATAGGACGAATCTGGGTAGAGCTTCTTCCGTCCAGGCGGCGGCCTGTTTCCAGTATCATGTCGCGCATTACGTGATATTCGGCCTCGTGGAAATATTTCTTTACCAAGCTCTTTTTCAGGTCAGCATCTTCTGCACCTTCAAAGCGGGTAAGGTACTGATCCAAAATGGCACGGAAAGCCTCGTGGCGGTCGCTTTTGGCACTGCCGCTCTCGGCCACTTTACGAAGTTCAGCACTGCAATCGGCAATAACCTGCTTGCGCAGTTCTTCGTCGTTGGTTTCGTGGTTGTACTCGCGGGCTTGCTTGCGACCACCCAGCATTTCCACAAACTTGATCTGCTCGGCGCACTGGTGCTTGATGGCATTATGACCGAATTTCAGGGCTTCCAGAAAGTCGGCCTCAGAAACTTCGTCCATTTCACCTTCCACCATGTTGATGTCGTGGGCGGTACCACCAACCAGCATGTCGATGTCTGATTTCTCCAGTTCTTCTTTGGTAGGATTGATCACAAACTTACCATCGATGCGGCCTACACGCACTTCGCTGATAGGTCCCATGAATGGAATATCGGTCAGCATTAAAGCGGTACTTGCAGCCAGACCCACGTAGGTATCGGGCAGAATGTTCTCATCGGAACTAATGAGGAACAGGTTCACCTGGGTATCACCGTGGTAATCTTCGGGGAATAACGGACGCAGACAACGGTCCACCAGGCGTGAAATCAGCACCTCATAATCGGTGAGTTTGGCTTCGCGGCGGTGAAAACTTCCGGGAATGCGGCCTACTGCGGCAAATTTTTCCTGGTAATCAACACTCAGTGGCAGAAAGTCAATGCCTTCGCGGGCATCGTAGTTACTTACAACGGTGGCCAGAATCATGGTTTTGCCTACTTTCAGTACGCAGCTGCCATGGGCTTGGCGGGCCAGACGACCGGTTTCGATCTCGATGATCTTACCATCGCCGGTGTCAAATTGGGTTTTTTGTATGTTTAGCATAGTTTTATTTACGTAAAAAGCCCCGATACGCCGGAAGGCGTGCGGGGCTTTTCTTATTAAGGGGTCAATGGAGACGAGGCGGGAAGATTACTTCCTGATGCCTAGTTCCTTGATGAGTGCGCGATACTTAAAAATGTCTTTCTTGGCCAGATAATTCAGCAGACTGCGACGCTTACCTACCAGGGCTATCAGGGCGCGCTCGGCACTTTTGTCCTTGCGCTGACCTTTCAAATGGCCGCTGATGTAGTTGATACGCTCGGTAAACATGGCAACCTGTGCTTCGGTGCTGCCGGTATTTTTTTCGTTACCGCCGAACTTGGCAAAGATCTCTTTTTTCTGTTGGGTTGTCAGATGCATGTGTTCGTAAAATGGGCTGCAAAAATAATGCTTTTTTCTTAATATAGCGCACTGCAGGTATATTTTTTTGCAAGATTTGACAACTTTTGCAAAGTTTTCAAATCTCTATCCCCGCCATTATTCAAAATAATTGCGTGTATAGAAGCCACCTTTGCGCAGGTAATCTTCTTTTTTCATGAGCTGCAAATCGCTCTGCATCATGTCTTTTACAAGGTCGTCCAACGAATGGCGGGGTGTCCAGCCAAGTTTCTCTTTGGCTTTGGTGGCATCCCCCAGCAGCAAATCCACTTCGGTGGGTCTGAAATAGCGTGGATCCACGCATACCAGTTCTTTTCCGGGCTTCAGATGGGCAGTATCAAGGCCGCAAGCCGAAGCTTTTTGTTCGTCTACAAAACCCAAAACGCCTTTTTCTTCCACGCCATTGCCATGAAATTCAATACCCAAACCCACTTCGCTGAAAGCTTTGCGTACAAAATCACGGATTTCTGTGGTTTGTCCGGTGGCTATGACAAAATCTTCGGGATTATCCTGCTGCAAAATCAGGTACATGGCCTCTACATAATCCTTGGCATGGCCCCAGTCGCGTTTACTGTTTAAATTTCCCAGATACAGTTTTTCCTGCAATCCCAGTGCAATTCGTGCTGCAGCCCGGGTGATTTTGCGTGTTACAAAAGTTTCACCGCGGATAGGACTTTCATGGTTAAACAAAATTCCATTGCATGCATACATCTTATAGGCTTCGCGGTAGTTTACCGTAATCCAGTAGGCATACATCTTTGCCACGGCATAAGGACTGCGGGGATAGAAAGGCGTGGTTTCGCTCTGCGGAACAGCCTGTACCAAACCGTATAATTCGGAGGTGCTGGCCTGATAAACACGGGTTTTATTGGTCAATCCCAAAATACGCACGGCTTCCAGAATACGCAAGGTTCCCAGTGCGTCACTGTTGGCTGTGTATTCCGGAGTTTCAAAACTCACCTGTACATGACTCTGAGCGGCAAGGTTATAAATTTCATCCGGCTGAACTTCCTGAATGATGCGGATGAGGTTGGTAGAGTCGGTAAGATCGCCATAGTGCAGGTGCATTTTAGCCCCAGGCATGTGTGGATCTTCATAAATATGATCTATACGCTCAGTATTGAACAGCGAGCTTCGACGTTTTATACCATGTACGGTGTAACCTTTTTTCAGCAGAAATTCGGCGAGGTAGGCGCCATCTTGTCCGGTTATGCCGGTAATGAGTGCAGTTTTCATGCGCAGCAAAAATACAACATGAGCAGCGTTGTTGGATAATCGAAAAATCAAGGTATAAATCACCCCGAAAAAATGAAAGAAAACAAATGACAAAAAAATGACTTTTGCAACATGTTGATGTTCATCACATTGTTGCTCCTGTTGAGCATTGCGAGATAGGGAAAATATCAATAGTGTGGCTTTTGCTTATATTTGTGAGAGAAGAGAGAGAACGAGGATGAATTACTACTCCAAAAAACAAGGCTTGCTGTGGGCCTTTTTGCTTGCTTTAGCATTCAATATTAAGTCGCAGCCCCGCACAGTAGGTTTAACAAAATACCAGGAAACCAATCATCAGAAAGGGTATTACTTGTTGTCGCCTATGGTAAACCAGGCTAAAAACTCATACTTGCTGGATGATTGCGGTCGGGTTGTGAAGACATGGGAGGGTGGCGGCATGCCAGGAACAGCCTGTATACTTGGCCGCGATGGCAGTTTAATACGTACAATTTCGGTCTTTAATCCATACATGGCGCTGGGTTTTGGCGGAGTCATCGAAAAATTTGACTGGGCCGGCAACCGTATATGGCGCTGGGCTCTTACGGACAGCAATGAATCCCTTCACCATGATATAACAGAGTTACCCAATGGAAACATTCTGGCCATTGTATGGGTAAGAAAAACCGCTGCTGAGGCCGAAGCACTTGGAAGGACTTTTCCACTGGGCAAAACAGATATTTTGTTTGAGCGTATAATAGAAATCCAACCCAAAGACACCAATGATGCAGACATTGTGTGGGAATGGCGTTTGTGGGACCATACCATACAAAACACAAGTTCTACGAAACCCGGATATGGCTCTCCTGACGAGCATCCCGAGCTGCTGGATATAAATTACTACGATGCAGCGGATATTGGCCGCGACTGGCTCCACCTAAATGGCATTGACTATAATCCCGGACTTGACCAAATTGTAATTACTTCAAGAAGTCTGGGCGAATTTTATGTTATTGACCACAGCACTAACCTGATTGAAGCGAGCGGACATTCCGGCGGACGCTGGGGTAAGGGTGGCGATTTTCTGTACCGATGGGGCAATCCTGAGGCATATGGCAGGGGAACTCCTCAGGAACAAAGACTGTATGTTCCTCACCACGCCCATTGGATTAAACAAGGCTTGCCTCATTCCAGTAAGTTTTTGGTGTTCAATAACGGGCAAGGTAGACCCGGAGGGCGTACAGCACCGTCGACATGGTGGCACCTCCATTAGACATTAACAACAAATACACCATACAACCCGGTAAAGCATATCTACCTGCATCCGGAATTGAAAAATACAAGGCAACAAATCCAACCTCATTCTATTCCGTTGTGGTTTGCGGAAGCTATATGCTTAAAAACGGCAACCTGCTTACTACACATGGATTAAAAGGAACTGCCATAGAAACAGACAGCATCAACAATACGGTGTGGTCATATGTCAACCCCTTCAGCAGTGCGGGATTATTGGCACAAGGTAATGCCCCGGGAACCAACACTGTTTTTCGCTATGAGTTTTACCCTACTGACTTTTCAGGTTTTACGGGCAAGGATTTAACACCCGGTGTGGAATTGGAGAAAAATCCTTATTCAAAAAGGCTTTGCGAGAACAATAACATTGGCATAAAGCCATTGGAATCGAAAAATTCTTTTATCAACCCCAACCCGGCAGGAGATTTTGCGTTTGTGCTTGCTGAAACAGTTGAAAACGGCCGTATTTACAATACTGCTGGGCGCTGCGTGGGAACTTTTAATGGCAACCGCATAAATTTGTCCAGATTTAAGCCGGGAATATTTACGGTTACTTTTACTGCCGATGGAAAACACCAACAGGAGAAATTGCTGAAGGTAGAATAAGCAACAGGTTCTTTTATTGTTAAGCTGCTAAGTACAAAATAACGACCAAAGCCCTTAATTTGCGTTGATGTTTGTCCGCGGCATCATAGCTTTTTTGGTTTGCTCGTTGTTTGCAGGTCATGGTCAGGTACAAGCCACGCAAACACCCAAAGACACAGCTCAACAACCCCATCCGGTTGAATTTCCGGCCTTAAAACCCGGTCAACACATCGTTTACCACACCGGATTTGCGCTGGTTTACAACGAAGAACACGAACAGGCCGACTGGGTGGCCTATGAACTCACCGCCGAAGAAACCCAAAAATCGTTTGAAAGGGGCGCTGTTTTTATGAAGGACCCGCTGGTAACCACAGGCACCGCCGCCGATGAAGATTACCTGCACTCGGGATATGACCGCGGACACCTGGCGCCCGCCGCCGATCTGGGCTATTCGCTTTCTTCCATGGCAGAATCGTTTTACTACAGCAATATGAGCCCGCAGGTTGCCGCCTTTAACCGCGGCGTGTGGAAACGGCTGGAAGGACAAGTGCGCGTGTGGGCCCGCAACAATGGTGCTGTTTATGTGGTGACCGGCCCAGTGTTAAAACCCGGCCTGCCCGCCATAGGGGCTAACAAGGTTTCCGTACCTAAACTATACTACAAGGTCATACTGGATTACCGCATGCCCGAATACAAGGCGCTTGGATTTGTATTGCCCAATGCAGGCTCTTCGCTGCCGCTGACGCAATTTGCCGTTACCATCGACAGCGTGGAGCGCCTTACAGGAATAGATTTTTTCCCCGCCCTGCCCGACAAAGATGAAAACACACTCGAATCCAATATTTGTCTGCCCTGCTGGAAATGGAGCACAAGCACACAATCCGGCGGAAAAAAGCAAACTGCTAAGGCGGGCGATGCAGTACAGTGTGGTGCTTCCACAAAAAACGGAGGACGGTGCACACGCATGACCAAAAGCCCGAACGGAAACTGCTGGCAACACGGTGGAGATTGATACGGGTGAATGATTTATATCGGGTATAATTAAAGCAACAGTTTAATAATTTGTTTCCGGCTGCCTTTATAAAATCCCTGCAATCTACCCATCCGAAAGAAGAGGTAAATGCATTGTTAGAGGCTCTGCAAACGCCTGCACCGGTAAGCATTCGGGTGAATACCCAAAAAACCGGGTTGAAACCAACATCCGCATCCGCTGTTCCCTGGTGCGAGCACGGCTATTACCTTCCCGAAAGGCCTTTGTTTGCAGCCGATCCTGCCTTTCATGCCGGGCATTACTACGTGCAGGAGGCGGCCAGTATGGTGGTAGGCAGCATCGTAAAGGGCTTGCTTGCTACCTTGCCCGAAACCGCTATAATCCTGGATTTGTGCGCTGCTCCTGGCGGCAAAAGCACGCACGTGGCTTCAGTGCTCAGGGAGGGCAATATCCTTGTGGCAAATGAAGTGATCGGCACGCGCACGCCCATACTGACCGAAAACCTATGCAAATGGGGCGCCGCCAATCATATTGTTACAAAAGCGGATGCATCGCGTTTTGGAAACAGCGAAGCCCGCTTTGATATTGTGGTAGCCGACGTACCCTGCAGTGGCGAGGGAATGTTTCGCAAAGACCCTGCCGCCATCAATGAATGGAGCGAAAACAACGTAAAACTTTGCGCCGAAAGGCAACAGCGCATTGTAACCGATATATGGCCGGCCATAGCCCCGGGCGGTTACTTGATATACAGCACCTGCACCTTCAATACCGCTGAAAACGAAGACAATGTAAACAAACTGGCCGCAGACCTTGGAGCAAACATCCTGCAGCCCGATTTTTTGGGCAAGGAGGCCTTTTATTCGCTGCAAGAGGGAATGTACAGGGCGTTGCCACACAAGACAATGGGCGAGGGTTTTTTTGTGGCTGTGATGCAAAAAACCGGGGCAGGCTCAAAAGCAAAATCGCATGGAAAACAGCGGATAAAAGCGACCTCCGCCACGTTTGCCGGATTGCCCCAAAACATGCACGCCGTGGAAACCCCGCAAGGCCTTTGGGGCATGTTCACCCCAAACGCGGATGCATGGAATCAACTGTTGGCAGAGCTGCCGGGCATTTATGCCGCAGGAACACCCATAGGACAGGTGTTTCATGGAAAATGGAAACCGGATACAGCCGTGGCGCTTTTGCAGCATGGTAAATCCGGTGAATGGCCTGAATTAATCCTCAATAATGCTGAAGTGATGGCCTTTCTGCGACGCGAATCCCTGCCCAACACAGATAGGAAAGAGGGTTTGCACCGGGTGGTGTGGAACGATGTCTCTATGGGTTTTGTGAATGCCAACCGCCACCAATGGAACAACCTCTGGCCCATGGAATGGCGCCTTAGAATGCAGGTGTCTGAGCCTGTTAGGGTTATTTGTTGATATTCACAGGTCTGTGCCTACCCCACAAAAAGCCACACCGTGAGAGCATACATGGTCACCAGCAGCAATATGGTAAGGCTGAGGTTTTTAAGTTCCGCATTCCAAGGCACACGGGCTTCAGGGGTTGTGGGTGCTATTTGATTATTCAGTTCAGAAACCCGGTTAGTATGGCGCGTAAGCAACAAGATAACCGGGGCATACACCAGCAACAACAGCATGGGTTCAGTAAGGTTTGGACGGATTTGCAAACTACCTCCTTCGCTCAAAAAACTGGCAAACACGAAAATAAAACCCAGCAAAACCAAGGCTTTATGGTACATCAAAGACAGGCGCTTACCCATCCGCAAGGCCAGGGTAAGTTTACCCGATAGGTTATCTGTTTCGGTGTCGCGCATGTTGTTTACATTTAATACAGCCGCACTCAGCAAACCCATACCCATAGCCGCCAGCCAAATCTGGGGCATCAGGATGCCTGCCATGAGGTAAAATGTGCCGCATACAGCCACGGGACCAAAAAAAATAAACACCACCACATCTCCCAGCCCGGAGTAACCAAAGGCACGTTTGCCCAGAGTATAACCCAACGCGGCCAGGATGCCTAAGATACCGAGGGCAAGGAAAATTCCGAAGGATTGCAGGTTGGGCAAGTATATATAAAGCAGTAATAATCCAAGTACCAGCGCCACCAATCCATTGACCATTAGCGCGGTTTTCATTTGCTGTGGGGCAATACTGCCCGAGGTCAGGGCTCGATCGGTACGATTGGCGGCCTTATCGGTGCCCTTGATAAAATCACCGTAATCGTTGGCCAGGTTGCTGAGTATTTGCAAACTCACGGCCGTGAACGATACCAGCAGAAACACAATGCTGCTAAACTTGCCGTGCATGCCAGCCAGGGCAGCACCAAGGGCAATACCGCTCACTGCCAGGGGAAGGGTTTTCAGCCGAAATGCTTGTATCCAGGATTTCATGCGGTTTACAGGCAGGCAGTACGGCCTCCGTCTACCACCACGTTGGTTCCGTTGATATAGGAGGCTTTGTCAGAGGCCAAAAAACAGATGGCATTGGCAACTTCCTGGGGTTTGCCAAAACGGCCAGCTGGAATTTCGTGCAGCATCTCGGCCTTTACTGCATCGATTTCGGTGCCGGTTTTAGCACTTTTTTTTTCGATTATGCTGCTCAGGCGCTCGGTTTCCGTAGCTCCGGGCAATACATTGTTTACAGTAATGCCGAAGGCAGCGAGTTCATTGGCCAAGGTTTTTGACCAGTTACCAACGGCACCGCGAATGGTATTGCTCACACCCAGGTTTGGCAAGGGCACCTTGACGCTGGTGCTGATAACGTTAATAATGCGGCCGTATCCGGTGGCTTTCATACCCGGTATAAATGCTTGTGAAAGGTTGTGGTTGTTGATGAGGTGGTTCTGAAACGCCTCTATAAAAGCAGCGGTGTGGGCGGTGTGGGCGGGCCCTGCGGGCGGACCACCGGTGTTGTTTACCAAAATGTGAACGGTATGTTCCGAAGCAATGCGCGCTGCGGTTTCGGCTACCTGTGCAATGTTGCTGAAATCGGCAATGGCATAGCTATGGCCAGTGCCGGGCAGTTCAGCAAGGGTTTGCTTGAGTTTTTCTTCGTTGCGGGCCAATAGAATCACGGAGGCTCCGGAGGCCGCCAGTTCCATGGCTGCGGCTTTACCGATGCCGGCGGTGCTTCCACATACCACAGCTGTTTTGCCCTTGATGTCGATAATCATGCTGCAAATGTAAGGCAGAGCTATGCAATTGTGGGTTTACACAACCCTGCCGGAGTTGTGGAACATCATGGCCCTGTTTGACTGAGTGTTAGGGAAAATGGCATCCTGTGGCTATCAAAACCATACACACATGGCCACACTCTTCACATCCAGGTTATCGCGGTAGCCAAGATCAAAAGGATATATGAAAATGGCATCACTGTTGGTAAAAAAACGTCGGTATTCCAAGCGCAGCAAAGCGTGCTCTTCCACTTTTCTATTCAGGCAAAACCCATAGCTACCTGTTCGGTAGCCCTTATCAGCATGATACAGTGGCGTTTGAAAAATATTGTACCAGTCACTAAACCATTCCACACGGCCCGACAATGATGTTTTGGAGGTAAATGCGTATTTCAGCTGCGCATTCGCATTCCACCATGTTAAGTAACGAAAACTGCCATGATCGGGTGGCGGCATAAGGCTGTCATACCTATAGTTGGAGTAGCGCTGCCTGCCCGCATAAACACAGACTGAGGCATCCCATTTTTTGCCGAACCTTCCAATCCAGTATAAATCGGTAAAAAACCGGGTATCGAATTGCGGTTGTGCCTGGCTTTCTTCGTTACCAATGTAGGTGTTCCAGTTGATGAGGTGATTTTTACCCACCTGCCATTCCAACTGGGTTCCCAGTTCCCTGCCCCACTGCTGTTGGCATACACGTCCACACAGGCACCCAGGGTAATCTTACCCAGGTGTTCACCGCCGGCAGTATCTACGAAACCCGTATTCACTACCTGTGCCCTCAGGGCAAGGACAGACAGGGATAGCAGTAAAAAGGAGAGAAATTTCACGCCGGTTTAATCCTACACAAACCGCGGATCCGCTTCCATTACATGTCCGCAGGTTTTACAGGTACGCAAATACTCGGAACCATAATAATGCTTAAAATGGGGCAGAAAATCAGTTTCTATATTCTGTAATTCAAAATAGGTTTCGTGCAGCTTGGTGTTGCATTTATCGCAAAACCATAGCAACCCATCTTTATAGCCTTTGTTTTCGCGCACGCGCTCAATAACAAGCCCCACGCCCCCGGCCATGCGCCCGGGACTGTGCGGCACACCGGCAGGATGCAGGTACATATCGCCTGCCTTCAGCGGCACTTCCACGCATTTACCATCCACCTGAATTTTGATAAGGGCTTCGCCTTCCAGCTGGTAAAACAGCTCTTCGGTTTCATTGTAGTGGTAATCTTTGCGGGCATTTGGACCTCCCACAATCATCACGATGTAGTCGGTGCCTTCGGGATACAGGTTTTTGTTGGCCACCGGTGGTTTCAGCAGGTGCTTGTTTTCCTCAATCCACTGGTTCAGGTTAAAAGGCATACGTATGTTCATGGTATTGCAAACTTACCCGATTTATTTGGAAAATTCGGTAATTTTTCATATATTGAAATTAGCCGGGTTTGTACGCCTCAATAACCGCGTGCTGCATGGGTTGTATCTTTCCCGCGATGATGCGGTCCGGCTCTTCCTCTGTTTGGGTGGTGATGTTTTCAAAACCGTGTTTTGTCAAAAATTCTTCCAGGTCTGAAATTTCGTAAAGCGTAAAACCAAATTGGGTAAAAGGGATAGCCTGCATATAGGTTTTGGGGCGATAACCCAGCATTAGCATGCCGCCCGGTTTTAGTACCCGAATGATTTCGGCAAGTTCCTTTTCGGGGTTTTCCCAAAAATACACCACATTGATGCCAAAACAAACATCAAATGTTTGGTCTGCAAACGGCATAGCGGCAACTTCCCCCAACAAAAAGCGGGCTCCGGGAATGTTTTTGGAGGCAGCCATGGCCACCATCTCTTCAGAGAAGTCGATACCGTTGTAATGCAGTGATTTATTCTGCCGATATAGTATTTCAGGCACAAGGCCTTCACCAAAACCTATTTCCAGTAACTGTTTTTCTTTTTCTGGCAAAAGCAATTTAACCACATGCGCATACAGCGCCCCGTTTAGTTCACGCATGTAGGCGGCAATGGCTTCCGCACCTTCTCCGTATGGTTTTCGAAGCTGTTCGGCTTGCTGTTTGGGGGTGAAGGGGGATGGCATAAGATTCTATATTACTCCCTCAACTTCAGCAGCAACTCCGTCAGCCCGTTTTTCAGCGCATCCAAATTGTCTTTGCCGGTGGCAGAGATAAATACCGCAGGTGTGTTCTCCTTGGCTATCCAGCTTTTTTCAAATTGCGTGGCAGTGAGACCGGTTTGTCCTACATAAAAATCTTCGGGGGCGCCGCGGAAAGCATCAATTTTATTGAACACCACCAGTTCGGGTTTGTTGCCCGCACCAATGGCCAGCAGGGTTTCCTTCACCGAGCGCATCTGCTCCTCAAAATGCGGACTGCTGATGTCTACCACATGCACCAGTAAATCGGCCTCCAGTGCCTCTGCCAGCGTGCTTTTGAAGCTTTCTACCAGCTGCGTGGGGAGTTTTCGTATAAATCCTACCGTATCGCTTAGCAGGATAGGCATGGTTTTCAGGTCGTCCGTGGGGTGTGGCAATACAAGTTTTCGCACCGTGGCATCCAGCGTGGCAAACAGCTTGTTTTCTACCAGTACTTCGGCTTTGCTCAGCAGGTTCATGATGGTGCTTTTGCCCACGTTGGTATAGCCTACCAAGGCCACACGGTACATGCCTTCTCTGGATGCACGCTGTGTTCTGGATGTTTTTTCAATATGCGCCAGTTTTTCCTTCAGTACGCTGATTTTGTTGCGCAGCGCACGGCGGTCGGTTTCAATTTCAGTTTCACCGGGACCTCTCAGCCCGATACCCCCTTTCTGACGGCTCAAGTGTGTCCACATGCGGGTAAGGCGGGGCAGCAGAAACACGCTCTGGGCAAGTTCCACCTGTATTTTGGCCTGCGCTGTTTTGGCATTGCGGGCAAAAATGTCCAGAATCAGATGGGTGCGGCTTAGTACCTTCACATCGGGCATATCCTGCTCCAGGTTGCGAATCTGGCTGGGGCTCAGTTCATCGTCAAACACAACCATATCCACGTTGTGTTCTTTCACCCACAGCACCAACTCTTCAAGCTTGCCTGTGCCCAGATAGGTTTTGGGATTGGGATGGGGCAATTTTTGGGTAAAGCGCTTCCGTGTGATGGCACCGGCCGTGGAAACCAGCTGCTCCAGTTCATCGAGGTATTCGTGCAAACGGCCTTCCTGAGCAGGAAAATCCACCCCTACCAGCACGGCATACTCCTGTTTTTTCTCGGTAGAATGAAGGGTTTCCTTGTTTTTGCCCATGATTATGGGCAAAATTACCCTTTTGGTTTGGCAATGCCGCATGGGAACGCGAATTTTGAAATCAGGTTGATGCGCATCATCGCAATATGGTTTCTATTGGGCTCGGCAAATCTTTTGGCGCAAAAGGTCACGCTGAACGCCTTGCCGGGTGGAAAGTCCGTATACAGCCATTATCGTGTGGTGGGGGAAAATGCCGCGGGTATTTACCTAATGAATTACCGCGATGCGGATATGCGAAAAAATTTTACGGTAATCCGGGTAAACCACAGCCTGGAATACCTGCAGGAAAAGCCCATAGAGCTTGGTAAGCGTGGCCGCCTAATCAAACTTTTCACCTGGGATAGTGGTATTTGTATGTTATATCTGGAGAGGATTAAACAACAGACATTTCTGCAATACAGAATGATCTCACCCGGCCTTGACAAGGAATTTGCCGGCAGTTTGGGCATAGTTCCAGGCCTGGAATCGGCAGAAGCCGTTACCGCCGAGTACAGCATAAACAGGCAATGGTGCGCCATTTGGACCGAGCAGGTATCGGAACAGGGATTGCAAAAATTGGGAATCACCCTTTTTCACCTGCCAACACGCCAAAAATGGCAACAGGAGTGCCTGATTCCATTCAGCAGCAGGCTGGTGAACGTGCAGGAAGCTTCGCTTGGAAACGAAGGGCAGCATGCCTGTGCAGTAACGTTTGATGATGAATCCGGCCGTCGCTCACCCATTCGTTTTTTCGCTGCCTTTGGCGATAAAGAGCGGTTTAAACCGCTTTTCCCCATCAATGCCTCCTCCTTTCACATAAATGGCGAGGAACTGGTTAGGGATGAATTTGCAAACAGGTTTGTTTTTAGTGGGTTTTGGGATGAAAACAAAGAGGAAAGAAGTGGTGGAACCCTGATCTTATCGCTGCACGACACCATTCAGGAAGGGCGCACTGAACTGCTTGCCCGTACCACCTTTTCGTCGGGCCTTGTAAGCGAACTTATAGGCGCATCGGCTCAGGAAAAAGGCCGAATTCCGGAAAATATGTTTATTCGGAAAATTGTGCCACGCAGCGATGGAGGAAACCTAATTATTGCAGAAAAGTTTTATATCACCCAGCATCTGGAAACCTTCTACATCAATGGTATTCCCCAAACCAGCAGCAAAAATGTATATCACTACGATGATGTATTGCTATTGTCCACGAATGCCATGGCAGAAATGGAGTGGTTTCGGGTGATTCACAAACGTCAAAGCGGTTTTGCAGGTGCAGGATTTTATAATGGAATTGCCATTTATGTTTGTGATAGCACTGCGCAATTGTTGTATAATGATAATGCCACACAAAATAATAGGGTAATGCATTTGAGTGTAGACCAAAAGGGTGCAATTTTGCAGAAGGTATTGTTCAACAGCGATGAGGTATATACAGGATTCATTCCGCAGGAAGGAAGGCAGGTTGGCTATAACCGTTTTGTAGTATCGCTGAATATGGATAAACAACTGATGCTGATGAAAGTTACTGCGGATTAGTGCTAAAGTATTTCAAACATATTGGTCCCTCTGCAGTTTTTGCGGTATTTGTAGGCGCATTACTTCTGCGTATACCTGCTGTTGCATTCACGGTAAGCAGTCCGGAACCTTTGAATGGCGTGGTATTTGGGCATTTTTTCAATGCTGTTAGACAATGGCCCTGGTTGTCTCTGTTACTGGGATTTTTGGTGGTTTTTACACAAGCCATGATATTTAACAAGCTATGTAATGAACATGATGTGCTTTATACACACACATTCATGCCTGCATGGCTATTTATTTTGTCCAACAGCATCTTCCCTGAAAACCTGCACATCAACCCCCTAATGGTTTCTAATTATTTTGTCATTGGTGCCTTTGTCTTTCTTTTTAGCATGCACCAAAGTGACCGAAGCCCGACATTGCTTTTCTATGCCGCAGCATTGCTAACGTTAGGTTCATATTTTGTTACCGAATATCTGGGAGCGCCAATCATGTTGCTGGTCGCAACGATAATATTTAAAAATGTGGGTCCGCGCGATCTTCTTGCTATCATTACCGGAACGCTTATTCCGCTTGGAATGATCTGGTCATTTCATTTTCTAACCGATCAGCCATTTGATTTTCCAATACCTAAATACAATTTGAATATCAAGCTGGACAAGGCGTTTATGCGTTATGTGGCGATGACATTCTTTTTTCTGCTAACCTTTGCCGGACTGCTGAAATCCGGATTAAACTATTTCAAAAACAAAATTAAAACCCGCCGTATCAACCTTGTATCCATAGCCTTTTTTGCCTTCGCTATTTTTATTATCCTGATTAAATATGACCATTTGCGGCATTATATTACCATTGCAAACAGCGGTATGGCCCTGTATGCCGCATATTTTTTGCTGGGTGAAAAAGGACAGCGGATTAAAGGACTGCTCCATAGCATTCTGCTGATATTGCTATTGCTCTCTCTGTATGGCAATCAGCTCAAAGACTGGCTTTTATAGGGTTATTTGGCTTGCCCGTTAATGCCAATACTCAGGGATATTATATTGCTATAGAGCCCGGTACCTGAGGCACCAAAACCTGCCAGTGCATAATCCAGTTTAAGTCTGTCTATTTCAACACCAATACCCGTGCTGGGTTGCAGGGTGAGGCCATAAGTACCGTTACTGCGGGTTTCGCGCTGAAACTGAGAAACACCGGCGCGCACCATCAGGCGGAATTTTTTGGCATCTTCCCTAATGCCTGCCTCAATTCCGAGGCGAGGATCTGCACTGATTAATCCTGTTTTTAGTAGCGTATTCCTTTTACCATCGGTAGTTATATCCAGGTTGGCTTCTCCAAGCAACTCAAATTTATTTTTTGTAAACCGATAAAAACCGCCTGCATTAAGTCGTGGCAATGCCAGTTCCAGGCTGTTTTTGGGTATGGTATTTCCTGTCAGGTACAGAATATCTTTCTGGTTGTTGGTAAATGTAAAGTTCCAGCTGTTGAAGGTGGTAGTAATATCCTTTGCATTGACCCCAAATCCCCATTTACCCTTGTAATCGCGGATTTTGAAGCCTGCATCCAGCCCAAAACCCCATGCTGTGGCAAATTCTCCCACCTTTCGGTGAATGAGTTTTACATTGCCGCCCCAGCTCACCAGCACATCTGTCTTGCGCACCGGTCTTGTCTGCTGGGCATAGGTACCAATAAAGGCATAATCTGAGGCCGAAAAAGTGGTAACCCGGTCGTAGTTGATTTCTCCGTTGCGGATAAGATCCAGGGTGTTTAGTATGCCGTCCACCCCAAAACGCAGCACAGACAGGCCGAAAACCTTGTTTTTGGAGGATTGGATACCCAAGGTCAGATAGTCAAAGTTGGCAATGTTCTGAAAATAGAAATTGTGCATAAAGCCCACCTGAATTTTATCGGTCTGCTCTGCCAGTCCCGCCGGATTCCAGTAGGTGCTGTAAACATCTGAAGTGCCGGCAGCACCGGTTTTGCCCATGCCAAACTGCCTTGCACCTGCTCCTACATGCATAAACTCGTTCACATACTTACGGCTGCTCTGTGCCGAAAGCTGCTGGGATAAAATCAGCAAAAGCCATAAACCAATGTATCTCATGACATTTCCTCCATCAGACGGGGCATGTTCACAAAAATAAGACTTTCTGCTTCATCCAAAACTGATTGAACTCCAAGGTTTTGCTGCTCTGTCCACTCCGGGCTCACACGGGCATACATATAGATTCGGCTCAGCGAGAAGGCAAATGCCGGATTGTGCACATACTGCATGAGGTATCGAAGCTCGCAAAAACGCTGCAGGCGTTTGTTAAATTCTTCGGTAGTGTTAATGTTAAGCGATATCAAGTACGCATCAATTACCTCAGGCCGGGTTTGCTCCAGTTCTTTATAAAACCGGGCAATCAAATCCGTTTCCTGTTTAATCAGAATGCGGTCTATCATCAGCTCTGCAATCAAATGGGCGGCAAACCAGGTGCGGGGTATGTTGTGCTCCTCAAAAACCGGTTTGATGATTTTGCCTATTTCAGGGATAATGTCTTTGAAAAAGCCTGATTGGTGGAAGCGTTTATCACGCTCAACATGTTTAAGGGTTCCCAGATGAAGAGAATTTGTTTCGGGGTAGTCATGGCCGGGAAACCGTTCCGGTTGCAGCCGCTTTCCGGGAAGAAAATTCCGCACAAAGTCGGGTGTCAGCAAGCCCAGGTTGTGGTGCACTTCTCCGGGCCGGTGATCAAAATAGTAATGTGCGAAATAATTCAATTTGTTTACAAAGTTAATCCTGGAGAATTAAAAACCTTTCGGCTGCCGGTGTTGTTAATTTTGTAAATAATTGAAGCATGCGTTTTTGCCTGATACTATGCTGCGGTTTGGCGCTTTTTGCCTGCGGATCGGGGAGAAACCCTGCTCAATCTAATACCACAGCCATGCAGAACGAAACACCCGATACATTACTGCCGGTTCCTGCTACCGAGGAGGAATGGAAACAGCGCTTAACACCCGAAGAATACAGGATATTGCGCCAAAAAGGAACGGAAAGACCGTTTAGCAGCCCGTTTGAGCAGGTATGGGACAGCGGGACCTATGTGTGCAAGGGTTGCGGCAATGAACTGTTTCGCAGCGAAACCAAGTTTGACGCAGGCTGTGGCTGGCCAAGTTTTTATGAGGCCATGGATAAAAGCAAGGTAAAAGAAATCGTGGATTACGGCCACAACATGATTCGCACCGAGGTGGTTTGTGCCCGCTGTGGCGGTCACCTTGGGCATGTTTTTAACGATGGCTATGGTCAACCTACCGGCTTGCGCTATTGTATCAATGGTGTGAGCCTGGGTTTCCGAAAAAAGTAGCGCTCTTTTTATTTGGAATTTTCAATAAAATTCCGTATATTCACGTTGAGGTGACAGCATTTCACAAAAGAGCCTCATTAATTTAACCCTATTTCACCATTGAATAAACAAATCCTCCGGGTATTCATAGCCCTTTTTTGCTGTCAGGGTATGCTATGGGGACAATGTAAAAAAACCACACAGACCCTCGACGGCGGCACTGCCACAGGCACTTTATGCAAGCAAAAAATAAAAGCTTCCTACGGTGGATGGATGATTCAGGAATACAGAAAGGGAACCTGGAATTTTACCAACGACGACGGAAAATTATTCAAAACCGGCAACTATGTGGCCGAAGATGGTGTCGGATACCGAACAGGAGACTGGACATGGTACAATGAAGAAGGTAAACCCTTTGTAGTGGTTAACTATTTTAGAGATAAAAAATCTAAATTAACGGTACTGGACAGTGGCTGGGCCAGAATGGGGGATGATTCCATGTTTGTGACTGGGGCAGATGATTCTCATGTAAATCTGTTTTTTACCGACGGAAAAACACACATTGATTATTACAAAATCGCACCCGGGTTTGCCATTGATTTAAATAAAATAAAAAATAAAACCGTTGATTCTGCAACCATTAAACCAATACCCGGAGTAATTGGAATTAATACCAGTGCACTGAGAGGTCAAACCAACGTTACAACTAATAAGGAAAATATTATCTGGAAAGACGCCACACTTATAATTATGTTTCCGGGTTTAGCGGGGCTTACCGGGCAAAATGCAGAACCAATAGCTGAGGAGCAAAATCTGATTATAAATCCGGGATTTAATACCATTAAAAAAGACGATGGTGTTGGGAAATTGTTTTTTCACGATGCCCTGATGAAAGGCTGGGGTGTTGCCAATGAATCACCAGACTATTACCGTGAGTTTGGATTGCAGTTTTTAGGCTTTCGAGCAGGCGGTGCCAATTATGAGGTAATTCGAGGCACACTGAAAAAGAAGCTGGCAGCAGGCAAAACATATTGTTTTCGCTATCAGGTAAAACTGAAACATGATGATAATTACGCCATAAACAGCGTAGGCGCGGTTTTTACTGACACCAAGCTAAATAAAATATTCTCGCGTGATTTATTGGCTGATATGCCTTCAAAGGTTTTATCACCCCAGGCCCTCCCCATGGCGCTCAGAGACTCATGGATGACGATATCGGGTTCATTTGTGGCAACAGGTGGGGAGGAATTTGTTTACATTGGGCAGTTCAGCCACAAGGCCAACACCAAATTTTGGCCTTTGGATTCCCTCTTTACCGGATTAACCTCAGGCGAAATTTATTACTACTTCCAAAATCCTGTGCTGATGGAAAAAGGGGCCGGCACGAACTGTCCATGCAACACAGACGAATGTGTTCCGGATTCCGCATATACTGAACAAGCAGAAACACGGGAGAGCTTCGTTTTGCGTGATGTGCAATTTGCCACAGGCAGTGCCCGCCTATTACCCGAGTCGTTTGCATCGCTGGACAGTTTGGCAGAACAGTTCTTAGCCAATTCAGCGTGGAAACTGGAAATTAAGGGGCATACAGACAATCAGGGGTCACAGGAAGACAACGTTAAGTTATCCCTAAAGCGCAGCAAAGCAGTTTTTGATTACCTTGCCAAAAAGGGCGTGGCCGCTTCAAGTATGGGTTACACGGGTAAGGGCGATACGGAACCTGTGGAAGACAATGAAACCGAGGAGGGGCGGGCCATAAACCGCAGGGTAGAATTTGTAATCAGGCGGTAATAAAGATTACCCGTTGTTCTCAATTACACCATCCCTCACCCGCACCATACGCTTGGCATAGCGGGCAATATCTTCTTCATGGGTTACCAGTATAATGGTGTTTCCCTTTGCATGAATTTCATCAAACAAAGCCATGATTTCCTTGCTGGTATTGGTGTCCAGGTTTCCGGTAGGTTCATCGGCCAGCAGTATGCTGGGATTATTGATGAGGGATCTTGCCACAGCTACACGTTGACGTTGTCCTCCGCTTAGCTCATTGGGCTTATGACTCATACGGTCGCTAAGTCCTACATCATTTAGAGCCGCTTTGGCGCGTTCGGTGCGTTCCTTTTTGCTAACACCGGCATACACCAGGGGTAAAGCCACATTGTCAAGCGCTGTTAGCCTTCCCAGCAGGTTAAAGGTTTGAAACACGAAGCCAATTTCCATATTGCGGATATGGCTGAGTTCGCCATCGGACATACTGCTAACCTCTTTGCCGTTGAGGATATAGGTTCCGGCTGTGGGAGTATCCAGACAGCCTATGATATTCATCAGTGTACTTTTACCCGAACCACTGGGGCCCATCAATGCAACATATTCGCCCCTTATTATTTCCAGGTTGATATCGCGCAGTGCATACACAATCTGTTCGCCCAGTTCATAGCGTTTTTGAATACCGGTTAGGGATATAAGGGCATTGTCCGGCATCAGTCAGTTTGGCCGATTACTTTGGGCACGCGGAAGAAATCGCTGTCTTTTTTGGGTGCATTTTTCAGCGCTTCCTCGTGGGTTATTTCCTGCTCCACTTTGTCTTCACGAAGGTTGTTTACCCTGTCTGTCATGTATATCAGGGGTTCTACACCATCGGTGTTTACTTCATTCAGTTTTTCACACATCTCCAGAATGTTTTCCAGATCCCGGAGCATTTTTTCAGCTGCCTCACCTTCAAATTTCAGGCGGGATAAAGCCGCCAGTTCCTGTACTTTTTCGGGCGTTATTTTCATGCGTATACCTTTCTCTTTTTTAGGTTGGTATCCATCACATCAAAAACAGTTTGTTCCAGTTTGCCTGCATCCTCCTCACCCATGCCGCGGGTATCAATGGCTTCGTGGATATTCATACGCATCAAGCCGGGAAACGCTATCCATGAATACACATCCATTCTTTTGTGATTGTCAGGCAAAGTTACGGGAATTATCACGGCTTCCTGCTCAATGGCCAGACGGAACGCACCCGGTTTAAACTTATGTAATTTTGGGGTATCGGTCGGAATTTTACCTTCGGGAAAGATAATCATGTGCGCACCGTTGCGCATTTTTTCTGCAGCCAGGTGAAAGGCAGTGTGCGAACTGCGCAGATTTTCCCGTTTCACGGGCACATCCAGTGTATCAAACCATTTGCTGAACAAGGGAACCTGGCTTAGTTCCATTTTAGCCATGAAAAAATTAAATCCCGGTAAATACGTGCCGCAGGTTAGGATATCGAGGTAACTGCAGTGGTTGGCGCAATAAATAATACGCCGGCCTTTTGGGATTTCTGCCTCACGGGTAATGACAGGAATCAGGCCTGCGGGAACACAGGTAAGCACACCCCATACCCTGCGAAGTCTGTGCGCTACGGGATATGTTTTTTTAAATGAGAGAAAGACATAAAATAATGGCCACATTGCCAGAAATAGAGACGCGAACCACAGTCCGGCCCAGCCCAGCCATATTTTACCCGCAATTTTCTTCATGCATTTCGCCCACTGCGCACAAATACCAGCAGCGCAATTACCACGCCCGTACTCAAACACATCTGTATCTGAGAAACACTGATTGACATAGGATCAAGCTGCTTGCTTATGTAGGCTTTGGCCTCCTCTATTTTGGCTGCCTGTTCTTCTTTTTTAAATTCTTTTTCTATGCGGGCAGTCTGGTGCTTCATGGCAATAGCTGTATATGCTTTGATTTTGCCGGGTTCGTTTTTCAAAACATGTTGCAGCCCCGCCACTGTGCACATTGCAACCAGCAAGGAAGTAAGCAAGCTGCCAAAAAGCGCTTTACCCAAATTAACAGGAGATACAGAATCTTTTTTCAGCTGTTTGAGAAACTGCCAAACTGCCAGACCAGTAAAAACAACGTTTCCCAGCAAGGGCAGTACTGCACCAAAAGACGAGGTAAGGTACAAGTCCCTGTACCAGTATATTAGGTGCATGGCGGTAGCTGCCGATCCGTAGGCAAGTCCATACAAAGCAATTTTCTTAAACATGACTACAAAGATGCATAAAATAAAGTGCCAGGGCGCCTGTTGGCACCTAATCCTTCTACAAAAGCAGTGAATTATTCGCTGTCTTTTGGCTCTTCCGAATCCCTGCTTAGGTATTCGTCAAAATCATACTCAGGCAGCAGATTGGTTTTCACGTGGCCTATGGTCTCATGGAGTGCATCCCTGAATTTGTGAAAATCCTCTTTGTACAAGTGAATTTTCGATTTGATGAAGTTGCCATCATCAAATTTGCTGCGCTTGCTCTCCGTGATGGTGATGTAATAGTCGCTGTTGCGGGTGGCTTTTACATCAAAAAAATAGGTTCGTTTGCCTGCTCTGATTCGTTTTGAAAAAATTTCTTCTTGTTCGTTGCGGTAGTCTTCTCCCATATATTGTGTATCTCCTTATTTTCAAGTACTTAGGACAAATGTATGGGAATGAAACGAAGATTTCAAAATTATTTTTTTGTGGAAAATATAATTATTGTAACCGTAAAAAATTATTGGCCATGGCCTTGCAGCTGATGCAATTCTGTGAAACTGCCGCCAGCTTTAACCAGATCGGCAAAAGTTCCCTGCTCTTCGATAACACCATCATTTAGCAGAATGATATGATCTGCGGCCTGCAGCGATGCCAGCCGATGGCTGATGATAATGGCCGTTTTCCCCTCGAGCTTGCTGGTGAGGGATTGTATGATTTCTTTCTCTGTGTCGGCATCCACCGCACTCAGGCAATCGTCAAAAATATACAAATCAGCGTCCTTGATGAGGGCTCTGGCAATGGAAACCCGCTGTTTCTGACCCCCGGAAAGCAAAACACCTCTTTCTCCCAGCAGGGTTTTCAACCCAAGCGGAAATTGTGCTATATCCCGCCCCAAACCGGCCATCATGGCGGCTTCGGTTATTTTTTCCTCCGATTCTTCACCCTCTGCAACACCAAAGGCAATGTTGCCGGCCAGTGTATCGCTGAACAAAAAAACATCCTGGGGCACATAGGCAATATGCCGGTTAAAATCGCTGCGTGAAATATCCAGAGGGGGCACATCATCAAAAAGGATTTTTCCGCTGTCGGGTACAGACTGACAGCTTAGTAACTGGGCCATGGTGGTTTTTCCGCAGCCCGTTTTTCCGGTTATGCCCAGAATCTTCCCTTTTGGAATCACCAGGTTAATATCCGTCAATGCCGGTTTCCTGGCCCCTGGATAGGTAAATGTCACGTTCTGCCAGGTAATCTGATGATGGAATTGAAATGGCAGGATATGGTCAGACTCTACTTCTACAGGATAGTCCAGAAATTCATTGATACGTTTCTGACTTGCCGCTGCCTTTTGCACCAGAGCAGTGGTCCAGCCAAGGCTGGCTACGGGCCAGATCAGCATATTCAGGTACAAGATAAATTCTGCAATATTTCCTGCACTGAAGGTGCCCGCCTCAACAGCCTTACCGCCCAGAAACAATACCATCAGTGTACTAATACCAACCAGCAATATCATCAGTGGGAAAAACAGGCTGTTTACCACAGCCAGTCGCATATTCAGCCGGCGGTATTCTTCTGTTTTGGCCGAAAAATCCTCGAAAAATGAACGTTCCGAGCCAAAAGATTTGATAACCCGAATACCTGCAAATGTTTCCTGTGAAGCGGTGGTAAGCACGCTTAGCTGGTTTTGTATATTGGCATTACGGCGGTTTATAATTTTACTGACGTGGTAAATACTGTAGCTAAGCAGAGGCAGTGGAATGAGCACCCATAGCGTTAATTCCGTGTTGACCATCATCATTTGCGTGATTACCGTAATGAATGTAAAAATGATATTTGCAAAATACATCACGGCCGGCCCCACATACATGCGCACATTGCTTACATCTTCGCCAATACGGGCCATCATATCGCCTGTAAAATGCGCGTGGTAAAACGACACTCCCAGCCGCTGATATTGGTTGTAGATGTCGTTTTTAAGGTCAAATTCAACCTTGCGGCTCACTACCACTATACTCTGCCGCATCAGGTACATAAATACACCTTTCAGTGCAGCCGCCAGAAGCAGCAATACCACAAAGCCCGACGCTGAGGCATACACAATACCTATTAGGGCTTCACCCCCAAGTCCGGAGGCTGTGCGGCTATGCACTACCGCTTCGTTCAGTCCTTCGCGCACAAAAACGGCCACATAAACGCCCACCATGTTGCTCAGTACGATACAGAAAACGCCAAACAGCATTTTGCCTGCATAACGCTTAAAGTAAATATTGAGTGCAAGCAATTCCTTCATGACCGGGCCGCAAAGGTAATCGAACAAAGGCGCTGATAAGGAATAACAGCGGTATTAATCCTTAAGAGTCTGTCAGTTCTTAATCCACTTTTCAGCAGCTACATAGCTGCCGTTATGGCTAACAAGCAACATGTAGCAACCCTGAGAAAGCCCAGCAGTGTTGATTTTTACTGAAGTATTGCCGGGGGTGATTTCCTGCTCAGATATAGTTCTTCCGGTAAGGTCGGTAAGGCTCACTTTCCATCCTTTGTCTGCCACTGCAGCCAGGGTAACCTGCATTTCGGCATAGCCCGGATTGGGGTGAATGCTGATTCCCCTCAGTTCCGCAGAAACAACACGGCTTGTATTTAAGTGGTTCACATTCACAAAAGCCCCTGAACCCAAGTTATACCAAGTTCCTGAAGCAGTTGTCTCAAGGCGAATGGCCCTTGCGGTGTAGGTGTTTTTACCATTATTAAAATTGGAACTGTCATTATAGAATGTATCTTTAATGATAAAGTTTTTATTCACCCTAAAATAGGTATTTGCCGCCGTATCATAGCGGTAAACCACGTATCCGTCATGCTTACCCAAAGCCTTGCTCCAGTTGAGTTTTACCAAATTGTTTTGGCTGGTGGCATTTACCTTGGCAACAGGTGCCAGGTGTCTCATTTTCAGTGTAGGATCACCGAGCAGTGCCATATGCACTTTATTATCACTCATATTGAAACCACCATTCCAGTAATCCGTTACGTTGTTCATAGAGAGTTTTGCACCATAACCAATATTTTTACCCAAAGCCATGTGATGCACATACCATTTGGGAATGCCGCCCCAGGCGCTGGTTAGGGCGCTATTGCAAAGGGGAGCTCTCAGAATATTGTTCTGCTGATCCCAGTCGCCAAAGTAGGAGCCGGCCAGCATGGTAAATATATTCCGCATGGAATCGGCTACAAAGCTGGAAGTGGTGCCGATGCCGCTGCAGGAAGTATTGGAACCGCCCCCACAACCATAACTCCAAAGATAGGCGTTGCTTTTCATGGTACTGATGTAATCGCGGTTTTCAAAAATACTGTCAACGGGAAACATGCAGCTAAAATTCTGAAAACCGGTGCTGGAAAGGTTCAGGCTACCAAAATTATCATCAACCAAAGCCCTTTCTGTGGTGGTAAGTTGGTTGGTACGCCACAGCATGTTGCGGCGCAGGTATTTGCGAACCAGCAGGGTATCGTTATTGCTGAACGCCGGCATGTTGAACAAATCAATGCGGCCCACTTCCAGCTCTACCGAACCGGGGAATTTTGTGGGATCAAATTTTCCATCACCGGGTTTATTGTGGTTACGGGTTTGACCCACTGTGTTGTCTACACTCGCATCCGTCCAAACACCGTCCATATCACCATAATATCCATCTGCAGGCCAGGCTCCGGCGTGATCGGGATGCCCGTCGGGTGGATACACCTGACCTGTGGCAGCCAGATAATTACCACTGTAGGGCACAGGCACCCTGCCAATAATCATGAGTGTTTTAACAGCGCTATTTCTGCGGTTGTATTCCGCAATGATGCGGTTGCGCACCGTCTGCGCACTTTCTTTCCTACCTGCCGAAAGCGTTGAAACAACCCATCCTTCTTCTTTCAATTGTTTCTGCAAAGCAGAAATTTCTGTGGCCAGTGACTTGAGATAAGCACTGTCAAGCAACAGGATGATGCCACCCATCGAGGGTGTCTCGGGAACCAGGTTTCCCGCCCAGATATATCCGAGTGAAGATGTGCTACCCCCGCTGGTCTTTACGAGCAAATACTCGTAACTCTCGCCCTTTTTGGTGGCGTTGTCAGTCCATGTATTAGCGGTTCCTACCAGGCTTGTTAAAGCATTACCCCAGGATGCTGTTCCAAGCGTTCTGCGGTAAATATCAAATGTACCGGACCAGTTTTCTGCCGGCCATTTTAGGCCTATGGTTCCGTTGGCATTGGCTGTGGCATTAACCATCACAACCTGTGATTTTCCGGTTTGTGATTTTGCCGCTTGAAAGCCCAGAAAAACAGCAATTAGTAGCAGTAGCGTTTTCTTCATGGTAGATTATTACAAATAAATACAATATTTAGCACAAATAAAAACTGCCTGGCTCAGGAGATTGTTATTTAAATCAACAAACCAGCATGGTGCAAAAAACAAATATAGAAGATGTATACAACAGTTGGTTTGTTGCCAAAGACTGGCAGTGCTTCCCATTTCAACAGCAGTGTGCAGATGCATACTGGAAAGGAAAAAGCGGTTTACTGAATGCCCCCACGGGAAGTGGTAAAACCTATGCGCTCTCTATTCCCGCCATGCTTGAACACAAATTTGGATCTTTTGGCATAAAAGGACTCTATTTACTATGGATTACACCGCTGAAGGCGCTAAGTGCCGATATTAGAACAGCGATACAAACTGCAGCCGATGAGCTTCAAACAAGCTGGGCCGTGGGCCTGCGCAACGGCGATACCGACAATGCTGAAAGGGCAAAACAAAAGAGAAATATGCCGCAATGCCTGGTCATCACGCCCGAAAGCCTGCATGTGTTGCTTGCCTCCAAAGGTTACTCGGATTTGTTTAAAAACCTGGGAGCCGTGGTGGTGGATGAATGGCACGAACTGCTGGGAAGCAAGCGTGGTGTGCAGGTGGAACTGGCACTAAGCCGCCTGCGAGCCATCAGGCCTGAATTGAAAGTATGGGGAATCAGTGCCACTATCGGCAATATGGAAGAGGCCGCCCGCGTATTGCTGCCGCCACCGACACAACCTGTCTTTATCCAAAGCCAAACTCCCAAAAGACCGGAAGTACATACGGTTTTCCCCGACACCATCGAAACCTTTCCCTGGGCCGGGCATCTTGGCATTTCCATGCTGGACAAAGTAATTCCAGTCATCGAAAACAGCAACACCTGCCTGATATTTACCAACACACGCAGCCAAAGTGAAATCTGGTATCAACGGTTGTTGGAAGCGCAGCCATCACTGGCGGGTCGCATGGCGATACACCACGGAAGCCTTACCCGCGAAGTGCGCGACTGGGTGGAAGAAAACCTGCACAGCGGTTTGCTAAAAGCAGTGGTATGTACCAGCAGCCTCGATTTGGGCGTGGATTTCAGGCCTGTAGATACCGTCATCCAGATTGGCAGCCCCAAAGGCGTTGCCCGTTTTGTGCAGCGTGCCGGGCGCAGCGGACACCGCCCAGGCGAAACCAGCCATATCTGGTTCGTTCCTACCCATAGCCTGGAATTACTGGAGGCGGCCGCGCTTAAAATGGCCGTTGCCGAAGATCGCGTAGAATCGCGTATTCCGGTGGTGAGGGCTATGGATGTGCTCATCCAATACCTGATGACACTGGCGGTTTCCGAAGGTTTTTTTACGGACACCCTCTACAACGAAATCATTCAAACCCATGCTTTCGAATCCCTTACCCGTGAAGAATGGCAATGGATGCTGTCTTTCCTTACCACGGGCGGTTCGGGCCTGCAGCAATACGACGATTTTCATAAGGTGATCGTGGATGAGAACGGTTATTACAAAGTCATCAGCCGCCGCATTGCCATGCAGCACCGCCTTTCTATCGGCACCATCGCCGGCGATACGAGTGTATCCGTTAAAATATTGGGTGGCGCCAGACTGGGAAGTACTGAGGAATACTTTATCAGCAAGCTGAAAGAAGGCGATGTGTTTGTGTTTGCAGGCCGTATGCTGGAATTTATAAGGCTGGAAGGCAATACGGCGTTGGTTCGTAAAAGCAATAAAACCAAAGGACTGGTCCCCAGCTGGCAGGGCGGCAGAATGAGCCTGACCAGCGAATTGAGTTTCGCCCTCAGGCAAAAAATTGAAACCCACAGCCATCCCAAAGATGAAGAGGTAAAAGCCCTGAAACCCTTGTTTGAACTGCAACAGGATAGAAGCCATATACCTGCAAACAATGAATTATTGATTGAATATTTCGAGAGCACTGAAGGTTTTCACCTTTTTGTTTTTCCGTTTGAAGGCCGCATGGTGAATGAGGGAATGGCTATGCTACTGGCCTACAGGCTGGGACAAATCAAACCGGCGTCCTTTAGCATCGCCATGAACGATTATGGCTTTGAACTGCTGTGTCCGGAGCCCATACCCTGGGAAGAAGCCCTGGAGGAGGATGTTTTTAATACACAAAGCCTTATCACAGACCTTTACAGCAGCACCAACTACACCGAAATGTGCAGAAGAAGATTCAGCGATATTGCCCGCATAGGCGGACTGGTATTCAAAGGCACAGCCGAAAAACCCGTGAAAGGCAGGCACCTGCAGGCCAATGCCCGATTGTTTTTTGAGGTTTTTAAGGAATACGAACCTGAAAATCTTTTATTGCGGCAAGCCGAAGAAGAAGTGCTGTATAACCAGCTTGAAGAACACCGCCTGCGTGTGGCACTGAACAGGGTAAATCAACAAAAAATTACCGTGAAACGGTTGAATAAACCCGCGCCTTTTTCCTTTCCTATTATGGTAGACCGCCTTCGTGAACAAATGAGCAACGAATCATTGGAAGCGCGCATTGAAAGGATGCTGAAAAAAGCTACTTCCTGAATTTGTGTAATATTAAAGTCAGGGTTTTTATCCTTCTTCTTTTGATTATTCAATAAAAAGGAGCAAATTGCACATCTTCATGAGAATTATTACTTTTCTATTCATTTTCTTCCTTGGAGGCGCCGCGTTTGCTCAAACCGACACGCTGAAAACACCTACAGACACTGCCGCTGAAGAGGACTTTTCCCTTTACGACAACCTGGTACCCGAAGAAACAGCCGCCGCACCCTGGGCCAGCACCAAAATTTTTGATTTGTCGCCCCAAAAACTCATCTCTATTGGTTATGATGTACAGGGAGCGTATGATATCAACATGAAAGTAATGCCGGGATTTCCGAAGGTAGCAGCTGATACCGTTGGAACATTATTTACCAAAGGCAGTCAGGGTTTGCGGCTTGGATTTAATATTCCGGTTATTTCCAAAAACCGCCTCACCTGGACCATCGCGGGAAATTATCTGGCAAACAACTATAGGGGAACCGGCTACCCGACTACAATGGTAGTTCGAAACACAGATTACCTCGTGGGCGCATTAAATCGGGGATTGATGAGTGCAGGCCTTGCCACCACGCTGTTTGTTCCTTTGGATGCCAAAAGATTTATACTCATGCAGGCACAGGGCGATGTGAACGGCAATTTCGGACTTTCGGAGATTGGCGAGTACCTAAATAAAACCAGGGTTTCCGGCGCTGTAGTTTATGGAAAACGCCCACACGACCGCTTGCAGTGGGGTTTGGGTATTTCCCGCACGTATCGTGTTGGCGAACTGAATTATGTGCCCGTGTTGTTTTACAATTACACCTACCCCAACCGCAAATGGGGCATCGAGGCTTTATTTCCCGCAAGGGCAGCCGTTCGCAGAACGTTCAATTCCAGAAACCTGCTGCTGTTTGGCTACGAACTGGAAGGGCAAACCTATTTTCTTCGGTCAACCTTTGCAAACAGGGCAGATTCTGAACTCCGCCGTGGCGAAGCCCGGTTGCGTTTCACCTATGAAAAATCCCTTTCCGGCTTTATTTGGATGAGCCTGCAGGCCGGATACCGCATCAATACCGCATTCAACATGGATGAGAATGAGTTTTTCCGCGGACCCTTCGGTACACAACCCTATATCATGGAGAACAAGGTAGGTAATGCGCCCTATATCATGTTCTCCATCAACCTTGTAAGTCCTTAAATTTGAATTATACCATGAAAAAACTACTGTTACTATTCACTGCAGCAATGCTATTCGGTGCCTGCGGTAAGCAAACCAAAGACAACATTACCCTCGACATTACCTTCAAAAGTGATGGACCATTTTTTGAGGCATCGCCTGAATCGCTGCAGCATCAGCTTTCAGAAGAGTTGGCTGCTTTCATGAAACAACACCAGGCCACTGAAGCCAATATTGAAGCCGTTAAATTGATTTCGGCATCGTTTACAACTGCAGATTCCGCCGGATTTGCTGATTTTAGCAGTCTTACCCTGAACATGATGGCAGGTGGTGACAGCAAAGCCAAAGAAATTGCGGTACAAAATCCGCTGCCAAAAGGAAAAACCTTTACAGCACAACCAGCCGGAAAGGCGGATCTCTCCGCACATTTTAAAAACAAGGAGAAATTTCTGGTTTGTGATCTGACTCCAAAAGCGGACAGGGAAAAGCCTTTCGAAATAAAGGCCAAGCTAACATTTGAATTTACATTTAAAGATTAATCATATGAAAAAAATCAGTATTGTTTTAGGCGCTGCCCTCATGTGTGTGCTCATGGCATTTGCGCCTGCCAGTGGCGATCGCCTGCTGGGTGTATGGCAGTCAGGCAGCGGAAAAGCCGGTGTGAAAATTGAAAAAATCGGCACCAAATATTACGGAAAAATCGTTTGGCTGAAAGAACCCATAGACCCAGCTACCAGTAAGCCCAAGGTGGACAAAAACAACCCTGACGAAAAAATGCGTACCGTGCCGCTGAAAGGCTATCGGATTTTGAAAGACTTTACCTACAAAGACAACGATGAGTGGGGCGATGGCACCATTTATGATCCTGAAAACGGCAGCACCTACAAGTCTGTTATAAAAATGAAGGACAACAACACCCTCGATATCCGCGGCTACATTGGTGTTCAGGCACTCGGCAGAACCGATACTTGGAAGAGGATGAAGTTGGGTAAATAAGTTTTTAATTTGCCCTCTCCAAAATTGATTGGGGCCATGTTTTTGCGCCAAATATGTGTTTGTAATAGTTTGATTATGAACACTGAAGCGTAACGTTTTCGGGCTTTGCGTTCGGGCGGGTTTCGGAGCTACAAAACTGTCAACCA
>Ga0169931_10001538_pt1 | contig 37956 bp, 33 predicted proteins | sample Kivu_15m_20L_FD_129675 | JGI IMG/M metagenome (GOLD analysis project Ga0169931, IMG submission 129675) | Freshwater microbial communities from Lake Kivu, Western Province, Rwanda to study Microbial Dark Matter (Phase II) - Kivu_15m_20L... | ecosystem: Environmental > Aquatic > Freshwater > Lake...
CACGCGTGATGCGCGTTGATAACGGTGCTCATGCTCAGCATCGGCCTCGATGTGGCAAGGACGAGGGTTCGCGGACGGTTACCGAGTTGGCGGGCCGGTCGATCCAGTCGCCCAGTTAGGTGTAGCCCAGGCGCCGGCCCAGCAGCGCCAGCACCCGCTCTTGCGTCTTTTTCTCGATCTGGCCGACGGTGGGCATGTCGTGCTGATCTCAGGCTTCGCCGTCGACGGCGAGCTGCTCCTGCGGATCAACGGGCGGCCATGTGCCACCTCGTACCCTCTGCTCAAACCAGCGGTGCATGGCCGCGTCGTCTACGGCGTACTCGCCGCGGGCTGACTTCCATACCAGCGCCGGATATCGGTTCCGCAGCGACTCCAGGGCGTTCTGCGCTTGTTGAACGGTCACCTTGGCGTTTGCCTTCTCACGATAAAAGCGCAGCGCCTCGGCGTCGTAGGGCCTGAAGCGCTGACCCATCTCCAGCAGGCGCCAGAGCACTGCCTGCTCCAACGGCTTGAGCGCCAGGTACTCGGATTCCATCTGCGCCTCGTCGGCCTGCTGGCGTTCCTTTGCGGCCTGCAGCACCGCCTGCTCGAAGCGAACACCCTGCAGACCCGACAGCGGGCTCAGAGCCTGACCCAGGGCCTCCATGAAGAACTGCGGCCGGTGGCCGAAGCTCTCGAAGGCCTGGAGCAGCGTGGCGCCATCCACCGGCGCCAGGTCGGGCCGCTGCGCCGTGATCAGCCGCGATACGTGGTCGATGAAGTCCTGGCCCAGCGGCGGCATGCGCGAGATCTGCGAGCCGTAGAACGGCGCGCCGTTGGTGTTGACCAGCCGCAGCAGCTTGTCGCGGTCGGAGCCGGACATCACCAGCATCAGGTTCACCTCGCCCGGCCGGTTGAGCTGGTCGCGGGCAGACTTCAACGCCGACATAGTGGCCTCGCCGGCCTCGCTGGTCAGCGCGTGTTGTGCCTCGTACACGATCAGGGCCACAGGCGCCTTGGCAGCCTCGTGCAGCGCGCGCAGGGCATCGGGCAGCGTCACGCCGTCGATCTTGCCGATCTTGCTGACGTCGATCTTCAACGCGCCGGCGATCGTCACACTTTCCAGGCCAGCCGCCTTGGCCGCGCGGCTCACCACGCCCAGGCGCGGCGCCAACGCGCGGGCGATGGCGTCGGCAATCAACGAGCCGGGGTCGCGCCGCGGGTCAGCCCACAGGTCCACGTAGGCCACCACGGCACCGGCTGCCTCCAGCGCCGGCTTCAGGTCGGCCTGCAGAAAGGTGGACTTCCCCGTGCGGCGCGGCGCGGCCAGGAACAGGCCGTTGTGCGCGTCGCCGAAGACGGCCTGGCCCCGCAGCGCGGCGACAAGCTCCTGGGCCAGGGCTTCGCGGGGAAAGTGAATCACTTTATCTCCAAGTATCGGAGAGTCGATACTTTATCGGAACGACGATAAAAGTCAATAACCGCTGCCAGCGCCGCTTGGCCGCACCCCGGCAGCGCCCCAGAATGCAGCTCAGGAAGAACCCGCCTCGGCCAGCACCTCCACCCGCACGTAGGCCTTGAAGTCCGCCACGGCGGTGAAGCACCTGTAGCCCGCCTGGCTGGCCACGGCCACCATCGGCGCCTCTTCGTGCAACAGCACGGCCACAGGCTGGCTCAGCTCTTCCTGGAGACCTTGCGGCCACGCCAAGTCGAACACCGCGCGCTGCTCGCCGGTCTCCGGGTCGGCGAAGTCGAAGCTGACCACGCCGCGCGGCAAGCCCTGGGCTTCGACCCAGTCGTTCAAGGCTTCGAGCTGCTCCTCTTCCTCGTCGCTGGTCACGCCGCCCAGCACCGTCGGCGCAGCGGGGGCAACTGCCGCCCGGGCCTCCAGCCAGCGCAGGTCGCCGTGCAGCAGCTCTTCCATGCGCCGGTTCATCTCGGCGGCCAGCAGCGTCTTGCGCGCCTCCAGGAAGTCGCGGAAGTTCTCGATCTTCCACAGCTGCGGGTCCATCGGGATCCACTGCGAGGCCAGTGCGCCGGGGTGGCTCGCCTCGAACTCGGGGAAGTACTCCTGCGGCAACCGGTCGCTGATCTTGAGGTTGGTGTCCTTGGTCTGGAAGGCGAAGTTGCCCAGCGCGTTCACCTCCGGCCGGCGGAACTTGGCCTTGTGCTTGTAGAGCTGCGCCTTCGGGAAGATGTGGTGCACCTCCAGCTTGCTCATCTTGCCCAGCATGCCGGCCTTCAGCGGCAGCCCGCTGCCCCAGTCGCGCGCCTCGCCCATGCGCGTCAGCAAGTACAGCACCGGGTAGAAGCGCGCGCCGACACTCCAGCCAGTGAAATGCCCCGGCTCCACGCGCAGCCCGCCATGCCACAGACGCAGCTGCTCCAGCAACTTGTCGAGCCCCCCATCGTCGCCTTCGAGCGCCTCCAGGTCCTGGTCGATGAACGATTCGGTCGAGCCCGAGAACCGGCCCCACATGCCGGCCTGCAGGAACCAGAACAGCAGTTTGTCGCGGTCCTTCTCGTTCAGCGGGCCGGTGTGTTTGTCGAGAAAGCGCACCATCACCGGTACGCCGAAGCGGCCGAAGAACACCTGGTCGTGGTCCAGACCCAGCCGGCCGCCGATCAAGTTCAGCGACGCATCGATGTGCTTGGTGGCGCGCCTCAGCGCGGCCTGCACCTCGTCGGCCGTCTTGTCGTGCAGGTGCAGGAACTTGGCCTCGCCGGTGAGCACGGTGTTGATGGAGCGCAGCAGCCAGTCCAGGTTGAAGTGGAAGCCGGCGCCCGTCCAGCGCTTCAGCTCGGCCTTCATCTTGTCGCGCGCCTTGGGCCAGTCGGCGCAGATCTTGGCCAGCGCGAGGTCGCCCTTCGAGAGCTTGGTGCCGCCGCTGTTGACGCGATTGAAGATGTCCACCACAACGTCCAGCGACTTGTCGGCACCGGTCACCTCCTCGACGTGGAGCTCGATGTCGCTCACGCTCAGCAGCCGGCTCAAGCGCGCAACATAGTCGCCCACCTTGGGCGCCAGCGCGGGCTGCGTGCTCAGCCGGGTGACGAACTCGCCCAGGCCGGCCGTGCCCTTCTGCATCAGCGCCGTGACGTCGATCCAGCGCGCGTCGTCCTTCATCGTCACCGGCTGGTAGAAAGCGAACTTCTCCTCCTCCAGATGAAAGTGCAGGCCGGTGAAGGCCTGCGCGTTGCCATCGAAGAAGCGCGGCGGTTTGCCGCGGATCACGCCGTACAGCGAGGTCATGCGTTGCTGCCCGTCGAGCAGCAGCTTCACGACACCCGGGGCCAGCGGGCCTTCGCCACGGTGCGCGGCGGTCTTGCTCTCGGTGGCCCACACCAGCAGGCCACCCACGGGGTGGCGGCGGTACAGCGATTCGAACAACCCGCGCACCTGGTCGCGGTTCCACACATAGCCGCGCTGGAACTCCGGCAGCGCCATGTGCCGGCTGTCGATGTGATCCAGGATCGTCGAGATCTTCATGTCAGGCGGATCCTCCCTGTCAGCAGCGCCTGCATCATGCCCTGCTTGAGCTGGCGGGTCTTCTCGCGGCGAGCTTCGACGGCGGCGAGTTCGGTATCCAAGTCGGCAAGTACCGCCCCAATGGCATGGTCGAGAGGTTCAACGGCAGGCTCGAGCAGGTGCTGCAGACGCACCGCTTCAACAGCGCCGAGGATCTGAGCAAGACACTGCATCGCTACGTGTGGCTGTACAACCAGCACCTGCCGCAGAAGGCGCTCAACCACCAGACACCCCTGATGGCCTTGAAACAGTGGAGGGAATCACATCCGCACCTGTTCAAAAAGAGGGTCATCAAGCATCCGGGACCTGACAGTCCAGCTCGCGTGCCAGCTTGCTCATGGGCGTGGACCACACCCGGTAGTAGAGGTCGCGACGGGAGATCTGCATGCGTTTTCGGTACCCGCATCGATACCCACTTTTCGCCGGGCTGAGGCGGTCCGCCGTGAGACGTCAAGAGCCAGAATCTCCAGCACTGGCGCGGGTTTGCGGGCCGTGGTGCGATGCCATGAGACCCACCTGAAGTTGGTTGATCATCAGCAGCATGTCGGCACCTTGCATCTTGGGATGGGTCCTGCCACGAGACCGCAGGTCGCAGGCGGCCTTCCGCGGGACGCCGTCGGCAGCGCCACCGTGCGGAAGGGTCCGGGGATCACGCGCCGGCAGCAGGACCGGCGGACACGGAATCGAAGAAGGGTTTCAGGCCGATGGCTTGCGCCAAGGGCCGAGACAGGTGAACGAGGCTGGAGAACGTGCACACATGCCCGCCATTATCCGATCCCCGACGCCCCCACCGAATCCGACCCTGCGCCGTCCTGGCCGGCCGCCGCGGGCACCGAGCCTCAGTCGGCAGCCTCTGCCAGTGGTCTCAGCCGGCGGCCTCTGCCACGGGCTGCCGCGGGGCCAGCGTGGCCGGCGTGGCAGCGGGGTCGAGCGCATGCGGCAGCGAACCCGCCACCCCGCTGCCGGACAGGGCCACGCCGCTGCGCACGCGGGAAGCGGGCAGCAGCAGCCGGAAGGTCGATCCACGACCGAGTTCGGAGTGGATGTCGATCTGTCCGCCGTGGCGCTGCATGACGTGCTTGACGATGGACAGTCCCAGGCCGGTGCCACCCGTGTCGCGGGAGCGACCGCCGTCGACGCGGTAGAAGCGCTCGGTCAGGCGCGACAGGTGCTCGCGCGCGATGCCGGGCCCGTTGTCGCCCACCTCGAGCACGCCCCCCCCGTCGGCACTGCGCAACCAGCGCATCCAGACCTGCCCTCCTTCGGGCGTGTAGCGCACGGCGTTCGTGACGAGGTTGCCCAGCGCGCTCTGCAACTCGCTGGGCGCACCGGAGATGTCCTCGGATGGGAGGTCCCCGTCCAGGGCCACGGCGTGCCGCCCGGCCGACAGCGCACGGCCGTCGGCCAGGGCCTGGGCCAGCAGGCGGCGCAAAGGGATCCACGATTCGGCCGACGGACGCGGGCTGCCCTCCAACTGCGCCAGCGTCAGCAAGTCGGCGACCAGCGCCTGCATGCGGTCGGTCTGCTGCTGCATCAGCGTCAGCACCCGACTGCGCTCGGCCTCGCTGAGCGGCAGTGTGGCGAGCGTCTCGACGAAGCCCGCCAGCACGGTCAGCGGCGTGCGGATCTCGTGGGAGACGTTGGCCACGAAGTCCCGCCGCATGGCCTCGGCGCGCACGCGCTCGGTCACGTCCTGCGAGAGCACCAGACGCAGGCCCTCACCGTAGGGCCGCACCAGCACCGACAGCGTGCCCTGAGCGCGCGGGTTCGGATAGACCACCGGTCGGTCGAAGACGCCCTGCTGCAGGTAGGCCACGAAGGCCGGCACGCGCACCAGGTTGGTGATGCGCTGCTGCACGTCCCGCACCGGATCCAGACCGAAATGGTCTGCCGCCACGCCGTTGCACCACTCGATCTGGCCCTGCGTATCGAGCAGCAGCACCCCGTTCGGCGAGGCCTCGATCGCGGTCAGGAACTGGCGCAACTTGTCGCGTTCGGCCTGGGTGCGCTGCTCGCGCTGGGTCAGCACGCGCTCCATGCGGTAGGCAAGCTCGCCCCAGAACCCGCCTTCGCGCGGCGCCGGGCTCTCCGGAGCGGTGCGCAGCCACAGCAGCACGCGTGATCCGCGCCAGCGGTCGACGAAGGCGGAGAAGGACGCGCCACAGATCGCGCCGGTCACCGACAGACCCACGGGCGCGCCGGCCCATGCGCCGATCAGGCCGCCGATGCCAGCGCCCATCAGTGCGTGGAAAACGACGGCGGCGATGCGCCCGAACAGCCCTTCCATCACCGCGCAGTGTCGCTCAGCCGATCAGTGGCTCGGACGCCCGGGCCTTCAGGCGCTCAGCACACGGTGCGCGGCGACGAAACGGTAACCGGCGCCCCTGACCGTCTCGATCATGGTCGAGCAGCCGCCCGGCGTCAGCGCCTCGCGCAGGCGCTTGACGTGGACATCGACCGTGCGCTCCTCGATGAAGACGTGGTCACCCCAGACCCGGTCGAGGAGCTGACCGCGGCTGTGCACGCGCTCAGGGTGGGTCATCAGGTAATGCAGCAGCTTGAACTCGGTGGGCCCGACCTTGAGCTCGACCGTGCCCTCCGGTCGCTCGCAGGTGACACGCCGGGTCCCCGGATCGAGCCGCAGGGGGCCGACCTGCACCGCGTCCTCCAGCACCTGCGGCGCGCGTCGACGCAGCACCGCGCGGATGTGGGCCACCAGCGTGCGCGGGGAGAAGGGCTTGGTCAGGTAGTCGTCGGCGCCCGCCTCCAGGCCGTGCACCTGATCGGACTCCTCGGCGCGCGCGGTCAGCATGATCACCGGCAGATCGCGCGTGCGCGCCTCGGCCCGCCACTGACGGCACAGCGCCGCGCCGCTCTGTCCGGGGAGCATCCAATCCAGCACCACCAGACTCGGCAGCTCGCGATCGACCTCGGCGCGGGCCGCCTCGGCGCTGCCCACCACCGTGACCGCAAAGCCCGCGTGACGGAGGTTGATCGAGATCAGCTCGGCGATCGCCGACTCGTCCTCGACCACCAGCAATCGGTTCATCGCCATCGTCGCCGTCGCCCCGTCCTACTTGATCGCGTTCTCGACGGCGTCCATCGGCGTGTGACGCACGTCGGCCCCCTTGACGATGTAGATGATCGCCTCGGCCAGGTTCTTGGCGTGGTCGCCCACGCGCTCGACCGCCTTGGCGACGAACACCAGGTCGATGCTCGAGGAGATCGTGCGCGGGTCTTCCATCATGTAGGTGATGAGCTTGCGCATCAGGCCCTCGAACTCCCGGTCGATCTGGTCGTCCTGCTTGAGCACCTCCAGCGCGCGCACGGTGTCAAGCCGGGCGAAGGCGTCGAGCGCCTTGCGCAGTTGCGCCACGGCCAGATCGGCCTCGAATTGCAGGTCGGACACCGGCACGCGCAGCCGCCCGGGCAGGCCGATGTCGACCAGACGCTGCACGACGCGGGCAATCCGCGCGGCCTCGTCACCCACGCGCTCGAGGTTGGCGATGATCTTGCTGATCGCGATCAGCAGGCGCAGGTCGCGCGCCGTGGGCTGGCGGCGGGCGATGATGCCCGACAGGTCGCGGTCGACCTCGACCTCCATGCGGTTGACACGGATCTCGTCGCGCAGCACCTGCGCGGCCAGATCACCGTCGAAGGCCGCCATCGCGGCCACCGCCCGCGAGACCTGGCTCTCGACCAGACCGCCCATCTCGAGCACGCGTGTGGAGACGCCGCTGAGTTCGGCGTCGAACTGCGTGGACAGGTGCTTGTCGCTCATTGCATCTCCTCGTGCGGTCCGCAGCGCGATCGTCAGCCGAAACGCCCGGTGATGTAGTCCTCGGTCTCCTTGCGGGCCGGCTTCATGAAGATCTCCTTCGTCTCGCCGTACTCGATCAGGTCGCCCAGGTACATGTAGGCGGTGTAGTCGCTGCAGCGGGCGGCCTGCTGCATGTTGTGCGTGACGATGGCGATGGTGTAGTCGTTCTTCAGCTCGTGCACCAGCTCTTCGATCTTGCCGGTGGAGATGGGGTCGAGGGCCGACGTCGGCTCGTCCAGTAGCAGCACCGAAGGCTTGACCGCCACGCTGCGCGCGATGCACAGCCGCTGCTGTTGGCCGCCTGACAGCGACAGGCCGCTTTGCTGCAGCTTGTCCTTGACTTCCTTCCACAGCGCCGCCTTGGTCAGCGCCCACTCGACCCGGTCGTCCATCTCGCTGCGCGAGAGGTTCTCGTACAGGCGCACGCCGAAGGCGATGTTCTCGTAGATCGTCATCGGGAAGGGCGTGGGCTTCTGGAACACCATGCCGATGCGCGCGCGCAGCAGGTTCAGGTCCTGTCCGGCGTCCAGGATGTTGCGGCCGTAGAAGTTGATCTGTCCCTCGGCACGCTGCCCCGGGTAGAGGCTGTACATGCGGTTGAAGGTGCGCAGCAGCGTGGACTTGCCGCAGCCCGACGGGCCGATGAAGGCGGTGACCTTGCGCTCGACCACGTCCATGTGGATGTTGCGCAGGCCCTGGAAGCTGCCGTAGAAGAAGTTCAGGCCGCGGATCTCGAGCGCGTTGGCGGAGGCGGGGGCGGTCGTGCTCATGAGGATGGGTCCGTGCAGGCGGTTGGGGCGGTGGACGTTGGTGTCGGCAAAGCGGCAGGCACGCAGGCCCGCCTCAGGACGGCACCTTTTCGCGGAAGAACACGCGGGCGACGATGTTGATCACCAGCACCGCCAGCGTGATCAGCAGCGCGCCGCCCCAGGCCAGGCGGATCCAGTTGTCGTAGGGGCTCATCGCGAACTGGAAGATGACCACCGGCAGGTTGGCCATGGGTTGGTTCATGTCGGTGCTGAAGAACTGGTTGTTCAACGCGGTGAACAGCAGCGGCGCGGTCTCGCCGCTGATGCGCGCGATGGCCAGCAGCAAGCCGGTGACGACCCCGCTGCGCGCGGCGCGCAAGGTGACGAACGTTGCGACCTTCCACCGCGGCGCGCCCAGGGCGAAGGCCGCTTCCCGCAGGCTGCCGGGCACCAGACGCAACATGTTCTCGGTGGTGCGCACGACCACCGGCACCGCGATCAGCGCCAGGGCAAAGCTGCCCGCCCAGCCAGAGAAGTGCTTGACCTGCGCCACCAGCACGGCGTAGACGAACAAGCCCAGCACGATGGACGGCGCCGACAGCATGATGTCGGTGACGAAGCGCGTGACCTCGGCCGTGCGGCTGCGGTCGCCGTACTCGGCCAGGTACACGCCGGCAAAGATGCCGATGGGGGTGGCCACCAAAACCGTGAAGCCCACGATCATCAGGCTGCCGACGATGGCGTTGAGCAGGCCGCCGCCCTCGCTGCCGGGCGCCGGCGTGGACTGGGTGAACATGTTCCAGTCCAACGCGGCCAGCCCGTTCTTGAACAGCACGAACAGGATCCACAACAGCACGGTCAGGCCGAGGACCATGGCCGCCATCGACCAGGTCAGGCCGATAGCGTTGACGGCCTTGCGCCGGCGGTACAGGGAAGGGTTGCCGATATCCATCATCTTGGCCTCACACGCCCTTGGCTTTCTCGGTGCGCACGATCAGCAGCTTGGCCAGGGCCAGCACGACGAAGGTGATCACGAACAGCAGGAAGCCCAGCGCGAACAGCGTGGACAGGTGGAAGTCGGCCGCCTCGCCGAACTCGTTGGCCAGCGTCGAGGCGATCGACGTCCCCGGGGAGAACAGCGACGCCGACAGGCGCTGCGAGTTGCCGATGACGAAGGTCACGGCCATGGTCTCGCCCAGGGCGCGTCCCAGGCCGAGCATCACGCCGCCGATCACGCCCTTTTGCGTGTAGGGCAGCACGACGCGGCGCACAACCTCCCAGGTGGTGCAGCCCAGGCCGTAGGCCGACTCGCGCAGGATGGGCGGCACGATCTCGAACACGTCACGCATCACCGCGGCGATGAAGGGCAGCACCATGAAAGACAGCACGATGCCCGCGGCCAGGATGCCGATGCCGTTCATCGCGCCGCCGAACAGCGGGGCGATCAGCGGCATCTGCCCCAGCGTGGACTGCAGTGCCGGCTGGCCGTACTCGGCGAACAGAGGCGCGAAGATGAACAGGCCGAACATGCCATAGATGATGGACGGCACGGCTGCCAGCAATTCCACCGCCGTGCCCAGCGGCCGGCGCAACCACGTCGGGCAGGTCTCGGTCAGGAACAAGGCAATGCCGAACGACAAGGGCACAGCGATCAGCAGCGCGATGCTCGCGCTCAACAAGGTGCCGACGATGGCGATGGCCGCGCCGAACTCCTCGTTGACGATGTCCCACTCGACCCGCCAGATGAACCCGACACCGAATTTCTGGAAGGCCGGCCAGGCATTGATGAACAGGGAGATGATGATGCCCGTCAACGCCGCCAGCACCAGCAGCGAGAACACCATCGTGACCTTGTGGAACAGGAAGTCCTGCCAGCGCTGACGCCTGGCCACGGCCTCCACCCTCGCAACGTCATCGGCGCTACGCTGGGACTCGACGCTCATCGCGGCTCCCGAAGTCATGACAACTCCCGTATTGGATCAGGTTGAAGGCGTCGGGCAGCCAAAGCAAGAGCGCCGGGACGCGCTGGCGTGCCGGCGCTCATCAAGACAGCCGGGCTGGACACGACCGTGGGGCCGCGTCGCCCAGCGCACGCGCTCAACGCGCGATCTGCGACCACACCTTGGTGCGGATGTCGTTGGTCAGGATGTCGGGCAGCGGCACGTAGTCGAGTTCCAGCGCCATCTGATTGCCGTTCTTGAACGACCAGTCGAAGAACTTCAGCACCTCGGCGGCAGCCGCCTTGTCGGTCGGCTGCTTGTACATGAGGATGAACGAGGCGGTCGAGATGGGCCACGACGTCGCACCGGCCGCGTTCACCAAGGACACGCCCATGCCAGGAACGCTGAACCAGTCGGCACCGGCCGCAGCAGCGGCGAAGGTCTTGTCGTCCGGGGACACGAACTTGCCATCCCGGTTCTGCAATTGCATGTAGGGGATGTTGTTCTTCTTGGCATAGGCGTACTCGACGTAGCCGATGGACCCCTTGATCCGAGAGACGTTGGCGGCCACGCCTTCATTGCCCTTTCCGCCGACCGAAGACGCCGCAGGCCACTTGACCGCTGCACTCTTGCCAACCTTGTCGGACCAGAGCTTGCTCACCACCGTCAGGTAATCGGTGAAATTGAAGGTCGTGCCCGAGCCATCTGCACGGTGGACGACAGTGATGGTCTGGTCCGGCAACTTCTTGCCAGGATTCAAGGCGGCCAGCTTCGGGTCGTCCCAACGAACGATCCACCCCATGAACATTTCCGCGAGGACCTCGCCCGTCACACGGAGTTCACCGGGCTTGAACCCTTCGAGGTTGAACACCGGTACCGTACCACCGATGATGGCCGGAAACTGCACCATCCCGTCCTTGTCGAGAGCGGCGCCAGCGACGGGCGCGTCTGTTGCCCCGAAAGCCACTGTCTTCGCGCGGATCTGGCGAAGTCCGCCGGAGGAACCGATGGACTGATAGTTGAGACCGATACCCGTCTCCTTCTTGTAGGCCTCGGCCCACTTGGCGTAGATCGGGTAGGGGAAGGTGGCGCCGGCACCGGTGATGTCGGCCGCGAGGACCGGGGTGCACAGGCCGAGTGCGATCGCTGCGGCGGCGGTCGACTTCAGAAAAAGACGCTTCATGGGGGTTTCCTCTTGAACGAAGGGCGTTGCGATCGACACGACTCTAGGGACGCCCCATGAAAGTTTTGTGACAGTTCGCCGCTCTCTTTCGATCCAATCTCGTGGCGGGATTGCCACAGTCACACAGGGTGACGGCTCGTTTCACGAAGTTGTCACGATGGGCCCCTAGTCTCACGCGACCCTCACATCGTTTCTGCCAGCGCTTCCGTGCTCCCATCCCTGAGGTCGGTTCGGCCATGATCGACCGCGAGTCGTCGATCCTCGCGTTCAACCGCCGGGTGCTCCAGCAGGCCAGGCGCTCCGACGTGCCCTTGCTCGAGCGGCTGCGCTACATCACCATCGTCTCCTCCAACCTCGACGAGTTCTTCGAGGTCCGCTACCCCGACCACCTCGAGTCGATGCGGCAGGTGGCCACGCCGCAGGCGGCGCTGACCTTCACCGAGGTATCGGATGCCGCCCACGCGCTGATCGACGAGCAGTACCGCGTGTTCAACGAGGAAGTGATGCCGGCGCTCGCCACGCACGGCATCCGCATCCTCAACCACGCCGACCGGGGCACCGCGCAGCGGCGCTGGGTGGCACGCTACTTCGACACCCAGGTGCGGCCGCTGCTGGTGCCGGTGGCGCTGGATCCGGCGCACCCCTTCCCGCTGGTGGCCAACAAGAGCCTGAACTTCATCCTGCGCCTGTCGGGCGACGACGCCACGGGTGCCACCGGCTCGGTGGTGATCGTCAAGGTGCCGCGCACCCTGCCGCGCGTCATCCGTCTGCCCGACCGGCTGATGCCCCGTGGCGAGCAGGGCTTCGTGCTGCTGACCAGCATGATCCGCGCGCATCTCGAGGGGCTGATCCCGGGGCGGCGCGTGGAGTCGTTCTCGCAGTTCCGCATCACCCGCGACGCCGACCTCGACGTCGACGAGGACGAGGTCACCAACCTGCGCCAGGCACTGCGCACCGGCTTGCGGACGCGCCAGTTCGGGCAGGCGATCCGCCTCGAGGTGGTGCAGTCGTGCCCGCCGATGCTGGCGTCCTTCCTGCTGCAGCAGTTCGCGCTGCCGCCCGAAGCGCTGTACAAGGTCAACGGGCCGGTGAACCTCGTGCGCCTGAACGCGCTGATCGATCTGGCCGACGCCCCTGGCCTGCGCTTCCCGCCGTTCGAGCCGGGCTGGCCGGCCGGGCCGTGGCGGCCGGGCGCCCCGGTCTTCGATGCCCTGCGTCAGGGCGATGTGCTGCTGCACCATCCTTTCCAGGGCTTCGAGCCCGTGGTCGACTTCCTGCGCCAGGCCGTGGACGACCCGCAGGTGCTCGCCATCAAGCAGACCATCTACCGCACGGGATCGGAAAGCGTGCTGATGGACCTGCTGCTGGAAGCGGTGCGCCGCGGCAAGGACGTCACGGTCGTGCTCGAGTTGAAGGCCCGCTTCGACGAGGAGGCCAACATCAACTGGGCCGAGCGGCTCGAGGGCGTGGGCGCGCAGGTGGTCTACGGCGTGGTCGGGCTGAAGACGCACGCCAAGCTGCTGCTCGTCACCCGGCGCGAAACCCCGCGCACCGGCGCCCCGGTGCTGCGACGTTACGCCCACCTGTCCACCGGCAACTACAACCCGCGCACGGCGCGGCTGTACACCGACGTCGGCCTGCTGACCTCGCGCCCCGAGGTGACCGCCGACGTCGACGCCGTCTTCCTGACGCTGTCGAGCCTGGCGCCGATGCCGCGCCTGAAGCGCCTGCTGGCCGCACCGTCCCAGTTGCATGCACGCATGCTGGCGCTGCTGCGACGGGTGGCCGCTGCCGCACGCCGAGGGCAGGCGGCGCGCGTGGTGCTGAAGGTCAACTCGCTGACCGACCCGGCGCTGATCGACGGCCTGGTCGCGGCGTCGCGCGCAGGCGTGCGCATCGACCTGATCGTGCGCGGGGCCTGCACGCTGCGGCCTGGCGTGGCCGGCGAGACCGAGCACATCCACGTGCGCTCGGTCATCGGCCGCTTCCTCGAGCACACGCGCGTGTTCCACTTCCGCTGGGGCGAGGGCCCGCGTCAGCAGACGCTGTACCTCAGCAGCGCCGACTGGATGACGCGCAACATGCTGCGCCGCGTCGAGATCGCCTGGCCGGTCGACGACCCGGCCCTGCACCAACGCGTGCTCGAAGAGTGTCTCGAGCCCTATCTGCGCGACGGCGTCGACGCCTGGGAACTGCAGCCCGACGGCCGGTACCTCCCCGCCGCGGGCGAGGGCCCGGCGGCCCAGCACACCCTCATGGGCCTGCTGGGCCGTGCGGGCCACGCATGAGCCGCTGTATGAAACCAATGCGCCGACCTGGCCATCGCTTCGATGCCGTCTTCGTCGGGGCACTCGGCGCGCCCACTTCTCGGAACGACGCATGGACCTGATCCTCTGGCGCCATGCCGATGCCCGGGACGTCGACGAGGCCCTGCCCGACGCCCTTCGGCCGCTGACCGCCAAGGGCGAGCGGCAGGCGCGGCGGATGGCGCAGTGGCTGAACCAGCACCTGCCGGACTCGACCCGCGTGCTGGTCAGCCCGACGCTGCGCACCCGACAGACGGCCGACGCCCTGGGGCGCAAAGTCCGCACCGTCCCCGACCTGGGGCCGGACGGCGGCGTCGAAAGCCTGCTGACGGCCACGCGATGGCCCGACGGGCGTGAACCGGTGCTCGTCGTCGGCCACCAGCCGACGCTCGGTCTGGCAGCGGCCTACCTGCTGGCCGGGGTGGCGCAGCCGTGGTCGGTGCGCAAGGGCGCGGTGTGGTGGCTGCGCCAGCGCGAACGCACCAACGGCGCGGAAGTCGTGCTGCACGCGGTGCTGGGGCCGGAACAGTTGTAAGGCAACCCGGCCCGGCGCCGATCAGACGATGGGGCCCTTGGCGGTGCGCCGCTTGCCGGCCCGTGGGGCCGGGGCCTCGCCCGGCAGCGCCAGGAACAGGGCCTCGTACTCCTGTGCCACCTTGTGCCCCGGGTCCATGTGGACCATCGGCCGCGCGAGCTGGTGCGACTCGCGGATCTTGACCGAGGCACTCAAGTAGGGCTGCAGCACCGGCAGGCCCTCGTCGACCAGGGCCTGGACCAGCTCGGCTGGCAGCCGGGCACGCGACTGGAACTGGTTGACGACGATGCCGTGCACCTGCAGGTCGGGGTTGTGGTCGCCGCGCAGGTCCTCCACCTCTTCCAGCAGGCCGTACAGGGCCTGGCGCGAGAAGTCGTCGCAGTCGAAGGGAATGAGACAGCCCTGGGCCGCGATGAGCGCGCTGCGCGTGTAGAAGTTCAGCGAGGGCGGCGTGTCGATCCAGATGCGGTCGTAGCGGTCGGCCAGGGTTTCCAGGCCGCGCCGGAGCTTGTAGATCTTGTAGCGGGACTCGAGCTTGGAGTGCAGCGCCTCGAGCTCGCCGCTGGCGGGCATCACGTCCAGTCGCTCGAAGGGCGAGGCGGTGACGAAGCCTTCGACGCCCTCGTCCTTCATCGTGTACTTCAGCGACTGCTCGAAGAAGCCCGCCGCCCCCGCGGTGGCCGGGTCGGCGCCGGCGCCCAGCAGGTAGCGGGTGCTGTTGGCCTGCGGATCGAGGTCGACCACCAGCGTGCGCAGCCCGCGCGCCGCGCCGACCGCGGCCAGATTGCAGGTGATCGTGGACTTGCCCACGCCCCCCTTGCGGTTGAAGACGACTCGACGCATGAAGACCCCCGGAAAGCAGCAAGGACCGTAAGCGAGCCATTGTCCACGCGCGGGGCCTGCGGAATGTGTCACCGCGGCATCACGCCATCTTCATCGGCCCGTCACTGTCGCGGACGACCATGGCCGCATGGAATTGATCACCGCAGGCCGCTGGGCGCCCGATGCCCCGCAGATCGTCACCGACCGACTAGGGGAGCCGCCGCGCGCGGCGCCCGCCAGGCCCGTGGTGCTGCAGGCGAGCTGGGCGCGGCACGCCGACGAAGTGCGCGCCGCGCAGGCGCTGCGCCACCGGGTCTTCGCGCTGGAGATGGGCGCGCGGCTGCGGCCGCTGCCGGGCACGCCCGCCGGGCACGACAGCGATCTGTACGACCGCCACTGCGAGCACCTGCTCGTCAGGGCGCAGCCGGCCGACGGCAGCGCGGGCGCCGTGGTCGGCACCTACCGCGTGCTGACCCCGGCGGCGGCGAAGCTGGTCGGCGGCCTGTACACCGACCAGGAATTCGACCTCGTGCGGCTGTCGCGCCTGCGCCCGCGCATGGTCGAGTTGGGTCGATCCTGCGTCGACCCGGCCTGGCGCCAGGGCTCTGTGATTCTGATGCTGTGGGCCGAGCTCGCAAGGTTCATGGAGCGCAACGGGCTGGACCTGATGATCGGTTGCGCGAGCGTCACGATGGCGGACGGCGGCCATGTCGCCGCGAGCCTGTGGGAGCGTCTGCGCAAGAGCCACCTCGCGCCGATCGAGCACCGGGTCACGCCGCGGCTGCCGCTGCCGGTGGACGATCTGCGACGCGATCTGGCGGTCGATCTGCCTCCGCTGGTCAAGGGCTATCTTCAGTGCGGCGCCCGGGTGCTCGGCGCCCCCGCCTGGGACCCGGACTTCGGCACCGCCGACCTGCCGATGATGCTGAACGTGCGCGACCTGCCGGCCGCCTGCCGACGGCGCTTCCTCGAACGGCCGGGCGTCGACGAAGTGGCCACCGCACCGCGCCCGTCGCCGCAGCCCGCTGGACCGTCAGCGATGCCGGCCTGATCAGTCGCCGAGGTCGAGTTGCAGCACGCCCGCGCGCTGCCAGGCCTGCGCCTCCTCGTGCAGCAGGTGCAGGGTGCGCGGGCTGATCGACACGCGGGCGGGGCGCCAGGACAGCAGCGCCGTGCGGTCCCCGCGGCGCGACAGCAGCAGCTCGGGCAGACGTCCCGTGTCACGCGCATGGCAGCGGATCACCGCCAGGCGCAGGCACAGCACCCGCCAGGCGAAGGAAAGATCCTGCAGCCCGGCCTCGATCTTGCGCAGGCCCCCGCGCTGCGCCAGCACCAGTTGCCCCATCCGGCGCTGCTGGCTCTGCGAGAAACCCGGTGCGTCCAGGTTGGACAGGATGTAGGCACTGTGCCGGTGGTAGTCGTGGTGCGACAACGACATCCCGATTTCGTGCAGGTCGCAGACCCAGCCGAGCTCGCGCCGGGACTGCGCCTCGTCGTCGAGCGACACCGCATCGTGCAGCGCCAGCGCCACGGCGCGCACGCGCGCGGCCTGCGCGGTGTCGATGCCGAAGCGGATCTGCAGCGCGCCGACGGTGTGGTCGCGCACGTCGTGCACGCGCGTGCCGCGCGCGGCAGCCAGGCGTTCGTGCAGGTCGACGATGACCCCCTGTCGCAAGGCGCCCTTGGCCGGCAGCATCGCCTCGATGCCGAAATGCGTGAGCAGCGTGTACAGGATGGCCAGCCCGCCCGGGATGACAGCCCGGCGGTCGTCGCGCAGCCCCTCGATGTCCAGGCGATCCACGTGCCCGGCCTCGATGCAGCGCTCGATCATCCAGGCCAGCGCCTGCGGCGTGATGCGGCCGTCGGTCACCCCCGTCTGCAGCAGCACCTGCGACACCGCGCCCGCGGTGCCCGACGAGCCCAGCGCCTCCACCCAGCGCCCGGGCGCGAAGGTCTCGAGCACCTCCTCGAACTCGGCCCCTGCGGCGATCTGCGCCGCGCGGAAGGCCGGCGCGGTCAGCGCACCATCGGCGAAGTAGCGCATCGACAGCCCGACAGAGCCCACGGGGAAGGACTCGGCCGCCAGCGGACGCCGTCCCTGCCCGAGCACGGGCTCGGTGGAGCGCCCGCCGATGTCGGCGATCAGGCGCGGCTCGCCCGAGGGCTGCAGGTGCGCAACGCCGGCGTAGATCAGCCGCGCCTCCTCACGGCCGGAGATCACCTCGATGGGCAGGCCGAGCACCTGCTGCGCGCGCTGCAGGAACTCGTCACGGTTGCTCGCCTCGCGCAGCGTCTGCGTGGCCACCGCCCGCACCTGGGCCCGCGGGAGTTCCTGCAGGTGTGCGGCGAATTCCGTCAGACAGGCCAGCCCGCGATCGGCCGCCTCGTCCGTGAGCCGGCTGTCGGCGTCCAGACCCGCACCCAGGCGCACCGTGCGCTTGAGGTATTCGACCCGGCGGTAGCGCGCCCCCACGACGCGGCCGATCTCGAGCCGGAAGCTGTTGGAACCCATGTCGACGGCCGCCAGCAGGCCGGACGGGGACGCGGAAGCCGTGGGGGTGCGGGTCGTCGTCACGCATTCATTGTGCACCGCAGCGATGACAGACGGCCCTGGCGGTGCCGACGCACGCGCGCCGCGCCCGGCGGCCTCACCCCGGACCTCGCCCGATGCCCGGCGGCTTCCACCTGCTGATCGCGGCACAGTTCGTGTCGGCACTGGCCGACAACGCGCTGCTCATCGTCGCCATCGCGCTGCTGGCCGAGCAGGGCCTGCCGGGATGGTGGGCGCCGATGCTGAAGTTCGGCTTCACCCTGTCCTATGTCGTGCTGGCGCCCTTCGTCGGGGTGCTGGCCGACGCCGTGCCCAAGGCGCGGCTGATGGCGTGGATGAACGCGGTGAAGCTGGCCGGCGCGGCGCTGATGCTGGGCGGCGTGCACCCGATCGCCGGCTTCGCGCTGGTGGGGCTGGGCGCGGCGGCCTACGCGCCGGCGAAGTACGGTCTCGTGACCGAACTCGTGCCGGCGCGCCAACTCGTCGCGGCCAACGGCTGGATCGAGGTTTCGGTGGTGTGCGCGGCGCTGCTGGGCACGGTGCTCGGGGGCGTCCTCGTCAGCCCGGCGGTGATGGGGGCGCTGCCGGCGATCGTCCCGATGGCGTCGCTGACCGCGCTGGCGGGCAGCGTCCACGCGCCGGCCCTGGCCCTGCTGATCGCGGGCTATGCACTGGCGTCGGCCCTGAACCGCGGCATTCCCGACAGCGGCGCCCGCTACCCGCCACAGCCCATCGGCGTGCGGCGTCTGTGTCTGGACTTCCACCGGGACCACCTGCGCCTGTGGCGCGACCGCGAGGGCGGGCTGTCGCTGGCGGCGACCACGCTGGTGTGGGGCGTGGCGGCGACGCTGCAGTTCGCCGTGCTGCGGTGGGCCATCGACGTGCTGGGCCTGGGCCTGGACCGCGCGGCCTACCTGCAGGCGGCGGTGGCGGTCGGGGTGATCGGCGGCGCGGCGGCAGCCGGTCGATGGGTGCCGCTGCACGCGGCGCGGCGCATGCTGCCGGTGGGCATCGTCCTGGGCCTGATGCTGCCGGTGGTGGCAAGCATCGAACGCGTCGCCCTGGCCGTGCCGATGCTGATGCTGGTGGGTGCCGCCGGGGGACTGCTGGTGGTGCCCCTGAACGCCCTGCTGCAGCATCGCGGCTGCACGGTGCTGACGGCGGGGCGTTCGATCGCCGTGCAGGGCTTCAACGAGAACGCCAGCGTGCTGGCAATGCTGGCGGTCTATGGCAGCCTGATGGCAGCGCAGATGCCCATCCGCACGCTGATGTGGGGCTTCGGCGCCATCATCGCAGCGGCGATGTGTGCGCTGTCATGGCGGGCAGCACGCTCGCACCCGTCGACACCGGGCTGACGACCGAGCGCAGTTCGTCCTCGAAACGCTCGACCACACCCGACCAGTCGAGTGCGCGGGCGCTGTCGCGCGCGGCTGCGCCGATGCGCGACAGCGCCGGCCGGTCGCGAGCCGCGCGCACGGCCGACTCGACGAAACCGGCCTCGTCGCCCAAGCCGACGAGCAGGCCGTCATGGCCATGCCGGATCAGTTGCGCCGCCGCGGCGTGCTCGAAGGCCAGCACCGGCAGCCCGCTGGCCATGGCCTCGGTGACGACGTTGCCGAAGGTTTCGGTCATGCTGGCGAAGACGAACAGATCGGCGCTCGCGTAGTGCGCCGCCAGATCGGTGCCCGAGCGCTGGCCGGCCAGCACCGCCTGCGGGCAGCGCGCGCGCAGGGCCTCGCGCATCGGGCCGTCACCCACGAGCACCAGGCGCGACGCAGGCTCGGCGCGCGCGACGGCCTCGAAGGCGCGCACCACCAGATCGAGGTTCTTCTCCGGCGCCAGCCGGCCGACGCACACGGCCACCAGGGTGGCGTCGTCGGCGCCCCACGAGGCGCGCAGGACACGGTCGCGACGCAGCGGGTGGAAGTGCTCGGTGTCGACGCCGCGCGCGACCACGCGCAAGCCGCGGAAGCCGCAGGCCGCGAGGTCGCGGCGCAAGGCCTCGGTGGGCACCATCGTGCGCAGCGTCGCATTGTGGAACTTGCGCAGGTAGGCCATGATGGGCTTGCGCAGCCAACCGACGCCGTAGTGCTGGCTGTAGGCGTGGAAATTGGTGCGGAAATCCGAGGTCACCGGCAATTGCAGGTGCCGGCAGGCCTGCAGCGCCGACCAGCCCAAGGGGCCCTCGGTGGCGATGTGGACGACGTCGGGTCGGCGCAGCGCCCACAGCCGCACCAGCGCGCGTTTGGACGGCACGCCCATGCGCAGGTGCCCGTAGCGCGGGATCGGCAGGCCGCGCATCAGCACCTCGTGGAAACGCTCGCCCTGCTGCCCGGCATCGGCGCCGGGCTGACGCGGGCGCACCAGTTGCACGTCGTGCTGGCGCAGCCGCAGGCCTTCGACCAGCCGCGCCAGCGTCATCGACACGCCGTTGACTTCCGGCGGATAGGTCTCGGTGACGATCGCCACGCGCAGCGATCGGCGCGGCGCCGGGAACTCGTCGACTTCGAGATCGCCCTGTTCGCCGTGCTGCCATTGCATGCGCGCATCGTCGTGCGCGTGCGCAACAGTTCGATGACGGCATGAAGACAGTCCCTGCCATCGAACCGTCACCGAAGTTTCATGCACGGCCGACAAGATCCGGCACGCGTGGCGGCGCCGCCGCGCAATATCCCCCTTCGCCTCGAGGAAAGACGTGAACCGCTTCTCGCTCGCCCTGCACACCCAACGGTGGGACGACCACCGCTACTACCACCACTGCCGCATCAACCAGAGCCTGCACCTGCTGAGCGCGGTGAGCTTCGTGGTCGCCTACGGGCTGCTGTTCTACGAGCCCGCCTGGGCTGCGATCCTGGCCTGGTGCGTGTCGATGACCAGCCGTCAGGCCGGACACTTCTTCTTCGAGCCGCGCGGCTACGACCACGTCAACCAGGTCACCGACGCCTACAAGGAGGAGATCAAGGTCGGCTACAACATCCGGCGCAAGATCGTGCTGATGGCGGTGTGGGCAGCGATCCCGGCGGTGCTGTGGGCGCAGCCCGCGCTGGGGGGCCTGATCGAGCCGGCGACCTCGGTGGCGGGCTGGGTGCACGATGTGGGCATCGCCTGGCTGGCCCTGGGCGTGGCCGGACTCGTCTTCCGCGTGCTGCAGCTGTGGGTGCAGCAGGACCTGTTCACCGGGGTGGTGTGGATGACCAAGATCCTCACCGACCCCTTCCACGACATCGCGCTGTACCACCGCGCGCCGCTGCACCTGCTGCGCGGCGAGCGGATCGACCCGATGCCGCACGTGCGCCCGCACTGAGAGCCTGAGACTGCCCGCAAACCGTCGCCCGGCAGGCTGGATGCGATCGAGCCGGGCGCCGGCGCCAGCAACGCCGGTGCCTGGCCCCACCCGATCACCCCCGGCGGCTGAACATCTCCCGCAGGATGCGTCGCTTGATGGCCCGGTCGCTCTGCTGCCCGTCGTGCCACCACCAGCCATCATCGACCATCTGGCGCGCGGCGGCGACGAAGCGCTCCAACACCTGCTCGACGTCGTGATCGGTGTAGTTCAGGCTGAAGATCAGCCGCCCGGTGCCCACCCAGCTCAGCGCCACCCCGTGGGCGCGCAGCAGGTACTGCAGCATCCAGTTGTAGCGCGAAGGCCGCGTGTAGGTGACCGTCCAGATCGACGACAGGTGGGCCACGCGCAGCGGCAGGTCCTCGCGCTCGAAGCGCTCGTTGAAGCGCCGCGCATGGCCGTCCCAGCGCGCATCGAGCCCTTCGTAGACGGCGTCCATCTCGGGCTGTGCGAGCCGGTCGAGGAAGGCCTTCATCGCGCCGAGCACATAGGGGTGGGCGTTGAAGGTGCCGCGTGCCAGGCAGATATCGGCCGGGCGGTCCTCGCGGAAGCGCTTCATCAGCGCGGCCTTCCCGCACACCACGCCCACCGGCAGGCCGCCACCCAGCGTCTTGCCGTAGGTGACCATGTCGGCCTGCACGCCGAACCACTCCTGAGCGCCGCGGCGCGCCAGGCGGAAGCCGACGAAGATCTCGTCGAAGATCAGCACGATGCCACGCTCGGTGCAGACCTCTCGCAACTGCTGCAGCCAGCGCGCGTAGGCCTGCCGGTCCACGCCGGCGCGTCGGCTGCTGTCCACCAGGGCGGTGTCGGCCGGGGCGCTGGCATTCGGATGCAGCGCCTGCAGCGGGTTGACGAGCACGCAGGCGATGTCGTCGCGCGTGCGCAGCACCTTCAGGCTGCGCTCGTCCATGTCCTTCAAAGTGTAGGTCTCGCGGGGCGGCAGCGGGTTGCCCGGGCCGGGCTGCACGTCCTCCCACCAGCCGTGGTAGGCGCCGCAGAAGCGCACCAGGTGCGTGCGCCGCGTGTGGTAACGCGCCAGGCGGACGGCCTGCATCACCGCCTCCGTGCCCGACATGTGGAAGGACACCTCGTCCAGTCCGGAGATCTCACGCAGGCGCGGCAGGATGTCGAGCACCACCGGGTGGTACGCGCCGAGCACGGGGCCGAGGTCGCGCACCTGCCGCACCGCGTCGTCGATGCACGCCTTGTAGAAATCGGTGCCGAAGACGTTGACGCCGTAGGAGCCGGTCAGGTCGTAGAAGGCGTTGCCGTCCTGGTCGAACACCCGCACGTCGCTGGAGGCGGTCAGAACCGCACCCGGCTGCAGGTGCTGCCTCAGATGGGGGCTGAACTGGAACGGCACCCGGTAGCTGCCCGTGAACTGCAGGTCGGAGATGGTCTGCCGCGCCAGCGCGGTGCTGGCCGCACTGCGGGCGAAGCGCTCGCCATACAGCGCCGACAGCCGCTGCAGGCTGGCGCGGCGCCGGGCGATGACCTCTGGCGGCGCGCCGTCGCAGGCGTGGAACTCGGCCTCGTCGTAGGCGTAGCCCGGGATCAGCGAGACGATCCGCTTGGCGATGCGGGAGTGGCCGGCCAGCGAGCGGTGCTTGGCCCGCGACAGCTGGATCCGGCGCCGCGCCCGCGGCAGGACCCAGGCGAGCGCACCGAGCGACAGGGCGGAGACAGCGGACAGCGCGACGGCGTTTTCCATGGCCAGACAGGTCGTTGGAGAAGACTCAGGGGTGTACCCCTGTTCCTTGACAAGGCGATGAAATGAAGCTCCTGCACGCCTGGCGCTCCGTGCTGCAGCACGAAGACCTGAACTTCCTGCTGACCAACCGCGTGCCGCGCATCGCGTTGACGCGCTGGATGGGATGGTTCAGCCAGATCCGCCACCCCTGGGTGTGCCGGGCCTCGATTGCAGTGTGGCGCCTGTTCACCGACCTGGATCTGTCGGACGCGAAGCCGCAGCGCTACGCGAGCCTGCATGAGTGCTTCACGCGCGAACTGCAGCCCGGCGCACGCCCGGTCGACCCCGACCCGCACGTGCTGTCCAGCCCCTGCGACGCCATCGTCGGGGCCTGCGGGCGCATCGAGCGCGGACAGGTGTTCCAGGCCAAGGGCTACCCGTATGCCACAGCCGAACTCTTCGGCCCGAGCCAGGACGCCAGCGCCTTCGACGGCGGCTGCTACGCGACGTTGCGGCTGACCTCGGCGATGTACCACCGCTTCCACGCGCCGCACGACGCGACGATCGAGCACGTGACCTACCTCAGCGGGGACACCTGGAACGTCAACCCGATCGCACTGCGCCGGGTGGAGCGCCTGTTCTGCCGCAACGAGCGCGCGGTGATCCGGATGCGCGCGCAGGGGGCACACGAGATCGCGCTGGTGCCGGTGGCGGCCATCCTGGTGGCGAGCATCCGCCTGCACTTCCTGGACGTGCTGCTGCACCTGCGCTGGCCCGGGCCGAAGGAACTGCCTTGCCGCGTGGACGTGCGCAAGGGCCAGGAACTCGGCTGGTTCCAGCACGGCTCGACGATCATCGTCTTCGCCCCGCCCGGCTTCACGCTGTGCGAGGGGATCACCGAAGGCCGCCGGCTGCGGATGGGCCAGGCGCTGATGCGCCTGCCGCCTTCCGACCCGGCCGCCGACCCGGCCGCCGACCCGCCAGCCGACCCGACCGCCGGGACCGCCCCGGCCGAACCGGCGTCACCCGACGGACGCGAATCCTTCACGGCGCCGTCACCCGGGGTGGCGAGCATGTCGGCTCGGGCATGAAAACGATCGATCTCGTCTACTTCAACGCCGGCGGCGGTCACCGAGCGGCCGCCCTGGCGCTGCAGGAGGTCATCGCCCAGCAGGGCCGCCCCTGGCAGGTGCGGCTGGTGAACCTGGTCGATGTGCTGGACCCGGCCGCGGGCTTCCACCGTTGGACCGGCTTCATGCCGGAAGACCTGTACAACGTGCGTCTGGCTCGCGGCTGGACCTGGGGTCTGGCCACCGAGCTGAAGCTGCTGCAGCGCGGCATCCGGCTCGGGCACCGATGGCTGGTCGAGCGGCTGGCGCGGCACTGGGCGCGCACGCGCCCGGACCTGATCGTGTCGCTGATCCCGAACTTCAACCGCGCGCTGCACGATGCCGGGCAGCGCGCCGCGCCGCACGCGCCCTTCGTCACCGTGATGACCGACCTGGCCGACCTGCCGCCGGGTTTCTGGATCGAGCCGGGCACCCAGCAGCACGTGGTCTGCGGCAGCGACGAGGCGCTGCGCCAGGCACGCCGCGCCGGCGTGCCGGCGCATCGCACCTGGCTGAGCACGGGCATGATCCTGCGCCCGGCCTTCCACCGCCTGCCGCCGCTGGACCGCGAGGCTTCACGCCGCGCGCTCGGCCTGGATCCGGCGCGGCCCACCGGCGTGGTGCTGTTCGGCGGACACGGCTCGGCGCAGATGTTGCGCATTGCGCGCGTGCTCGATGATGTGCAGCTGATCCTGATGTGCGGGCACAACCGCCGGCTGGCCCGCGCGCTGCAGGCCTGCCACCGCCGCGCGGCGCATGCCGTGGTCGGCTTCACCGCCGATGTCCCGCAGTACCTGCGCCTGGCGGACTTCTTCGTCGGCAAGCCCGGGCCGGGCAGCCTGAGCGAGGCCGCGCACCTGGGTCTGCCGATCCTGACCTTCGACAACGCCGCGACGATGCCGCAGGAGCGCTACAACCTGCAGTGGCTGCGCGAGCACGGGCTGGGCCGGGCGGTGCGCAACGTGCGCGAGCTGCGCCCGGCGCTGGATGACATCCTGGCTGCGGTGTCGTCCCGGACGTCGCACCCGACCCTGCCCGACAACCGTGCGGTGTTCGAGATCCCGGAGATCCTGGCGGACCTGTTGACGATGGCTCAGGCCGCGCGCGCCGGGAGAGCGGTCTGCCCCGACACCGGATCCGCGTCGACGGGCGCGGCCTTGCCGGCCGCCTCAGGACTCGGTCTCGAGCCCTCTCGCTGAACGATTGACGGCCTCTGGGTGGCGAAACCCACCGGCTGGGGCGCGATCCAGGGCGACGTGTCCTCGACCTCAGGGGATGCCGAGGCCGACGGCACGATCTGCGCCGCGCTGCTGCAATCGATGATCTCCAGCCGGCCGTCGTGATGCTCGACCAGGGCCGTCAGCGATTCGACCCAATCGCCGTCGTTGCAGTACAGCACGCCCTCGATCTCGCGGATCTCGGCATGGTGGATGTGGCCGCACACCACGCCATCGGCGCCGCGCCGCCGCGCCTCGCGCGCGACCGCGACCTCGAAGTCCGACACATAGCTGACCGCGCGTTTGACCTTGAGCTTCAGGTACTTCGACAGGCTCCAGTACGGGAAGCCCAGCCGCGCACGCGCCTGGTTGAACCAGCGGTTGACCTTGAGTGTCAGCTCGTAGGCCACATCGCCGACATAAGCCAGCCACTTCGCGCACTGGATGACGCCGTCGAAGAGGTCGCCGTGGGTGATCCACAGGCGCCGGCCATCGGCGGTGACATGGATGCAATCGTCCACGACGTCGATGCCACCGAAGTTGTGACTGACGTAGCGGCGTGCGAACTCGTCGTGGTTGCCGGGCACGAAGACCACGCGCGTGCCCTTGCGCGCCTTGCGCAGCAGCTTCTGCACGACGTCGTTGTGGGCCTGCGGCCAGTACCAGCTGCGCCGCAACTGCCATCCGTCGACGATGTCGCCTACGAGGTACAAGGTCTGGCAGCGCGTGGTGCGCAGGAACTCCAGCAGCGCGCGTGCCTGACATCCGGGCGTGCCCAGGTGCAGGTCGGAGATCCACACCGTGCGCACGTCGAGCCGTGTCGTCGAATCCTGATCCATCATGGCGACCGGGTTGATGCGTTGCAGCATCATCGCCAACCCCGATGACCGAGGCGTGACGACGGCATGTCGTCTCGCCGGCGCCACAACCTGCGAGATGCCCGTCGTGGCGTCTTCCAGACGATGCACCACCGCGGGCCCGATACTGCGGCTGCGGGCTCACCGCCTGCCCCACGACATGGTTGACGACCAGACACCCCCTGCCACCCAGACGCCCTGGCTGCCCGCGCGCGACGACGACGGCCTGATCTGCGGCTATCGCTTCCTGCCCGGGGCCGGCGCCACGCCGGTGCAGACGCTGGCCGACGCCGAAACCCTGTTGCGCGACGGACCGGCCGGCAACGGCTTCGTGTGGCTGCACATCAACCTGAGCCACGCCGCGACCATGCGCTGGCTGCGCGAGCACGCCGGACTGGGGCAGAGCTTCTTCGAGGCGCTGACCGAGGGCTCACGCTCGGCGCGGATCGAGCGCGACGGCGAGGCCTTGTTCGCGGTGCTGAACGACGTGACCTTCGACTCCACGGTCGATGCGCAGGAGGTCGAGACACTGTGGCTCAGTGTCACGCCGCGCCAGGTGATCAGCGCGCGGCGCCGGCCGCTGCGCTCGGTGGACCGGCTGCGCACGGAAGTGCGGCGCGGCCAGACCATGGACAACAGCGTCGACCTGCTGGACCATCTGCTGCGCGACCAGGCCGACGAGTTGCAGCGCACCCTGCGCCGCACGGCGCAGCGCCTGGACGACATCGAGGACGACGTGCTGGCCGGCCGCTACCGCACCCATCGCGCCGAGCTGGCCCGCCAGCGCCGGCTGACGGTGCGCCTGCAGCGCCTGCTCACGCCCGAGCCCGGCGCACTGGCGCGCGTGCTGACCCGCCCGCCGGTGTGGATGCAGCCTGCCGACGTGCAGCAGCTGGCGCAGGCGAACGAGGAGTTCGCCCTCGTGCTGCGCGACATCGCGACCCTGCAGGAACGCATCCGGCTGATGCAGGACGAGTCGACCGCGCGCATGGCCGAGGACACCAATCGCAGCCTGTTCGTGCTGACCATGGTGACCGTGCTGGCGCTGCCGATCAACCTCGTCTCGGGCCTGTTCGGCATGAACGTGGGCGGTGTGCCCATGGCCGAGGAGGACGCCGGCTTCTGGCTGATGCTGCTGCTGATCGTCGCCCTGACCGGCCTGATCGGCTGGGCCCTGGTGCGGCGGCTCGGGCCGGGGCGGGAGTGATGCGCTGCGCCACTGGCTCGGCACACCTTGTCGAACCCGATCACAGGGCGGGACGACCCTGTCTGGCTCAGCCCACCTGCCTCAGCGCGCCTGCTTGGGCCGCCCGAGCTTGACCGGCTCGAGGCTGTCGAGCGCCCCCAGCAGCGCCTTGGCCGGCTGGGCTGCCAACAGACGCAGGCCTGCGCGCAGCAACTCGCTCTTCTTGGCCGGGCGCCCCGCCGCCGTGGCGCCGGCCTTGAGTTGGGCGATCAACGCGAAATCGGCTTCGGGCATCGTGAAACTGTCCCGGACCATGCACAGGCTCGGCTTGGCGGCCTTCTCGGCCTTCTCGGGTTTCTCGACCTTGTCTGCCTTGTCAGCCTTGTCGGCCTTGTCGGCGCGAGCGGGCTTGGCGACCATATCGACCCTGTCCAGCTTTTCCAGCTTCTCCATCTTGGCGAGCCTGGCCAGCCTGGCCGGACGGGCGGTCTTGGGCGCGGCGGCGGCCGGCGGCGGCGACGGAGGGGCCTGCACGGCTGTCGCGCGTCGGCGGGACGGCACTGGGGCCGCCGCGCCCACAGCCGCAACAGGGGCCTTGACGGACTTGGCAGGCGCCGGCTTCGTGTCGGCGGGACGGGCAGCAGTGCGTGGCATCGAAGTCTCCTTCAAAAAGGTATAAATAGTTTATATCTTTTTTCAACCCGCCACACCCAATGCGAATCGATCCGCCCGTGCCCTATCCCAATACAAGGCATAAGGACCCGCGGGCCAAGTGGAGACGCCGCCGGCAGCCTCCAACAACGCACCCGGGGCCATCGCCGGCAGCAACTCGGCCAGGCTGCGCACCTCGCCCACGCCCACCCGGCGCAGCAGGTGGGCGGTCGTCAGGTCGCCCGGCCGCTCCAGCCCCGCGGCCTGCAGCAGGTCGCGCAGCGCGATCAGCGTGTTCTGGTGGAAGCGGTAGACGCGCTCGGCCTTGTCGGGCACGTCGAGCGCGCGCTGGCGCGCCGGGTCCTGCGTGGTCACACCCGTGGGGCAGCGCCCGGTGTGGCAGGTCTGGGCCTGGATGCAGCCCAGCGCGAACATGAAGCCGCGCGCCGAGTTGCACCAGTCCGCGCCCAGCGCGATCGCGCGCGCGATGTCGAAGGCGCCGACGATCTTGCCCGCGCAGCCAATGCGCACGCGCTGCCGCAGGCCGATGCCCACCAGGGTGTCGTGCACCAGCCGCAGCCCGTCCTGCAGCGGCATGCCCACGTGGTCGGTGAACTCCAGCGGCGCGGCCCCGGTGCCGCCCTCGGCGCCGTCGACGACGATGAAGTCGGGCAGCAGCCCGCTCTCGAGCATCGCCTTGCAGATCGCGAACCACTCCCAGGGGTGGCCGATGCAGAGCTTGAACCCCACCGGCTTGCCGCCGGACAGCCTGCGCAGGCGCTCCAGGAAGGCCAGCATCTCCAGCGGCGTGGCGAACGCGCTGTGGTTGGCCGGGCTGACACAGTCCACGCCGACCGGCACACCGCGCGCCAGCGCGATCTCGGGCGTGACCTTGGCGCCTGGCAGCACGCCACCGTGCCCCGGCTTGGCGCCCTGGCTCAGCTTGAGCTCGACCATGCGCACCTGGGGGTCGCGCGCGTTCTCGACGTAGCGGGCCTCGTCGAAACGGCCCTCGGCGTCGCGGCAGCCGAAGTAGCCCGAGCCGATCTCCCAGATCAGGTCGCCGCCGTGGACGCGGTGGTGGACGCTGATCGAGCCTTCGCCGGTGTCGTGGGCGAAGCCGCCGCGGCGGGCCCCGGCGTTCAGCGCCAGGATGGCGCGCGCCGACAGCGCGCCGAAGCTCATGGCCGAGATGTTGAACAGGCTCGCCGCGTAGGGCTGGGTGCAGGAGGTGGCGCCGCCACCGATCACCATGCGGAAATCGTGTGTGGGCACGGCGCTGGCCTGCACCGCGTGCCCGATCCATTCGTAGCCCGCCGCCTGCACGTCGAGCTGGGTGCCGAAGGGGCGCTTGTCAGGCTGCCCCTTGGCTCGCTGGTAGACGATGGCGCGCTGCTGGCGCGAGAAGGGCACCTTCTCGCGGTCGCTCTCGATGAAGTATTGCCGGATCTCCGGCCGGATGAACTCGAGCAGGAAGCGCAAATGCCCGATGACCGGGTAGTTGACGAGGATGGCGTGGCGGCGTTGACGCAGGTCACGCACACCGAGCAAGCCCAGAGCCCCGAGCAGCGCAGCCACGACGGCCCACATCAGGCCGCCCCCGGCCGCCCCGGCCAGCGCGGCGGCGAGGCCTGCGGCCACGCACGAGATCCACGCCAGGTAGCGCATCGGCAGCCTGCGGTCCAATCGCTCGATCCATTCGTGCATGACAAGCCTCCCGGAAGCTGAGCGTGCGGCCCCGGCCGCATGCAGATCGATGCTGCGCCGCGCAGATGACAACTTCGTGGTGACCCTGGCGCGAGCCGGCCTTCAGCGCGGCTCGAACCTCGCCAGCACCTGCACCGCGTCCGCCGACGGTGCGCGCAACACCAGCGCCCCGGCCGAGGCCACGGACTCCCCTGTCAGATCAGCCAGCACGAACATGTGGGTCACCCAGACCGCGAATCCAGGCATTGACGATGCGGCCACCAGGGACTGGCGCAGCCGTCGCTGAGCGGCCGCGGCGTCGCCAGCGCTGACGCCGCCGCCGCGCGGCGAGCCCAGCGCAGGCTCGCTGCGCGCGCGGCCGAAGGCTAGCGTCGCGGTGTCGATGCAGCGGCACCAGGGGCTGCTCCAGACCTCGCGCGGGGTCAGCCCATGGGCCTGGAACCACTGCCCGATGCGCCGGGCCTGCGCGCGGCCCTCGTCGTCCAGGTTGCGCTGGGTGCTGCAGTCGTCGAGGCGAAATCCCGGCGGGTCGAAGGTGCCCGGGGCCAGGGCGTGGCGGAAGGCGATCACGACGCCGCCCGCTGACAGACGCGCCGCCACGACATCGCCTGTGAAGGCGCGGGTGGGCACCAGCACCCCGCCGGCACCCGCCAGCAGCAGCATGCGCCCGACGGACCGGCGCCTCCGATCGACGGGATCGGCGTTCATCGGCTTGCGGCGTGGACGGGTCATGTTGGACTCCCAGCGAGAACGTCGCGGTCGCACCGCCGCAACCAACCGATGTCGATCAAATCACCACGGTTGGTGACGTTACCCGAAGACCTGTCACATCGGCTGCGCTGACACCTGACTACCCCGCAGCGCCAGGGGTCGAAGAGGGTGTCCTGGACGATGTACTTCTCGGTCGAGGCTCGCTGGGACGATGCAGGCGACCCTCCGGAGGCCGAAATCGTCAGCTCCCATGCTGCCAGCCAGTCGGTCTTCGTCACAGTGGACACCACGTGGATGCAGTCCGATTTCAGTGAGGCAGAGTGATCCATCGCCCGCTGCGCCGTGCACGAAGACACCTGCCCGCTCGTCACGGATGCAGAACAATAAGGGCTCCGGGCGGTGTCGCCTGGAGCCCCTCATCCGTTCGGGAGTCCTCATGAGCACCCTTCATCGCACCGACCCGGCCATCGCATCGCCCGGGCCGCGACTCGTCGGTCTGACCGGTATGGCGGGTCTGGCCCGCCTGGCCGTCGGACTGGCCGCCGCCGTCCTGTCCTGCACCACGCTGGCCCAATCCCCCACCCCCGCCTTCACCCTGCAGTTGCTGCATTTCGCCGATGTCGACGGCTCCGACACGACAGCGCTGCGCAGCGTGGCGCACTTCTCGGCGTTGGTGCAGAAGTTCCGTGCCGAGCATCCCGAGCGCACGCTGCTGGTGAGTTCCGGCGACAACGTGATCCCGGGCCCGCGCTTCAACGCCGCCGACAACGCCGGGGCGCTGCGCGCACTTCTCGGCCGCGAGGGCATGGGCCGGGGCGACATCGCGTTCATGAACGCGATGGGCGTGCAGGCCTCGGCACTGGGCAACCACGACCTGGACCTGGGCACGGGGACCTTCCGCGAGATGGTGGCACCGCAGGTCTCGGGCGGCAACGTCGTCTGGCCGGGTGCGCAGTTCCCCTACCTGTCCTACAACACCGACTTCAAGGCCGACCGCAACACCGCGCCCATCGTCGCGGCCAACGGCCAGGACGTCAGCGCGCAGCGCGGCAAGGTCGCCGGCTGGTCGCGGGTGACCGTCGGCGGGCAGGTGATCGGCCTGATCGGCGCGAGCTCGCCGGTCTTCCGCAACATCACCTCCACCGGTGATCTGGTGATCGACCCGCCGCTGCGCGGCCCGCAGGTCGACATCGACGGTCTGGCCGCACGCCTGCAGGCCGGCGTGGACGAGATGACGGCCGCCGGCATCGACAAGATCGTGCTGCTGGCCCACATGCAGCAGATCTCTGTGGAGAAGGCGCTGGCGCAGAAGCTGCGCGGCGTGGACATCATCGTGGCCGGCGGCTCGAACACGCTGCAGGCCGACGGCAACGACCGGCTGCGCCCGGGTGCCACCGCGGCTGAGGCGTACCCGTTCCAGACGCGCAGCGCGTCAGGCGAGCCGGTGGTCGTCGTCAACGTCGACGCCGACTACCAGTACCTCGGCCGCTTCATCGCGCCCTTCGACGCGCGCGGCGTGCTGATGCCGCAGCACTTCGATGACCGCGCCTCCGGCGCCTGGGTGACGCAGGAGGACAGCACCTCGGCCGACGGCACGCCGGCCGTCGAGCAGGTCGTGAAGATCCGTGATGCGCTGCGCAGCGTCATCGCCGCCAAGGACGGGCAGGTCTACGGCCGCAGCGCCGTCTTCCTCGAGGGGCGGCGCAACGCGGTGCGTACCGAGGAGACCAACCTGGGCAACCTGTCGGCCGACGCCAACCTGGCCTATGCCCGGGCGGTCGACCCATCGGTGCAGGTGTCGATCAAGAACGGCGGGGGCATCCGCGCCGAGATCGGGACCGTCAAGGCGCTGCCCGGCTCGACCGCCGACCCGCAACTGCTGGCGCCTGCGGCCAATCCGGACGCTGGCCGCGCCGAGGGCGGGGTTTCGCAACTGATGCTGGAAGCCGCCTTCAAGTTCGACAACAAGCTCTGGGTCTTCGACATCAGCGCGGGCCGGCTGCACGCCCTGCTCGAGCACGGCGTGGGCAACATCGAGGGCATCGACGGACGCTTCCCGCAGGTCTCGGGGCTGAGCTTCAGCTTCGATCCGAAGGCGGCCAAGGGCACGATCGCCGCCGACGGCGCGTCGACGACACCGGGCCGGGTGCGCTCGGTGCGCGTGGGCGCCGACGTCATCGTGCGCGACGGCGTGGTGCAGGGCGATGCGCAGCGCACGATCCGCGTGGTGACGCTGAACTTCCTGGCCACCGGCGGCGACGGCTACAAGTTCGGCGCCACCGGGCGCGCCGGCGAAGGCCTGGCCAAGCTGCTGAAGCTGGAGGCTGATCCACGATCGGCCTCGGCCCTGGGTGGCCGGGTGTCGCTGCCGGCCGGCGGCGAGCAGGACGCGCTGGCCGAGTACCTGCGCGACCGCCACGACAGCGCGCCCTACGCCACTGCGGACACCGACGCCTCGGCGGACTCACGGATCCAGAACCTGGCGCGGCGGGCCGACAAGGTGCTGGACTGAGAGGCTGAGGAAGGGGCTGCCGGCGTCCGTCAGGCGCCGGTCAGCCACCTGACCGGGACCTCATTGCCGCCGCTGGTCGAGGGCCTGCTTCAGTTCCTGGTATTCCTCGCAGGCGGCGCCGCACAGGTCTGCCAGGATCTGCAACTGCCGCAGCGCCAGATCGCGCCGGCCGGTCTGCAGGAACAGTTCACCCAGGTACTCGTGCGCGCCCAGGTGCGAGGGGTTCAGCGCCAGGGCGCGCTCGTAGGCGGCCAGCGATTCGGCGTGGCGACCGAGGTGGCGCAAGCTGTAGCCGAGCAGGTTGTGCGCGTCGGCATCGCCCGGCGCAGCCTGCACATGCCCCTGCAGCAGGGCAAGCGCCTGCGCCCACTGCCGCTGCGCGATCGCCTCACGGGCCTCGCGCATCGCGCGATCTTCCAGTGGCGGGTTGGTCGTGGGCACGTCCACGGCGCCCGCCGGTCCGGGATGCAGGGCAAAGGCCGCTGCGAGCGCGAGCGTAGCGGCCGAGATGGCCGGGGCTGCCCGCCGGGACTTGGAAATCAGGGCCATCTCACACTCCTGCGCCGTTGTTGAAGGGTGGCACGCGACCCCACCGGCCGGGGGGCGCCGGGCTCGCGCGCTCGCATCTGCGCTCGAATCTGCGCTTGCATGTGCGCCCCGGGCCGCGCAAAGCGGATCGCATGTGTCTAGTCACGACGCTAGCACGCCACTGGGCGGATCGTGCCGTGGAACGCCCAATCCCTGCGGTCACCTGGGCCCGACACGAAGATGTCATCGAGCCTGCGTCTACTTCGCGCCATCCCTCAACCCCTCGTGGAGCACGAAGATGTCCAGCCCCGACAACGAGCCGATCTGCAACGAATCATCCAACCCCCACTTCCAGGAGATCCTGGCGCGCGGGCTGGCCAGCCCCAGCCGCCGCGGCCTGCTGCGTGGCGGCCTCGGCCTGGCCGGCTTGGCCATGCTGCCCGGCGCAGCAGCGGTCGCCTCGACGATGGGCTCGACGGCCCACGGCCTGGGCTTCCCCTCGGTCGACAAGGCACTGCTCGACGACGTCGTGCTGCCGCCCGGCTACCGCTACACCGTGTTGCATGCCACCGGCGACAGCATCGACCCGACAGTGCCCGCCTACTCCAATGCCGGCGCCGAGACCGACGACTGGTCGCACCGCATCGGGGATCACCACGACGGCATGGACCTGTTCTTCATCGACGGCAATGGCCGCTACACCGAGGTCGACACCGGCCGCGCGGTGCTGGCCGTCAACCACGAGAGCTCTGCCGACAGCTACTTCATGCACCCCAACGGCCAGACGTCCAACGGCGTGTCGGGCAAGAAGTTCTCGCAGTTCGGCGAGTGGGACCTGGGCACCCGGCCCGAGCTCGAAGTGCTCAAGGAGATCAACCACCACGGCGTGTCGATCGTCGAGGTCGTGCGCACGCGGGCTGGCTGGCGCATGGTGCACGGTTCTGCGCTGAACCGCCGCGTGACGGCGCAGACGCCGGCCCGCATCGCCGGTCCGCGCGCCCACATCGACCAGATCCGGGCCATGATGGTCACGCGCTGGGACACCGCCGGCGGCATGTCCCGCGGCACGCTGAACAACTGCGGTCACGGCAAGACCCCGTGGGGCACCTACATCGGCTGCGAGGAGAACTGGGCCGTCTACTTCGGCATGGGCAGCGGCGGTGCCGCGCTCGACCCGAAGGAAGTGGCATCGCGCCGCCGTTATGGCGTGGTGTCGGCACCGCCGGCAGCGAACGCGACCCGCGCGAGGAGCCAGGGCTGGCACACCGTGTCGGCCAGCGACGACCGCTTCGCACGCTGGAACCTCGCGGCCGTGGGCAGCAATGCCGAGCGCGACTTCCGCAACGAGGCCAACACCTTCGGCTACAACGTCGAGATCGACCCGCTGGACCCGAATTCGACCCCGGTCAAGCGCGTGGCGGGTGGCCGTTTCGCGCACGAAGGCGCGGTCTTCAGCCTGCCCGTCCCGGGCCAGCCGCTGGCCGTGTATCAGGGCTGCGACTCGCGCAACGAGTACATCTACAAGTTCGTCAGCGCCGCCGCCTGGGACCCGCGTGACATCGGCGGCGGCATCGCTGCCGGCGACAAGTACCTCAACGAGGGCAAGCTCTACGCCGCCAAGTTCAACGCCGACGGCCGCGGCGAGTGGCTCGAGCTGACGATCGCCGACCCGCGCATCGCCAACCACCCCGCGTACAAGTTCGCGCACCAGGGCGATGTCCTGGTCAACGCCCGCCACGCGGCCGACGCCGTGGGCGCAACCAAGATGGACCGCCCGGAGTGGGGCGCGGTCAACCCGCGCAACGGCGAGGTCTACTTCACGCTGACCAACAACAGCGCGGCCAACCGCACGCCGGGCAAGGTGGACGCCGCCAACCCGCGCGCCTACATGGACGTCGACGGCAAGAAGGGCGCCGGCAACCCCAACGGCCACATCATCCGCTTCCGCGAGGACGGCGGGCAGTCGGCGGCGGGCGGCTTCACCTGGGACATCTTCCTGTTCGGCGCCGAGGAGGACGCTGGTGACGCCAACCTGTCCGGGCTGAACGCGAAGAACGCCTTCTCCTCGCCGGACGGCCTGTGGTTCAGCCGTGCCACCGGCATCTGCTGGATCCAGACCGACGACGGCGCGATGACCGACGAATCGGGCTGCATGATGCTGGCGGCCATCCCCGGCCATGTCGGTGACGGCGGCAAGGTCACGGTGAAGAACCGCATGATGGTCAACGGCGTCGAGCAGACCGGCACGCAGGAGACCTTCGTCGGGGCGACGCTGGGCGACGCCAAGCTGCGCCGCTTCCTCGTGGCGCCCCCGGGTGCCGAGGTGACGGGCGTGACCGAGTCGCCGGACGGCCGCACGCTGTTCGTCAACATCCAGCACCCGGGCGAGAACACCAAGGCCGGCGGCACACCGGAGAGCGTCTGGCCGGGCAACAAGGGCTACGGCCGCCCCGGCCGTCCGCGCACGGCGACCATCGTGATCACGCGCGACGACGGCGGGATCATCGGGGTCTGACGACCGCCGCGGGCCGGGCCTCGGCCCGGCTGGCCGGTCCGAGTCCGGGAAGTCGACCCGGCGATACGATCCCACACGGCCCCAGGCGCGACGCCTGGGGCCGTTGTCCTTTTCGATCGCTTTCTCGCTGAGCAGGATCCCGGATGTCCACGACCGTCGAATACGCCCCCATCGGCCTGGTGGGGGTGCTGACCCCGCAGGCCAACACCACCGTCGAGCCGGAATTGCAATGCCTGTGCCCGCCCGGAGTGGGCCTGCTGGCGGCGCGGATGTGCAGCACCGCGCCCGATCTCGAAGCCCGGCTGCGCGACTACTACCGCGAGCCGCAACGCTGGACGGCGCAGTTCGCCAATGCCCCGCTGGGCGTGGTGGCGAGCGCCTGCACCGGCTCGTCCTACCTGATCGGTGCGCACGCCGAGGACGTGCTGTTCGACGCGTGGTCCCGAGACCTGGGGGTGCCGGTGACGAACTCGGCGCTGGCCGTGGTGGCGGCGATGCGGGCCCTGGGGGTGACACGAATGTCGCTCGTCTCGCCCTACCCCGCCTGGCTGACGGACGCCAGCCAGGCCTACTGGCGCAGCCGCGGGCTGGAGGTGGCGCGCGTGCAGCGGCTGGCCACGGACGCGAGCCGCTTCCATCCGATCTATGCGCTGGGCAGCGCCGCCGCGCGCGAAGGCATCGCCAGCCTAGGGGCCGACACCGCACAGGCCGTGCTGCTGCTGGGCACCGGCACCCCCACGCTGGGCGCCATCGCCACACCGCCGGACAACGCCGCCGGTGTGCCGGTGGTCTCGTGCAACCTGGCGCTGTGGTGGCATGCCCTGGAACTGCTGCAAGGCCACGCCGCCGCACCACGGGCCCACACCCTGCACGCGCTGCTGGCCGAGCCGCGCTGGCGCAGGCGGCTGGGGGAGATCGTGGCGGCTTGACGACGTCGCCCGCGGGCGGGCGCGGCTCGCCTGGTGCATCGTCACACTTCTGACACGATGCCACAGCATGATTCGACTTTTCTGGAAGTCTCCAAGGGATCTGCCAACGGATCCAGGATTTCTCTGCAGGAAGGACACAGGGTCATGAGAGTAGGCGTCAACGGCATGGGGCGCATCGGGCGCCTGGCGCTGCGCGCAGCCCTCGGCGCCGCCGAGCGGCCGGCCGACGACCCGCGGGCCGGCAACCGGCTCGAGGTCGTGCACGTCAACGAGATCAAGGGCGGGAGCGCCGCCACCGCGCACCTGCTGGCCTTCGACAGCGTGCAGGGCCGCTGGCGCGAGGACATCGCCGCCGAGGGCGAGGAGGTGCTGCGCATCGGCCAGCGCCGCCTGGGCTTCAGCGCCCACGCCACGCCGCAGGCCATCCCCTGGGGTGAGCTGGGGGTGGAACTGGTGCTGGAGTGCACGGGCAAGTTCCTCACGCCCGAGACCCTGCAGGGCCACCTGGACCGTGGCGCAAAGCGCGTCATCGTGGCGGCGCCGGTGAAGACCGGCGACGTGCTGAACATCGTCGTCGGCGTCAACGACGGCCTGTACGACCCGGCGCGCCACCGCGTCGTCACGGCCGCGTCGTGCACGACGAACTGCCTCGCGCCGGTGGTCAAGGTGGTGCACGAGGCGCTGGGCATCCGCCACGGCCAGATCACGACCATCCACGACCCGACCAACACCAACCTCGTCGTCGACGCCCCGCACAAGGACCTGCGGCGCGCGCGCAGCGCGATGCTGAGCCTGGCGCCCACGACGACCGGCAGCGCCACCGCCATCGCGCTGATCTACCCCGAGCTCAAGGGCAAGCTCAACGGCCACGCGGTGCGCGCCCCGGTGCTCAACGCCTCGCTGACCGACTGCGTCTTCGAGCTGCAGCGCGCCACGACGCCGGCCGAGGTGAACGCGCTGTTCGCCGCGGCGGCCGCCGGCCCGCTGGCCGGCATCCTGGGCTACGAGGAACGCCCGCTCGTCAGCGCCGACTACGCCCGCGACACGCGCAGCAGCATCGTTGATGCGCCATCGACGATGGTGACCGACGGCACGCTGCTGAAGGTCTACGCCTGGTACGACAACGAGATGGGCTACGCCTGCCGCATGGTGGACCTGGCATGCCAGATGCGTACCTTGGGGGTGTGAGACAGGGAGCCCGCCCATGAACGCAGCCACCCGCCACTACGCGCTCGTCACCGCCGCCTACTGGGGCTTCACGCTCACCGACGGCGCGCTGCGCATGCTGGTGCTGCTGCACTTCTTCCGCCTGGGCTACTCGCCGTTCACGCTGGCCTTTCTGTTCCTGCTGTACGAGGCCGCGGGCATCGTCGCCAACCTGGTGGGCGGCTGGCTCGCTACGCGCTTCGGCATCGCGCGCATGCTGGTCGTGGGCCTGGCCACGCAGATCACCGGCTTCCTGCTGCTGTCGGCGCTGTCGCCGGACTGGTCGGCCGCGCTCTCGGTGGCCTGGGTGGTGGCGGCCCAGGGTGTGTGCGGCGTGGCCAAGGACCTGACCAAGACCGCCAGCAAGTCGGCCATCAA
>Ga0169931_10001539_pt1 | contig 37955 bp, 28 predicted proteins | sample Kivu_15m_20L_FD_129675 | JGI IMG/M metagenome (GOLD analysis project Ga0169931, IMG submission 129675) | Freshwater microbial communities from Lake Kivu, Western Province, Rwanda to study Microbial Dark Matter (Phase II) - Kivu_15m_20L... | ecosystem: Environmental > Aquatic > Freshwater > Lake...
CATGGGGATTCGTGGAGAGCTTGGAATCATGGAAAAATTAGATTTGATGATTGGAATGGACTCTTCCAATGTTCACATTGCCGCCCTGCTAAAAAAGCCTGTGATCGGAATCTATGGGACTACCCATCCTATTTCTGGCTTTGGTCCTTTTGCTCAAGAAGATACTGGAGTCCTTCAAATAGACCTACCCTGTAGGCCCTGTTCCATCTATGGCAACAAAAAATGCTATCGCAAAGACTTTGCCTGCATGGAGAAAATCGAGCCTGAAGATATCGTTAGACGAATAAAAGTCGTCTCTAATGTCAATACACTCTGGTAGATGAAGATTTTGCTTCAAAATTCCAAGATTTTTCCTCTAATTTTGGTTTTGATAAACTCTACTTTTACGAAAGACTTATTTCCAGAGGACAACCTCGGTCCAGATTTTCCCGAATTGCAGCAGCAAACATCTTTTTCCTCCAAAAAATTTGAAGAACAAATAAGTTGTCCTAAAGAAATCTGCATTGAATTGCGATTTGGCGATTACGAAGATAGTGAACTTTGGAAACTCTTTGGGAAAAAAGCTGGAAAAATTGCAGTTCATATTCCAGACAATGGATTAAAATTGAATGACCCTAATCTTTATGATCATTTGGAATATATCCGAGAAATTTCAAAGAGGGAAGGGTTTGTTAGTTTTGAACCGTTTTATATCCGAACTAAAGGTGCAAGTGAATGGAATTTTGGTTTAGCGTCCGATATTTGGAGTTTAGGAAATCGACTCTATACCCGAATCCGTTCCTGGTTTTTTGGGAGGATGGGGACATACAATGCTAAGGTGCTGTATCACCCAAATACAAAAAATATAATGATGATCTTTTATTATCATAAAAATTTTGGATCTTTATGCGATACGATTTACTCAAGATGTGAAGAAGTGCAATATTTGGATGATGCATCATTTGATAGTATCGTTTCTCAAAAAATGTACCAAAAAAAAGAAAACATAAACATTCGTTTTGATCAAGTAAAGGCATTTGTACCAAACTCTCAGATCTCTTTTGAGAGTCTTTCGCAAAACAATACCTCAATTAGGATTTATAAATGGATGATTGCATCAAACAAAACTGAATTTAGAACCATAGCAAAGGAGAGATTTTTAGACATTGAATTGGCTGTAACTATTCTAGACTACACCTTGACTGCTTTCGAATGGATTGAGCAAATCTATTTGTACAAACCAGCTCGAAACTATGATTCCATCATTTACTACAAAAATGATGGGGAGGGCAAACCCATCATCGAAATGACTTTGCTTCCCAAGTCAGCTCGGCAGTGATATCTGGTTCTCCTAAAACATTTCAAATAGCATTTGAAAGACATCCAATTTTTTCTCTTTATCTTTCAAAGCTTCTTTCACTCTCTTATAAAGGTCTTCCATTTCATCTACACACCTAGAAATTTCATGTTCTTTGGAAATTCGAATAGATTCTCGAGAAAAGGATTCGTATCGGTCTGGATCCTTCAATAGATCCGCTGCTTTTTGACCTAAATTTCGAGAATCAAAAGGCTGAACAACATGTCCGTTCAATCCTTCCTGGATCAATTCTGGCAGAGCAAATGCATCCACACCCACAGCAGGCAATCCGCAAGCAATCGCTTCCAAAACGACTAGGCCCTGAGTCTCCATAGTTGAGGCGGTTAAAAAAAGATCATATTGAGGATAGATATCATGGAGCTCACTATTAGGTACGAACCCCAAAAAATGAACCTGACCTGAGATTCCTAGCAATTCAGCCTGTTTCTTCAAACTAGGTACGGCTGGTCCATCTCCGATGATTGTCAATGTTGCATTTGGGAAAGTTTTAAAAACCTGTGCCATTGCATTGATAACTACATCACAATTTTTTTCATAAGAAATCCTACCTACATGTAAGATTTTTGGAGAATCTCCTTCAAATCTTTTGACTTTTCCCTGAAACCGTGCCAAATCCATTCCATTAGAAACGACTGTTATCGGCTTGTTGATTCCATATTCTATCAACTGTTTTTTGATCAAATAGCTCGGAGATATGACGACATCACATCTATTATAAATATCATTGCAAATTTTAAGAATAATTTTTTTACGTATATTAAAATTATCTAACTTCACATACTTATCCAAGTCCTCTATTTCGAGCTTTTTTTTAAATTTATTTATTTTTAAAAAAAGTTTATCCAATTTGAAAAGGCGATAGAAAGAAACGTACATCTCTTGCTCTGCCATGAGAGTGTGGTAGGTTCCAATAGTAGGAATCCCATTTCTTTCGGCTGCATTGACAGCATACAAACCAAGTAGCCCAGGTGTGTGAATATGGATAAGGTCAGGTTTGAATTGATTTACAATTTTGGTTATTTTGCCTGGTGATGGTAGAACTACTTTGATATCTGGGTAGCTGGGAAGAAATCCTGACCGAAATCGGATGACCTCTATGGATTGGCCCATTTGGTCAAAATCCCCTTCTCCGTAACGAGGACAGGCAATGCAGAATTCATGGCCTCGTTCCTCTAGAGCCAAGGAAAAATTCCGGATTGACATGGCGACTCCATCGATCTTGGGGAGAAAAGTATCTGAAAAATATAGCACTCGCATCGTGGAACCTCTTTACAAATTCGATTTCTCGATGAGAATCGAGGAATCGATGCTTTACAATTTTTATAAGGTATTCCTGGGATTGTCCATCATTTCCTGTGCCATTTCGGTCTCCTTTAGCCAGATATTCTTGGCTTTATCCTTTGTTCTGTCCTTGTTGCTTCCGAGCATTAGAAGAGAGAAAAATGAGGTCGTTTACCTAATCACCTTATTTTATGCCTGGCAATTGCTTTCTCTGTCTTGGAATGCCTCTCTTTCCCCCGACTTATGGCTCAGCTTAAAAAAAGGATTCCAGGCCGAAATGAAAGACTGTTTCTTGGTTTTGGCATTTTTCGTAACACATAAGTTATCTGAAAAAGATAAGTTTTATGTTTTGAAGATTTTTTTGATTTTTTCTTGGGTTTTAATCCTATCTGGTTTTATTTCAATCTTTTCAGAAACCAGACTTTCCCGAATCATATCTGATTTGTATAGAATATCTAATACTTGGCCCTACCAACATTACTATGGAGATATTTTCAAAGTATCCATTTATTTGCCAATTGGACTAATGAACACTCATCTTACTTACGGCGGATTGCTTTCCTTGGTAACTCCAATGGTATTTTGGCTGGCAATAGATGACCTCAAAAAGAAAAATCCAATGAGCTTAATTTTATTTTTGTGTTTGGTAATTGTCGCATTACTAAATAATGCGAGATCTGCTTTGCTTGGAACAATTATTTCTACGTCAGTCTTAATTGCATTGGAGGGAAAGTATTTTTTCAACTTCTCTAAATTGCGAAATCATCTCCTTTTGTTTTTTGGTTCAATTGGAATTGTCTTTTTGATTGCAATTCTTTCACCAACCTTACGTCAAAGAATCATTTCACCTTTATTCGGTACTGAAAAACACACGGATTCTGGGAGAACTTTTATTTGGGATTCGACTTTTGTTATATTAAGTGAACATACCGCTTTTGGAGTTGGTCCCGGTCAATATCCTGCTTTTATTGAAAAAGCGAGAAAAGAAAAATCAAAGGAACACAAAGAGCTCCTATATTTTTATGAAGTTACACAGCGGGGTCATTCCCACAACGATTACTTTCATCTTATCGCGATATTTGGTCTACCCTCTGTTTTGTTGTATATTACTTTAGGTTTTTTTGCTATAAAAAGAATTTTATTGCTTCCTTCTGGCATTCCAAGAGCGCTCTTCCTCTCAATCTTTGGTTTTTATTTTTCGGGTTTATTGCAATGCTACTTCCAAGATGACGAGGTTTTGATAGTATTCTTTTATATTTTAGGATTAATTCCAGTCTTTGGGGAAACAGAATGGGCATAAAACTCGACTCCACAAGAATCCTTGATTCTCAAAATAGAGAAATTCTATTACGAGGCATCAATTTGGGCGGCGATTGTAAGTTTCCTTTTCCTAAGGGAGCTACGTTTTATCCAACAGATTTCTCTGAAAACAAGGATGTGAGTTTTGTGGGAAGACCTTTTCCTCTCGAGGAAGCAGAAGAACACTTTCATAGACTAAAAGTTTGGGGTTTCAATTGCATAAGGATGCTCACCACATGGGAGGCTATAGAGCATCAAGGTCCAGGTATTTATGACGAAGAGTATTTGAGTTATTTTACCGAAATAATTCGATTAGCTGGAGAATTCGGTTTTTATGTTTTTGTCGACTTCCATCAGGATGTTTGGAGCCGAATGACAGGAGGCGACGGTGCTCCAGGCTGGACCATGGACTTGGTGGGAATGGATATTTCCAAAATTTCAGCTTCTGAATCAGCTAAAGTAATGCAATCCTCCTATGATTTTTCAAAACCAGGAATTAGACAGGAAGAAAACTATCCGACAATGTGCTGGTCGCAAAACTATAATTATCCTGCGAATGGAATCATGTGGACGCTATTCTTTGGGGGTCGAGACTTTGCACCTAATTTTAAAGTTTATGGTAAAAATATCCAAGATTTTCTTGAGGAGTCCTACTTCGGTTGCGTCAAAGAGATCGCCAAAAGAATCTTTCATATGGATCATGTTTTAGGTTTTGACTCTTTGAATGAACCTGGTAAAGGATTCATTGGAAAAGCAATGAATGATCGAGGGATTCAATCTTCAATTGATCATCAAGCCAAACCTGGCTTAGCTTGGTCTCCGATAGATGCTCTTTTTGCTTCACAAGGATTTTCAGTTGAGATTCCTTATTTAGAATTTTCAATTTGGAGAGGCAAAGTAGTGCCTAAGGGTATGAAAGTAGTCAATCCTTCGCAAGTGAGTCTATGGAAAGAGGGGAATCCTGGAGATCCTTTTCAACTCGAGGGTGCATGGAGTCTTTCAAAAGATGGGATTCCCTATATAGAAAATAATAGTTTTTTTCAAGTTGTGAAAGGAAAAAGGATTGATTTTGATAGAGATCATTTAATGCCATTTTTGCGAAAGATGGCTGATCTTATTCAAGGCATAAGAAAGGATTGGGTTTTATTTGCAGAAAAAGAAGCAGGCGATGTTATGTTTAAACCTATCTTTCCTGGAATTCTACCTAAGCAAGTCATCAATTCATCTCATTGGTATGATCTACCGACCTTATTTTTTAAGCGCTTTCTCTTCCCGATCGCTGTGGACCCCATTCAAAGAAAAGTTGTTTTTGGAAAAAAGGGAATTCGAAAGATGTATGTGAACCAATTGAACAAAATCAAGGAAGCTAGTATAAAAATGAATTGTCCAACTCTCATCGGAGAGTTCGGGATTCCTTTTGATTTGCGAAAGGGCAAAGCTTACCAACATTGGAAAAATGGCAAACATTCAGAATCTGCTTGGAAGGAACACAATTTAGCATTGAGTCTCATGTATGATGCATTAGATGAATTACAGTTGAGTGCTACACTTTGGAATTACACTGCATCCAACCAAAACGACCTTATGAAAGGAGATGGATGGAACCAAGAGGATCTTAGTATTTTTTCTCGAGATCAAATTTTACCAAATGCTACCCGAGGTGGTGTTGGATCAGGTGGAAGGGCGATTTCAGGATTTTCAAGGCCATACCCCAGAGCTATACACGGAAAGCTTCTTCATTTTTATTTCGATTTTAAAAGGAAAGTTTTTGAATGCCAATGGAAGACAGATTCAGATTTTAAAGGTGTATCCGAATTTTTTGTCCCAAGAATTCACTTTCCCAAAAATCCTATAGTTAAGGGCGAAGGAATAGAAGGATGGCAATGGGAAGAAGATATTCTCAAAATTACCTCAAATAAGGAAGAACTTCACAAATTGATTTTGGCAAATGACAATGAATCTTGAAGAATTTCTAATTTTATTCCCTTGGGATGATTCCACAAAACCTATACATTGTTTTTGGGAGTTCCCCACTCAGGTGCAAGTCAGCGAATTGTGGCCATACATTGCAGACACTTCTTCTCTAAACCAAAGAATGAAACTGACGGAATTTGAATACCAAGAGAGAGAAGGCAGACTGTTTGGCAAGGCAAGGCAAGCAGGATTTGATTTGGTTTGGGAGGAACATCCATGGGAATGGATTTTTCAAAAACAAATTAGCAATAGGAGAATTTACTCCAAAGGATTTGCTTACGAAATCAGGACAAGCTTTCTATTTGAAACCGGTTCCAATGGCAATTGTCTTCTAAAAATTTATTTTGGTCTTCTGCCTCGTAACTTTCTTTTTAATATATTTTTGAAAATGGCTATCCCGAATTTGAAAGGTCGATTAGAAAACGCAATTTTAGAAATTCAAAAAGAGATAATTTTTGAGAGAAATGCTTTTTCTACCGAAAAACGCAAATATTTTGAACCAGAACCTAATCTTCTAAATCCAGAAGCGTTAGATCGGTTGCTCATCCAATTAAAAAATCTCGGAGTAGCTTCAGATCTTATTTCACAAATACGTTCATTGGTAGAAAAGGTTCCAGACAATCAAGTGGAACGAATCAAATTGAAGAAACTGGAAGAGGATTGGAACCAAGACTTAGACAGTCTTCTTTATGCTTTTTTATGGGGCTGTAGACTTGGACTTTTTAATCTAACCTGGGATACAGTCTGTCCTCATTGTCGTGGAGTTAGGAGTAAGATTCATAATTTAGGCGAAATTCCCCCGCAAGACAATTGTGATGTTTGTCAAGTAAACTTTTTCACGAGTAAACTCTTCGCTATTGAAGTCACATTTCACATTCATCCAGCACTTCGAAGCGTCCAAAAACAAATTTATTGTGCCTCGGAACCCTCTAAAAAGTCACACATTCTGATTTCCAAGACTGCTAAGCCGATGGAAGTCATTGAATTGCCAATCCCTCCTCTAGAAAAGTCATATAGACTAAGAAAAAAATCATGGGATGGATTCCATTTGATACACATCAAACAGGAAATTGTTTCTACAAAGTGGACATGGCAAAATGAGCCAGAAGAGCTAGATTTGGGAATAGGCACTATCGTGGAATTCAGAAATGAATCGGAAGAGCCTGTTCAATTGTTTGTGGAAGATAGGGAAGAGGATTTTTATGCATTGAGACCCGCCCATCTTTTTAACTTTCCGGATTTTAGAGATATTTTTTCTAAAGAGACGATTGCAACTCATTACCAATTGGATATTGGAGTACAAACAATTCTCTTTACAGATGTAGTTGGCTCTTCTGAATTTTACGAAGAAGCAGGAGATCATTTTGCTTTTCGAACTGTTAGCGAACATTTTTCCAAAGCATTTCTAATCATTAAACAGAACAAAGGTGCAGTAGTTAAGACAATTGGTGATTCAATTATGGCATCATTCCCCAATCCCGTAAATGCACTCAAATCGGCTCATTTGTTGCAAGAGAGCTTTAAGACTGGAAGTGTTAAATTGAGAATCACCATTCACAAAGGAAATTGTTTGGCGGTTAATCTAAATAGCCAAATTGACTACTTTGGTGGGACAGTGAACTATGCTGCAAAAATGCAGAGCAAAGCAGGTGCTGGAGAAATAGTTTTTAGCGAAGCAATTTTCAGAGATAGTCTTGTTAGAAATTATATGAAAGAAACTCAAACAAAAGTGAAAAGGTTGATTTTTTCCTATCTTGGGAAAAGGGAGTTACCTGTCTACCTCTGGTTTCCTTAAAAATTTTCTTACTTTTGCTGGAGAATCTCAATCGGAATGATTATCTTTTTATCTTCTTTTCAACTGTTGAATTGGATGTTGTTTTAAAAAATTCTAAAGCACCTAATACTTCTTCAATTTTTCTTTTAGTATCGGAAACCCCACCTGAAATGATCTCAGAAGATTCAGCAATGATTAGAGTTGTTTCATTGATCGTATTGACAGAACGCATGATTTCTCCATTGGAAATCTTTTGCTCTGAGGTGGATGTTGCAATACCGTCAGAGAGATCTTTCAAATTACTTGCTAATGCTAAATTATGACTAGCTTCTGCTACAGACTTTCTCAAAAATTCCGCAATCGATGCCATTCCTTGCTTTGTTTTTTCAGCTGAATCCAAAATAGATTGAAAGACAGCATCTGTCCCTTCGACATTGGTTCTTCCGTTGCTAACTTCTTTGATTCCTTTATTAACTAGTTCTGATATTTGCTTAGTATTCTGCTGAGTTCTTTCGGCTAGCTTTCCTATTTCTGAAGCCACAACCGCGAACCCTCTTCCTTGATCCCCTGCTCTAGCTGCTTCAATTGCAGCGTTGAGCGCAAGCAAATTGACTTGGTCGGAAATCTCCTGAATTCCTGAGACCATTTCTGCTATTTTTTTCGTACTACCTTCGATTCGAGTCATACTTTCTCGAGTATCGCTCATCAGCTGATTTCCTTTTTCTGCTTCATCTGTAGTTCTCGCACTTAAATTACCAGCCTCATCAGAGATCTCTGTCAATTTGGTCAACAGCTCTGATTGAGCCTCTACTGAATTGCGAGTATTAGTTGCAATATCTGTCTGTTCTCTTGCAGTTACTGCAATGCTATCTACCGATGCCGAAATCTCTTCCAACGCTGCAGTAGTCTCTTCTATGGAAGCCGCCTGATTCTGAGAAGAAGCAGCTAATTCATTGCTCTTGGATTCAAAAGATTTGAGATGTAAGGCAGTTTCGGCTAATGCTGTTTGAGTCAAATGAATTATATTCCCAAATTTTTCCATCAAATTATTGAATCCTTCTGCCAAAATAGCCAATTCTCGGTTAGTCGAGAATTCATTGCCCTTGCATCTAACAGAAATGTCACCTTTACGGGCCAATACAAAACTTTCAACAAAAGCCCTGATGGAGACACTCAAAGGCACTCCCAAAGAATACACTATAGCCCCCACTACAGCAGAGATTAAAACAATCATTAAGATTATGATGAAGCTGATTTGCTCCATATATTTCATTGAAAAACTTTCTGAAATCAAAATGAGACTTTGCCAATTGGAATCAGAACTACCGATTTTAAATTTGGAGCCGTATATAAAATATTTTTGACCCAGTATTGGATTATCTACTACTATAGACTGGCCATATTCTAAAGCCTTCCAAGGATTCGATGGACCCGGAATCAATGTGGAGACCTGTTTTCCAATCCAATCATTTTTGTCAGAAATTATAATGTTACCGCTGGCACCAATAATGAGATAGTGTTCTTCATTTGGATTTTCAAAGTTGATTCCAACTTTTCCAAACTCAAAATCCACCCCGAGAACTCCTTGGACTTTCCCCTTTTGGCGCAAAGGTATTGCAATCGTCAAAATTTGTTTTTCGTTTCGTGTAGAATCAGATGTTGGGCCCAAAATAGTTTCCGAATTTGTGGTCATTGGTTTGGAATAGAAAATTCCTTTTTCAGGGTCAGAAAAATCTAGGACTTCACTCTTGAAGATTTCTCCACTTTCCCCACGAAAGACTCGTCCCTGCGCTCTGCCTGTGGCATCATAAATTCCTTTCCCTTTGAAATCCTTGTCCTTCCCATCGTACGCATTGGGCTCTGTCACATACCAGATTCCTAAGCTAGTCGATCGGCTTTCCAGATAAGACTGAAAAAGGTTCAGTAGATCTTCTCTATCAGTTTGGACCTTGCGATTCATTTGGCCCTCGATAACCATTGCTATGGTTCTTGCTTCATCTAAGGGTACTTCCATGGTAGCCTCAACCATTTTGGAAACTTTGAAAGCTGTTTCTGACATTACTTTCGTTTGGTTTTTTACTTGGTCTTGGTAAACAAATTCATAGATAAACAATCCAACTAAAATATTCTTGAAAATTACAGTAGAAACCACAGGCAGAATGAACTTCCAAGCCAAAGGCATAATTTGCTTTTTTTCAGGATTTAGAGTATAGACAGAAGAAATGATTTTGGAAAGAGAAACATACAAAAGAATGGCGAGAGCAAATCCGGTGAATGAATTGATAAGAGCAAAAAAGACTCCTTGTCGAAAGGAGTCCAATATATCCGTTTTGAAATAAAAATAAGTGAAGAAAACCAAAGGAAGTGAGATATAAACAATGCCCGAAGCCAAAGAGATTTTTTTTGCGATTAATTTGAGTTTTTCGTAGGCTAATCCTTTGTAATCACCGAGAGCTTTTCGTTGGGCTTCCAAATCATCTGTTAAAAGCTTCGTATAATATAGAACAGCTGAGCTACCAATTATGGTAATCAAAAAAACCATGGGCAGAGCCGGGACCAAATCCCAAAACCGAAAATGAACTAAAAATTCAAAGCATCCCACAAACGGGAATGCTATCAAAAATCTGGTAGTGGTTCTTTTTAATCCCTGTATCATCTCATCTACTCACTTTTGGCATGAGGGTGTGAATTTCTATATATCTCACGCAATCTATCTCTGGAAACACTTAAATAAACTTGTGTCGAACTCAATGAGGAATGACCCAGGAGTTCCTGAACAGCACGGATGTCTGCACCGGCATTCAAGAGATCAGTAGCAAAAGTATGCCGAAATTTATGAGGAGTGATACTTTTATCAAAACCGATCAAAGTCTTTCTTTCTTTCAGAATGTAGCGAATCCCTCTAGTGGTGAGTTTATGTCCCCTTTGGTTTAAAAATATCTCTGGAGAAAGAGATGTAGCTCTTTCCTCAAGATAAGCACCTAAGGCTTGTCTCGCTTCCTTTCCTAAAAAGACAAATCTCTCTTTTCTTCTTTTTCCCATTACCTTGAGACTCTTGAGATCAGAAGAAAGGTCAGAGAGCTTTGCATTCACCAGCTCAAATACCCTCACGCCCGTGGAATATAGGACTTCCACAATAGCCTGGTCTCGGTTTTGGCTTTGGCTCTTGTCTTCATGAGCATAGTCCAAGAGCTCTTCCGTTTCCAATGGATTGAAGTGCTTCGGAAGTTTTTTCTTCGTTTTTGGGAAACTCACGGATAAGATGGGGGGCGTAGGTATGATGTCTCTTCGGTTCAAAAATCGATAAAAAGTTCTGAGGCTAGAAAGCTTTCGGGTCTGAGTTCTTTTGTCTTGTTTTTTGTCAGACTTAAGGTAGGAAAAATACGCCCGGACATCCAGGACATCAGCCTCTAGGTATTGGATTTCTTCCCGCAGACAAAACTCCCAAAAAAACTTAAGGTCACGAAGGTAGGCGGTCAGGGTGTGTTCCGAATAGTTCTTTTCCACCTTGAGGTAGAGTCGGTAAGCCAGGAATTGTTTCCACATGCTCAACTTGGCACCTGGGGGAGGGATTACTTCTAGTCCAACAAGAGAGGTTTTTTTCACTTTACTTGTATCGGCTCAAATTTTTTGAGAAACAGGGAGAAAATTCCGCTATACAAATTTTTACCATACGACATAAGTAGGAAAAGTTTTGGTTCTATTTTGAGCCACTTAGGGCAGTTTCTTGACCAGGAACTGGCATGAAGCAAATACATGAGGTAGTTATGAAAAAAGAAAAGGCTGAAAAGCAACCCGAAGTAGACCAACGCAAGTTGGCGATTGACGCGGCCCTAGGTCAGATCGAAAAGCAGTTTGGAAAGGGTTCCATTATGCGACTTGGTGCTGACACAAAGCTTGCGGAATCGACTGTCATTTCCACAGGTTCTTTGGATCTGGACATTGCTTTGGGCATAGGTGGTTTTCCGACGGGCAGAATCGTTGAAATCTATGGGCCAGAGTCCTCCGGCAAGACAACCCTCACTCTCAGTGCCATAGCCCAAACCCAGAGAAAAGGTGGGATCGCCGCCTTTATCGATGCTGAGCATGCACTGGATCCATCCTATGCCAAAAAGTTGGGCGTGAGCGTTGATGACTTGTTAGTTGCACAGCCTGATAACGGAGAGGAAGCGCTGGAAATTTGTGAATCTCTAGTGCGCTCCAATGCCATTGATCTTATTGTGATTGATTCTGTCGCCGCTCTAGTGCCAAAGGCAGAGATCGAAGGTGACATGGGTGACTCGCACATGGGCTTGCAAGCTCGGCTCATGTCCCAAGCCTTAAGAAAGCTAACTGGAACTATAGCAAAGTCGAATACCATCGTTATTTTTATCAATCAAATCCGAATGAAAATTGGAGTGATGTTTGGCTCGCCAGAGACAACTACAGGTGGGAACGCTCTCAAATTCTATGCATCGATTCGTTTGGACATCAGGCGCATCGAAACTCTCAAAGAAAAAGAAGAACCTGTAGGGAATAGAGTGCGAGTGAAGGTTGTGAAGAACAAATGCGCTCCTCCATTCCGCCAGGCTGAGTTTGATATCATGTATAGTACGGGAATTAGTCGAGAAGCTTCTCTCATAGACTTAGCAGTCAAACACGATATCTTCAACAAGGCAGGATCTTGGTATTCCTACGAAGGAGATAAGATCGGACAGGGCAAAGAGCAAGTGAGGCAGTACCTGCTGGAGAGACCTGAAGTAGCACAAAAAATCGAAAGCATGATCCGTGATTTGAATGGTCTACCCGTGGAAGCATCTGCGACCAAGATAGCAACTCGAGAGGTTAAGAGTGTGGAGAGAGATCCTATTACGATTCCCCGTGCAAAACCTTTGAGTTTTTCCAGCGAAGAGAGTGCCGTAGGAGAATAATACCGCTAGACAACTTCTGGTACTTTGTGAGAGACTAGCAATAGCTTTCTTTTTAGGAACCATTGGCCAGGCACCAAAGCCTGGCTTTTTTTTTGCCTCGGGCATTTTTTAACTCAGAATTGTCATTTTTTCCCTAGAATTGCCAAGAGTAACACGAAAGTTCTTGGCAGAAATTTCGTGGGTGAACAATCGGGCGTCATGTTCCCTAAGAAAACTTCTTCTTTTCTCCTGGTTGGGGTTTTTCTATTGGCGAGCCTCTTGGAATTGTCCGCCCAAGCTCGTGAAGAGAACCAAAACCAGGTACCTCCCCCCAATGCCCCAAGAAACAGAAGCAATCTTACCAAGACCACTGAAGACGAGGGAGTGCAGGTCTTCCCTTCGAAATCAATATCTCCAAGAGACTAACAGATTACGATATCCAAAGGAAAAAAACAGGAGGCTTCTTCACAGGGCTTCCTCTTTTGAATTCTGACCCGAACAACGGAATTGGGTATGGGGTTCGGGTATTTTACTTCCAGAACAAAGACAAAACGGATCCCTTTTTCGAATACACTCCGTACCGATACCGAGTTTTTGGACAATACTTCCGAACCACTCTGAACGCGCAAAACCATTGGGTATCGTTTGATGCGCCTTATATTTTTGATACACAGTGGAGGGTTAGGGCAGATGTCCTATACGAAAGAAACCCCAACTTCTTATTTTTTGGTGTGGGAGAAAAATCTCTTCAACCCTTAAGCTATCACGAACGTAACGATGAAACTAGACCATTGGTGCAAAATGGCAATTTCAATGAATACATGGAAGCTGGCATGTACAAAAGACCTGGGGATGCAGGACAAGCTCCTTTCGTTTCCGATGCAAAATACAATCGTTATGAGATGGAAAATCCAAACGCAAATCTTTCCACTGAAAGAAGCTTCTTCGGAGGAACAGTTCGCCTAGTGGCAGGAACACGACTGTCTCGACAGATCATTCGTAGGTTTGATGGACAGTCAACCGTAGCAAGAGATCCTACATTCAATGACCAATTCTTACCTGATATCGCAAATACTGTTCCATACGGAACTACTTTGGTCACCGAAGAGTCGCAAGCAGGTCGAATCCGTGGTATCAATGGGGGAAATGTGAACATCGTGAGAGCAGGTATCGTATATGACACTCGAGATTTTGAACCTGATCCTAACAGCGGAGTTTTTTTAGAAACGACTCACGAAAGGTCAGCTCGAGCGATTGGTTCCCAATATGAATTCAATAGGAATCTTGCTTCAGGAAGATTTTTTTACAGTCCAGCCCCAGGAACTTTCAAAAAACTCGTGATAGCGGGAAGGGCTACTGTTGTTCAGACCAATGGAGATGCGCCCTTCTATGAATATCGAAACATGTGGGGAACTGAAGGCAACCAAGTCGGCTTAGGCGGTAGAACTACTTTAAGAGGTTACAAGCAAGATAGATTCTTGGGTCCAGTGATGGGGTTTGGTAACTTAGAATTGCGCTGGAAATTTGGCTCAATTGCAACGAAGAACTCAACTTTCGACTTCCAACTCGTGCCTTTCTTCGACTTTGGAAGAGTCTGGGATGGTGCAGAGAGGATGAATCTAAAAGGTTATAAGTATTCCTACGGCTTGGGCTTTCGCATTCCTTGGAATCAATCGACAATAATTTACTTTGATTATGCGATTTCCAGAGAAGACAGACAACTTTTTGTAAATTTCCAACATATATTCTAGGACAAAACAATGAAATCTTATACAAAATTGATTTTGATTTTTCTTATTTCTTTCGGTTGGAATTGCCAAGAAGAGCCTGTAAAGAATTTGTTTCCAGGGCTAAGCAATGAAGATGCGACACTTTTGATAACAGGAACTCTTTTAAACCAAGGCTATACGGACAATAGGGACGGAACTGTAACAGACAACGCCTCTGGTTTGGTATGGCAGAAGTGTAGCCAAGGACAGGTTTATAAGAGAGATAGCAACGACTGCCAAGGATTCCAAAGGGGTGCCACGCAATCCAATCCCTTTCTGAATTTAGGATCTGATGCACTGCTTTGGGGTGCTCAAATCTTCTCCTATTGCAGCAATGCGACCAATGCGTGTAACAGTCTAACTATTCCTCAAACTTTGCAAGGTGAGTCTTCCATCTTGGTATCAGGTGTGAGCGAGGCATTCCAAACATGCCAGGCTCTGAATCCACAGGGAGCGGCAGTGGCTACCTCTTGGAGAGTTCCGAATCCCATTGAACTCCAGAAACTGTCGATTGGAGGGAGGAATGCTCTTATCGCAGTACACTTCCCAAATACAGTAGAAGACTACTATTGGAGTTCTTGGTCACATGCAGAAGATTTACTTGGTCAGAGTGCAACTGCTGTGATCTTCGAGAGAAAAAGATTCGGTGAAACAGAGCTTCGCACAAAAACAGATCGTTACTATATGCGCTGTGTAAGGAATCGTTAAATACTTGCCATAAGAGATGGAGTTGGGACACTTCTATAGTGTCCCTGGGTTCCTATCTTTTACTTCTCTCCTTTTTTTTCTTTTTCTCCTGCTTCTCTTTTGTTCCATTGGACGAACCAAAATCCCCCAAAAAAAATTATTGGCAGAACTATTCCGAGTTTTTGGCAGGAATTCAGTCCCATGGAAATAATCCTGAATTTGAAAAACACCGCAAGGAAATGGATGAAGCTTGGCAGAGAATTGATAGGGAAACAAGGAACACAATCACTCAGTTTTTACAAAGAGAAGGAATTGGTCTAGAAGCAGAGACCGTATTGTATCCATTCAGTGGGATGGATGTGTTAAATCTTTTCAGCTTTTTTCCAAACGCAAAAGTCTATGTTTGTTTCGGCTTAGAATCTGCCCAGTCCATGGACCACCCCCCCCCAAATCTAGATGAAGAAACTCGGAATTTTAAAAGTATTCAAAATTTATCAAAGTTTCTTGCAACTCGTAACTACTTTACTTACAAAATTATGCGAGAAGAAATTCAAATGGGACAACTGCAAGGAGCCTTACCAGTGTATCTTGCTTTTTTAACTCGTATGGGTTACCAAGTTCGTGATGTGGAAAAAATTTCCTCCGATAGATATGGAACCAAGGAGAAAGTTTTTGGTTTTAGAATACATTTTTTAAATCCAAAAACCTCAAAGAAACAAAGATTGGACTACTGGAAGCTCTTTTTACCGAATGGGGATCCATTGGGGAGAGATATTGATTCCGACCCCCTTGCTCAGTATTTTTTACAACTAGGTCAAAAAGCCGTATTTCAAAAGTCCGCAGAATATTTGCTACACGGAGAATCTCGCAAACCTGCCCGAGACCTATTCTTAAAGGATACATTTCTTATCGTTCAAGACGATTCAGGCTTCCCACTCAAGTACTTTCCCGAAACGCAGTGGCAGCGCAAGATCTACGGCAAATTTCAAAAATCTTGGAATTTACCCGGAGCGAACACGCCTGAAGCACAACCTGAACTTCTGGCATTTAGGGACCAAGAGCCTCTTCCTTTTCCATTTGGATACGGAGTTTTATCTGGCAAAACCAAGCAAGAAAGCATTCTTATTATCTTGAAAAATGATTCTAAACTTTTGACACGAAGGCATTGACTTTGAAATACTTCAATTCTTCCCCATTCCAGTCCGCTTGGTAGCTTCCCTCTGATAAAGTCCCAGCAAGAATTTCCTTTGAGAGCGGTCTAGCTACCACTCTGTTAAAAACTGAGGCAAGTGGTCTTGCTCCAAAGATAGGATCAAATCCCTGTTCTATGATAGTTCTCTCTGCGGCTTCTGATAATGAAAATTGGATATTTTTGGATTTGAGTCTTTCATTTAGAAGATGAACTTGCTTATCCACCAGTCTTTCCATTATAGAAGAGTCCAGGTTTTTGAATTCTAACACAGCATCCAATCTACCGATCAATTCTGGTTTAAAATCTGCATAGATATTCTTCGAATTAGTGGTGAGAATTACTATTGTATTCCTAAAATTAATGGTTCTTCCTTTGTTATCTGTGAGGTGACCTTCATCCAAAATTTGTAGTAAAATATCGGAAAAATCATGGTGAGCCTTTTCGACCTCATCAAATAGAATTACTGAATATGGCTTTCGTCTAATGGCTTCTGTTAAGATTCCACCTTCTTCATAACCGATGTAGCCAACAGGACTACCAATGAGCTTGGCAACAGAATGTTTTTCGGCATATTCCGAGAGATCCAAACGTACCAGATTGTCCTCCTGGTCAAATAGAAATTTTGCGAGAGCCTTAGCTGTTTCTGTTTTTCCAACACCTGTAGGTCCTTTCAATAAAAAGCTTCCCAAGGGTCTCTTTTCTGAAGCCAATCCAGCATAACTTGTGAGAAGTATCTCAGCTATTTCTTTCAATGGTTCGGATTGTCCATAGACCATAGAATTCAAGTTCTTTTCCAAATCCAATAGATTCTCTTGCTTGGTTCTTAGAATCTTTTCAACTGGTATAGATGTTTGTCTAGAGATGACCGAAGCAATATGAGTTTTGTTCAGTATCCACTCACTCGAATGCGATTCCAACTCTTTGGTCAATTCGGGTAGTACGGCATACTTGAGTCGAGAAGCCTCCATATAGTCTGCCTTCTGCTCTGCGAGTTCCAGTTCAAATCGAACTCTATCAATTTTATTCTTAATGGATTGAACTTGCTTGAGTGAGTTCACTTCTTTTTCCCAAATGGCTTTCCCGTTTTGAAATTTGGATTCAAAATCCGCTATTTCGGCAAGAATCTCATTGTTTTGTTTTTCTACTTGTGCATAAATCTTTTTGGAACGAATTTCGGATTCCAATTCAGCCAATTCAGCGGGCATTGCTTCTGCACTCAATTTCAGTGCACTTGCCGCCTCATCAATTAAGTCTATCGCTTTGTCGGGAAGATTTTTATCAGTAATGTATTGCTCACTCAATAGCACAGCTGAATAGATAGCCTCATCGCTTATCTTGATGCCATGATGAATCTCATGTTTGTCTCTAATTCCCATTAAAATTTCAATTGCATCCTCCTTAGAGGGTTCTCCAACTGGAACGGACCTAAAGCGCCTTTCCAAAGCAGGATCTCCTAAGATGTACTTTTGAAATTCTTCTGGGGTAGTGGCCCCAATGCAATGCAGTTCACCACGAGCAAGAGCTGGCTTCAACAAATTGGCGGCATCCATTGCACCATCTGTTCTTCCAGCCCCGACCAATTGGTGAATCTCATCAATGAATAATATAGATTCTCCATTTTTAGCTTTAATAAATTTGAGGAGGCTTTGTAATTTTTCTTCGAATTCTCCTCTATACTTTGTTCCAGCCATAAGGCTTCCCATATCTAGTGAATAAACCGTCTTTCCCCGCAAAACATCTGGTACTTTACCTTTGACAATTTGATCAGCTAGACCTTCAACGATTGCTGTCTTACCAACTCCAGCACTTCCGACTAGTACTGGATTGTTTTTAGATCTTCTACCAAGAATCTCCATAACAGATCGAATTTCTTTAGTTCTTCCGATCACAGGGTCTAACTTGCCTTGAGAAGCTAATTGATTCAAATTGTTGAGAAAGCTTGGTGTATCACTTTCCTTTTCCCCTTGAGAAAGCAATTGAGGATCTAAATCCAGTTCGGGGAGTATCTTTATGATAGAAAAAAGGAAATCGGATTCTTTGAGTTCTTCTCTCCCTTTTTCAGCCGCTCTCGCTCCTGCCATGGTGACCCACTGGAGAATGTTAGAGCTTGCCTTGATGGCATCAAACTTGACCTCTCCCATTGCTTTTGGAAGTTTTTGGATAAGCGAATCGGTCTTTGCTTTGTACGAAGAGAAAGCCCGATGGGACTCGGAGTTCGGAAGGGAAAGAAAACCCCAGAACAGGTGCAGGGGATGGATTTCTGTATTTTTTCTTTGCAGGGTTTCGGTTTGGGCTATGTCCATAGCTCCTTGTACCAGGGAATCCATCGGTTTCATAGGGTCTCCTTTGTGTCAATTTGACACACATTAGCACTCTATTGATTAGACTGCTAAAATGATAGGGGTTCTCCTTTTTAAAACTTTTTTCTTTCCCTCTGGCGTCTCAAAGAAAAGCTCTGGGAGATGCCTTTTCTTTTCTTTTTTTTCCTCTTTCAATTGGGAGTTCAGGGCCAAGGGTTGGTGCTCGAAGAACCCAAAAGCAAACAGGATGTAGGCAATTTTTTTGAATTTTCCAGCGTTGATAAAGAAGATTCGGAGTATTCGGATTTGTGGGAGCCAGAAGAAAAATGGCTTCCTTACAAAAATTTTGTATTCTTCTTCCCTGGTAGAACGACTCCTGTTTGGCTTAAAACTAGCATCTCATATCTTGGTCCTGAGTCTACGACCTTCTATCTCCGATTTACAAGTCCTGTAATGGACAAATTCAGTTTGTATACAAAACATAAAAATGGTTGGTCCATACAAGAATCTGGAGAATTGGTGTATACCAAAGATAAGCCTATCTATTCGCATCTCCCCTCTTTTCCCATCCATTTCAATCCTGGTGAAACCAAAGAAATTGTGCTCAGGATGGAATCAGTCAATCCCATTTTTACTTTTGTTGATATATTGAACCAAAAAGATTTTTTAACTCTTTCTAAAAGACAGGATATCTTCTATGCCGCGTACTTCGGTGCCGGATTCTTTTTCTTTTTATCAAGTTTTATTTTAGCTAGATTTCTTCGTTATACTCAGTTCCGTTACTTTTTTCTTCATCTATTAGCCATTATACTATTGAATATGTATGCTTCTGGATTCATGCAATACTTGGAATTTGGCGAATCTATTGAATGGAGAAATTACCTCTTCCCTTCACTTGTACTCTTTTCGGCGATAACTGGATTGCTTTTTATAGTGAATCTTTTAGAAGTCAAGGCAACTAATCAAAAGTTATATCAGATAGTTAATATAACCCTCTACATGCTTTTGATTTTTTTAATCATTCACTTTTTTTTAGAATTAAGAATTGGGATCTATTTTGCTATTCGTATTGCTCCAATTCTGTTGATTTTTGGAAGTTTTTTGTGTATCTATACAATCTTGAAAGGCAAAAGGAAGATTCATGCCATTCTTTTGCTTTTGGCTTGTTTTAGTATTCTGTTAGGTACTATTATTAATACTTTTGTAATCCAGGGATTTTTTCCACCAATTCGATTTAGTACGATTAGTATTCCCATTGGATGCGCAATGGAAGTCCTTTTAATGGGAGCGGCACTTTTACTTCGCGTGGGACGCTTGCAAAAGGAAAGAGAAGAAAAAACGGAATTTGACATTCAACTGCGTCTGGCACAAAAAATCCAGTCTAGTCTACTTCCAGGTAATATCAAAGAGATTCAAGGCCATCCGATAGGTTTTCGTTATATTCCAGCAACTAACATAGGGGGCGATTTTCTTCAGTTTATGGATACGAATCAAGGTATCGGACTATTCTTATGCGATGTTTCGGGACATGGTATACCAGCCGCACTTATAGCAACGATGACAAAGGTTGCTCTAGGGATATGGGAAGAAAACCTCGATAAACCTGCGTCATCAGCAGAAAAAATTCGCTCAAGACTCAAAGACTCACTGTCAGGACATTTCTTAACTGCTTTCTTTACTTACATCAATCCCAAAGCAAAAAAAATAAAAATTGCGAACGCTGGACATCACCCAATGATCTATTTAAAAAGAAATGGTGAGATTGAAAATTTAACAACCAAGGGTAGAGTTCTCTCTGAATACATAGAAACAAATTCAGAGGAAGTTAATTTCCCGATGCCGAGCGAGGGCACATTAATACTTTTTACTGATGGTTTGACTGAAGCTCGTAATGTTGACACAAATGAACTTTATGGCGATGAAAGACTCACAAAACTCCTTAAGGATAACGCTCACCTGCCTCCACAAAGCATTTGTGATTTGGTGATTGAATCAGCAGTGCGATTCCAAAAGTCTCAAAAATTTGAAGATGATGTTACTATTTTGGCATTTAGTCTAGAAAAGGGAGAAAGGGAGGGTCTTGCCTAATATGGCACTCGCATGCAAATAAGCAGATCCCTTAGCTTCTGCCATGGCAAATGCTCCCTCTTTAAAATTGGAAGGTGATAAGTAAGGAGTCTTTGTGGTAATTCGTAACAATGTTTTGCCTCGAGAAGCCGCGAGAAGTTCCTTCAATTCACTCGTCTCAGATTCGATAATTCGTACACTTGCATCGAAAGCTCTTTTCAACAAGTTGCTATGACTTGGTTTTGAATTGTCGATAGCATGAATGATTATTCTATCTATTGCAGGGTCAAGGATGAGTTCTTTTATAGGTTCGGGATCTGCGATCCCACCATCCAAATACTCTTGACCATTTTTCTTTTGAATCTCATACAAGATAGGAAAAGCAATCGATGCCATCACAGCATCAATCACAATTCCCTCTTGGATTAACTCTCTTTTTCCCAAGGTCAAATTAGAAACGGCAAGGCCCAACTTGATCGGAAGATCTTTGAATGTTTTGACTCCCAAAAAGGGATTTAAAAGTGCTCTTGTAGCTTTGCCTGTCAAAACTCCGCTGTAATCTTTAAGTCCATGCCTAAATAACTTTTGAACTTGGTGGAAAAAATTCCCCTCCCAAAAGTCTCCTTTTTTTAATCCTAGAATCATTCGCTCTACTTCTCTCATATCGGCACCAGAAGCATAGAGGGCGCCAACAAGCGCTCCAGAACTGCATCCAGTTATAATACTAGGCTTAAATCCAATCTCTTGCAATCCCCTAACAAAACCTGTATGAGCAAAAAAACCGAAAAAAGCAGAATTCAAAGACAAAGCAGTATGGCGCTTGGGAAAAATCAATTCTATCATAAGGTTCCATTGATTCGATCAAATATGGGACCATTTTTGGTTTCTCTTCCAAAAGTCAACACACCTGTTGGGCATTGGGAAACACAAGCTGAACAGCGAACACATTGAACGCTATCCATCGGAATTCCTTTATTTGCAAATCCCATTACATCAATTCCCTGGTGACAAACCTTTGTGCAAACATTACAAGAAATACACTTTTTCTTGTCTGAAAAAATACGAAATTGCGAAAACTTTGCGTAGATATGCATTAGAGCTGCTAAAGGGCAATACATACGGCACCAAATTCGTCCCGAAGCAAAAAAATAAATTCCAAGCCCAATGACACCAGCCAATCCTATGTCCACTACAAGATCATAAATCCATTTGATCGAATCAAACAATCCATTGGGCTCGATCCACTTAGCAATGGTAAAGATAAAAGCAAACAGAAGTACAAATTGACCCGAGTGCTCAATTTTGTAAGCAAATTTAGAATGGGGCATCTTTTGTCGATGTTCATCCCCTAGAGTTTCAGCCAATCCTCCGCAGGAGCAAATCCACCCACAATACGCCCCCTTACCATACCGCCAAACTAAAAAGGGAATCAAGATGAAGGTCAGGAACAAGCCATAATAAAACCAAAATGAAGTTAGAGGAACACCATACAAGGCACCCAAATTCAGTGGCCATGCCAGTACAAAGCGATATGCAAACCAATAGGCTTCCTTAGGAAAAAGCTGTGACCTGATGAGACCCGATTCTGATCCGAGGCAGTCCATTTTACCTAGGAAGGGAAGGATCACTTCTGGCAATAGAAATAAAGGAAATACTTGAACAAGAATAAGGGAAATTGTTTGAAATTTGATGTACTGGGTTGGCCTCACAATAATCCTACGAATACCAAATATCAGAATCGTTGCAGAATACAGCATTGTAAAATGGAAACTAGGTAATTTCTCTAGAAATTTGTAATCCGCATAACGAGCTAGGAAGTAAACCATTCCAAAGTAAAGGAATGCGAAAACAAGATACATATTTCGAAATAAGCTCCAACCCTGTGGAAAACTCCAACCTTTGTCCTTGGAATGCAAGTACAACCAACACAAACCGAAAGTTATGGTGAAACAAATACCAATTAGGGCATATGTGGAATACCAATCGTTTCCATAAAAACTTGCCTTCCCTAGATAGGCTAACATAGCAAAACCTAGAACAGATACAAGACCAACTAACTCTTTGAATCCTTTTTCTCCAGATATTGGAATTCCTAACTTTTTTAAAAAGTCTAGGGGAGCTTCACTTCCTATCAAAATCAAAACAGCATCAGATTTGATTTTCTTAGTCGGTTCTGACTTGGAACTGACAATCACGGCATTGGGCAGAATTTCCCGGACTTCAGACTCAAGCAATTGAGACATGCCTCGAGAAACCGCTTCTCCCCACTCGATTCTGTTTGATTCCTTGGCGCGGTCAAATCCTGATTTTCTGTGAATCAGGGTAACATGTTGAGCAGTTTTGGACAAAGCAATGGCAGATTCCAATGCTGAATCTCCACCTCCAACAATTACAACCGTCTTGTCCTTAAAGTCCTGGGGATCTATCAATCTGTAATAAACATGACTTAAACTCTCGCCTATTACACCTAACTTTCTTGGATCTCCAGACTTACCCATAGCAAGCACTACATGAGAAGTAAGAAAATTTGAACCATCTTCGGTCACAATAATATAATTACCCTTAGTATCTTTGGAAAGAGATACGACTCTTTTATTTTCTAAAATAGGAATTTTGTTCTTAGTTTCGAAGGTTTTAAGATCAACTAATAAAGATTCCTTGGAGCCATTTTGGATTTTTAAATAGAGATCATCCAATTGATTCTTCGGTTCTGCAAAAATCGGTTTGTTAGCAGGATAGGATTTTACAGTTTGGAAGCTTTGGCCTGCTTCCAGAACCAATACCTTCTTGCCCATTGAGATTCCCTTGGCAGCACATGCCATCCCACTGACTCCACCGCCTACGATCACAACATCATAGTCTGAATTAGTAGTTCTATCGCCGATGCTTTCCCACACCTTCTCCCCCGAGAGTGAGGCAAATTTGAGTAGAGGAAGCCCAGTCAAATCTCCAATGACATATACTCTCTCTAAGGGAGTTGTGTAACCATCACCTACTTCTGGGTATTTTTCTACCCCGCCTTCAAAAGCCTTGCCCCTCAACCAATCAAAAAATCCCATGATAGCTCTAGAGTTCTAGAGCCCGTTTCGATCGAAAGGAAAAAGCTGTTTTTTTTCCAGCCTCTACCCCCAAAAGCGCAGTTTTCCAGAGACTCCATTTGGAAGTTCCTGTCAGATTCACGGGCAAGGGAGCCTCTGGCGCGACTGTTCGTATAGCAATACCAGGTGGAGGAGATTTAGCCATTGCCCTGGACGAATTAAAATGGAAATGATGGAGTTTCCTCATCAATCTTCTGACCTTTCTCTGAAGAGGAAATGCCATGTGCGAAGTCCAGAAACCCAAAGGTCGAGATACGTGATCCAAAGGATTGTTCATCACTATCACTATTTCTTTATAACCTGCCTCAACCAAGTCCTTGAGAGGCAAAGGATTGAGAATAGCTGCATCAGAATAAGGAATACCATCTAATATCTGCTTACCTCTAGTTGCGATGGGAAGGGAAGTCGCTGCCTTTAGCAAATGAAAAATATTTTCTTGAGTTGCCTTTACATACTCTACTGCATGCGTTTTTAGATTGCTAACTGCAATGCGAAACTCTGGTACGCCAATAGTATTAAACCTCTCGCTTGCGAGACGAACTTTTTCTCGAAAAATATAATCTATAAGATACTCTTGGTCTAAAAAAGTTTTGCCTCTAAAAGGATGAAATAAATTGATAAGTTTTTTCCCTGAGAGATCACGATACCAAATAGCCAATACCTCCTCAGCCTTCTGCCATTTACTTTTAGCGAAGCTAACAAAGTATGCCGCAGAACAGGCACCAGATGATACTCCTAAAACAAGATCGAAATCACTGGCATCGATCTTTCCTTTCCATCCTAAGAGCACCCCTCCTGCAAAAGCTCCCTTCATACCTCCCCCTTCGACGAGAAGAGCTCTTTTATTTCCAGTAGCTTGGGGAAGTTTCATACAAGGTATGTGTTCTTTTAGTAATTTTGGTTGCAAAAATACCATCTTTTACAAGGACGAGACAAACTTCTTTGCATTTTTTCTAAAGAGACTTTTGACAAATCCAAAAGCCTCTTGCAAAGTGGAAGCCAATGAACTCGAAACATGGCGCATTGGCACTCTGTTTTCTTGGCTTGGCATTTGGTCTTTATGCCCAATCCATTTCTATCCAAGAAATCAAATTAGGCAAAGGCAAAGAAGCTTACTCACATTCGAATGTGACGGTACACTATGTGGGTCGACTGCCCAATGGGACCAAATTTGACTCATCGCGAGACCGAGGCAAATCTTTCGAATGCAACCTTGGTGTAGGGGAGGTGATCAAAGGCTGGGACAAGGGCATAGCTGGAATGCGTGAAGGTGGAATCCGCAAAATCACTGTTCCACCTGAATTGGGATACGGGAATAAGACAATGGGCAATATCCCATCCAATTCCACCCTAATCTTTGAAATCGAACTTTTAAAAGTTTTTTGAGGACGATTTCTCAAAAAATAGAAGAGGCAAGTCTTTTGCGGGACTTTGGGGACACCAACCACCAGAGAAAATTTGATTTCCTTCCCTGACAGAGACAAATGAGGTGTAAGGAGTGGTGCTCTCATCGGCTCTTTCGACACTTTGGCTTATTTCCCTATTTTTGGTTTTTCACAACCGTAACCGGTATTCTTATGGGTTCCATCCCCAGAACTTCTTAGTTCAGGTCCGGGAGAGTCTTTTGGGCTGGAAATCCTGGCACAATTTCCTCTTTTTGATCAGTTTTTCGATGTTTTTGGTGCTACCTTTGTTTTGGGGTCTCGCTTTTTTCTTGAAATCGGATGCCAATGTAGTGGTGGTTGTGGCTTGGATTTTCTGGTTCTACCAATGGAGCAAATACACTTTACCAGTCCGATAAAAAGCTAGCAAAATCGTTCCGAATCATTTTTCTAGGCTTAGGAATTTACGGGGTAAGGAATGAAAATAGTTGTACTAGTCAAGCAAGTGCCCGACACAGAAACCAATATCAAAGTCGGCGATAAGGCCATCAATGAATCTGGAGTGAAATGGATCACATCTCCGTATGATGAATTTGCTATCGAAGAAGGAATTCGCATCCGAGAAAAAAGTGGTGGTGAAGTTATTGCTGTCTCGCTTGGACCAGACCGTGTTATAGAGGCACTCCGCAATGCTTATGCCATGGGAGTGGATCGTGCTGTTCATATCAAGGTGGACGATTACGTGACTTTTGACTCCACTTACACATCGGAGCTCATAGCTAATTTTATAAAGTCAGAGAATGCTGATATCGTATTGGGTGGAAGGCAGTCTATTGATACAGATAGTTCTCAAGTAGTTCTGCAAGTGGCAGAAAGATTGGGGATTGCTCATATAGCCATGGCACTGGAAATTACAATAGCAGACAAAACGGTTACAGCCAAAAGAGAAATAGAAGGCGGAACCGAGGTCATTGAGACTCTTCTCCCCGTTGCTGTCACAGCACAAAAAGGGCTCAACGAACCTCGCTACCCATCGCTCAAAGGGATCATGTCTGCTAAGAAGAAACCAATTGAAACCAAGAAAGCAGAGGAACTAGGAGCAACCGCTTCCAAGCTTGAAGTAGTATCGTTGGAACCTCCCCCTCCACGTATAGCAGGACGTAAGCTGGAAGCAGCAGATGCGCAAAGTTATGCTTCACAATTGGTCAAAGCGCTTCGGGAAGAAGCAAAGGTAATCTAAGGAGTTTTGTATGGCAGATGTATTGATCGTCGGCGAAATAAAAGAAGGAGTTCTCAAGAAGATCTCCAAGGAATTGGTAACAGCTGGAAGGAAAATAGCAGATTCTCAGGGAGGCAAAGTTCATGCCTTGCTTTTTACTGATGCACCTGACCAATATTCCTCGGAATTGAAAGGAGTGGGAGCTGATACTGTAATCGGTGCCAATCTCGGAGATTTTCAGCCAGAGGCATATGCCAGTGGGATCTTCGGAGTCATCCAAGAGAAAAAACCAAACGTGGTTCTCATGCCCCACAGTTCCCAAGGCAAAGAGTATTCCCCAAGGGTCGCTATCAAGGCGAACGCGGGCATTGTTGCTGATGTAGTTGCAATTTCCCTAGACGGAGGCAAGGTCGTCGCCAAAAAGCCTATCTACTCGGGCAAGGCCTATGCCAACTTCAAAGTGTCTTCTGACATCCAGATGTTTACTCTTCGCGCCAATTCCCAAGAACTTATCGCCAAAGAAGGGGCAGGAGCTGTTGAAAAATCGAATGTCTCGGGAGGAGAAGCCAAATCAAAATCTGTCTCCAAGGACCTTTCTGGTGGAAACAAAGTGCAACTCGCGGATGCTTCCATTATTGTTTCTGGAGGTCGAGGCATCAAGGGACCAGAAAACTGGCCCATGTTGCAAAGTTTAGCTGACACACTAGGGGCAGCCCTAGGAGCTTCTAGAGCTACCGTGGATGCCGGTTGGATCGCTCACTCCCACCAGGTGGGCCAAACTGGAAAGACGGTATCTCCCAACTGTTATATAGCTTGCGGAATATCAGGGGCAATCCAACACCTAGCAGGAATGGGATCTTCCAAATACATAGTCGCCATCAACAAAGACCCAGATGCTCCGATTTTTAAAGTGGCTACCTATGGTGTGGTAGCTGATCTTTTTGAGGTCGTACCTGCATTGAACGACGAATTCAAAAAGGTATTAGGCTAAAGAAGAGTGTGATTAAGGTCTTTCTCTTCATCTTCTGGGTTGGTTCTCTCTTTGCTGAACCTCCCGAAGGAAGGGAGAGACTTGATAGCGTTTTGAGTAAGTTTCGAGCCCTCGAAAGCTTTCGTGCTACTGTCACTGTAAACGGAACACTCACAGGAGTCCTGTCCTACAAGACTCCATTTCAACTTCATGTTAGATGGAATGATGGGAGGATAATCTCTGCTAACGGTAAAATTCTGTGGTTTTACAATCCAGATACTTCCGTTTCTGGCAAACAGGATTTGAAGGGAAGTAGTGGAGGATTAGATGGGCTTTTGTCGGGCTATGAGAATGTCAGTTGCCAGGTTAGATCTTGTCGACTCACTTCTATTGATAAAAAAATTAATGAAATCTTTATCCTTTTCAGTGACAATGATATGCCAAGAACCATTAAGATGAAACGCAAAGATTCTGATGACATTACGGAAATCGCTTTTTCAGGTATTACAACGAACTTAGGTTTGGGAGCAGGACTCTTTAATTTTCAACCGCCTACTACATCGCAAATTGTAGAGAACCCATTAAACCAGAAGGAATAAGATGACCCCTGTATCTCGGACCGAAGCTCACAGGGTTTTTGCTGATCTTTACAGGAAAACTCGTTCCCCTGAACACCAGCAATTGGTCGATGAAGCTATCCAAAGATCTAATGATGTGTTCATTAGAATCGACTTGATCCGTAAGATAGATGAGGATTATGGTAAAAAAGAAAAACCAGAGGAAAAAAAGGAAGCCCCTAAAAAAGAGCCAGGTCTTGGGAATTTGTTTGGTGGGAGTATTGAGGTAAAAAAATCACAAGATACAAAAAGAGAATCACCCCAAAAGAAAAAACCTGAGACTAGTTCCGTAACGACCGTCAAACAAAAGGTTGCTGAGGGCGAAGAGTCTGTAAAAAACGACACATCCACCTCCGCTGACAAAAAAAAATCAGACGCGCAAAAAACACAACCCGCTGCTAGTGGTGGCCTCTTATCAGGATTATTTGGAGGAGCAGGTGGTAATTCTATAGCTAAATTTGCCAAAGAAACTGGCGCGATAGAAATTGGTCTTTTTGGGAGAAATCCGACTGTTTCTGGCTCTGTGGAAAAACTTTTTAGAGGTCTCAAAGAAGACATCATCATCCCCACAATACAGGCTCTCCGAATGGCTGAACAACAAGGCTGGAGAATCTGGAGCCCTCTGGTCTACAATGTAATCACTAATTATAGTAAATTTTTTAACGCATTTGTTTCGCTAGATGCTCTCTTCATTGATAAAATTTCACCAGATATTTTTTTAGATCGAAGCCTCAAAATGCAAATGTTCTATGTAAGATTTTTAGATCGCCCTGATTCCAAAAATATAATTTTAGAGAACCTTCCAACTTTGCTGAAACAAGATGAAAAACTTTCGAATAAACAGAATACTATCGGCATTGGCATCAATTATGGCCTGAATTTAGAAAATACAAAGCCAAAACTAACAGAGGCATTGTGCGCATTCTATACAGTAAGTAGAAACAAATTGTATGGATGGCCAGATATAGTACAAGAATTGAAAGTACCTTCACTTCAAGAATCCAAATACATGGCTGCTCCAGATGTACAAAAAGAAGTAGAGATAACAGTTGCTAAAATCGGGGATGATATCACTGCCAGATACTATAGAAAAGATGAATTGCAGAATCTAAGAGAGAGATACTTTACCATAGACGACAAAGGAAAGTTAAGTTTTGAGTTTCTCAACCCAATCGTCGATGACTACATGAGTCGTCATATGCCTGAACAGGCTAGGATCCAGTCAGTCAAAAACTCGATGAAATCGATGCCTCATAAGCTATTGTATTTACTTGTAAGAGATTTCCAAACTGTTTATATTGGTATATTAGAAGGTTATGTAAAGCTAGGTGATAAGGGTAGCTCTCAAGAGTCATTGTTAATTCAACCTGGGCTTTTCCGAGGAGAAATCGAAGGCATGAATAATGTCGTAAGGGCTCTCGATACCTTTAATCGAAAGTTTCCGAGTTTTCAGTATAACTTCCAACAGTTTGCCTCGGATTTTAATAGCGGAGCGAGTGACCAAATCGTTACTACCATTTTAGCTAATATAGCTGAGGCGGCTGAATTCTTTGGAAGTTTTGCAAACAAACTAAACACTTTGTATGAAAATCATTTGATGGCTATGCAATCAATGAAAGGCGGTAAAAGTACAGAAAAAATCAATTCATCCAAAGATAAGCCAATTGAAGAAATAAAATTAGCTCAGAGATTACTACCATTTTATGACAAATTGTTCCTTTCTAGAGAAAGAATTCACAATGTGTCAGTAGAACAGGTATTCTTTCAAATGACCAAGTATTTGTACAATTATGCTGTAATTTTTAAAGACCCACATACAACAGCTAAATTGACTGCACATAAAAAAATAGATGCGGAACTTGATAAATTCAAAAAGGAATACGAGAGATTGACTGGTACTGAATACAATCTAGAAAAAGCGATATCAGGCAGAAAGCGAAAGTCAGAACCAGTAATTGAGAACAAGGAACCACCCGTAGAGGAACCAAAAGAAGAAATACAAGAATCCCAGAACCCCGAACCAACTGAAGAATCATGAGAGTTCTGACAGGAATTCAGCCATCTGGTAGAATTCATATTGGAAATTATTTCGGAGCAATACAACCTATTTTAGATTATCAAAATAGGTCTGAACTTTTTCTTTTCCTTGCCAACTATCATTCGCTAACTACTTCCAAATCCAAAGAGGAGTTGGAAGGTTTTACCATACAAGCTGCCATTGATTTGCTCTCCCTTGGAATTGATCCTGAACAAACTACATTTTGGGTGCAAAGTCAAGTTCCTCAAGTCATGGAATTGACTTGGATACTCTCTCAATGTATCACAGTCAATCAGTTGCAGTTGGCTCATTCCTATAAAGACAAAGTAGCGAAAGGATTTGTTCCGAGTTCAGGTTTGTTTTTTTATCCAGTATTAATGGCGGCAGATATATTGTTATTCAATAGCAATCGTGTTCCCGTTGGTAAAGACCAAAAGCAACATTTAGAATTTGCAAGAGATATCGCTTCAAGGTTTCACCAGCAATATGGAGAAGTTTTTCTCATTCCAGAGCCAGAAATCCTAGAAGAAACAGCCGTCGTACCTGGAACAGATGGACAAAAGATGTCAAAATCCTATGGGAATACAATCGCTTGCTTTGGAGAAGAAAAAGAACTTCGAAAAGCAGTGATGTCCATCTTGACCGACTCTATTGGGGTAACAGAACCAAAAGACCCAGACAGTTCAATCGTGTTTGCGATCCATTCTTTGTTTTTGAAGAGAGAGGAAAGAGCCTCGCTTCGAGACAAATACATGGCTGGGAATGTTGGCTATGGAGACCTCAAAAAATCACTTTTTGAATGCTATTGGGAAAAGTTTAGACCTTACAGAACCAAGAGAGAATCCCTGCAAAAAGACATTGGGTTGGTTCGGGAAATCTTAGAAATGGGAAGGCAAAAAGCCAGCTCTGTCGCCCAAGAAAACCTTTCAAAAATCAAAAAAAGTATCGGAATTCTCTAAAAATTAGCACCATTATGGCTTGCCCGAGTACCGAAAGGGTATGTGGATTTCTTCCCTCGTTCGAAACTAGGAAACCTCTGCTTTGGTTCAATCCTTACCAAAATTCTCTTAGGGATGGGATGTCATTGGAGCATAGCCCTGCTTCTTTGCGAATTTTATGCACTTTTCCGTCCCAAGGAAAGAAGCATTTATCCGGCATTTGGTGCTATTTTTTGTATTTTGGGTGGAATTTCTTGGAAATGGGGAACTTTTTTAAACGAAACTGCCTTAGAAATACAATCATTAGTTAGAAGTTCACCTCTTCCAAAATCATTTCAAGGTATCAGTCTAGCCATTCTTCTGGGAAAAGCTCAGTACTTAGACCAAGAGACTAAATTCCTTGCCCAAAACACGGGTGTTATGCATTTATTTGCCGCCTCGGGGCTACATCTGGGTATCTTCTTAAGTTTAATTTCTCTTTCTGTCACACCATTATTTAAGAATTTAAGAATTTCATGGGGTATCTCGCTTTTATTCGGATTTCTTTATCTAGTCCTTGTTGAATTTCCTCTAAGTTTTGTTCGCGCCTACAGTTTTTATATATTTTTTGTTCTCAGTAAAATATTTTATGTAAAGCTAAGCAAAAGAGATCTTTTTTGGAATAGTTTTGCTGGTGTTTGGTTGTGGAGAGGAGCAGGATTGGGTAGCCCAAGTTCCTGGTTGAGTTACGGAGCTATTTTTGCCATTCTATTTGCCAAACCCAAATTAGATCCTCTATTTCCATACAAGAAAGGTAGATTTGCATTTGATCTTTTTTCCCTTTCGTCTGTTTGTACTTTTTATACAATTCCTACTTGTCTGTGGTTCTTCGGGAAAACTTCATTGCTTGGAATACTTGCTAATCTAATTGCTATCCCATGGATTGGTATTTCTCTCCCTTTGCTTGGACTAACAATCATTTTATTCAAGGTCACCAAATTTCCTTGGATTTGGGTCCCTTATGAATTTGCTTTGAAATTTCTATTAAGTATTTTGGATCTGATGCAAAAATATCTATCGATGAGCATTACAATTCAATTTGAAATTCTTATATTTTGGAGTTGCTGCTTCTTGTTGCTATTGATTTTGAAATCTCCCGTATTGCATCTAGTCATCTACCTATTGTTTTTTGTATCTTTATATCTGAACCCAAGAGGACAGACAGAGACAGCTATCTACATAGAAAAGGGTTTGTTTGTGTATGATAACGGATATAAAGTTAATTTAGATGGGTATTGCAAAAATACTCAGAAAAAAATCCAATTTTTAGATAAAAACGACTTATGTAGAAAGAGAGATTTTCAAGTTACACATAGGTCTTGTTTGTCGACTGCATTAAGTTGCCAGAGGAAAGGTTCAAAGGTGTCATGGATAGGAGTTACCCCAATGCCTAAGGCTTGGGAATCTGAGCTTGAAATTCCATCCAAGCCAAAACATCCCTACCTCCTTTATAGGGGTACTAGGAATGGGAGAAATGATCTCTTAAAAAATCTCTTAGGTCCAAGTGAAGCTTTTCATGGTATTTTATTTTTGGACCTTCCTCCCTGGTCCAAAGAAACCAAAGAAGACATCCTTCGTTTCCAAAAAATTCTTGGGGTTTCCTCTCGTTGGAAAACCATTTCCCTAGAGGAAGTTCAAACCCCTGAAAAATCCAAAAACCCCTTCCGAAATCCAGAGCTTTCTCAACACAAATGGCTTCAAGCCCCAAAAGAAATTTGGTCAGAACTTTCTCATAGATTCTCACATCCTGGAACAAATTCAAATTTCGGGCAGGCAAATTTGGGAACCAACTGGCGCATCCTTAGTGGAGATTGGAGTCGGTCTGGGAGCTTTGACTGAAAAGTTATTAAAAACAGATAGAAAATTGATATTGTTCGAAATCGACAAAGGTTTTGCGGAATACCTACGTTCCCTTCTACCTTCTGAGACAAACCAAGTCGTGCTGATCGAAGGGGACGTACTCCAGGAACTTCCGAAGTGGGAAAAGGAAAAAGTCTATGTTTATGGGAATTTGCCCTATCACATTACTACTGATATATTAAAATTGGTAGCAAACGATCTGAAACATTGTTTGGGAGGTTCCTTTGTAGTGCAGAAGGAATTTGCAGAACGAATCGTTTCAGAGACTTCTAGTTTTTCCGTTTACCTAAAATACTTTGGGAAATGGGAACTCATTCGAGTCATACCCAAAACCGTATTTTATCCCAAACCAAAAGTAGATTCAGCTCTAATGCGCTATACAGCTTATCCCGATGTCCCCAGAGGAAGCATCAGAGACAAAGGTTTTGAAACTTTTTTACGAGCGGTATTTTGGGGAAAAAGAAAACAAATCTCAGTCAGTCTGGGGTCATCTCCTTTTCTCCAAGACCCAAAGACCATTGAAAATCTTCTTCTGGTCTTTTCTGAGCTTGGGATTCCTCCCCAATCCCGACCGGATTCCCTAACACCCGAGGATTTTTTCCGAATTTGGGAACAATTTCTTGCCAAACAGAAAATCACGGAATAGTATCAATCTATGTATGAGAAATTCATCCCTCCCCCTTTCATAACCTATGCTATCCCCATATTTTTTGTTTTGATTGGTATAGAACTTGGCATAGTGAAAGCACGAGGCTTGCAGTTTTATAGGTGGAACGACTCCATATCAGATCTTAGTATGGGAATCTTAAGTCAACTCTGGGGACTGTTCCAAAAGATTGTTGGTCTTGGGATTTACTTTTTCTTTTATGAGTCTTTTCACGTTTGGGAATTCTCAATGACTAGCCTTTGGGCTTGGGCTTTTGCTCTCGTCTTTTGGGATTTTTGTTACTATTGGTTTCATCGATTGAGCCACGAAGTGAATTTATTTTGGGCAGGGCACACCATACACCACCAAAGTGAAGAATACAACCTAATTGTTGCTTTACGACAAACAGGATTAGGTGGACTTTTTTCCTGGGTTTTCTATCTCCCAATGGCAATCGTAGGCATCCCACCATGGATGTACTTGGCTTCGGGCCAGATCAATCTTATTTACCAATTTTGGGTCCATACCAGAGTCGTGGATCGGATAGGCAAATTAGGAGAATTCCTTTTGTCCACTCCCTCCCACCACCGAGTCCACCATGCCATCAATCCAAAATACATAGACAGAAACCACGGTGGTATTTTGATCATTTGGGATCGAATCTTTGGAACCTTCCAAGAAGAAGAAGAGCCTTGTGTTTATGGAACTGTTAAGCCACTCAGAAGCTTCAACCCAGTTTTCGCTAACCTCCAATACTACCTGGAACTTTTTAAGTTCGCCTGGGGAACACCTGGTATTTGGAACAAAATCCAGGTCTTTTTGAGACAACCGGGTTGGATCCCACCAACGAGAACAGAGCCTGCAAAGCTTGTCCCCATACCCGAAGTGAGCCCTGAATCCTTCAAAAAATACGATCCAGAGCCTCCCCTCGAGGTGTATGCTTACGCCAAAGCATGGTTTGTGGGGGTACTTTTGGTTTCTTTTGCTTTCCTTCTCTTTTATGCAAAGTTTAATTTTATGAGTCAGATACTCCTTGTAACTTGGGTTACTATGAGCTTGGTCATTATTGGAGGCTTGATTGAAGACAAAGTTTGGGCTCGTCCCCTTGAACTTGTAAGAGTGCTCAGCAGTTTCTTGATCTTGGGATATTTTGGATTAGGAATTCCTAGTTTCTTAATAGGATTGGTATTTTTAGCTCTATCCACTTTTTTCTTTTACAGAACCAGAGACTTGAATCCAGTTACATGACTATCACTCAGTTACGATATTTGGTAGCTTTAGACAAGCACAAAAGCTTTGCTAAAGCTGCCAACGAATGTTTCGTAGCTCAACCTACTCTTAGTTTACAAATTCAAAAGTTGGAGCAGGAAATTGGTATTGAACTTTTTGATAGAAAGAAGAATCCTGTAGTTACAACTACCTATGGTAAGGAGGTCGTAGAACAGGCTAAAGCGGTTCTACGCGAAGCGAGCAAAATTGAAACCCTTGCCCAGAAAAAAAGCTCTGAACCTTTAGGAACGATGTCTGTTGGGATTATTCCGACTGTGGCAAGCTATCTCTTGCCTCTTTTATTCCCTGCTTTAAAAAAGGCGGCGCCTAGATTGCAAGTCCATTATTCAGAACTTCCGACTTCTGAAATCATAAAGAAATTAGGTGAGGAAAGTCTGGATCTAGGCGTTTTGGCAACTCCTCTACACCAAAAAAATTTGATAGAATTGCCTTTGTACTACGAAGAGTTTTTGGTTTACTTTCCGCGAACCTACAAAGGGAAAACAAAAGATTTGGATTGGTCTGACTTGAATGACGAGGATATGATTCTACTTTCCGAAGACCATTGCTTTCGGACGCAGACCTTGAGGGTCTGTGGAAAGGCGGTCACTAGTCATTTTGAATGCGCCTCGTTGGATACCGTCAAAAAAATCGTAGATTCCAATGGTGGAGTGACCTTGCTTCCCGAACTCGCCTTGGAAAAAGAAATGATCGGAAAAGTCGGCAGGTTCCAAGCCCCAGAACCTGTGCGAGAAGTGAGCTTAGTATACAAGACAGGCTTTTTCAAGCAGCACCTCTTAAAAGCCATGCAGACTGCCATCCTGGGTTCCATTCCCGAAGACTTTCAATCCAAAAAGGGTAGAAAGCTGATTGGCGCGGTTTGATTCACCCAATCCTTTATAGCCAAAATCTATATCACTATTTATCTTATTTATTTGACCTATAGTAATAATTGCGGTATTATAATATCATATCAAATAGGAGACAGATATGGCGAATATCAATGAAAAGATTCCAAGCTTTGTGGCAGAAGCCTACCACAACGACAAGTTTGTAAAGATGAGTGACAAGGACCTGATCGGCAAGTGGTCCGTTGTCTTTTTTTACCCAGCGGACTTTACCTTTGTGTGCCCCACAGAGTTGGGAGACATGGCTGACCACTACGATGAACTCAAAAAGATGGGAGTAGAAGTGTATTCAGTTTCCACTGACACACATTTTGTGCACAAAGCGTGGCATGCAGCGAGTGAAACCATCAAAAAAATTAAATTTCCTATGATTGGTGATCCCACTGGAAAGATAACTAGAGGCTTTGGCGTTATGATCGAAGACGATGGACAAGCACTGAGAGGTACGTTCGTTGTGAATCCAGAAGGAATCATAAAAATTGCTGAAATCCATGATTTAGGCATTGGTCGAAGCGCCAAGGACTTGGTTAGAAAGATCCAAGCTGCCCAATATGTAGCAAAAAATTCTGGAGAAGTTTGTCCTGCCAACTGGACACCAGGAGCAAAGACTTTAAAACCCGGCTTAGATTTGGTCGGTAAAATTTAATTAAAGAAATCCCAAGGGACTTCCATCCCTTGGGTCAAAGGAGAATGCTATGTTAGATCAATCTACCTTAGATCAACTGAAAGAGGTATTCGGGAGAATTGAAAATACGGTACAAATAGAAACGTACGGAAATGACCAAGAACCATTGGATTTTTTGTCAGAAATCAAAGGTCTAAATGACAAGATACAATTTGTCCGATTGGCAAAAGAAGATCTAGATAGCTATGCTTTTGCGGTTAAGAGGTCTGGGGAAGAGGCAAGAATCTTTTTTCGTGGAATTCCAGGCGGTCATGAATTTACTTCCTTGGTTTTGGCAATTTTACAACTAGGAGGCAATCCTTTAAAAATTGATGTAGGAATCCAAAAGGTTGTCAAAGAAATCGATCAAAAGCTCGAATTGGAGACCTTTGTTTCTTTGGATTGCCACAATTGTCCCGAGGTAGTCCAAACACTCAACGCTTTTGCTGTTTTGAATCCTCATATCCAACATACGATGATAGATGGTGCCCTCTATCCTTCTTTGGTAGAAAGTAGAAAAATCCAAGGAGTTCCTGCAGTTTTTTTGAATGGACAACCACTTTTCAATGGTAAGGTGGAAGTTCCAGACATATTAGAAAAGCTGACTGGAGGATCGACGCCCCGTGAATCGAAAGTATCTGAAGATTTGCAAGATGTCATAGTAATCGGAGGAGGGCCAGGTGGAGTCGCTAGTGCTATCTATGCCATTCGAAAAGGACTCAAAGTTACACTTCTAGCGCAAAAATTAGGTGGACAGGTCAAAGATACTTTTGCAATCGAAAATTTGATTTCTATGCACTATACCACTGGGCCTGAGCTAACTCAATCTCTTCGAGAGCTCTTAGAAAAGAATGAGGTAAAAGTCAGAGAGATGGTCAAAGTAGAGCGATTGAACAAAGAAGGTCATATAAATCATGTCTACCTCTCAACAGGGGAGATTCTGCAGAGTCGATCCGTGGTCATTGCAACAGGAGCCAAGTGGAGAGAGCTAGGCGTTCCTGGAGAAAAGGACTACTTAGGCAAGGGAGTGGCATTTTGTCCCCATTGCGATGGACCATTCTTTAAAGGAAAAAGAGTAGCTGTTGTGGGAGGTGGCAACTCTGGAGTTGAAGCCGCGCTGGATTTAGCCGGTATCACTCAATCCGTAGTTCTTGTGGAGTTTCTCCATGAACTGAAAGCAGATCAGATCCTCCAAGATAAGATGAGATCCACTCCTAACATTGAAATCCTTACGGGGATCAAAACTGTTGAGATTTTGGGGGATGGGTCTAAAGTTGTAGGAATGGTTTATGAAGATCGAAATTCCGGACAGCAACAACAATTGAATTTGGATGGAATTTTTGTTCAAATTGGTCTATTGCCCAATAGCGGCTTTGTCCAGGGCTATCTAGAGACCAATAGATTCGGTGAAATCGCAGTCGACACTAAAAATAGAACTAGCGTAGAAGGCGTGTTTGCCTGTGGAGATGTGACCAATACTCCTTACAAACAAATCGCTATCGCCATGGGCGAGGGCGCCAAAACAGGTATTGCTGTTTTTGAGTATTTGCTTACTGGACAACACCAAAGCGTTGCTTGAACAACGTAGGTTCGTAAGTCAGACATCCTTCTCTTTTCTCAAAGCACAATTTGGTAACCACTCACAGCGAATGCAAAATTCATCCTGTGAGTTGTAGGTGGGTGGTGGACAAATATTTGCATTTTCTACTTGTTTGGAC